>JACDJC010003813.1_pt1 | contig 10659 bp, 7 predicted proteins | sample 7454191 | NCBI WGS metagenome assembly JACDJC01 (sample SAMN14253291, study PRJNA609438) | sludge metagenome | isolation source: sludge after 25d culture with pyrite and EDTA | collected 2018-12-20
AGCAGGCGTTGCGGACTTGTTCTGGAGCCCAAATGAGCTATGTTACTGGCTCATAGCAACCCGGAGCCCGAAAATGCCCGCCCGCCACGCCCGCGTCCTGATCCTCGGTTCAGGCCCTGCGGGTTATACTGCTGCAATATACGCCGCTCGCGCCATGTTGAAGCCTGTCCTTATTCAAGGCATCCAGCCCGGCGGCCAGCTCACCATCACCACGGATGTCGAGAACTATCCGGGTTTTGCCGACGTCATCCAGGGTCCCTGGCTGATGGAGCAGATGGAGAAGCAGGCGGCGCATGTCGGCACGAAAATCGTCACCGATCATGTCAACAAGCTCGAACTCGGCCAGCGCCCGTTCCGCATCTCCACCGACAGCGGCGATGTCTATCTCGCCGACGCCGTGATCCTCGCCACCGGCGCGCAGGCGCGCTGGCTCGGTTTGCCCTCGGAAGAGAAGTTCAAGGGCTTCGGCGTTTCGGCCTGCGCCACCTGCGACGGCTTCTTCTACCGTAACAAGGAAGTTTTCGTGATCGGCGGCGGCAACACCGCGGTCGAGGAAGCGCTGTTCCTCACCAACTTCGCTTCCAAGGTGACGCTGGTTCATCGCCGCGACAGCCTGCGCGCCGAGCGCATCCTGCAGGACCGCCTGTTCAAGCATCCCAAGATCAGCGTGATCTGGGACAGCGCGATCGACGAAATCCGCGGCGAGGACAACCCGTCCAAGGTGACGCATATCCGCCTGAAGAACATCAAGACCGGCGCGACGACCGAATATCCGGCCGACGGCGTCTTCATCGCCATCGGCCATGCGCCCGCCACCGAACTGATCGCGGGGCAGTTGAAACTCAAACCGTCCGGCTATGTGGAGATCGCTCCGCATTCCACCGCAACCTCGGTCCCCGGCGTATTCGCCGCGGGCGACGTTGCCGACGAAACCTATCGCCAGGCTGTCACGGCTGCGGGCCTCGGCTGTATGGCTGCGCTGGAAGCGGAACGCTTCCTGGCGCACAGCGCCACCGAACGCGCAGCGGCGGAGTGACCATGCCTCGAACACGCGATGGATTAAGCGATATGGACTGGGACAAGCTGAAGGTGTTTCACGCGGCCGCGGAAGCGGGCAGCTTCACCCATGCGGGCGAGCAGCTCGGGCTGTCGCAGTCGGCGGTGTCGCGTCAGGTCAGCGCGCTGGAACAGGAACTGGCGGTCTCGCTGTTCCACCGCCATGCCCGCGGCCTGATCCTCACCGAACAGGGCGACCTGTTGTTCCGCACCGCCCACGACGTCTTCATGCAGTTGCAGGCGGCGCGCGCCAAGCTCACCGACAGCCGCGAGCGGCCGAGCGGCGACCTCAAGATCACCACCACGCCGGGCGTCGGCATCAACTGGCTGATCCCGCGGCTCGGCGAATTCACCGCGCTTTATCCGGACATCCGCATCTCGCTGATCGTGACCGACGAGGAACTCGACCTGTCGATGCGCGAGGCTGACGTCGCGATCCGCACCCGCAAGCCGACCCAGCCGGATCTCATCCAGCGCAAGCTGTTCTCGATGGGCTTTCACGCCTATTGCTCGCCGGAATACGTCAAGCGCCACGGCACGCCGCGGACCCTGGACGAACTGGATGACCACCGGATCATCGTGCTGAGTGACCAGAACGTGCCGCAGCACCTGCAGAACCGGAACTGGCTGGTCGAGGCCAACCGCAACGGTTCCGGCCCGCGCGAGGCGGTGTTCAAGGTCAACAACATTCTCGGCCTTGTGCGCGCCTGCCAGCAGGGCCTCGGAATTGCTGCGCTGCCGGACTATCTGGTTGAAGACAACAACCGCCTCGTTCAGCTTTTCAGCGAGGCCGACTCGATTCAATTGGACACGTATTTTGTCTATCCCGAAGAATTGAAGTCCGTGGCGCGCGTGCAGGTTTTCCGTGATTTTATCGTGAGTAAGGCCCAGCGCTGGCCGTCCTGACGGCGATCCCGGCGGGTTCAAACGGCCGTTTGAGCCCGCATCCTGAGCATGACTGACATACCGGGATCGGAGTTGTCCGCATGGGAAATCGCGGCCCATACTCTCCTCACACTGATTGAGCGTTTTGCGCACTGTCCCCCTCCTCCAGCGAAACGCGCGCTCAGTTATCCCTCTTGGAAGGTGATTGTGTCGGCCTCACGTGGCCAAAAACTAAACAGGCCGGGCTCTCTAGCCCGGCCTTTTTTCATGGGCCTTACCTTAGGTCATGGCCGGGCTTGTCCCGGCCATCCACGCCTTCTCAAACTTCCATTCAAAGATTCCAAGACGGAAGACGTGGATGCCCGGCACGAGGCCGGGCATGACGGTATTTGAACAATTCGCGCCCCATCAGGACCGCAGTTTCACACGCGACAGCCGCAGCGCGTTGCCGATCACGCTGACCGACGACAGCGCCATAGCCGCAGCTCCGAGCATCGGTGACAGCAGGATGCCGAACACCGGATAGAGCACGCCCGCCGCCACCGGGACGCCCGCGGCGTTGTAGAGGAATGCGAACACGAGGTTCTGACGGATGTTGCGCATGGTGGCGCGCGACAGGTGCCGCGCCTCCACCAGCCCCATCAGGTCGCCGCGCAAGAGGGTGATGCCCGCGCTCTCGATCGCGACGTCGGTGCCACTGCCCATGGCGATGCCGACATCGGCCGCCGCCAGCGCCGGCGCATCGTTGATGCCGTCGCCGGCCATGGCCACCACCCGGCCCTCACCGCGCAATTTTGCGACCACGTCGCCCTTGCGCTCCGGCAGCACGTCGGCCTCGACCTCGGTGATGCCGAGCGTCCTGGCCACCGCCTGCGCGGTGGTGACGTTGTCGCCGGTCAGCATCACGATGCGCAGGCCGTCGGCGCGCAACTGCCTGAGCGCGTCCGGCGCGCTCGGCTTGACTGGGTCCGCAATCGCAATCACGCCGGCGGCGCGGCCGTCGACGGCCACATGGATCGCGGTGGCGCCCCGTTCGCGCTGCGCACGGGCATCGTTCTCCAGTGCCGCGGTGTCGATGCTCGATTGTTGCATGATCGCGGCATTGCCGATCACGATGCGGCGGCCATCCACGGTCCCGGTCGCGCCCTTGCCCGCCGGAGAGTCGAAGTTCTGCACGTCACTGAGCGCCAGGCCTTCGTCTTTCGCCGCATTGAGAATCGCAAAAGCCAGCGGATGTTCGCTCGCCCGCTCGACGCTGGCGGCGAGCCGCAACAATTCGCTGCGCTCGATTCCATCGGCGGCGACAACGGCCACCACCTTGGGCTTGCCTTCGGTCAATGTACCGGTCTTGTCGATCACCAGCGTGTCGACCTTCTCCATCCGCTCCAGCGCCTCGGCGTCGCGGATCAGAATGCCGGAGCGCGCGCCGCGCCCGACGCCGACCATGATCGACATCGGGGTCGCGAGCCCGAGCGCGCACGGACAGGCGATGATCAGCACCGTCACCGCAGCAACCAGCGCATAGGTGAAGCGGGGATCGGGACCGAACACGGCCCAGGCAGCGAACGCCGCGAGCGCCGCCGCCATCACCGCAGGCACGAACCAGCCCGCGACCTGATCGGCCAGACGCTGCACCGGCGCACGGGAACGCTGCGCCCGCGCCACCAGATCGACGATCCGCGCCAGCATGGTGTCGCGGCCGATCTTCTCGGCGCGGATGACAAGGCCGCCGCTCTGGTTGACGGTGCCGCCGATCACCTGCGCCCCGGCTGCTTTCTTCACCGGCATCGACTCGCCGGTGACAAGGGATTCATCGACCAGCGACGAGCCTTCGGTGACCGTGCCGTCCACCGGCACCTTCTCGCCGGGGCGGACACGCAGCAGGTCACCCACAGAGATGGAGTCGATCTCGATATCCTCATCGCCCTGGGCGCCGATCCGCCGCGCTGTTTTCGGCGCAAGTCCGAGCAGCGCCCGGATGGCACCGGACGTTTGCGCCCGCGCGCGCAATTCGAGCACCTGCCCCAGCAGCACGAGAACGGTAATGACGGCGGCCGCCTCGAAGTACACCGCGACCGCGCCGTGATGATCGCGGAAGGCATCCGGAAACACCTGCGGCGCGAAGGTCGCCACCACGCTGTAGATGTAGGCCACGCCGGTGCCCATCGCGATCAGCGTGAACATGTTGAGATTACGCGTCCTGACTGACTGCCAGCCGCGTTCAAAGAACGGCCAGCCGGCCCACAGCACCACCGGCGTCGCCAGCGCGAAGCCGAGCCAGTTCGACGCCTGCGCTTCCATGAGATGAATGCCGCCGAGATGCGCGGTCATCTCCAGCACGAACACCGGCAAGGTCAGCGCCAGTCCGATCCAGAACCGCCGCGTCATGTCGATCAGTTCGGGATCAGGCCCATCGTCCAGCGATACGGTTTCCGGCTCGAGCGCCATGCCGCAGATCGGACAGCTTCCCGGCCCGGCCTGGCGCACTTCGGGATGCATCGGACAGGTGTAGATGGTGCCTTCGGGCAGCTTCTCGTCCGGCTGCGATGATTTCGGCGCGAGATATTTCTCGGGATTGCCTTCAAACTTTGTGCGGCAGCCCGCGGAGCAGAAGACGTACTCCTGCCCCTTGTAAGCAAACCTGTGCTTCGCGGTCGCGATGGTGACCGCCATGCCGCAGACCGGATCAATCGCCTTGCCTGCTTCGGCGCCGCCGTCGCCTGCCGTAGGCGCACCATGCGAATGGCCGTGAGCGTGGTGAGGATGCTCATCGCGACCGGCAGGGGCATGCTGGTGATGGCCTCCGCAACAATTCCCGCCTTTGTTCTCCTGATTACCCGACGCCACGGCACTCTCCGCTTGCAAGTTATACCCTATAGGGGTATATAGTATGACATGCGACAGGAAATCAAGTCATCGTGCCTGAAACGGCTGAAACGGATCGAAGGCCAGATTCGCGGACTCGCGGGGATGGTCGAGGACGATCGCTATTGCATCGACATCGTCACGCAGATCGCGGCGGCGCGCACGGCGCTGCGGCGGGTCGAGGAGGAGATCCTGCGCGACCATGTCGCGCATTGCGTTGAGCACGCGATCTCCTCGGGCGACAAGGCCGACCAGCGCCGCAAGATCGCCGAACTGATGGACGTGGTCAGCCGCGCGGATCGCTAGAAAAGGACAGGCATCGTGACCTGTTGAGATCATGGTTGACGGCGCATTAGCCAATCGGCGGCGGCCGTTGATAATCCATTCATCCTAACGGCGCCTGTGCCGCAGCGATTTTTCGGCCTGTTCGCGGGGCGGACGCATTTTCCTTGTCACGCGCTCGCGAGACTCCGCATCCATGTATCAAACATCAGCTCCGGAATTTACGCCTTCTTACGCAATTCCACCTACCTGCCGAAGTAACCGTTTCCTTCCCGCGTGCAGGCTCTCCGATGTTCAAGGTCTATAATTGTATCGCCACCGCCCATGATCTGTGGCTCGTGGGGCTTGCGGCCATCATTTGTACGCTGGCCTCGCTCGCCGCCATCAGCCTGTTGCGTCACGCACGTCATGCGACGCGCCAGATGCGTCCAGTCTGGCTCGCCATCTCGGCCATCTCGACGGGCTTCGGCATCTGGTCGACGCACTTCATCGCGATGCTCGCCTATTCGCCCGGCATTCCGAGCGGCTACAACATCGCGCTCACCGGCCTGTCACTCGCAGCGGCGATCCTGCTCACCGCGGCAGGCCTTGCCATGGCCATGCTGCCGGGGTGGCGGCTGGGTCCCTGGCTCGGCGGCGCTGTTGTCGGCGGCGGCATCGCCACGATGCATTATCTCGGCATGGCGGCCTTCCAGATCGGCGGCGTTATCCTGTGGGATTCGACGCTGGTCGCCGCCTCCATCCTGCTTGGCACCCTGATTGGGGCGGCGGCGCTTCCAGCCGGTCTGCACGGCAGCGCGCAACGCTGGCGGATTGCCGGCGCGCTGCTGCTGACGCTCGCCATCTGCAGCCACCACTTCACGGCGATGGGCGCTGTCGCGATCATTCCCGATCCCACGATCGCAATCCCGCAGTCAGCGATCCCCACGACCTGGCTCGCCGTCGGCGTCGCCGTCTCGAGCTTCACGATCATCCTGCTCTCAATCGGCGCCGCGGCGCTCGACATTCACGACCAGCGCCGCTCCGCACAGGAAGCGGACCGCATGCGCGGCCTTGCCAACGCCGCGATCGAGGGCCTGCTGGTCTGCGACGGCGAGATTGCCGTCACCGCCAACACCAGCTTCGCTACGCTCGTCGGCTCATCGTCCGACAGGCTGATCGGCGCGAAACTTGAATCGTTCATTCCGAACGCCGACGTCCGCACCAAACTGCAAGGCGCGCCGAACCAGCCGGTGGAAGCCGAACTGCGCCATGTGGACGGGTCGATGATCCCGGTGGAGTTGATCCTGCGCCCGATCGACTTCGCGGGCACCGCGCATCACGTTATCGCCGTCCGCAACCTGCAGGCGCGCAAAAAGGCCGAGCAGCATATCCGCTATCTCGCGCACCATGATGCACTGACCTCGCTGCCGAACCGCAGCACCTTCCACGCGCGGCTCGATCACGAGATCGCGGCGGCGAAGGACAGCGGACAGAAATGCGCCGTGCTGTGTTTCGACCTCGACCGCTTCAAGGAAGTCAACGACCTGTTCGGACATGCCGCCGGCGACAAGGTGCTGCAATCGGTCGCGGCGCGTGTCACGAAGATTCTCGACAAGAACTGCATGGTCGCGCGCCTCGGCGGCGACGAATTCGCCATCCTCGTTCCCGGACTGTCGAGCCCGGCGGTGGCCGGAAAGCTGGCCGATGCCCTTATCGAAGCGCTCCGCCCCGACGACGGCAAGGCCGACAGCGACAACATGACCTCGTGCAGCATCGGTATCGCGATCTGCCCGGACGACGCCGACAACCGCGAAACACTGCTCAATCATGCAGATACCGCGCTCTATCGAGCCAAGATGGAAGGCCGCGCCACCTATCGCTTCTTCGAGGCGCGGATGGCCGCGGAGGTCCACGACCGGCGCGTGCTGGAGCACGATCTGCGCCAGGCCGTGGCCCGCGGAGAATTCACTCTCGTTTACCAGCCGCAGGGCGACATCCAGACCGGCGGTGTTGTCGGGTTCGAGGCGCTGCTGCGCTGGAATCACAAGAGCCGCGGCTCGATCTCACCGGCGCTTTTCATTCCGATCGCGGAAGAAACCGGGGCCATTCTCGGCATCGGCGAATGGGTGCTGCGGGAGGCGTGCAAGCAGGCCGCAACCTGGCCGAGGCCGCTGACCATCGCGGTCAATGTCTCCGCCGTGCAGATCTACAACGAGAACTTCGTGCAACTGGTGCACGAGGTGTTGCTGGAAACCGGCCTCGCGCCGAGCCGGCTCGAACTCGAAATTACCGAGACCGCGCTGGTGCGCGATCTCAACCGCGCACTCAATACGCTCCGGCGCATCAAGTCGCTCGGCGTGCATATCGCGATGGATGATTTCGGCACCGGCTATTCGTCGCTGTCGAATCTGCGCGCCTTCCCGTTCGACAAGATCAAGATCGACGGCTCGTTCATCAAGTCGGTCAACACCAACGCGCAGGCGGCGACCATCGTGCGCGCGGTGCTGGGACTTGGCCGCGGCCTCGGCCTGCCGGTGCTGGCGGAAGGCGTCGAGACGCCGGCCGAACTGGCGTTCCTGCAATCCGAACTGTGCAACGAGGTTCAGGGCTATCTGGTCGGACGCCCCGCGCCGATCTCAACCTTCGCCGCGCTGACCCATGACAACGGCACACCGGTGGCCGCCGACGAAGGTCAGGTCCAACTGGCGAAATCCGCCTGACGGGTTCGGATACGGGATTGGGGATGATGGTACAGTTGGGTGGGATCGAACCACCGACCTCCGGATCCACAATCCGGCGCTCTAACCAGCTGAGCTACAACTGCATTTTTGATCGAACGGCTGCCTGAAGGCAGCCCCGCACCGGGCGGCGATTTCGCGGGAAACTAGGTGCAACGCCGCGCTTTGGCAAGACGGTTTGACCCTGAATGCGCTCCCGCGAACAATCTTGATATGGGTGATCCCGGACGGGCGGACGGTTCAACCCGCCACCCTGTTTTTCACCGTCAGATGCCCGGCTTGAACGCCTTGGCCGCGCCGGCTGCGATCGGTTCGACCGCCTCGACAGCGACCTTGTGGGTCAGCGTGGCCAGATCCTGCGTCTGGGTGCTGAACACCTCGAACTGCTTGCGGGCATGGGCGTTCATCAACTCGAACGCCTCGGGAAGTGATTTCACACCCATCAGGCTCTGGGTGAAGGCGAAGGCCGCCTCGGTGTTGGTCTGGGCCATGCCGATCACCGTCGTGGTGAGGTCGCTGGCGCCTTTGGTGGCTGAAGCGTAGATGGCCTCCAGCGCATCGTTGTTGGAAACGGCCGCATCCTTGAGCTTCTGATAGCCGTCGCGGGCCTGGAAAACGCCCATTTCCGCAAATGCCCGGAACTGTTCCGGCAGTTTGAAAGGGACGACGGCAAAGGGATCGTTTGCGCTCATCAGGACAGTCCTTGTGTCTGGAAATTGGAGCGGCCGGGACAGTGCCCGCCATGCGCGGCCTCAAGGGACAACGCGCGATGTCAGTTTCGGTTTGGTACTATAAAGACGAATATTGTGCGTTGCAACAAATTATAAGCCCGGACGCCTGACCCGGCACTCCGCCGGATCAGGGTCCTTGCCGGAAGACCGGCGGCTTATTTGGGCTTGGTGGCATCCATGGCGGCGCGGGTGACCGCCTGCCCCATCTCACTGGCCTGCTCGGCGAGGGCGCGCATCTGGCCCTGAACATATTCGGTGTGGAGACGCATCACCTCGGTCAGGTCCTTGGCGTGGATCAACTGCTGGGCATAAGCGAGCGAGGACTGGACGTTCTTTTCGGCGAAGGCGATCGCCTTGGCGCTGATTTCCTTGGCGGCCTCGCCGGGCGGGCCGAACGACGCGCCGCCGAACGCGGCCGCGGTCTGCTGCGCGCTGCTGATGAACGATTCGAATGCCTTGCGCGCCTGATCCAGACTCGCTTCCGCCATCGACCTCATTTCCTTGGGAATCTCGAACTGATTGCCTGACATGTCGCACCCTCCTGTGTTCGGACCCTGACGGATCCTGCTTGCAACTCACCGCCGGGCGACACCCCTTATGACGCAGCGCAACGACAGTTCCTGCGGGTCCATCGTGACCGTTTGGATATCTTTTGCAACACCCAACGCCCGAGCCGCCGCACGGTTCGATGCACCGCGGAATTAAGGTTATCGCGGGTTAGTCTTGCGCCCCACTGGTGGACCTTGCGGCAGACGCGCCATACTAATCATTTGTTAAGACTGCGAATCCCGACCCGCCGCACACAGCGGCGCTCTCAAGTGAGTGACAGGCCTGTTGTCGACCATGAGCGAAGCCGATTTCCAGCTCCACGGCATCCGCGATCCGCGCCTTGCGGCTCTTGCGACCAGCGCATTGCCAGCATGGGTCTGGTCGATCAACGGCGCGCGTATTCTCTGGGCCAACACCATCGGCGCGCGGCTGTTCGGCGAGCGGAGCGCCGCCGCACTCGCGGAACGAACCATCGGCCCGGCCGATCCACAGCGCCGCCAGGCGGCGCAGCTCGCAGCACGGCTGTCGCCGGCCGGCGCGCCACGGCTGGAGCGGCTGCGCGGATTCGGCGCACCGCTCGGACGCCTTCTGACATGCACATGCGCGCGCCTCACCTTCTCCGACGGCAGCGCAGGAATTCTGATCGCAGCCACCGAACCGGTGGGACGCCCCCTGCCCCTCACCGAGCGGCTGGCGCATCTTGTGGACAGCGTGACGATGCCCGCGATGACCTTCACGCCGGAAGGCGCGCTGGCCGGAGCGAACGACGCGGCGAAAAACATCCCCGGCCTGTTCGGCAATCTCAACGGACCCGGATTCGACGAGGCGCGCAGCATCGCGCTCCGCGACGGGCAGGCCACGATGAAAATGGATCTCGGCCGTGTCACGCTGCATCGTGCCGGCAGCGGAGACACAACCGCGCTGGTGGCGCTGATCGGCACGGCGATCACGCCACAGCCCGCGCCAAAGCCTGCCGCCGTGATTGTCGAGCCGGCCACGCCGGTTGCTCCCGCAAACCCGCCCGCCGAACAGCCGGTCGCTGCCGCCGTGGATACCGCACACGATACTGCGGCTTCGCTTCATGCGCAGACAATGCCCGAAGCCGTGGATGAGGTACCAGAGCCGCAGGCTGCCGTGACATCCTCCGGCGTGCTGCCAAGCGACGTGTTCGGTTCGGTGTTCGATGATGCGCCGGAAACAGAAACTCCCACGCAATCCAGCGCGCAACCAGCAGCACCTGAGAATGACGCCGCCGAACCCGCAGCGCCGTCAGAACCCGCGCATCACGACGCGCGCGCGGATGCCCCCGTCACGCGGATCTTTTTTGACGATGCGCGCAAGGCTCCTTCGGACGAAAGCGCGGCAAGCGTTGTCGCCGCAACAACGATTGAAACGCACGATGAACCGGTGACGGCGCCGCAGCAGCCGCTGCGCTTCACCTGGCACATGGACGAGCACAACCGCTTCTCGCTCGGCCACGACGAATTCAGCCGCCTGATCGGCACGCGCACCGCCGCCGCGTTTGGCCGGCCCTGGGCTGAGATCGCGGACGAACTAGGCCTCGATCCCGA
>JACDJC010003815.1_pt1 | contig 10654 bp, 6 predicted proteins | sample 7454191 | NCBI WGS metagenome assembly JACDJC01 (sample SAMN14253291, study PRJNA609438) | sludge metagenome | isolation source: sludge after 25d culture with pyrite and EDTA | collected 2018-12-20
GATGCCGGCGCCGCCCCGGGCCCGGGCGCGAAAGTATTCGTAGTAACGGTCGTTGAGCCGGCTGTCGTAGGAGTACAGCAACCCCAGGGCCGGGTAGGCGATGCGGTTCTTGATCTCCAGTTGGTTGATGGTGATGGGGGAGAAGAGATAGCGGTACCTGGAAAACCTCCGGTTTTCAAAAAAACAGTTGCTGTCCGATCGGTCGGATCGGACAGGCGCTGTCAGCCCCGGCCGTGTCAGAAGGCCCCGAAGGCCGTCTCGGGAATTTCAACCGCTGCGGCGTTGCCGGCTTGGATGCTGTTCATGCGGCCGAGGGTCACCGGCAGCACCGTCTCGATGAAAAATTCCGCCGAACGGATCTGTCCCTCGTAGAAGGCTGCCTGGCGGTTCTTCTCCAGGATGTCGGCCCGCTTCTCCCCCGTGGCGCCGGCCAGCAGCTTGTCCAGGGCCGGGGCCGCGACGCCGGCGCGCCACAGCAGCATCCAGGCCATGACGCCGTCGCCGGTCACGTCCAGAAAGGGGCAGGCATGGGCGAAGGCGGCCCGCAGCCGCTCGCTCATGGCCATGGTGCCGATCTGCATGGCGGTCTCTCCCAGGCGGTCCACCGCGGCCTCGAAGCGTTCGGCCAGGCCGGCCAGCCTGGCATTTTCCCTGGCCCGGGTGGCGGTTTTTTTCATTTCTCCGAGGAAGTTCAGGAAGACCTGGCCGCCGGCCATGCCCAGCTTGCGGCCCAGCAGGTCCATGGCCTGGATCCCGTTGGTGCCCTCGTAGATGGGCGCGATGCGCACGTCCCGCAGCAGTTGCTCCACCGGGTAGTCCTGGGTGTAGCCGTAGCCGCCGTAGACCTGGATGGCCAGGTTGCAGACATCCACCCCGCGGTCGGTGCAGTAGGCCTTGATCACCGGGGTGAGCAGGTCGAGCAACCCCTTGTAGAAGTCCCGCCGGCCCGGGTCGGGGTTGCACTTCTGCTGGTCGATGCACCAGGCCCCGTAGGCGATGAGGCTGCGCATGCCTTCCACGTGGCTCTTCATCCACATCAGCATGCGCCGCACGTCCGGATGGCGAATGATGGGCACCTGGGGCGCGGCGGGGTCGAAGGATTTCTCCAGATCCCGCCCCTGTTTGCGCTGGCGGGCATAGTCCAGGGCGTACAGGTAGGCGGCCGAGGCGCTGGTGGCGCCGATGGCACCCACCAGGATACGGGCGGCGTTCATCATGTGAAACATCACCCGCATCCCCTTGTTGGCCTCTCCCAGCAGCAGACCGCGGCACTTTCCCCGTGCGCCGAAGGTGAGCTGGCAGGTGGGGCTGCCGTGGATGCCCATCTTTTCCTCGATGGCGGTGCAGACCACGTCGTTTTCCTCTCCGAGGCCGCCGTCGGGGTTGACCCAGATCTTGGGCACGATGAACAGGGAGATGCCTTTGGTGCCGGCCGGGGCGCCGTCGATGCGCGCCAGCACCGGGTGGATGATGTTCTCGGTGAGATCGTGCTCCGCGTTGGTGATGAAGATCTTGTTGCCGGAGATCGAGTAGGTACCGTCGTCGTTGAGGCGGGCCGAGGTTACGAGGTTGCCCACATCGCTGCCGGCTTCCGCTTCGGTGAGCACCATGGTGCCGCCCCATTTTCCTGCGTACATTTTTTGGAGAAACATCTTCTTTTGCGCTTCGGTGCCGAAGATCTCGATCATCTCCCCGGCGCCGTAACCGGACCAGCCGTAGAGGGTGAAGGCGTAGTTGGCCCCCAGCAGGTACTCGCTCACCGCCTGGGAGATGACGTTGGGAAGGCCCTGGCCCCCGAGTTCGGGATCGGCGGGCAGGGCGGTGTACTCGTTTTCGCAAAAGAGCCGGTAGGCCCGGTGGAAGCATTCCGGCACGAAGACCCGGTTGTCCTCGAAGCGCAGTCCCTCCCGGTCCCCCGGGACGAAGGTGGGCAGGATCTCCTTGATGGCGAAGTTGCGCGCCTCGGTGAGGATGAGCTCGAAGGTTTTCCGGTTGAACTCGCGGTAGCGCTCGGTTTTACAGAGCGCGTCCACTCCGAGCTGTTCGAAGAGGACGAAATCGATGTCGCGGCGGTCGGCGATGAGTTGGGCCATGGTTGAAATCCTCCTGATTTTTTATTTTCAGATCACCCCTTCAGCCACCAGGCGGTGGATGTCCGCCGCGCTGTACCCCAGTTCGGCCAGAACGGCGCGGGTGCTGGCGCCGAAGGCCACCGCCGGGGTGCGTACCGCACCGGGCGAGGCGCTCAGCTTCACCGGCACGCCCAGGGCTTTTCCCGGACGGCCGTCCTCGTCAGGCAGGTCCACCACCATCTGGCGCTGGATGAACAGGGGATCCGCAAAAACTTCCTCGAAGGACTGGATCCGCCCGAAACAGACATCCAGGGGTTGGAGGGCCTCGGTCCACTGGTCCAGGGTTCTGGTTTTGAAACGTTGCCGGAAAAAATCGATGATTTCCACACGCCGGTTGTCGTCGTACTGCAAGGGGGTGAATTCCGGCACGCCGAAATAATCGCAGATGTTTTTCCAGAAGCGGTTTTCCACCGCGCCGATGGAAAGGTGGCGTCCGTCAGCGGTTTCGTAAGTGTTGTAGCAGGCGTAGCGATGGGAGAGCATCATGTCGCCGCGCTTGGGGGATTCTCCGGTGAGGTCGCGGAAAAACTGGGCCAGGGGCATCAGAGCCGCGCTGCCGTCGGTCATGGAGATGTCGATGTACTGGCCCTGGCCGGTTTGGCCGCGGTGGTGCAGGGCCAGGAGGATGCCGATGACGGCGTTCATCCCCCCGCCCACCATGTCGGCGATCGGGATGCCGGGGATCGACGGCGGCCGGTCCGCCTCGCCGATGAGCCCGAGCACCCCGGCCTGGGAGAGGTAGTTGACGTCGTGGCCGGCCCGGTCGCGAAACGGCCCGTCCTGGCCGTAGCCGGTGATGGCGCAGTAGATCACGTCCGGCCGTACCCGGCGCACCGCCTCGTAGCCGACCCCCAGCCGGTCCACCACCCCCGGGCGGAAGCCTTCCATCACCACGTCGCTGCGCTGGGCGAGCTTGAAGAAGATCTCCCGGCCCGCCTCGGTTTTCAGGTTCAGCGAGACGTGCTCCTTGTTGCGGTTGACGGTGGTCATGAAGAGGCCGTCCGCCAGAAAGCGTTTGTCCTCCACGCTGATGACCCGGGCCCCGTGGTCGGCCAGGATCATGGAGGCGTAGGGGCCGGGCAGCAGCCGGGAGAGGTCGAGGACCGTGATGCCTTTTAGTGAGCCTTGGTTTTGCATGATGCGGGTTCCTGTTTCAGGAAATGGACAAAAAGGACCAAAGGGACCCAAAGGACCCAGTTTCAAATTTCAAGTTTCCAGTTTCAAACTTACAACCCCATGAACTTCGCCGCGATCTGCTTCATGATCTCGTTGGTACCGGCGAAGATGGCCATGACACGGGCATCCCGCAGGCCGCGGGCGATGGGGTGATGTTCGAGATTGCCGGCCTCACCGAGCAGTTCCATACAACGGTTGGCCGTTCGATTGGCCAGGTCGGTGGTCCAGAACTTGGCCATGGCGGTTTCCACGATGATCTGGCCGCCTTGGATGTGGTCGGCGACGAGCTTTTCCACGAAGGCGCGACCGATTTTTGTCTCGGTGGCCATTTCCACCAGGGCAAACTGAATCGTCTGGTTTTTCACCAGGGGCCGGCCGTCCATCGCGGTGCGACGACAGTAGCCGGTGGTCCATTCCAGGATGCGCTCGGCCGCTGTCAATGCACCCAGGGCGCAGGTGAGCCGCTCCTGCTGGAGCTTGGTCATGAGCATCAGAAAACCGGCCCCCTTGTCGCCGAGGCGGTTTTCCACCGGGATGCGGCAGTCGGTGAAGAACAGCTCGGCGGTGTCCTGGCTGTGCCAGCCCATCTTGTCCAGGCGCCGGCCCTTGTGGAAACCGGGGGTACCGGTTTCCACAAGGTAGAGGGAGATGGCCTGATAGCGGTCTTCCACCGCCGGGTCCCGGGCCGCCAGCACCACCAGGTCGCAGACCAGGCCGTTGGAGATGAAGGTCTTGGCGCCGTTGATCACCACGGTATCACCTTCTTCCACCGCCGTGGTGGTCATGGCGGCCAGGTCGCTGCCGGCGTCCGGCTCGGTCATGGCCACTGCGGTGACGATGTCCCCGTTGACGCAGCCGGGAAGATATCTTTGCTTCTGCGCTTCGCTGCCGAAGCTCTCGATGTACGGCACCACCACATCGCTATGCAGGGAAGCGGCCAGGCCGGTCTGTCCGGTGCGGGCCATCTCTTCATTGACAATGAGGGCGTAGCGGAAGTCGCCGCCGAGGCCGCCGTAGCGCTTCGCCACGCCCGGGCAGAGGAAACCGGCCCGGCCTGCCTTGCGCCAGATGTCCCGGGGCAGGGCGTGGTCCGTCTCCCATTGGTCGGCGAAGGGAATGATTTCTTCGTCGCAAAAGGCGTGCAAGCGGCGGCGGAAGTCTTCGTGTTCGGCGCTGTAGGTGAGGATGTTCATGGCGATTCCGGTTGAATTTGGAGACTGGAGACTTCTGATTTTCTACTTCAACTTGCCGATCACCGCGCTGCCGATGATGTCGCGCAGGTCCCCCGGTGCCCCGGCGGTGAGCGACAAGGCCTTGGCCTCGCGGTAGTAGCGCTCCACGTCGTACTCGCGCATGTAGCCGTAGCCGCCGTGGAGTTGGATGGCTTCGTCGGAAATGGCGATGGCCGCGGCGGCGGCGGTGAGCTTGGCCACGGCGGCGCCACGGCCATCGGCCCGGCCGGCATCGAAAGCCGTGGCGGCGGCGTAAACCACCGCCCGGGCCGTGTCCAGGCGTGCGGCCATGTCGGCGATCTTGTGCCGGGTGACGGCGAAGGCGCCGATCTTGCGGCTGAACTGGACCCGCTGGCGCACGTAGCTCACCGCACGCGCCATCGCCCCCTGGGCCAGGCCCAGGGCCTGGCCGGCGAGCAGGATGCGCCGCTCGGTGTGGTAGGCGTCCAGTTGCGCCAGTCCCCCTCCCGGTTTTCCCAGCAGGCCATCCGGCGGCAACCGGACGCCGTTGAAGGCCACCTCGGCGCCGCCGAGCAGGTTGCCGCCCAGGTGCCGGCCTTCATCGGTGATGCGGATGCCTTGGGTGCCGGCATCGGCAATGAACAAGCCGGCCGCAGCGGTTTCATGCGTTCCGGCCGGCATGGCGGCCAGGGTCAGAAGGATCCCCGCACGGCTGGCGCCGGAGACAAAATGCTTGGTTCCGTTGAGAATCCATCCATCGCCATCCGGTGAAGCGGTGGCAGCCGGCAGCGATGAAATTCCGCGATCAGCCTCCCTGAATGCCACCGCCACGCCACTTCGCCCTTCCAGGATTGGCGGCAAGTACCGCTCCTTTTGAGCCGGGTTGCCGAATCGGGCGATGCATTCGGCGCCGTGGCCGGCGTCGCACACCGCCTGGCCCAGGGAGCAGTCCATGGCGCAGAGCGTCTCGGCCAACAGGACGGCTTCCACCAGACCCATGCCGCCGCCGGCATCGGCTTCGGGAAGTTGGAGGCCCACGAACCCCAGTTCGGCGGCCCGCCGGAAGGTATCCTCTGGAAACTGGCCGGTTTTTTCGGCTTCCCGGGCCGTTTCACGGTCGAATTCCCCCTTGGCGAAGTCCCGGGCCGCCTTGCGGACCTGTTTTTGGGCGCGTGTCAACTGGATCATGGGAGACCTTAGGTTGAAACTTGAAATTTGAAACTGGAAACTGGAAACTCGAAACTGGAAACTTGAAACTGGGGGAAACGGCCAAGAGCGATCTTTCGGACCAAGTTTCCAGTTTCAAGTTTCAAACATCATCATTCATACTTCCCCACCACGCAGATGCTGCACACGTTCATCGAGGGAAATCCGCCCAGGTTGTGGGTGAGGCCCAGTCGGGGATTTTCCATCTGCCGCTCGCCGGCCCGGCCGTGGAGCTGGAGGTACATTTCGTAGAGCATGCGCAACCCCGAGGCCCCGATGGGATGGCCGAAGCATTTCAACCCGCCGTCCACCTGGCAGGGGACTTCTCCGCCGCGGTCGAAAACCCCGTCGAGTACGTCCCGCCATCCCTTTCCGCGTTCGCTGATGTACAGGTCTTCCATGGTGACCAGCTCGGTGATGGAAAAGCAGTCGTGCACCTCCATCATGCTGATCTCCCGGCGCGGATCGGTGATGCCGGCCTCCTGGTAGACCTTCTTGCTGCACGCACTGGTGGTGATGAAGTGCTCGCCGTCCCAGTCGTTGTAGCCCATCTCCTCCCCCGAGGAGAGGGCCAGCTGCAGCCCCTTGACGGTGACAAAATCTTTCCGGCCCATCTTTTTGGCGATTTCCGGCGTGGTGACGATGGCGCAGGCCGCTCCGTCGCTGACTCCGCAGCAGTCGAAAAGCCCCAGGGGATGGGCGATGATGGGGGCCGCCATGATCTGCTCTTCGCTCACCGCCTTGCGCAGGTGGGCCTTGGGATTGAGGACGCCGTTGGCGTGGCTCTTGGCCGAAACGTGGGCCATGGCGCGCTTGAGGTCCGGGTCCTTGACCCGGTACTTGGCCGCGTAGGCGCTGGCGAGCTGGGCAAATGAACCGGGGGCGGTGATGTTGGGGAACCACTGCCAGGTGAGGCTGCCGGAGTCGGAGCCGACAAAACTCGGCAACCCGCCGTAGCCGGTATCCTTGAGCTTTTCCACCCCCAGGGCCAGGCAGATGTCATAGGCCCCCGAGGCCACCCCGTAGCAGGCCCCCCGGAAAGCCTCGGTGCCGGTGGCGCAGTAGTTTTCCACCCGGGTTACCGGAATCAGGGGCAGGCGCAGGGTCATGGAAAGGGGCAGGGCGCTTTTGCCCACGCTGATGTTGTCGAAGCAGGTCCCCAGCCAGGCGGCTTCGATCTCCTTTTTTTCGATACCGGCATCGGCCAGCCCCTCTTCGAAGGCCTCGACCATCAACTCCTCGGCGCCCACGTCCCAGCGCTCCCCGAAGCGCGTGCAGCCCATGCCGATGATGGCGACCTTGTCGCGTATACCAGTGGCCATATTTTCCTCCTGGCGGCTTGCGCCGCGTCATTGGTCATTTGTCATTGGTCATTCGAAGATGCTTCAGCGGACGAACAACTTAGACAAAAGAAGAATTTTCAAAGCTTGAAGAGCTTGCCGATGAGCTGGGACTTCATCACATCCCCGCTGATTTGCAGTTTACCCGAGGTGAAGGCCTGCATGGCCGGCAGTTCGCCGCCGATCATGCGCACGAAGTCGGCCGCGGCGATCTTCAAGGTACAGGTGGCCTTGGCGGTTTTGCCTTTTTCCACCGTGCATTTCTGGTCCTTGACGGCAACGGTCCATTCCCCGCCGCCCGGTCCGGCAATGACATACTGGAAGACCGCGTCTACCCCGGCGGCCTTGTCCGCCTGGAAGGCGGCGGGCATCTTGTCGAAGATGGTCGCCACCTCGATGCCGCCGGGGCCCGCCTCGGTATTGGCGGGGTCCGTGGCCGCCTTCGCCGCCGGCATTTTTTCCGTCATCAGGTCCATCAGGGCCGTGTTGGCATCCGCCAGCGCCTTGGCCCCGGTCAGGTCGTTGATTTCTTCCCACCGGTTCCAGATGTCTTCAGCGCTGGGCGGCTGGCCGGCATCGCCGAGCTTGGCCCCCGGGCCGGTGAGGATCGCCGCCCGGTTGTAGTAGCCCATGCCGGCATTGTAGATCTCGCCGCTACGGTTGCAGTGCTCGCTGGCAAGATACAGCACCATGGGGGCGACGAACTCCGGGCGCATCTTTTCGAAGATCTCCGGCGGCATCACATCCTCGGTGAGCCGCGAGGCGGCCAGGGGAGCGATGGTGTTCACTTTGATGTCGTACTTTTGGCCTTCCAGCTTCAGGGTGTTCATCAGTCCCACCAGCCCCATCTTGGCCGCCGAGTAGTTGGCCTGACCGAAGTTGCCGTAGAGGCCGGCGGCCGAGGTGGTCATGACGATGCGCCCGTAGCCCTGGTTTTTCATGGCCTCAAAGGCCGGCCGGGTGACGTGGTAGGCCCCGTGGAGATGCACCGCCAGCACGGCGTTCCAGTTTTCCGGGGTCATCCTGGCAAAGCTCTTGTCCCGCAGGATGCCGGCGTTGTTGATCACGATATCGATGCGGCCGAAGGCCTCCAGGGCGGATCCGACGATGTTGGCGCCGCCGTCCACCGTGGCCACGTTGTCGTAGTTGGCCACGGCCTGGCCGCCGGCGGCGCGGATCTTCGCCACCACCTGGTCCGCCGGCGAGCTGGAACCGGCCCCTGAGCCGTCCCGGGCACTGCCCAAATCGTTGACCACCACGGCGGCCCCCCGGCGGGCCAGCTCCAGGGCGTAGGTGCGCCCAAGGCCGGCACCGGCCCCGGTGACGATGGCCACCCGGCCGTCGAAGCGGATCTTGTTCATCTCCGCCAGGGCGCCGGGCACTGGCACCGCTTTCCAGAAGTAGTTGACGAAGCCGCGCTCCTTGTCCACTCCCTTGCGCTTGAATTCCATGGTCACCGGCAACCCCACGCGGATATCGGCCAGCTCGCAGTCGGTGAAATCGGCCATCATGCGGCCGCCGTTGTCGAATTGGACCATGCCGTAAATGGCCGGCGGGTCCACCGAGACGGCCAGCATGTCCCCGGTGAAGGTTTTGACCTTGGCCGCGCAGTCGGCAAACTCGTAGTCGTCCTGGGAGTGCAGGGCGCCGCAGGCCGGGTTGACGCAGATCTCGGATTTGGGGAACTGGGGGGCGCCGCATTCACGGCATTTGCCGCCCACCAGGCCCAGGATCATCTTGTTCTTGCGATAGAGCACCGTGGTGGCCGTCTGGGTGGGCGCTTCGGCCCGGATGCCCATCTCGACATTGATCAGCTCGCGGAACTTGAGCCACTTGGCGTAGTTGTCGATGGTCTTCTTGTTGGCCAGGCTTCCGGTCAGGCCGTTGCGCGATCCCAGGCGGGTGATGTTGTCGGTGACCTCGAAGAGCAGGGCGTTGGCCCCCTGGCCGTAGCCGGCCACGACGATCTTTTCCCCCGGCTGGGCGGTCTCCAGCGCCTTGATGAGCAGCAGGAAGCTGTGGGCCGCGCCGCACTCGCCGCAGACTTCGTGGAGGTTGTCGATGAGGGTTTCCGGTTTGGCCCCCAGGGTCTTGGCGATCTTGCGGTGATCCGCCTTGAAAAAGCACGGATAGGCGAGCCGGTGGATGTCGTCTATGCCGAGACCTTGCTTGTCCAGCAGCCCCTGAATGGCCTCCGGCATGATCTTGCCGTAACCCTCGTCACGGTTCCAGCGCTCCTCCCAGACGTAGTCGTAGGTGTTCCGGGCGCCCCGGTAATGGTCCACGAAGTCGCGTTCCAGGGAAAACGATCCCTTGAACTCGGCGATGACGTCCGTGTCCCCCACGGTGAGGGCCGCGGCCCCGTCGCCGAACCACATCTCGTAGAAATAGGCCGTCTTGGTTTCGCGACGGTCGGTGGCCGTCACCAGCACGTCGCGGCGCGCTCCACCGGCCACCTGTTCCAGGGCCGTGATCAGGGCCGTGGTAGCGGTCTTCTGGCAAGCGGTGAAATCGGCGCAGGTCAGTTGATCCTTCAGGTTGAGGGCCGCGGCCAGGATGCCGGCGTTCTGGCGGTCGGCAAAGGGCAGGGTGGTGGACGCCAGATAGACGGCATCCAGGTTTTGTTTGTCCCGGCCGCGCAGGCAATCGCGGGCCGCGCTCACCGCCATGGTGATGCTGTCTTCGTCCCAGTTGCACATGGACCGCTCGCCCTGGGCAACGGTCATGATGGCCGGGGCGAACCAGCCCATGGCCTGGACGATGGCCATGCGGTTGAGCCGCAGCCGGGGGATATAGGCACCGTAAGAGGTGATTCCGATCATCTTCCCACTCCTTTGTAAAATCGCCTGCGATTTTGAAGTTTGAGAATTTGGCCAACGATCCGGTGGGTCAGCGTGTCCCCGCCGTGGTCTTGGTTTTGGGCCCCAACTTGGCCGCCGGGGCGGAGAAGGCCGCCAGGACATCGCCGAGCTGGTCGTTGAGCTGGAAGTATTCCTTGCCATCGGTCAGGGTGGAGATTTTGTCCATGGCCGCGGCCACATCGTCAACGGTGGGGACCTGTTCGCCTCCCCCCACCACCGTACCCGGCCCGGTGACCACGGCGGCGCGGTTGAAAAAGCCCATGCCGGCGTTGTAGATCCGGCCGCTCACCGGGCAGCGTTCCGAGCAGAGGACCATCACCATGGGGGCCACGTATTCGGGGGAGAGCTTTTCCAGCAGATCCGGCGGCAGGATGTCCTCGGTGAGCCGGGAGGCGGCCACCGGGGCGATGGTGTTGACTTTGATGTCGTACTTTTGCCCTTCGAGCTTCAGGGTGTTCATCAGGCCGGTGAGGGCCAGCTTGGCGGCGGTGTAGTTGGCCTGGCCGAAGTTGCCGTAGAGGCCGGCGGCCGAGGTGGTCATGACGATGCGCCCGTAGCCCTGGCGCTTCATGATCTCGAAAGCCGGGCGGGTGACATGGAAGGCGCCGTTGAGGTGCACCGCCAGCACGGCGTTCCAGTTTTCCGGAGTCATCCTGGCAAAGCTCTTGTCCCGCAAAATTCCGGCGTTGTTGATGACGATATCCACGCGACCGAAGGCCTCCACGGCGGTTTGGACGATGCTGGCA
>JACDJC010003816.1_pt1 | contig 10653 bp, 7 predicted proteins | sample 7454191 | NCBI WGS metagenome assembly JACDJC01 (sample SAMN14253291, study PRJNA609438) | sludge metagenome | isolation source: sludge after 25d culture with pyrite and EDTA | collected 2018-12-20
ACGGTAGACGGCCAGCTCCGCGCGGAAACGCGCCGCGAGTCGATCAAGCGCCCCCACGGCGGACGAGGAAGCGACCGACGGGTCGCTCGTGGCGGCCAGCACGTCGCGCAGCACCTCCGTGATCGCCTCGTCTCGCTGGTGATCGGCCTCGGCGTTGAGCCGGGAGACCTCCCAGGCCGCGAACCCGATGGCGGGGATGAGGAAGAACCCGGCGAGGGCCACGGCCACCCGGACGCGGAAGGAGCGCCGCAGGCGCCGCCACGAAGGAACGGCCGGCGGGATTCCGGCGATCGCCTCCGCGAGCAGCCAGATGAGGGCCAGCACCGCCGCATCGAGCGCGACCACGAGCGCTCCGCGCACCAGCAGGGGGAACGGCCCGCGAAGGTCCACCTCCGCGTGGGTCATCCGGACCCCGTCCGCCACCTGCACCGCCCGCTCGCCGTGGACGACCCATCCCTCCCGTTTCCAGCGGAGTCGGCGGGTGTCGGGAGGCGTCCCGGGAGCGGGCGGCGAGAGCGTCATCCGGTACGGAGGCTCCCCAACCGCAGCCGGATCGAGGAGCGACCCGAGCTGGTCGGCGGCGAGCAGCCTCGTCTTCGGTCCAAGCGCCACCGTGAGCAAGTCGCCGGAGGAGAGCCGGAGCAGCATCACCTGGTGGACGCCGGGGACCCCCGGCACCGACGCGATCCGCAGCGAGTCGATCGGGGCGAGGCTGTCCGCGAGGCTCGAGACCGCCGCCTCCGGCAGGCCGAGCGAGTCGAGGTTCAGCCTGGCCGTCACGACCCCGTCGGGTGCGCGCAGCGTCAGGCGGGCCGGGTACCCCTCGAGCCCCGCACGCGCGTGCCGCCAGCTCGCATACAGCTGGGAGGCGTCGCGCGGGGGCGGCCCTTCACGAAGCACGGTGCCGGCCCGGTCAAGCAGGGGGACCACGACCGGATCCACGGCCCGACCGAGTCGCATCGCGTCCTGCTGGGCGGCCTCGAGGCGACTCTCCGTCATCGCCCCCCAGGTCAGGAGGGCGGCGGCGCTCCCCGCCACCGCCGCGATGCCCGTGATGGTGGCGCTGCGCACCGCCGGCCGCGCCACCAGCAGCAGGCCGGGCAGCCAGAGGAAGGTGTACCAGCCGTCCCACCCGCGGACTCCCGGCTGCCAGACGTACAGCCCAGCGGCGGCCGTGATCATGGCGAGGGCCATGCCCAGCCAGACCTGCGTCGGCCGCCCTTCCCTGGCCGGAGCACCCCGAAAGAACGCGGCCGCGAGGACGCCCAGCGCCATCGCCGCCAGCGCGAGCGCGAGCTGCAGGCCGAGCCAGGCTCCGAGCGACACGCCGCCGGGCGGCGGCGTGATCCCCCTGGCGTAGTACCTGAGCAGAACAGGGGCGCCGAGCAGGAGGAGCACGCCGAGCGGGATGGAATACCAGCGGCGCCGGGGCGGGTGGTTCCAGAGGGCGACCGCCAGGAGAGTCAGGAGGAGGGAGAAGGTCGCGAGCGCGCCGGCGGAACTCCCCATCGGCCCGAGCGCCGGCCGGAAGAAGGCCATCGGCGAGAAGAAGAGGTCGAGTCCCAGGGCGGCGCCGACCGGCGCCCGGCTCATGAGCCCCACGCCGAGCGCCAGCAGGGCGTACCGGGCGACGGCATTCCCCGCCGCGACGACGGTCAGGACCAGTGTCAGGAGCAGCAGCCAGGCGGTCGTGCGCGCGCCCACCGCGCGGGTGGAAGCGGTCGCCTCCGCGAGCTCGGGAGGAACAGGTTCGACACTGAAGAGGAGGCGCGGTCCGGCGGTGGTGGGCTCGGAGTAATCGAAGACGTCGGGATTGTCCGGAGCGGTCCCCGCGGGATACACGCGCAGTCCCACCCCCGTCCGCGCCCGGAAGTCCTCGGTGACCGACTGCACCCGCTCGGGCACGGCGGACGACGCCCAGACGACCACCGACCCCACGGCCCGGCGTTCGGCCGGCGCGTCGCGCGTGACCTCGAGGACCAGGTAGAACGGATTACTGGTCGTGGAGACTGGCCGGCCGTCCCCGCTCGGTGCGAGCCGGTGCGAACCGGCCCAGGCGTTGACGGCGCCGGTTTCGTCGAGCAACGCCACGCCGGCCTCGAGCGGGGCGCCCGACACCGCCCGACCGAGGGCAGCGAACTGTGCCTCCCTGTCGGCGGGAGCGGCCGTCGCATCGTCGGCGAGTCGGCTGGCGAGGAGGTAGGCCGCGTGCAGGTCGCCCGCGAGCCGGTCCGTGGCGCGCTCGACCCGTGCGCGCTGGATGTCCGGCCAGTGTGCTTCCAGCTGGCCAAGCCGCCAGTCGGTGATGAGTGGCGCCAGCGCGAGCAGGGCGAGCATCGCGCCGAGCGCCCGGACCCGCCACCCGGTCCACGGCCTGAGGCCGAGGAGGGTCGCCACGGCGCCGGCCGAGAGCAGCACCAGCCACAGTGTGGTGGGCGTACGCAGCCACTCCCCGGCGGCGATGACCGACAGGGCGACGCCAGCGAGCCACCATGGGAGCGGGGAGCGGTTCACCCGCGTATTATACGCAGGATGAGTTCGACTACGCCCTGGCGGCTCAAGGAGCTGATTCCGGCCGAGGTGAACCGCTGCCTCGCCCGCCGGCCGACGCTGATCGTTCCTGTCGGATCGACCGAACAGCACGGTGCCCATCTGCCGCTGGGGATCGACACGATTCTCGTCGAGCGGCTCGCCGACGACCTGTCCGCTCGCTTCGGCATCCTGCGGGCGCCGGCGGTCGAGTACGCCGCCAACCGGGACCCGCACCGGCCCCTGACGGGAAGCGCGCCGCTGGGGCGCAAGACCCTGCACCGGCTGATGAACGAGTTGGTCGAGGCGTGGGAGGTCGGGAGCGGCGTGCGGGAGTTCGTGCTGGTCACCGCCGAGGGGCACGAGGCGCACCAGGAGGCGCTCAGCACCCTGCTGGTGACGGAAGCCCGGGTCCAGGTGGTGGACATCTTCGCGCTGGACTTCGGGGCGCTCCTGGAGCGGCCGGGAATCCCGGCGCACGGAGGCGAGCTGGACACCTCGCTCTGCCTTCACATCGCGCCGGAACTGGTGCGGATGGAAGCCGCCGAGGACACGCCGCGTGCCACGCCGTCGTTGGCTTCGGCCGAGAAGGGGGCGCGGCTGTACGAATTCATCCTGGACCGGATCGCGGTCCGTTGCCTGCACCAGGAGTCCTGATGCGAGCTTCAACCTTGGCCCTGACCTTGTCCCTCGGTGCGCTGCCGCTGGCCGCGCAGCAGGGCGACCGCGGCGTCTTCGCCATCCAGCGCGGCGGCGCACCCCTCGGCCGGGAAGAATTCACCATCGAGCCGGCCGCGGCGGGGGCAGCGAGCGGGGGCGTGCTGGCGTCACTGGCGCGGTACCCCGCCACCGCGCCGACGGTGCAGATCCAGGCGATGGTCGAGGAGAGCTCGGCGGGCGCCGTCATCGCCCTCCAGATCGACACCCGGCAGCAAAGCGGGGTCAGTCGCGTGTACGGTGCGGCCCTGCAGGACAACCTGACCATCCGGCAGACCACGTCGGCTGCGGAGTCGGTGCGCGAGTACCCCCGCGCCGCCGGGATCGTCATCCTCGATGACAGCGTCTTCGCGCTCTACCAGGCCGTGGCGCGGCGGGCTACCCAGGCAGGTGCGCGATTGCCGGTGCTCTTCCCGCGCTCCGGACGCCGCGGGCAGATCACCGCGACCCGGTCCGACCCGACGACCGTCGAGATGACGGGCGCGGTGAGCGGGACGCTCACGGTGGATGCCACCGGCCGCCTCATGCGGGTGGTGCTCGCCGACGGGATCTCCGCGATACGCCAATCGAAATAGCTACTTCCCGCCCGCCGAAGTCGTTGCCTGGCATCGTGTTCGGCCAGGTTCGTCCCAAGCTGAAACTCGTGGAACGCCCCCCTCGTAAGGGGCGCACGACTTTCATCACCCGATCGAAATCCACTGGGGATCTCTTCATGACGCACTGGAAGCGGTTGCTCGTGCTCGGCCTGTTCGTCCCGACCATCGCGGCGGCCCAACAGCCCACGACGCCGGCACCCACGGCCAGCCTGCAACCCGCGCCGACGGCCGGGCTCTCGCTGGCGGACGCCTTCAGCACCGCGCTGGCCAAGAACCCGGACTACCAGCAGTGGCTCAACAACGAGAGCCCCGCGAGCATGGCGGTGAAGAGCTCCTACTGGACCTTCCTGCCGAGCGCGAGCGTTTCGGGCGGCTTCAACTACACCGGCTCCGGCTCCTCGAACTTCGGCGGCACCAACGTCGTCAAGACCTCCGCCTCGGTCGGCTCGAGCTACAGCATCGACCTCGGCTGGACGCTGGACGGACGGGTCATCAACGCTCCCGGGCAGTCGAAGGCGAACCTCCGGGCCACCCGCGAACAGATCGAGGCCGCCAAGGTGTCCCTCCGCGCGGCCGTCCAGATCCAGTATCTCACGGTGCTCCAGACGAACGCGCGCATCAATGTCATCCTGCAGCAGGTGGAGCGGAACAAGGTCTTCCTCGACCTCGCCAAGGCGCGGTACCAGGTCGGCCAAGCGACGATGCTCGACGTCCGGCAGGCGGAGGTGACCCTGGGCCAGTCCGAGGTGGACCTGCTCGTGGCGCGCCAGCAGAACGCGGACGCCCGGCTCGAGTTGTACCGCTTGATGGGCGTGTCCGCGCCGGACGGGTTCGAGCAGGTGCGCCTCACCGATTCCTTCCCGGTGGTGGAGCCGGCCTATTCGCTCGACGAACTCCTCGCGACGGCCGCGCAGGTGAACCCGAACCTGCTCGCCGCCGAGGCGTCGTCCGAGGCCACCAGCTACAACCTGAAGTCGGTGAAGAGCGAGTACTTCCCGACCCTGCGGGCCGGCGCGACCTGGGCGGGATACACCCAGGAGTACACCGACGAGAACTCGCTGCTCGACCAGGCGTACGGCAGCGCCTCGGCGACGGCGGCCAACTGCTCCTTCCAGAACGACGTCATCCGGGGCCTGACCTACGGCCCGGGCGGCATTCCCGGGTACCCGAACGGCGGCATCATCCCCGACTGCAACCTCTACTCGGGGCTGAACCCGTCGGGCACCGCGCTGGATCCCCTGGTGTCGCAGCAGATCGTCGACGCCAACGACGTCTTCCCGTGGAATTTCACTACCCAGCCGTTCCAGGTCTTCGCCGGCCTTTCGCTGCCGATCTTCAACGGCCTGCAGCGTGAGACCCGCGTGTCCGAGGCGAAGGCGCGCCGCGACGACGCCACGGAGCAGGCGCGGGCGCAGGCGCTGGCGGTGCGGACGCAGGTGACGAGCCGGTACCTCGCGATCGACGCGACCTACCGGGCGATCGCGGTGGCGGAGGCGAACCGGATCGCCGCCGCCGACCAGCTCCGCCTCGCGCAGGACCGGTACCGGCTGGGCCAGGGCACGGCGCTCGAGCTCTCCGACTCCGAGGGCGCGGTGCAGCGGGCCGAGGGCACCTACGTCGACGCCGTGTATGCGTATCACAAGGCCGTGGCCGCGCTGGAAGAGGCGGTCGGGCAACCCCTTCGTCAATCCTGAGGATGACCATGTCACGTCGCACCAAGTTCGGACTCATCGCCGCGATCCTGATCGTCGTCGTCGGCGGCCTCTTCTTCCTGACCGCGGCCAACCGCAACAAGCGGGCGGTGGAAGTCCGGTTCGACACGGTCAAGGCGCAAGACCTGGTGGCCTCGGTGACGGCCAGCGGCCGGATCGAGCCGCAGACCAAGGTGGACATCAGCGCCGACATCACCGGCCGGATCACGCAGATCGCGGTCAAGGAAGGCGACTGGGTCAAGAAGGGCCAGTTCCTGCTCCAGATCGACCCGGCGCAGTACGAGGCCGCGGTGGCGCGGGCCGAGGCGATGCTCTCCTCGTCCACGGCCTCCCAGGTGCAGGCCAAGGCCAACTATGACCAGGCCGAGCGGACCGTCCGCCGGGCCAAGGAGATCAGCACCAGCAGCCCGAACCTGATCTCCGCTGAGGCGGTGGAGCAGGCGCAGACGGCGTTCGAGGTGGCCGCGGCCAACCTGAACGCCGCCAACGCCCAGGTGGCCCAGAACCGGGCGACGCTGCAGGACTCACGGGACCAGCTGGCCAAGACTCGGCTCATCTCGCCGCTCGACGGCCGCGTGACCCGGCTCAACGTCGAGGTGGGCGAGGTCGCCGTGCCCGGCACCTTCTCCCGCGAGACCGCGCTCCTCATGACGGTGGCCGACCTCTCCGTCATCCTGGCCAAGGTCCAGGTGGACGAGACCGACGTCGTCCGGCTCGCGCTCGGCGATTCGGTGCGCGTGACGATCGACGCCTTCCCCGACACCGCGTTCGTCGGCCGAGTGACCGAGATCAGCAACAGCGCCCAGCTCACCGCCACGGCCACGGCGGGCGGTTCGTCGGACCGCGCCGTGGACTTCGACGTCGAGATCACCCTGACGAACCCGCCGGAGGACATCCGGCCGGACCTCAGCGCCACGGCCAAGATCATCACCGACACCCGCACCCAGGTGCCGAGCGTGCCGATCATCGCGCTCACGGTTCGGCAGCACGAGGCGGTGGCCAACGAGAGCGTGCCGGCGACGGCCGCCGCCGTCCCCGCGGACTCCGCGGCGGGCGAGAAGAAGCAGGACACCGAGGGGGTGTTCATCGTGCGCGGCGGCGTGGCCACCTTCACCCCGGTCAAGGTGGGGATCGCGGGCGAGGAGTACTTCGAGGTCCTTTCCGGCGTGCAGCTGGGCGACTCGATCGTGGCGGGCACCTACCAGACGATCCGCGACCTGCAGGACAGCACCAAGGTCCGGGCCATGAAGGCTCCGACCCCCGAGGCGGAGAAGAAGTGATGAGCGACCTCGTCATCGCCGTCCGCGCGCTCACGCGGGCCTACGAGATGGGCGCCGAAGTGGTCCACGCGCTGCGCGGCGTGGACCTCGAGATCCGCCGCAACGAGTACGTGGCCATCATGGGGCCGTCCGGCTCCGGCAAGTCCACCCTGATGAACATGATCGGGTGCCTCGACACGCCGTCCAGCGGGGAGTACTGGCTGAGCGGGCAGGAAGTGTCGCGGATGGGCGACGACGCCCTGGCCCGGGTGCGGAACCGGGAAATCGGCTTCGTCTTCCAGACGTTCAACCTCCTGCCCCGCGCCACGGCGCTGCACAACGTGGAGCTGCCGCTGGTGTACGCGGGCACCAACGCCCGCGACCGCCGCGCGCGGGCCGAGGAGGCGCTGGCGCGGGTCGGCCTGGCCGACCGGATGCACCACCGCCCGAACGAGCTCTCCGGCGGCCAGCGGCAGCGGGTGGCCATCGCCCGCGCGCTGGTGAACCGGCCCGCCATCCTGCTGGCCGACGAGCCGACCGGTAACCTCGACAGCACGACGAGCGAGGAGATCATGCGGGTCTTCGCCAACCTGCACGCCGAGGGGCAGACGGTGGTGATGGTGACCCACGAGCCGGACATCGCCGCGCACGCCGAGCGGGTCGTGGTCCTCCGCGACGGCCGGGTGGCGAGCGACGTCCTCAACCAGCCGCGGGCGGCCTGAGCCGATGCCGATCTGGGAAGCGGTCACGATGGCCCTCCGGACGATCCGGGCGCAGAAGCTGAAGAGCTTCTTCTCCCTGATCGGCGTGCTGATCGGCGTCATGTTCCTGATCGCGGTGGTCTCCATCGTGCAGGGCATGAACGTGTACATGGAGGACCAGTTCGCGAACCGGCTGATCGGGCTCAACACCTTCCAGGTCCGGCAGCGGCCGAGCATCAGCACCGGCGACGTGCCGCGCGAGGTCTGGATGGGATGGCGGCGCCGGCCCCGGATCACCTACGCCGACGCGGAATACCTGAAGGAGCGGGTGACGACGCCGGCCACCATGGCGATGTTCTGCTCCGACCGCATGGCGCTCAGCTACGACGGGAAGAAGGCCAAGGACATCGACCTGGTCGGCACCGAGGCGACCTACTTCCAGATCAAGAACTACGAGGTGGTGAACGGGCGCGCCTTCACCGCGCAGGAAGTGCGCGCGGGGCGGACCGTCGTGGTCCTGGGCGACCTGGTGGCCGAGAAGCTCTTCCCCGGGCAGGACCCGGTGGGCAAGGACGTCGTCATCGAGGGCCTGCCATACCGGATCGTCGGGGTGGTGGCCAAGCAGGGCAACCTGTTCGGCATCTCGCTGGACAAGTTCGCCGTCATGCCGTACACCGCGCCGGCGCGGCGCTACATCTGCCCGATCAACATCCTCGACGACCTGCAGATCCAGACGGCGGGCCCGACCGAGATGCAGGCGGCGATGGCGGAGGTCGAGGCGCTGATGCGGGCGCGCCGCGGGCTGAAGCCGGGCCAGGAGAACAACTTCCACCTGCAGACGGCGGAGGGCGCGCTCGAGGGCTGGAAGCGGATCTCCCGGGTGCTCTTCATGGCGCTGCCCGGCCTGGTGGCCATCTCGCTGGTGGTCGGCGGCATCGTGATCATGAACATCATGCTCATGGCGGTGTCCGAGCGGACGCGGGAAATCGGCATCCGGAAGGCGCTGGGGGCCAAGCGCCGGGACATCCTCGCCCAGTTCGTCGTCGAGTCGGCCACCCTCTCCACCGTGGGCGCGGCGTTCGGCATCGGCGCCGGGATCTCGCTCGCGTTCGTCGTCCGCGCACTCACGCCGCTCCCGGCGGCCGTCGCCCCCTGGTCCATCTTCGTCGGCGTGGGCCTCGGCATCCTCGTCGGCATGGTGGCCGGCGTGTACCCGGCCACCCGGGCCAGCCGGCTCGACCCCATCGTGGCGCTTCGCGCCGAATAGCGGGGAGACTCCGTGTCCCAGACGTTCAGCCGCGCCGTCGAAGGCATCGGCATCGCGCTCGACTCCCTCCGGGCCAGCAAGGTCCGCGCGGCCCTGACGATCCTCGGCGTCGCCATCGGCGTCATGGTCGTCATCGCCATGGCGTCCGCCATCACCGGCATCAACCGCGCGCTGACGAAGGAACTCGAGTCGGCGGGCCCGCGGACGTTCTTCGTGGAGCGCTACTTCCAGGGCGGGCTGAATATTTCCGACGGCTCGGACGAGCTCTCCCCCTGGCGGCGGATGCCCTGGATCACGGTGGCGGAGGCCGAGCTCATCCGGCAGCTCCCCGCCATCCAGGACGTGTCCGTGCAGGAGTTCACCAGCGGACCGGTCAAGTACGGGGACGTGGACCTGACCAGCGTGCAGGTGGCGGGCTTCGGCCCGGCCTGGGTGTACGTGACCGGCGGCCAGATCGTGGCCGGGCGGAGCTTCACCGCCTCGGAGTACTCGGCGGGATCGCGCGTCGTGGTCATCAACGACAAGCTGGCGGAGACGCTCTTCCCCGGCCTCGACCCGATCGGCAAGACCATCAAGATCTTCGGGCTGCCGTTCGAGGTGATCGGCCTCCACGTCGAGGCGGCCTCGCTCTTCGGCGGAGGCGACAACGCCCGCCTGGCCATCCCGCACACCACCTTCGAGAAGGTGGCGGACTACTGGAAGGGATGGATGGACATCGCGGTCCTGCCGGTGGAGGGCGTGACGGTGGAGGAGGCGCAGGACCAGGTGGTGACCGCCCTGCGCGCCAGCCGCGGGCTGAAGCCGAGCCAGGAGAACAACTTCGCGATCCTGACGCAGGAAAAGATGCTGGAGACCTTCGACAAGATGATGGGGGCCTTCTTCCTCGTGATGCTGGCGCTCTCGAGCGTCGGGCTCATGGTGGGCGGCGTCGGCGTCGTGGCCATCATGATGATCTCCGTGACCGAGCGGACGCGGGAGATCGGCGTCCGGAAGGCGCTCGGGGCCACCCGGCGCGAGGTGCTCTTCCAGTTCCTGGTGGAGGCCGCCACGCTGACCCTGGTCGGGGGCGTCGCCGGGATGCTGCTCGGCGGGCTCATCGCGCTCGCCATCAACAAGCTGACCCCCATCCCAGCGGCCGTGCCGCTCTGGTCGGTGGTGGTGGCCCTCCTCGCCTCCATCGTGACCGGCATCATGTTCGGGATGTATCCCGCCAACAAGGCGAGCAAGCTGGATCCGGTGGAGGCGTTGAGGTACGAGTAGTCAGCTGGGCAGCGGGGCAGCGGGGCGGTTGAACCTGCCCCCCTGCCCCGCGGCCCCGCGGCCCCGCTAAGTTTCCACATGCCCGTCCGCGAAGCATTCCGGCTCGCCCTCCAGTCCATCCTCAGCAGCAAGCTGCGGTCGTTCTTCACGCTCCTCGGCATCATCGTGTCCGTCGGGTTCCTGGTGGCGGTGGTGGCCATCATCCAGGGGATGAACGCCTACGTGAAGGAGAACATCACCGGCGCGGTGATCGGCACGAACGCCTTCCAGGTGCGGCGCGACCCGGTGGCGCTCGGCCTCATGGACGACGACGAACGGGAGCGCGCCGAGCGCGATCTCGAGACGGACGACGCGTTTCGCAACGCCGTGATCCAGCTTGCCGAGCGGATGCACGTCTTCGACCGCGGCATGCCTTCCGAGAAGGTGCCACGCGAAATGTGGCGGACCATCGCCGAGCGCATCGCCGACATGCCGCAGATGCGACCGGGTCCGGCGCTGTCGATCGCCTCGTCCACGCCCGGGCCGGCGTCCAGGGCGCGCGGCATGGGGCTGCAGTCGTTCGGTGGATGGCGTGGCGGGCTGATCGCCGCCAGCCTGATGATCGCCTGCGGG
>JACDJC010003819.1_pt1 | contig 10651 bp, 7 predicted proteins | sample 7454191 | NCBI WGS metagenome assembly JACDJC01 (sample SAMN14253291, study PRJNA609438) | sludge metagenome | isolation source: sludge after 25d culture with pyrite and EDTA | collected 2018-12-20
CCTCCAACGCGCAGCCGATTGAGCGTATCCATGCTCTCTCTCCAGTTGAGCTTATCGGCATGAGCTCTAATGGACGGTGCACTACCGAGAATCCTGAACATCTCGCCGTATCTTTGCTCAGAATAGGCACTGCACATTGGTTCGATCTTGTCCGCAAAGAATTCGATGGTTGGGTCTTCTTTTTTTACGAAGGCCTCTTTTCTTGGGAAGATTGCAGCAATTGACGGGTAGCCCTGCTCAGCGGCGAGTGCATTGTGGGTAAGCATAAGAACTTTTGTTTTCGTGGGAGACAAGTCCCAACCGTCCGCCTCCAGACGGACAAGTAAGTTCGACCTGAATTCCCGCGCCAGATCATCGGGAACATCGTTCTTCGAGTGGGCCGTGTTGGTCCTTTCCCCCTGATAAGAGTTGGCATGAAAGAAGCGAGCTTCGCCCGCGGCTTCCGGGTTACTTATCTCCTGCGGCAGCTCCGGCCGGAGTTGATTGAGAACATTGACGATGGCGGGTGCGGAACGGAAGTTCGATCCCTTGTCGATCCCTTCTACCGCGAAGTCGGCAAGAACAAAGTCACCTCGATAGATCGTTTGCCAATGATCGCCAAACAGGCCGATCAGAGGGCCTTCCCCGGTTTGGAAAAAATGCTCCGAGATTGCAGCCATAAAATACTGATCGGTGTCTTGGTATTCATCGATAAAAATGACGGGGAAGTGCTGCGTCAGCAGCTTTCGAAATTTATCCTCGTTGAGGAGCTGCGCCATGAAACGGGGGACATCGTCGTGACTGAGCGTGATCTTTTCTTCATCGACGCCAAAAAAGCCGAGGTCGTACACGACCGGCTTTGTGCCTACGCCGCCGCCTTCGGCGATCTTGTCCTGCCGATCCGCCATCGCTTCGACCAGTCGGCGAAGCGCTTTCTGAAATTGCGATAGAAAGGCCCACGAGAAGGCGTGGATCGTATCAACTAGGATTGCGGGATGCTGCTCGATCTCCTGAGCGATTTCGTCGCGGGCGACCTCTGTATAAGTGATGCAGGCAACCTTCTGGCCTTCATGAAGCAGCTTGGTGCCGCGCTGCGAGATAAGACGCTTCAACGCTTGGACGAGCGAGTAGGTTTTCCCGGCGCCAGCCCCAGCTTCAAGCCGGAAGCTGCGGCCCCCATCAAGGCAGGCATCGACCTTTGCCTGGGCTTCCGCCGCTGCGATGCCGGCGGGGCTTAGCGGAGCGTCAGTCATGCTTCCGCCGTCTCATCGGGAGTATTGGCTTCAGCCTCTATCGGCGGGGCTTCGGCAGGCGGCGGGGGTTGGGAGAGCCAGGTAAGGCCTTCGCGAATGTAGCGGGGGACGACCCAATCCACTTCTTCGATGGCGAAGCGTAGCGCGGTTTCCGCCTTCGATAACTCTTGAGCAATCTCCCAGGCTTCCGTCGCAGGATCGCCTTCGCCGTCCCATTCGAACTTGTCGGGATTGGCGAGAATGAGGGCGTCCTCGTAGCTGCGCGCGCAGGCCGCTGACCCCTCCTCGGGAATCTGATAGGCAATGCGGCGGTAGCCTCGCTGCTTGTCCCCTTCGGTGTTAGCTCCCAGCTCTTCGAGCGAGATTGGCTCTTCCTTTTTTTCTCCCTCGTCGACTTCCTTGAACCAGGCCTTGATCGCGGCGTTCGATGTCCGTGTGCCCTCAGACAGTGGGCATTTTACCCACCGCTTTTTCTTCTTCTCAGTTTCAACTAGCTTCACCGCATCGATGTCGGTGATGATGAGGGTCTTGAGTTCCAGGAAATCGAGGAGGGGGTAGAAGATGTGCGCGTAGGCACCGCCAACCTCGATGGTTGTTAGATACTGTCGGGCTAGTTTCGACTTTGGCGCTAAGCCCTCGTCGACGATCTGACAGATACGCGGCATCAGAATACGCTCGGTGGTGCCCTCGACCAGGATGGCCTTGTCGGCGAAATAGAGGTCGCATTTCGTCAGAGTCATGTACTGATGTAGGAAATTTCGGTCTTCAGCGGGGATCGTTGACATGCCCTTCTTGAAATCCTTAACTTTCGTGCGTCGAACCCCATCGTCCGCCAGCGGTGCGCTTAGGAAGTAGCGAACGGCCTCAAAGCTTGCCGCGTTTGCAATATGCGGCGAATGGGTCGAAACGACGAACTGGACCTTCCAAGCTGGCTCGTTGGGATACTGGGCCGAAAGCTTCTCTACTGCCGCACTAAGCTGATTGATGAAAACCTCCTGCATTTGCGGATGAAGGTGGGCTTCGGGCTCCTCGATGAAAACGAGGTGCGTACCAGGCCTCGTTGCCTTGGCGCGATACGCCTTGTGGAAACTTTCCAGTTGCAACAGCATGTAAATGAGGTTCCGCGTTCCAAGGCCGTTGTAGCCTTCAGGCAAGTGAATTCCATCGGAACCCGCGTAGACGATCTTGGTATGGTCGGAGAGCAGGCTCTCGACATTGAGTGATGTCTCTGGCCGCAGTTCGGTGTCATTGAGGCCAGGGAATCCGAAAACCTCTAGCGCTGGAAGCAGACCCTTCAACATTTCGTCGAAGCTGCTCTGTATATCTTTTTCAATTGAATCGACGGAAGCCTTCAGGTTGGCGGCAAGCGTTTTGTCGTCCTCCGCAGCTGTGGGGGAGTTCGCAGTCTTATACAGTGTACCGAGCAGCTTGCCGATCACATCCGTATCGCCCTGCTTCGCATGATCTAGTGTCCGTTGCGCTCGCACGAAGCCACATTGAATAAGCGCGGTGAGCGCTGTCAAGCCCTCGAAGTTTCGATGGTTTGTTGGATCGGTCGGGTCAATGGCGGCAACTTGCACGGTATACGCCTTGGGAAGCGTCTCGCGGAGACAGCGATAGAAGTGCCAAGTCGCGTTAGCGCCGTCCTCCGCAGGTGGAATATCCAGCAGCAAATGCATTGTCGCAAGGGTCGCTGCGTACTCGACCCGCGCAACCGCCGTCGTACATGCGGCGTCGAGATCAATGATGAAGGGTGAAAGTGGGCCTAGGTCAGCAGCTCCGGCGTCATAGGCGAAGGACAGCGTGATCGCGATCTTGGGGAGTGCGGAGAGTACAGCTTCAGGCGAGGCACCACTGTCTCGTAGCGCCTTAGCCGCAATGAACTTGGATCGGATGCCGGTGGAAAAATCCTCAAGGCGAAAACGAGGACTCACTTCGCCTGCGAAACGGTCGAATACATCGGTTAATGTTGTCTTGCCACTATTGTTTCTGCCGACGATCACCGTCGATGCCTGTTCCAGCATGATCTCGACATCTTCGAGCAGCCGGAAACCTTCGATCCTTACCTTCTCTATATGCATAGTTCACCCATCCATTTGCGTTTATTTTTTTGCGCAACACGCGTATTGCGCCAAGAAGGCGGTTAAGAGCGTGAATACAGCAATAGTTGATTCTGGCTTGCTCCGAGATGGGTCGATAGTAACTGTTTGGGATGTGGCAGCGGACATACGCCATCGCCTACATCAGCGAACCTTATCGTCCCCTTTGGCCGAGCAGCGGTCACATAATGGACACGCCACGAAGGGCGGCCATCGCTTTGTGTCCCCAGAACATTGCGAATGGTCGCTTCCCACGAGCTCGAACTGGTGCTCCCGCCCCTAAAGCTGGCAATTAGGTCTATTGAAAACCATCAAGCGGCTCTTTTGGATTGGATTTGTTAAAACGCCCATCTTCCGCAGGACACGTCCTCAGTCACCCTAACAGGGCCAAGGATTCCCCATACATATCGGAGCGTATGCGCCAGCAATCATTGCAGAGCCGCAGAGTGCAGATCGTACCGTCCGGAACCTCTGGTCCGACTAGGCGGTAGTCTTGAACCGGATCATCCCCGCAGACGGAACAAACAGCATTGCTACCCATCTGCCCCACGACGAAACGCGTTTGCTCCGCCTGCGTTGGATTCCAAGTGACCAAGGCGGCGAACCATTCTTCTGTGTGGGGAGCCAACAGGATAGCGCGATTTCTCGCAGGCAAACCTGCAGAGCCATCGCGGCAAAGCCACTGCGCCGCAGCCTGTCGGCGGCTTATGTGTAACTCAACCAACTTTTCATACAAGGTCCTGAGCCGGCGAAAGGTCTCCAGAGAATATTCCTCCGCAAGCAAGGAATACCCCGCTCGATTGACCTCGAAACGCACAAGTCCTTCTTCATCGTCGCCCAACAGGTTTTCACAGTATCGTCGCTTCGCCGCATCTGAGCCAGGCTCGTCGAGCATCGCCTGCAAGTCGTACTGCCAGCGATTTTTGTCACGCTCGGCAACCCAGACCGTCAAGTAACCCGACCTCTCATAGATGTCTGTGAAATAGACATCATCGCCAGGTGTCATCTGCAGGTGATGATCGATGTCATTCACATTTTCAATGCACTCATTCTTGGCCCGCGCGCCAGACAACAGCGCGTTGGTTGCGTCGCGCATACTCTGCGGGGTGTCATGAATGCCCTCCCACCGCTGTACCTCCTCATCGCTGATCTGCTGGATGGCATCTTGCACTGCGACCAATCGCGTACTGCTCTTCAGATGTTCCGGCGTGCAATAGTGGGGGTCTGTCACTAGACTCAAGCCCGCGCTGGCATACGCCTGGGCCACTAGGCGGGAGCAAAACTGTCTCCGGCTGGGAGACCTCGCACCGCCCAACACCGACCGGGCAGCCTCGACTTTCGAGTACTGCGTGCCAATCCGGCCCCTGACATAGTTCACGATTCTCCGAGACTGGGCCGCGTCCAGTCCCTCTGTCAATCGGAGCACGTGCACGGCACATTCGTCCTCCCAGAAGAGGCGCTGCGTATTTCGCGAATGTACGCCGTCACCCGTCGCATCAATTACAACATGCGACTCAACGCAGACGAGGGCATGCGAGATATCGCTCCCGGTCACCTTGCGGATTCCTTTGCTAAACCAGTCCGTGGTCGTCGTCAAAATGATGTCGCCGATCTGGAGCGCCGTTTCGTCCAGTTTTCTCATGGTGATTTTCTATCTACCAGTTCAACAGTGCCTAAGCTCAATGGACATAAAGGCTGACCGGCCATTCATAATCAATTACCCTCGCCATTCGTTTCCAGCAAACTGCGCAGGTTGTTTCGGACAGTGGCTGCAAGCGCCGATGCTGCCACACCATGTATGCGGCTCAAAGATTCAACAACTACGGCCACGTCGGCCGGCTTCGAAGGCCGATCAGCTGTTTTGGTGAAAGGGCCATCGGTCTCGGTCAGCAACCTATCAAGGGGAATGGCGGCGACCATCGATGAATGTCGCTCGTTGTCCAACATCGCCGCATTGACAGAGAAGTAACAACCCAATTCAAGAGCACGCTTTGCCTCAGCCTTGCTGCCGGTGAACCAGTGAAGCACGACTTTCCCTTTTGTCGGCGGCAGATATGCCTCGATGAGATCCAGCACCGCTTTTGCCGCACGGATGCTGTGCACCGTGATGATTTTGTCTCCAGCCGCGGCACAACGCTGCAGCACGTGCTGAAAAACCTGCTTCTGCAAATCGAATGACTTGTAGAAGCGCGGACCAGCGTCAAGGCCCACCTCGCCGACATAGCGAGTCTCAGACAGATAGGCATCCCAGAGCGCAAGTTCGCTCGCCCGTTCAGCGACCAACTGCGGATGCAGCCCAAGCGCCGCCCGAACATGCCGCGTCGCTTGCGCCAGTTCATTGTTCCGTGGCCAGGCCTTCGGCGTGGTCGTCACTGCTAGTGTGAAAACACCCGCCTCATCAGATTCACGGACCGCCGCTGGATGATCCGGATACAGATCAAGATGGCAGTGGAAGTCCACCAGACCGTTTGTCGCGATCATGGATGCCCCGACATCAGATCGGTCTCGTGTCCACGCCATCGATCAGACGCGCAACTTCATCGAGGCCGCGCCGATAGACATCTGCCAGTTGATCCAGCCGCGCGACCTCGTCCGCAAGCGAGCCTGGCTTATGGATGAGAAGATTCGCGAGGCCTGGGTGTCCGCGCAAACGCGCGATTGCATACTGAAAAGAGCGCACCTGCTTTCCTGTCGACTCAAGGGTGTCCAGTGTTTGGGCGCGAAGGTCGGACACTGTGTATGTCGTCTCGTCTTGACCGGCTCCCCACGCGCTATCCAAAGCAGCGCGACGAATCAGGCAGGGAAGACAATATCCGCAGTGCTCGATCCCAAGGCCGTGCCATCGCCCTTTGGTTGGGGATGAGCACGACAAGGCATCAGGTGCGAGCTTGAGCAGCAATGGCCTGTTGCTGCAACTCTTGGTCATTTCGCCTTTGGTCTTGTCCCAATACGGATTCTCGACACGGCCATCGATCCCCAGCTCTGTGAGCAGATCGTTCCAGCGCGCCATGTAGTACGGATGCGTTGTACGAGTGCTGTTTGACCCGAGTCGCAAAGGATCCAGCGGCACATTCAATGCGATCAAACCATTCTCAGGCACCCTCAGCACAAATCCATTGCCAAGCCCCGTCCCGGCGAATACGCCTAGGGCAAAGAATAAGAACGACCGTCCTCGCGTACTGTTTTCAGAGCCGACATCTTTCACCAAGCCATCAGCGAAAGTCATTCCGACACGCAATCGGTCAAACGCCGATTTCACGTATTCTTTCTTCAGGCCAGCGAACAATTTACTCTGGGCGTCGCTGGTGGCGCCTTCGCCAAAGTGGCTCACCAACAAAGGGGTTGATCCGGCGTGAAGAAGATCGATGGCACCGATCAAGCTGTCAAGTCCCCCAGAAAACAGGCTCAGCGAATCAAACGGCGGTGTCAGCAGACTGGGCGGCGCTTGCTTCGCAATGGTCGCGAACCGGTCAGAGCGCGTCCGAAAGCCTATCGTCCATCGATCGCCTGTCAGAAAATTCAAGGCCTTCGTCAAGGTCGATGTCGCGGCACCCCAGCGCACTGGGTCACTTACTGGCACGACCAGGCGGATTTCTCTTGTCCACGAATCCTGCGACTGTTCCACACGAGAGATACGCGTGTCTGCTGCATGTACATGTGCGGCGACCACCAGCAGATCAATCCCGATCTCCGATGGGAAGACGCCCAAAGCATTCAGGCTAGTCAGCGCCCCACCAATCCCGTGACCCAGCATCTTCTCGCCAACCACCAGTTCAAGCCGGGTCAGTTGCTCGTCGGCCGCAGCGGGTATGGACGTACGATCGTCAGCACCGAGGTGGCCTGCCAATAGTTGCCGCTTCATTGGTTTGCCTCCGCTTCGCCGAGAGACTGAAGAATCGCGAACGCGGACTCATAGACCGTGTCCACGAAGGACTGAATTCGCTCGGGCGTCAAGTTGGGCGTTGCCTCGCGGGCCTTGCTCAGCGCATCGCTGACCCCGCCACGGATGAAATCACGGAGCTGCGCTTCCACGCGGTGAGCGGCCTGAGCATTCGCTGGCATCGTGACCGCCTGCGTTCCGATGTCGTTGCAAATCCTCGCCTCAATCGCATGCGTCGCATACAGCTCGAAAACCGTTTGCATCTGGTCCGGCGTGAACGTCGAGAGATCGGTCAAACCCTCGGTGGTCAACTCGATGATGGTCTCAACATACGCTTCGCGTGCGATACCTTCATCGACTGTGCCGGCCCCTGGGCAGATGTAGTCGGCAAGGCCGACAAAAATCTCGGCGATGGGGCGACCTGCGAGCGCGTCAAGGTCCAACGACCGGAGCGCTTCGCGTACGCCGCGCGCTTGGGCATCGGCCAGAAATCCAAGCAATCTCGCCCCGGCACCGCGCGATGCGCCCATGCGTTGCGCTGCCTGGCGTGCACCGCCTGATGAAGTAGACACGTAGCGCGAGACCGCCCGTCCGAGATTGGCGCGATCTCCGCCTCCCGACCCGGCAAAACGAGTGAAGCTGTTGCGTGCGCCGGAGAATCTATTGGGATCGGCGGCCACAGGAATTGGGGGACGGCTCGGCGGCGCGGGTGGCGCCGCCGAGGGAGATAGTGCAGCCCCGTCGCTATTTGGTGTGCCATCCTGCGGAGGTGGGGCGGGCGGCGTACCTCCACCGTCCGAACCCAGCCAGGAAGGCACAAGTGGAGTACTGCCCCGTGGACCACCATAGGCTGTTGACGTTCCCATTACCGAGTCCCCTTCGTGTCTTTGAGCACCAGTTCTGCGGCAGCTTTAAGGCCCGCGTTATTGGTGACCTTGCTCCAGCCAATTAACAGCTTGGTCAGTCGTGTAGTGCATTCCGGGTCCTTGATAGCGCTCTGCCACCCACGAACTGCCCAAGGTCCGCATTTGCTGGTCGGTAAGCCTTCGAGAAAATCCAGCAGCTTCCCTTGCAGGCCAGGTTGCGCCTTCACCAAGACGATGAGCCCATCAACTCCGGGAGGCATTGTTTCGAAGGCGCCGCTGCCCATGATCTTGGTCCGTGCCGCCTCGAACACTTTGTCTGCCTCGGGCTGAACGAGTTGCTTCAGATCGGCTTCGCATGCCTGGACAGACATTTTCCCGCCGAATAACCTCTCGACCACTGCAGCAAGATGTCCGAGTACCGACACGGGGCCAAAGTAGTCTTTCTTGTCCTTCGCCACGAAGAGATACGGGCGAAGATCGACACCGGCCAAGGGCGGCCGAACACGCGCCCAATCGCGGATTGTCTCCGATGACTTCCATTCCGCAAGAACTGCATTGTCGATAGTCGCCGGAGCCGCATCCGCTGATTTGGCACCTTTGCGCTCATCTGCTGCTACCTCGTCTCCTGCTATTACGCCTGCACTGTCCGCAGCAATGCTCTTCTCCAGCGCGTCAATGTCTTCGCACAGACCTTTCGCATGAACCGCCGCGACTAACGCGATCTGTTCGAACAGCCTAGGGATGAATCGCTCGGCAAGCATCAGCTTCGCCAACACAGGCACACTGATGTCTGTGCCAAATCCGCGCGCGGTTGCTGTGCGTTCCCGTAGCAATAACGTGTTGAGAAAGCGTTTAATCTGACGAGGGTTACCTTTAGAGCCGCTCGCTAGAATCGGGCCGATCTGATCGCTGAGCGCGAGCGCGTTGTGGGCCTTTTCTGCCTTTAGCCCAAGCGCAGTCCTGACCGTCGCGGCATCGAGACCGTCGCTGTCCCAAGGCCTTTTCAGACGCTCGCGTGCAACCGCTATCAGCTTTGCGTAGCTGGCGTCCTCTTCCCCGACCTCAGCCCCTGCCAGTAGAAGGGTTACATATATTCGGGTTTCGGTCTCTCCCAACGCCGGGATGCGAAATGGAATTTGGATCAGCTTTTCGAGATAGTTTCTCGCGTAGTCCCGAGGCCCAGTGGTTTCCGGCAGATCGGGAAAGTGCTTACGCACCGCATATTCGATCATGGCTTCATCAGCAGCGACGACGAACGCGGTACGGGACGTGAAGACAAACAACCGGATAGCTTCCAGCGTCTCGATGGCCGTATCCGGCAAACAGCGATCCAGGTCATCGATTAGTACTACGAGTTGCTCGATGTCGGCTTCTTCCAAGAGCTTGTCAAATGCCTTGCGGAATGCCTCAATTTCCTCCGGAACATTTTTAGATTCGGTGTGGGTCAGAACCGACTTGACCCCGTTGACGGCCAAACTCAGGTTCTCCTTACTGGCGAGCTGGCCAGGGTCTGAAATCCAGCCCTCCATCGTGGAGACAATCCCACTGATTTGATCCGGTGTCGGGATACCCGTGAAGGCGGTCCAGGCCAATCCACCTGCCTTCTTCGCCACCTTAAGCATGTCGATACTCTTAACGACATCCCTTAGCGCTCCTTTGGCCTTCTGCAGCGCCGGGCGCTTCGCCAAGAGGCCGGAAACAATACCTTCGATCAGCGCGATTTTCGCGTCTTCAAAGCCTTGGAAACGCCATCCATTGAATTTGAGACAGAGAACCTTCTGTTCGTCTTTGAAACCTGCCTCAATCATTTCCAGGACGCTGGATTTGCCGGCGCCCCAATCACCATGAACGCCAATGGTGACTGGTCTGTCTGGACGTTCACGTAGTAGCCCGATAATCGTGGTAGCGATAGCCTCGTTATTGAGAAGATCGACCTTGGTCTCGTTGTCAGTCAATATCATTCGTATCTCTCCCTCTTGGCATACTACCTTTCCTCTACTCGCGTAGGGAACCAACAGGAGATTTACGATGCGGAACAGCAATCAAGTCCAGCAGGCTCTCTCTGATACCCATGTCAGAAGTGTGCGGCGACCGTCTGCTCCGCGGAGTGATTCCAAATAACCGCTTCCGGCCAGGTGCTAAAGTTGGGCTTGGTGCTACAAAGCGGACCTTTGTATTGCTGGAACTAATTGTGCTGACCGGCTGCAATGGCAGACGAGCTGAAGTTCGCGGACAGTTCGCGAACGGCGGGGCAACCCCAGATAATCGATTGTCATGACGTTGAAGGATGGGTGGCTCTTGAGTGACCAGGCTTTCGAGCCTGTTAAGCAGCCCCGGCCAAGTATTGACACACCATCTGAAAATCGGCAACCTAAAGCCTGTTTTGTTGGCTCATGCAGCCCGATTGGCTTCCCGTAAGGAGCCGCCTTTTGCCGCAAGGCGCGCATAAATGCCGTTCAGTTCCTGAAAACGGCGGGTCTTCGGATCTGGAATTCCATCGCAGTTCAACCACCCCATGGGGAGCCACGCTCCCTTTGGGGAAAGTGCTCCCCTTTTTTATTTTTTAAGGAGAGC
>JACDJC010003820.1_pt1 | contig 10651 bp, 3 predicted proteins | sample 7454191 | NCBI WGS metagenome assembly JACDJC01 (sample SAMN14253291, study PRJNA609438) | sludge metagenome | isolation source: sludge after 25d culture with pyrite and EDTA | collected 2018-12-20
ATAACTCCGGATCAGAAGGAATCATTCCGCCAGCTGCACAATCCACAAGATCAACGTCCGGTAATCGGTATGGCAGCCAGGTTTGCAACAGAAAAAGGGGTTGAAGTCCTCTTGAACGCGATGCCGGATGTGTTGGAAAAGTATCCGCAGGCATTGTTCCAGTTTGTTGGACCCTATAAGAACATCATTGGAGAAGAGCAATACTTTGCAAGGCTGGAAGCGCACATTCGCGAGTTTGAGTCATACGGAAGCTGGAAGTTCCTGGGTTCAATGTCTCCAGCTGAGATGGCAGCTTTCTATGCCAACCTTGATCTCTTAGTGGTTCCGAGCCTGAATTCCACCGAGGCGTTCGGTCTGGTACAGATAGAAGCGATGATGAATGGGGTGCGCTGCGTGACGTCTAACCTGCCAGGGGTGCGCCAGCCTGTGAAAGTGCATCGAATGGGCGCCATCTTCCCGATCGGCGATTCGAAAGCGCTCGCGCAGGGAATCATCAATGCGCTGGAACATCCGGAGGAACTGCATCAAGCGAACACTGATTTCTCGATGTATTTGCCGGATTCAGTTGCGGCGAGTTATGAAGAACTTTTTAATGAGATCGAAGCGGATATTCACCGTTAGTCGTTATTCCACACCGGAGTATTGAGTTGAGGACGGGTAAATCGAGTCAAAATCACGTACGTGATCTGTATTCCAAATCCAGGGTTGTTCCCGACCGGGTTTGGGATTTTCTTGTGATCCTTGTGCTGGTGATTGCCGCAATCTTAAGATTGACAGGTGTGGATTGGGATGGGAATCACCATTTGCACCCGGATGAACGTTTTCTGACGATGGTCGAGACTTCCATCAGCCCGGTGGAGAACGCGAGAGAATACTTCGACACATCCAACTCCAGCCTGAACCCGAACAACCGCGGCTATACATTTTATGTCTACGGTACTCTCCCATTAATCATCACACGGTACGTTGGCGAATGGGTGGGGATGACAGGCTATGACGAGATCAACCTGGTCGGCAGAGTGCTTTCAGCCGTTTTCGATCTGGGGACCATCCTGATGATCTACCTAATCGCCCGGCGTTTATACCGCCAGGCGCGGATCGGGTTGCTGGCAGCGCTTTTCAGCGCGCTCGCGGTGCTGCAAATTCAGCTTTCACACTTTTTTACAGTTGATAATTTCGCAAATTTCTTCACTTACGCGGCCATTTATGTTGCGGTGGTTATTGCTACAGCGAACTTAAAAACTGAGGCGTCAAATAATGAGAAGAAAGCGAACCCCAGTTCTCCAAACTGGTTGAAGAATCACTGGGATTCAACACCCCTTTACATTCTTTTTGGTGTGCTCTATGGCGCAGCGCTGGCTTCAAAAGTGAGCATTTTCGCGATGGCAGCGCTCCTTCCACTGGCAGCTTTTCTGCATTACTGGAGGTTACCCGCGGAACAAAAAAAGAGCGACCTCCCCATATTGGTGCGTAATGTGGTGATTGCGGGGATCGTTTCATTTATTGCGTTCCGGATCTTTCAACCGTACACGTTTGCCGGCCCTGGTTTCTTCGGGTTGAAACTCAATCCAGGCTGGTTGTCCAGTTTGCGCGAGTTGTCGGTGATCCAATCCGGTGAGGTGGATGTGCCATACGCGCTGCAATGGGCAAGACGCCCGGTCACGTTTACCGCAAAGAACCTCGTGCTTTACGGGTTGGGGCTTCCATTAGGCGTGCTTTCCTTAACCGGTTTGATCTGGATGACCTGGCGAATCATTAAGGGAGATTGGCAAAAGCACCTGTTGGTATGGGGTTGGGCAGTCTACACACTGGTTATACAATCACTGGCGCACGTCAAAAGCATGCGTTATGTGATCGCGATCTACCCCGTGCTCGCCCTTGTCGCCGCGTGGACCATTTTCAAGCTATTCGAGAACGGTTCCACAAATACAAGAAAGATCAGGCTTTTCCAGTTCAACTGGAGAAAAGTGCTGGCGATGTTTGCCCTGATCGTTACGCTGGCGGGGAGCGCTCTTTGGGCATTCGCGTTCACCTCCATCTACACGCGTCCGGTCACAAGAGTGGCAGCAAGCGAGTGGATCTACGATAATATTCCCGCAGCGATCAACATTAAGATGACCACGGATGATGGCAGCGTAAGAAATATCCCCGCCGCTTATCAGAACGGGGCGCTGCTTGGGAGTGAAAAACCTTTTTCTTACGTGTTTACTGCCATTGATGACATGACGCTGGACGCTGTGAATGTTCAGCATATTCAAAACCAGTCTGGGATCGTTTCACCGGTTTCATTAATGGTCAGCGTGTTTGAACACTCAGGCAACGGTTTGAGCTACCTGGGGGGAGGGTTTTTACAGTCGGATTTTGTTCCCATCTCAGATTCCAACGGAGATGCTTTTGAATTGGTGATGCAGGAGCCCATCTTTCTGCAGGCAGGACAGAAGTATCAGCTTGAGTTTGCGGTGCTGGAACCCGAAATCTTTCTGCGGATTGCAGGAGCGGTTGCACTTGAATCAGATACTGGCCGGCAATACCTGCCGGACCCGGTGTTCCGCTTGACTGAAGAAACGCCTTATCAATTGCTTGTTTTCCCCCGTGAGTCCGGATCGATCTCTGAAATCAGGTTGAATCGCGTTGTTGATCTGATGGCAACCGGTCAGGATTCCACACTCAACATCGCGGTTGTGGATTCGAATCACCAGGAAAACATCCTGGGCAGGGGACAAATAAAATCAGAGTTCGCTCCGGTGAGAGATCCACGCGGTGAAACCGTCGTCGTGAAGCTCGATCAAGCGGTTGAGTTCAACGCCAATACCGGCTATTATCTTTTCTTCACGGTTGAGGGTGATGCCGATCTGGGTATCTATAACAGCATTACAGCCGTCGAATCGACCTGGGACGACGCGTTGCCGGTCAATCTCTACGGGTACAACACCTTTGGCTTCCAGGACGGGTTGTATGGCAATAATTTAAACCTGGAGTTATATTGGGAAGACAACGAAACCAAACTGGATAGATTAACCAGTATCCTCGACCGGGCGGATGCCATTTTCATCAGTTCCAGTCGCCAGTGGGGATCGATACCCAGGATAACTGAGCGCTACCCGTTGACCGCTGAGTATTATCGCGCCTTAATCGGGTGCCCGTCAATTGAGCAGATCGAATGGTGCTACTCGGTGGCTGAGCCGGGAAGGTTTGCCGGTGAGCTTGGATTTGAGCTGGCGGCGGTCTTCCAAAATGATCCCTCCATCGGCAACTTCCGCATCAATGACCAGTTCTCGGAAGAGGCTTTTACAGTATACGATCACCCGAAAGTGCTGATCTTCCGCAAAAGCGCTGATTATGACGCGAAAGCGGTCCGGGCGATCCTTGGTGCTGTGAATACGGAAGACGCTGTGCATAAAACACCCCGCCAGGCAGGCGACATCAACGGCAACCTTTTGCTCACTCCGGCAGAAGTAGAACGGCAAACCGCCGGGGGAACGTGGTCGGAACTATTCCCGGCCGATTCTTTACTTAATCAACACCATTGGCTGGCGGTTGTTGTGTGGTATCTGGTGATCACAGTGCTGGGGCTGGTAACCTACCCACTGGCGCGGTTTTTCCTGAAGGGGCTGCCTGATAAAGGCTATGCATTCAGCCGGTTGATCGGGCTTTTGCTGCTGGCTTACCTCACCTGGCTGGCGGGATCGGCGGGTATTACATTTAACAGGACCACGATCAGCGTCGTGTTTTTCCTCCTGCTGCTTATCAGCACGGGAGCTGTGTACCTGCAACGCAAAACAATATGGGTGGATATCCGGAAAAACTGGAAATCAATTGTAATTGTCGAGGTATTGGTACTGTTGTTCTTCCTGTTGGACCTGTTCATCCGAATTGGAAACCCTGACCTCTGGCATCCCTGGAAAGGCGGAGAGAAACCAATGGATCTCTCCTACTTTACCGCGGTGTTGAAGAGCAGTACTTTCCCTCCTTATGATCCATGGTACGCGGGCGGGTACATCAATTATTACTATTATGGTTATGTGATCGTGGGTGTACCTGTGAGATGGCTGGGTATTGAGCCTGCTATTGCCTACAACCTCGTTCTACCGACACTCTTTGCCCTTACCGGTATCGGCGCATTCAGCATCGGGTGGAATCTTTTCGCGAAGCGGGAGAGCGGCATGGAATTGCCAGGATTAGATGGACGGAGCAGAATCGAAAAGCGCGGGTTGCTGGCTGGCGTTGCGGCCTCTTTAGCAGTGCTCGTTGCGGGCAACCTCGGCACCGTCAGGATGATGTGGCAGGGATTACAGCGATTGGGCTCACCAGGCGGGTTGATCGAAGAAGCTCGTTTTTTTGAATCATTCAAATGGTTCTTCTCGGGGCTTGGAAAATTCGTTAGCGGGAGCAAACTGCAGTATGGCTACGGCGAATGGTACTGGAATCCGTCGCGCGCGATACCCGGTGATGTCATCACCGAGTTCCCGTTTTTCACGTTTACTTATGCCGACCTTCACGCGCACATGATCGCGCTACCGGTCACCATACTTGCGCTTGGTTGGGCGGTTTCAGTTTTATTCCGTTCCCGGGAATCAACTGAAGCGGGGTCGTTGCGACAGTGGGCAGCACTCATAGGCACGGTTCTCTTTGGCGCTTTCGTTATTTCGACATTGCGTCCGACAAACACCTGGGATTTTCCCACCTACCTTCTTTTCGCCGCGATCGTGTTGTTTTATTCAACCTACCGAAAGTTTCCTCCACCGGCTGGATTTCTCCCCCGCCTGCCGCAATGGACGCGATGTACGCTTTTCTCGGCTATACCGGTCATTCTCCTGGTGCTGGGAAGCATGATCTTTTACCTGCCTTTCACTGAAAAGTTCGGTCAGGCGTATGGAAGCATAAGCGCATGGAAAGATAGCCGCTCTCCACTTGGAGCTTACCTGGTCCACTGGGGCTGGCAATTTTTCCTGATCGTCAGCTGGTTCATTTGGGAAACACGGGAGTGGCTTGCTTCTACTCCAGCTTCCGCGATCAAAAAGACCAAACCTTACCTACCCTACATCCAGGTGGTGACACTGCTTTTTGTACTTGTTCTGGTTCTTCTCACCGCATTGGGGATCCATATCGGGTGGCTGGTCGGTATTCTGGGGGTTTGGGCGGCTATTTTGATATTCAGACCTGCTCAAAAAGATACCAAACGCCTCGTGCTCTTCATGATCGGAACCGGACTGGTTTTGACACTATTCGTGGAACTCTTTGCTCTCGAAGGCGATATTGGTCGCATGAACACGGTTTTCAAGTTCTATTACCAGGCTTGGACCTTGATCAATCTCTCCGCGGCGGCGGCTTTGTTGTGGCTTATCCCTGCTGTTTCCACCCGCTGGCGCAGTGGCGCTTCAAACGCCTGGCAGGCGGTGTTGATCCTGCTGTTGGCAGGCGCTTTCATGTATCCACTTACTGCAAGTGCGGACAAGATCCGCGATCGGATGTCAACAGCGACGCCTGCCGGGCTGGATGGTGATGCTTATATGATGACCTCTTATTACAACGATATGGGGGTCGACATGGATCTGAACCAGGACTACCAGGCGATCCAATGGATGCGGGAATATGTGGAAGGCTCACCTGTGATCGTGGAAGCTAACACGGTCGAATATCGCTGGGGAAATCGATTCACGATCAATACGGGTTTGCCTGGGGTTTTGGGCTGGAACTGGCACCAACGCCAGCAGCGCGGTTTTCTTTCTTACAATGGTATTGCAAACCGCCTATCGCAAATCCCGAATTTTTACCTCACAACCGATATTGAGGAGGCGATTGCTTTTCTCGAGCAGTACGATGTGCGCTACGTCATTCTGGGTCAATTGGAGCGGTTATATTACAGTGGACCCGGTTTGGATAAGTTTGAGTTTTACGATGGTGTCTACTGGCGCGAGGTATTCCGTTTTGAGGACACGGTCATTTATGAAGTGGGCGAATGACAGGGATAGGAACAATGGCTGATATTTTTTCCGCCCTGAGCTGGTACCTGGTGATCACTTTGATCGGCATAAGTGCTTTGCCGGTCGCATTCCGGTTATTCAAAGGTTTACCCGGCAGAGGAGTCACACTGGCTCGACCACTCGGGCTCCTTCTGTGGGCGTTCACTTTCTGGCTGCTGAACTCACTCGGTGTTCTGCAAAATGATGTGGGCGGTGAGCTGGCTGCTTTCGTTCTTATAATTGGATTCTCCGTTTGGTCGCTCCGGGGTGGGAATTTTCATGCTTTGCTAAACTGGCTGAAAGCATCAAAAAAAACCGTGCTGGCAGGCGAACTTGTATTCCTGGTGATGTTCATTCTGTGGGTCTGGGTGCGGGGGATGAACCCGGAGGCGGCTTATACAGAGAAACCGATGGAACTGGCATTTATCAATTCCATTCTACGATCGAGCCATTTTCCTCCACAGGACCCCTGGCTCTCGGGCTACGGCATTTCATATTACTACTTTGGTTATGTAATGATCGCCATGCTGACGAGGATCACAGGGGTGGCTTCTTCGGTGGCGTTCAATCTCTCAAGTGGTCTGTGGTTTGCCCTGACAGCAGGAGCGCTTTATGGGATCGTTTACGATATTAGCGCCTTGTGGGGAAAGCAGAACGGGGTAAAGAATGAACGGTTCAGCCGCAAAGCCGGTGTGCTGGGACCGTTGTTTGTTCTGATCATCAGCACGGTCGAAGGGGTGTTGGAATTCCTCCATGCCGGCGGTGTGTTTTGGAAGGTATCCGCCGATGGCACGCTCACATCGAAATTCTGGAGTTGGCTGGGTATTCTGGATCTCAATCAGCCCCCGTCGGTTCCGTTTGATTGGATTCCGTCGCGAACGGGCGGGTGGATGTGGTGGCGTGGATCGCGGGTTATACAGGATGTGAGTTTGAGCGGTGCCAATATCGAAGTGATCGATGAGTTTCCCTTCTTTTCATATCTTCTTTCTGATCTTCATCCGCACCTTTTGGGAATGCCCTTTGTGCTGCTGGCGTTGGCGCTCAGCCTCCACCTTTTTACCAGCCCAAACATCTATCTAAACAAAACCCGCAGGATAATGGATTGGTTCAAAGATGAAACATTCTGGTTGTCAGCGCTGGTACTTGGCAGTCTCGGATTTATCAACACCTGGGATTTTCCGATCTATGTTGGATTGTTCTGCCTGGTTCAAGCGTACAGGAGGTACCAGGATGAGGGCTGGCATGTTGGGCTTTTGTGGGATTTTCTGAAAAACGGGTTGGTGCTTGGCGTGGCGGGCTTTTTCCTGTACATGCCTTTTTACCTTGGATTTGATTCGCAGGCGGGCGGTATTCTGCCCAGCCTCGAGTTCATGACAAGGGGAGTGCATTTTTTGGTGATGTTTGCAGCGCTGCTGGTCCCTGTGCTGGCTTATTCGATCCACGTTTTTGTTCAGGATTTTGATCGTAACAGCTTTTATAAAGCGCTAAAGATCGTGCTGATCTCACTGCTGGTCCTTTTTCTTGTCTCAATCTTGTACGGGTGGCTTTTGCTCTCCCTGCAGCAGCTGGGACCAAGCCTGGCGGGATCATCGAATGCGGCTATCTCGGCTATCGGCGCGAAACTGAGCCTGGCGGGCAGCGCTTTTGCGGGAGTGCATGAGAACGGTCCAGCAAGCGAAATACTCCGGCAGGCGATTCTACGGCGAGTGACAATGCCGGGTACATGGCTGACGCTTGGTCTCTTGATGATTCTGGTGCTGACGGTGCTCATACGAAGGCCGCGAAACGTTTTGCATACGGAAGATAATCATGAAAAACCCGCAGATGGAGCAGCCAGGATTGAAGGTTTTGTCCTGATCCTGGTCCTGTTTGGCGCATTGTTGACCCTCTTCCCTGAATATTTCTATCTGCGAGACCAGTTTGGCTGGCGTATGAACACCATTTTCAAGTTCTACTTCCAGTCCTGGATTTTATGGGGAATTGCTGCAGCATGTGGAAGCGTGATATTGGAGCAGATGCTCCGTGGATGGCGTTTGGCGATTTTCCGCGTTGTTTGGATTTTGTTTTTCCTGGCCGGTCTGGCGTATCCAGCAGTAATGTTGGGTGATAAAACCAATGGCTTTGCCATGAGTGAGTGGACATTGGATGGCAATGCATATTTTGAAAAATACTATCCGGGCGACTATGCTGCCATAAACTGGTTACAACAAGCGCCTTTAGGAGTGACAACTGAGGCAGTGGGGGGGAGTTATACCGAGTACGCGCGGGTCTCCACCCGCTCTGGGCAGCCGTCTGTTTTGGGCTGGCCGGGGCATGAAAGCCAGTGGCGGGGCGGCGGAGAAGAAATGGGTTCGCGCTATGGGGATATCCAACTACTTTATGAAACGAAGGATTGGATAGAGGCTTCCCGCATCCTTGAAAGTTATAATGTAAGGTATGTTTACATTGGCAACCTTGAACGGTCCACGTATCAGGTCGCGCTGGAAAAATTCGATCAAATGTTGAGTGTCGTTTACCGGAACGGTGAGGTAACGATCTATGAGGTTCCGGGAGTAGAGGTGACAAACCAGAAATGAGTCTAAATTCTTCCGGCAAACCACGTTTCACAACCGAAACAACTTTCTATGCCGTCATTATCCTGATCGGGGTAGGGTTGCGATTCGCTTTGTTGGGCGACCAACCGCTCAACGATGCTGAAGCGAGCCTCGCCTTGCAGGCGATGGCGTCTAGTCGTGGAGAGACGACCGCGCTGGCAGGGGAACCCGGTTATTTGTCCTTAACCACAGTGTTATTCTTCATTTTTGGCCCCTCGGATTTTTGGGCGCGTTTCTGGCCGGCGATTATTGGTTCCGGCGCAATTCTGCTGCCTTTGCTGTACCGCGCTCGTTTGGGGAAAAATGTATCGCTTCTTCTGGCGGGGTTTATCGCGCTGGATCCAGTTCTCATTGGGATCTCAAGGACCGCGGATGGCAGCTCTTTGGCATTGGTTGGTCTATTAGCTGGTGTCGGCTTTTTGTTGATGAAAAGAATTATCCCCGCGGGAGTTTGCTTGGGATTGGCTTTTTCGGGTGGACAGGGTATCTGGTTCGGGCTCTTGCTGCTGCTGGGTGTGATGGGGTTCAATCGCATCTTTCCGGGTGCTCGATCTGAAGAGGGTCCAATGGGGGCGCTAAACCGGAAGGACGCGGCAATAGTGGCCGCAATAGCCGTGTTAACGCTGGTGCTCACGAGCACGCTATTCCTGATGACTCCCGGCGGCATGAGCGCGATCGGATCAAGCCTGGCGCAGTTTTTCACCTCATTGAAAGGGATCAGCGGTGTTGTATTTTTGCCCTGGCTGATTATGGAATTTCCTTTCATCACTCTCGCGCTTTGGGGGATGATTGATGGGCTGATGAAAAAAGACGCAACTGTCAGGCTGCTCGCTTCCTGGTGGGGGCTCGGTATGGTTATATCAATTATTACCAATGGTGATGGGGTAAACCACTTTTTCTGGGTTTCAATTCCCGTTTTGACTTTGGCTGCTTTTAAAACTGCAGAATTGATCAGCCAGAGGTCTATCGAAAACAAACCGGTATTTTTTGCCGAATCACTCCTTGTCGTTGCATTGTTCATTTTCTCTTTCTTGAACCTGCTGGCGCTGGTAAATAACGTCAGCCTGGGTACCGAAGAGACCCGCAATCGCATCATTGGCGCGCTGCTGCCGATCATTCTTCTGGTCATCCTGACTGTGCTATTGACGTGGGGCTGGTCTGCCACTTCGACGCGCAAAGGGTTCATCGCAGGCGTGCTTGTGCTCCTTTCATTGGGACTCATCTCAAACACGTGGAAAGCTGCCCACCTGGGCAGTGCGCCTGAGCAGGAGCTGGCAAATGGGTGGTCTTACCCCGTTGGCAGAGAAAATTTGATCAATACGATTTCCGACATATCCCGCTGGAACACTGGATACGCGGACCGAATTGATGTTTTACTAATCGGCTCAGATCAGCCATCGCTTATATGGACGTTAAGGGATTTTGCGGACCTGAGAATGGAAACCGGTTATAATCCCAGCCAATTGGCATCTTTAGTGATAACCGGGGTAGAGCAGTCGATCGAATCCAGCAGTTCTTATCGCGGTCAAAAAATCTTGTGGTCAGTTGAACCTGATACGCCCACGATGAGATCAAACGACTGGATGAAGTGGGTATTTTTCAGGCAGGCGCCCGTAGAAAAAACAGAACTGGTCCTCTGGGCGCGTAACGATCTCTTTGCGGGAACATCATCACCTTAATATTTGGAGCACTCTTTTGACCGAACAACATAAACCCCTCGTAATCGCAATCGATGGACCTGCTGCTTCAGGTAAATCCACGCTGGCGGAGTTGCTGGCTAAAAGGCTGGGCTTTTTTTACTTTGATACCGGGGTGATGTACCGGGCGGCTACGTTGGCTGCATTGAGGGATTTGATGGGTGTGGAAAATGAGGAAGCAGTAACTCGACTGACAGAAAGAACGTGTATCGATGTTCAACCAGCCAGCCGCGATGATGGCAGGGTAATGGACGTCCTGTTGAATGGTGAGGATGTTACCTGGCAAATCCGTTCGACCGAGGTCGAGCAGCACGTCTCAAAGGTTTCTGCGTACGCGGGAGTTCGACAAGCGTTGACCGAGCAGCAAAGACAGATCGGACTGCGCGGTAATATGGTG
>JACDJC010003821.1_pt1 | contig 10649 bp, 12 predicted proteins | sample 7454191 | NCBI WGS metagenome assembly JACDJC01 (sample SAMN14253291, study PRJNA609438) | sludge metagenome | isolation source: sludge after 25d culture with pyrite and EDTA | collected 2018-12-20
ACAGCCGATTCCCGGAGGCCCATCAATAATAATGGTTTCCAGATTATGATTTTGTGCAATCTCTTTAGCTTTTTCACGAACCCGGCTAACTAATTTCCCGGAATTCTCCTCGCCCGGCGCAAGTTTCCCGTAAACCATTTTGCCGTTTCGGAAAGTTCCTGAATACATGCGGCTCTTGTCGTTTTTCACCATTTCAATAGCTTCTTCAGGACAAACTCTGAAACAGAGCTGACAGCCATCACAATAAATGTCATTCACTTCCACCAGATTTTCATCATTATAATCAAGCGCATCAAAACGGCAATAAGAAATACACAATCCGCAATTTGTGCATTTGTCATAATCAATCACAGCCAACTCCCCTGAAATATATATCTCTTCCTCCTCATGGGTTGGATCAAAAAGTATATGAAGATTTGCAGCATCCACATCGCAATCTGCCAGAACAACTTTTTTGTTCAAAGTGGCAAATGCCGCACTGATGGAGCTTTTGCCGGTTCCTCCCTTACCGCTGATTACTGCTATTTCCATAATCTTCAACAATTTTTGCAAACATTTCTTCAAGCTGAATTTTAAATTCCGGCCGCTGCTGAGCCAATAGCCCGCCATTGGAATAGATGCCGGCAATACTCTTTTCAAAGGGGATTTCCATGAAAAGCGGAATCCTGTTTTCCTTCAGATATTCATAGACATCTTCATTTCCCAAACCTGCCTTATTGATGACAACGCCATACTTCTTATTCATACTGTTTAAGGTTTCTGCCGATTGCTTCAAATCGCTCAAACCAAAAGGTGTTGGTTCAGTGATGAGGATTACAAAGTCGGCAGAATAAACCGTATGGATGAAAGGACAGGAAGTTCCAGGCGGCGCATCCATGATGACAATGTCATAATTTTTTGCCGACTTAATTCCGGCTTTGATTACATTCACCGGAGAATATACTCCCACTCTTATTCTTGTTTCAATGATGTCGCTGTTTTCTAACACCTTATACCTGCTGACTTTTCCTAAAACCACATCTTTTTCACTGATTGCATCATCATCGCAGGCTACTAAACATGCGCCGCATCCGTGGCAAAGATCATCGATAACCTGAATGTGTTTTGTTTTCTGAACGAAAAAAATTGCATGATATGCACAGTATTCGTGACATCTTCCGCAATATGTGCATTGATCTACATCAATAACCGGAACTTTTTGAGTTACCTCAAAATCTTCAGTAAGCTGTGCATTGAAAAACATCAGGTCATTGGGCTCTTCGGCATCACAATCGAGCAGACACAAAGCATGATCTTTATCGCTTAAAGAATAAAAAAGGTTAGTTGACAACAGCGTTTTCCCCGTTCCTCCTTTGCCACTAGCCACTGCAATTTTCATGGCTGTGTCCTTTGTGATTGCAATAATTTGCTCTGAGTTCCAGCTTGTTATTCAGAAAATCTTCCACAAGCTCGCGTGCTGTTGCGATAGGTGCGCCCACAAATGCATTTATATTCTGTTCATTAAAAAGATTGATTGCCTTTTCTCCCATACCGCCTGCAATCACATCAGTCACTCCAAACTCAGCAACCCAGCGGGGATATAGTCCCGGAATGTGCCGGGGAGGGATAGCTTCGGTAATTTTGGTGATTTCATTGTTGGTTACTTCAACAATTGCAAATGCCTGGCAATGTCCGAAATGCCCGCACAATACTCCATTCTCCAATGGAATTGCAAAAATTTTTTCCATCTGCTTTTTATTAGTTTTTTGAAATTTTATAAAAACATTCTTTTAAAAAGTCGCCTCCCGGATTAATCAGGGAGACAACTTTGGGAATTATTGACCTCTGCGAAAACGCTGATTATTACCAGGATTTCTCCATCCTCCGGCACCTCTGCCTCTTCCACGGAAGCCTCTTCCGAAGAAATCAGCTCTTCCGGGTTCATTTTGAGAACAATTTCCCTTTCTTCTTCCGGTCATGGGTCCATTACCCACTGGTCCGGTCCCATCTAAATTTGGCATTTTAACCTCCTTTTTTAATGATTAAACAACTCTATTATCTCTTCAATGGTTTTTTTCTTCTTCATCAGAATCATCTGTATTTTCAAACTATCGAACAGAGATTTGATTTTCATGCCAAACTCTCCCGACACAACCTTTGAAATATCCCGCGAGGCAACTAATTGCACGGATGCCGGGCCGGCGCCGTCGGTTACATCAATATTCGGGTTTGGAATAAACTCGGTGGCTTTGGTTTCGGTGTCATAAATCACAAAATAGGCACACCGCCCAAACCTTGGGTCAATAGTTGATTGTAAATTATTTCCTGTTGAAGTGATGGCAACTCTCATTTTATCTTTTTTAATGTTTGATTGAATATCTCTTTCTTCTTCCGCTCATTTTATTTCCACATTTGGAACAAGTTTGCATATTGCAGGGAACTCCTCTTTGATGGGGCTGTTCAAATCCGCATTTTGAGCAAAAACAGTTGTTGTGTGAAATCTGAATCTCTTTTTCATCTTCATGGCGATGAATGTTCTTGCTGCCACACAGCGGACAGTTAGTTATCCCGGAAATCTTTTCAGGATTGCTGAAATCGCAACCGCAATGATTGCATTGATACCAATCGCTGTCGAAGTAAACTTTTCCGCCTTCAAATGTCAGGGGCAAACCTTCAATAATCGCCTTTGCAATTTTCTGACGCGCTGATCCAAAAATCCGGGTGAAAGTCGGGCGCGAAATGCCCATCATCACCGATGCCTCATGATGGTTATGCAAATCATAATCGCACAGGCGTATTGCTTCGTATTCATCATACAACAATACTACCGATTTACCGGCAGGAACTTTGTCGTTTTTGTCGAACGGCTTAAATCCTTTAACTGTTGGAGGATTAAGTACTTTCCGTATTCTGCGAATGCGTCTGCTCATATAACTTTCTTTTTGTTCACTGCAAAGTTAATGAACTTTTGTTCATTGGGCAAGCACTTTTCAAGAAAAATTTAATTTTTTTATATCTGCCTGAAGAAAATCAGGCATAAAAAAATCCGGCAGCTCAATAGCACACCGGATTCTCCGTGCATTTCCACACTTCTATTTACAACACAGCAAAAATGCCGGAAGTTCCGGCATTCGGCTGATACGGGTGTTTAATACCCGGCGGTGAAAAACAGTTAAATTTCTTCGGTATCCACCACTTTTGCCAGCAGGTCGGCATAAGGAATCATCAGCAGGTTGCGCCCTTCATATTCCAGCTCGGTGCCCGAAAACTTTTTGTAAAGCACCAGCTCGCCCACGCTGATTAGTGGATTTTCGATATTTCCGATTGCAATAACTTTGGCAACCTGCGGTCTTTCCTTGGCAGTATCGGGAATAATCAGTCCGGATGCTGTGCGCTGTTCACCAGCTTCCTCCAGCAGTTCGAGAATAACGTTGTCATTTAATGGCTGTAACTCTTTCATAACAATTCTATTTTTATAATTTATAATTTATTGAATTCCCAAAAGTGAATTGATTTTGTTTTTATCAAATCCAACAATAATTTGCCCATCAATATCGGTTTGCGGCACTCCCCGCTGTCCGCTGCGCCGCACCATCTGCTCGGCAGCTTCCTGATTCTGCGAAACATCAACTTCCGTAAAACGGATATTGCTGGCTTTGAGATGGTTTTTCAAAACATTACACCACGAGCAGCTTGGCGTTGAATAGAGAGTAACCCGTTTCTGCTTCGTCTCCTCTTTTTTGAAAACCGGATGAAAATAGGACTCTTCAAAAAGAGAAATGTAATAAGCGGGATCATTGCACCCTTTCACCACATTGATAAAACGTTCACCCTCAAAGATAAGCAATGAGGGTGAACTGGTTATATTATAGTGTGTATGAATGTCGCGAACAGTGGAAACATCAGCCACCAAAACATTAACTTTTTCAAACTTTTTAGCAGCTGACAAAATATTCTGAAGGCTGCACTCGCCCTGCCCTGAATTTGATTTATAGAGAAGAACATAGTTCTTGCTCTCTTTCTCCATAAGCTGGAGCATCTGTTTGTGTGAACTGATATTTAATACGGCCATTTTCTTAATTTTTCGTGAGATGGAATCAATTTATGTGCCACTGCCCAAACTGACACAACTGCCGCATAACCGGTATGACAATATTTCAGTATTTCGAACTTTCGTTTGAAATAAAACAGTAAACGAACGTCATATCAGCGGTTCTCAACCGCTGCTGTCAGCCGGATGAAATCTGCAACGGATAGTTGCTCGGGACGCTTCTCGGCATATTCCTCCGGTATCTCCAGCTCCAGTTCACGCAATGAATTTCGGAGCATTTTCCGCCGTTTTCCGAATGCTGCCTTCACAATGCGAAAAAACAGAACTTCATCGCATGGCAAATTTTCCACGCCATTGCGTTGCAGCCGGATTACGGCAGATTTCACTTTTGGCGGAGGAATAAACACATGTTCGGAAACCGTAAACAAATAATCTATAGTGTAAAACGCACCTAACAGTACGCTTAAAATCCCGTAAGTTTTTGTGCCGGGGCCGGCGCTCAGCCGTTCGGCAACTTCCTTTTGCACCATGCAAACCACCTCGGGCACCCGGTTTCTCCATTCCAGAATCCGAAAAAAAATCTGTGACGATATATTGTAAGGAAAGTTACCGATTATACTGAACTTCTCGGGCATTTCATTCCCGTCCCATTTCAGAAAGTTGTGAGGATATATTTTTTGCTTCAGCTCCTGAAAATGCTTTTGCAGATACTCCACCGATTCCGGGTCGATTTCCACGGCATGAACATCAAATTCCTCCCGCTGCAAAAGAAACCGGGTAAGCACTCCCATCCCGGGCCCCACTTCCAGCACTGCGGATGGCTCTGCTCCAAGGCTGTCAACAATTTTTCGGGCAATATTCAGGTCTTTCAGAAAATGCTGACCCAACTTCCTTTTTGGTCTGACGCTATCCATGATTTTGTATTTCATTCATTTCAACCAACTTTAGCCTAATAACCAAACAAATTTATATTTTTGTGTACTGTAAATTGGTTTCCGGTTTTCTTTTTTCAGTTCCGAAATTAGTTAAAATAAAGGTACTGTGAACAAAGAAAAGTTATTAAACTAAAAGATATATTTTGAATAAAGTTTTAAAAAAAGCTATCCAGTTTCTGATATTTTTTGCCATCGGTGCATTTATCTTCTGGCTGGTGTATAAGGATCAGGACATTGAGCGCATCAAGTCTGTTCTCAAAAACGATGTAAACTATTTCTGGATTTTCATTTCCGTCATCATCGGGCTGCTTAGCCACATAAGCCGCACGGTTCGCTGGCGAATAATGATCCAGCCCATCGGGCACAGCCCCAGTTTCATCAACACATTTCTGGCAGTTATGATTGGCTATCTGATGAATCTCGCTTTCCCCCGAATGGGGGAAATTTCACGTTGCGGGGTGATGGCACGCTATGAAAAATTATCATTCACCAAGCTTTTGGGAACCGTTGTGTCAGAGCGGGTAGTGGATATGATTTCCCTACTTCTTCTGCTGCTCATTGTTGTTATTTCACAATTTGGAAAAATATTGGAGTTTCTGTATAAAAATCCGGAAATTGAAAATAGACTACTGGGAATTGTCTCGTCTCCTGTACTTATTATCGGAATATTATTATTCATAATTTTCGTTTTTATTTTTAGGAAAACACTGAAGAATACAACTTTATACAAAAAGGTGGTTGCGGTTCTGATAAACCTGAAATATGGGATAATTTCCATCCGTTCGATTGAGAAAAAGGGTTGGTTTCTGTTTCATTCGGTTGCCATCTGGGGGCTCTATTACCTGATGCTGTATGTTGTGTTTTTTGCGTTTGATTTCACTCGGAATCTCCCGTTTGTTGCCGGATTAACAACGTTTGTGCTTGCCAGTTTCGGAATGGTTGCTCCGGTGCAGGGAGGAATCGGAACGTGGCATTTCATGGCTATCGAATCGCTGGCGCTCTATGGCGTTGCCAAGGTGAACGGGGTGGTTTTTGCCTTTGTTGCCCATGGCACTATGACCGCAATGATTATTATATTGGGCATAATATCACTACTGGTTTTGCCGTTTGCCAACCGCAGGAACAACGGGAAAATGGATGAAACTCTCCCTGAAACTGAATTAACCGGAGTATTAAAATGAATACGGAACTGTTTATTGCGCGCAGGCTTTTCTTCGGAGAAAGCGACAAAACCTTTCTCTCGCATAAAATTATACGCATTGCGTTAGTTGCCATAGCACTGGGACTCACGGTAATGATTATTTCCGTTGCTGTGGTAACCGGTTTTAAGAATGAAATTCGCAATAAGGTAATTGGCTTTGGCTCTCATATTCAGATTGTAAACTTTGATTCAAACAACTCTTACGAAACGCGTCCAATACCAAAAACACAGGCTTTCATTCCCAAGCTGGAAAACCTGCCGGGTGTGCAGAAACTTCAGGTTTTTGCCACCAAGCCGGGAATGATTAAAACAGATGAATATATTCAGGGCATTGTTTTCAAAGGGGTTGACACAGGCTACGACTGGAGTTTTTTTGAACAGAACCTGACAGAGGGGAAGCTGCCGGCAATTAACGATTCGGTGCGCTCCAATGAAATACTGATTTCGGAGCAGGTTTCAAAACTTCTTGAAGTCTCGGTGGGGGAACGGGTTGTGCTCTTTTTTGTGAATGAAGACGAAAATAATCCGCGCATGCTGCAGCTCACGGTTTGCGGACTCTACAAAACAAGTCTTGATGAGTTTGACAACCTGTTTGTGCTGGGCGACTTGCAGCAGGTGCAACGGCTGAACAACTGGACTGCCGGGCAGATCAGCGGTTTTGAAATTGTGATTTCCGACTTTCACCGGATTGACGAAATTGAGCAAAATGTGCGAAACATAGTCCTCGATTACCGAATCGATAAAGATGCAATTTTGCGCACTACCAATATCACACGCGAGTATCCGCAAATTTTCGACTGGCTCTCCGTTCTCGACATGAATGTGTGGATTATCCTGATACTGATGGCTGTTGTGGCAGGATTCAATATGGTTTCCGGATTGCTGGTGCTCATTCTTGAGCGCAGCAGGATGATTGGTGTGCTGAAAGCTTTGGGAAGTCCCAACTGGAGTGTGCGCAGGATTTTTCTCTACCTTGCCGTTTTTCTCACTTCTCGCGGAATGATTTGGGGAAATGCCATCGGCATTGCCTTTATCTTTTTGCAGAAATATTTCAAAATTCTCAAGCTTAATCCTGCAACCTACTATGTGGACTTTGTGCCGGTAAATTTCTCGCCGGTTCACCTGCTTTTGTTGAATATTGGTGCCATCACTGCCACCACGCTGATGCTGGTTATGCCCAGCTATCTGGTAAGTAAAATTTCACCCGAAAAAACAATCCGCTTCGATTAATCCTTAAGAAATGCCAATCACTGCTGAATTGATAAAAAAAGCCCTCTCGGGTGATTTACGCGGAACGGCGTCACACCAGAAAATGATGCCGGACAACCGGAAGCTCCGTGTCACACACAGTGATAAAAAGCGGCTGAAACCCAGCAGTGTTTTGCTTTTGCTTTATGCCGAAGAAGATGAGTTGTTTACCTGCCTTATCAAAAGACCGGTAACCATGAAACACCATGCCGGGCAGGTAGCATTTCCGGGCGGAAAAATTGAGCCGGGTGAAACTCCCGTCGATACTGCCCTCAGAGAAACATGGGAAGAGATTGGGGTGCCGCCGGAAAAAATTGAAGTATTAGGCACGCTCTCCGAACTGTTTGTCGATGTAAGCGGATTTCTCATCCGCCCGATCGTCGGGTGGTTAGACGAAAAACCGGCTTTTAAAATCAACCCTGCAGAAGTGGAGAAAACAATACTTTTCCCGCTGATGAAATTCAGTAATAACCTTGATGAAACCGAGCTGGAGACCGCATCAGGCACATTGAAAGTGCCCTGCTTTCATTATGAGGGAGAAGTTGTTTGGGGAGCAACAGCCATGATTCTTGCCGAATTTTATGATGCAGTGGAGGATGCAATCACCCGGGAATAAGATTCTGATAATGCCTGTAAGTGGCAATTACCTCATCGACAAAATAAAATGTGTCATCATAAACCTGGTTCGTGCGAATTACAGAATCCTCTGGAGCTGCTTCCGCAGATTTTTTTCTCAAAAAATAGCCCACATTGTTTTTCCAGATTTGTTGATTTTTTCCATTCTCCACTGCCTGGCGCTGTGCTTTCTGCACCCGTCCCAGCCCGATATTGTATGCAGCCAACACAAAATTGATTCTCTCCGCAGAATCTTTGACCGTTTCTTTGAACTGCCGGTCAAGCCAGCTTAACAACAAAGCACCTCCCTCAATATTTTGCTGAACATTATAAATATCTTCAATACCAATAAATTCAGCGGTTTCAGGCATCAGCTGCATCAATCCCACAGCTCCAAGGAATGATTCCGAATCGGGATCGAACCGGGATTCGTGATACATAATAGCCGAGATGAGCCTCCAGTCCCACCCTTGTTTTGCTGCCGCATGTTTAATCATGCTGTCGTATTGAGATATTCCGCCATCAAAAATGGTGTTAAACTCACGCCTGAACCGACCTGACGTATAAGGATTTTTAAAATAAACCGTGTAAATTTCTCTGTATTCTTCCGTCTGAATAAAATTTTCAATCCAGTGATTCAGGAAATCTGCCCATTCTTTTGAGCCGCTCCGCACAGCCCATGAAATATTTATTGGCAGGCTGATTTTTAGCGAAACATCAAGGTTAGAATAATAGGAACGGTTTAGTAAAGCGATATTTTCATTACACACCGTATAATCAATTTTTCCCCGTGCAACTAACGAAATCAGTTTTTCTGTCCCATTCACCGAATCCTCCACAATTTCAACGGGATATCCTATGGATTGGGAAAAATCGGTTATCCGCCTGAAATAATTTGAATTTTGCTGAACGTGGATTATTTTCCCGGCTAAATCTGAAGTCTTTGAAATAAATGCTGAAGTGCCGCTTCCTGCCAAACGATCTCTTTGCACCAGAACCTGCCGGGTTTGAAAAAACGGGAAGGTGAAAACGATTTCCGGTTTCTTGTCGCGCACAACGGCAAGGTCTTTGGCAACTAAGTCAAAACGTCCGCTAATCAACCCTTCACAGGATTCGTCCATATTATTGACTGCTGAAATTTCGGGTCTCACACCCAATTCCTTACACAGAGCCAATATCAGCTCATACTGGTAGCCTTTTGGTCTTCCATGGTAAAGAAAATAATTTGTGGAATTGCAATCGGTAACTACTTTCAGGACTCCTGATTCGCGAATACGCTGGAGATCAGAGGTTTTTTCCAAATCCGACTCATCCTCTAATCTCTTGTCGCAAACACAAATCAGCAGCGAGACCAGAAAAGCTGCAAGCAGAGCAAATTTAAGAGGCACTTTATATTTTCCCAAACGAAACATCAGTCATAAAAAACCCAGTTAACACCCAATCTAAAAGTTCTCCGGTTCATCGGATAACCCGGGGCGGTATAATACTCCTGCTTAAGGAATTCGGTACCTACATTCATCATCTTAAAAAATACTTTTGTCCGTTTTAACTTCAAGTTGGCATAAACATCAATGATAGGAAAATTACCGGTTTTCTGCTCATCCTGCAGATAAAACATACCCGTTGCCGGGTGATATGCATCCGCAAAGAATGCGGTATTATACCTTGCATCAATCCCTAATTGGGTATGAAGCACCTTTGAAATCACAAACCGGTACCATGTGGAAACAAACGCAGAAAAATCAGGCAAATGGATAATATTTGTATTGGATGGTTTTTGCCACAGCAATCTTGTCCGGAAATGAAAATTTCTGTAATTGAAATCCTTGTCCGCATAAGCTGACAGAACAAGCAGCTGCCCGCCAAACTGAGAAGGCACCGCCTCCCGGTTGTTGTAGATATAATTGTTGAGAATGGCGTAATTGGCATTTAGCTCAAATCTGCGCCGGGGAAACTTGAGGCTCCCGTTAACAACCATGCGCTGTTCCATTCCCAGATTTTGCTCCCACTGAATTCGCTTTGAAGAGAACTCTTCCTGAAAAAAGTCGGGCACAAGATTTAAAATTTTCCCTTTAACAGTCAGCGCTGCCAGCGAATCGCCAAAAAACGTTAAAGGTTTGGAAATAGCCCCCGTAAGCTCAGTTTGCCCGGCATTTCTTCCTAAAAAGAAAATACGCCCGCCAAAATTCCATGTCCAGAAATTTCCGGTCTCCCTGAAAATTCCTCCGCCGGCATACACATTGGAATATTTTTTTACGCGCGGATAATAACCTACTGCCGGGTCGGGCAAAGTTGCACGAACAAATTCCTGACCGATAAATGCCCGTTTTCCAAAACTGGTTTTTCGCTCGGGATTTTCATAATGCTTCAGTTGAAACAAGTTTCTTATTTTTTTAAAACGGATGGAGTCTTTGAAATAGTCATCACCATAGTAGGTGTGCTGGAAAAAGGTGTTGGTGGAATCTTCCTCATCTATGTAGCTTTTTCTATGACCCTGATATTCAAAAGAATAAATTACTCCAACGAAAGGTTTAAATATTTTTGGAGTTGGTTCTTCTTCATCATCACCCGGCTCCTCAGTTTCATCCTCTTCAATGTCACTTACGACGTATTTTCCCAA
>JACDJC010003822.1_pt1 | contig 10648 bp, 11 predicted proteins | sample 7454191 | NCBI WGS metagenome assembly JACDJC01 (sample SAMN14253291, study PRJNA609438) | sludge metagenome | isolation source: sludge after 25d culture with pyrite and EDTA | collected 2018-12-20
GCACGCGGCGCGACAACCGGTCGATGTCGGCCATGGTGAAGTCCACCTCGCCTTCCTGCGCGGCAGCCAGAAGATGCAGCACGGTGTTGGTCGAACCGCCCATGGCGATGTCGAGGCTCATGGCGTTCTCGAATGCCGCATAGTTCGCGATCGTGCGCGGCAGCGCCGTCGCATCGTCCTGCTCGTACCAGCGGCGGGCGAGATCGACGATCAGGTGACCCGCCTCACGGAACAGCCGTTCGCGGTCGGCGTGGGTCGCCAGCACCGAACCGTTGCCCGGCAGCGAGAGCCCGAGCGCTTCGGTCAGGCAATTCATCGAGTTCGCGGTGAACATGCCCGAGCACGAGCCGCAGGTCGGGCACGCGGAGCGCTCGATCGCCGCCACTTCCTTGTCGCTGTAGCTGTCATCGGCGGCGACGATCATCGCGTCGATCAGATCGACCGAGCGCTGCGCGCCCTTCACCACCACCTTGCCCGCTTCCATCGGGCCGCCGGACACGAACACCGTCGGGATGTTGAGGCGCATCGCGGCCATCAGCATGCCGGGCGTGATCTTGTCGCAGTTGGAAATGCACACCAGCGCGTCGGCGCAATGCGCGTTGACCATGTACTCGACCGCGTCCGCGATCAGTTCGCGGCTCGGCAGCGAATAGAGCATGCCGCTGTGGCCCATCGCGATGCCGTCATCGACCGCGATGGTGTTGAATTCCTTGGCGACGCCGCCTGCGGCTTCGATCTCGCCGGCGACGAGTTGCCCGAGATCCTTGAGATGCACATGGCCCGGCACGAACTGGGTGAAGCTGTTGGCGATGGCGATGATCGGCTTGCCGAAGTCCGAGTCCTTCATGCCCGTGGCGCGCCAGAGGCCGCGTGCGCCGGCCATGTTGCGGCCGTGGGTGGAGGTTCTGGAGCGATAAGCCGGCATGGTTGTTCCCTCTATTATTGGAATGGTTCCAATAAAGGGCTTATTCGCGCCTGTAAAATATATTATTAGAAGCCAACTAGGTCGCTTAGAGTATTAAATGGACATCCGCCAGCTCAGGCATTTCGTGACCGTCGCGGACACCCTGCATTTCGGCCGCGCCGCCGAACGCCTCGGCATGACCCAGCCGCCGCTGAGCCAATCCATCATGATGCTGGAACGCGAACTCGGCGCGTCCCTGTTCGTGCGAACCAAACGCAGTGTCGCGCTCACACCCTTTGGCGCGGAGTGGCTGCCCCGTGTCCGCGCGGCGCTGGACGGCGTGAGCGCCCTGCCCGAAGTCGCGCATCAGTTGCGCGACGGCACCGCGGGCCGTCTCGCGCTCTCCTTTGTCAGCACAGCGGACTACAGCATCCTGCCGCTGCTGGTGCGCCGCTATGCCTCGCTCTATCCGAATGTCGAGATCACGCTGACCGAGGCCACCAGCAACGTGCAGATCGCAAACCTGCTCGACGGCCACGGCCATGTCGGCCTGGTGATCCCGCCGCCGAATGCAGCGCTCCCCAAGCCGCTGTCCTATCTGCCGCTGGTCACCGAGCCGCTCGTTGCCGCCGTGCCGGAAAGCTGGCTCGCCGACGGCACGCTGTCGCTGTCGGCGCACCGCCTCGCGCCGGATTCCGTGGTGAGCGCACCGCTCATTATCTTTCCGCGGCAGAGCGCACCCGCCTTCCACGATCTTGTCACCGAATACTACACGGCGCATGGCGGACAGGCACAGATCGCGCAGGAAGCGATCCAGATGCAGACCATTATCAGCCTCGTCTCCGCAGGCATGGGCATCGCGCTGGTGCCCGCCTCGCTGCGCAACCTCGCGCGCACCGGCGTGCGCTATGTCGATCTCGCGGGCGATGCGCCGATTTTGGAAACCGGCATCACATGGCGCACCGGCGACACCACGCCGACCATCGCGCGCTTTGTCAGCATCGCGCGGGAGATGGCGGGCGGCACCTGACCGGCGGATGACGATTTGGAATCTTATCCTTCGATCTCACCGCTGCGGATTGCGGAGCGGATGGCCTGTGCCGTCGTTGTGGCACCGAGGCGAAGCCGCGCACGGCGCAGATGATTTTCAACCGTCCGCCCGGACAGGCCGAGTGTCTCCGCAATATCCGCCTGACGGCGGCCAGCAGCCGTCCAGCGCAGAACCTCACGCTCGCGCGGAGACAGGCTTCCGGCAACCTCCCGCTCCTGCGCCTCCATCAACCGGCGGGCGGAACGGAATGCCGCCGCGCCGACAAGCGTCAACAAGAGACGGGTTGGCGCGGAACTGTCGATGCGTTCGCCGCCGAAACTCATCGCGCCTTCGAGCCCAGCATGTCCGAAGACCGGAACCTGCAATCCGTGAATTCCGGCACCGCGCGGCGCGCGGATTATGCGATATTTCTCGCCCCGCGCCGAGATGACTTTGGTCCAGAAAAAGGACTCGTCCAGGTCCAGCGCGTGGCGCGTCACGGGACACCGGCGCAGATAGGTCTGCGCGTCCACGACCCTCCCGTCGCCGAACCAGTCGCCTTCGATCCAGTAGATTTTTTCGACCAGTTCATCCCGCGCCGGCGCAGCGGAGAACATGACGAAGCGATTGTAGCCGAGCGGCTGCGCAACGGCGCGCACGGCCTTTTCGATCGACGGCAGGTTGTCGCTCGCCTCTATCTCCAGAATGGTTTTGAGCGCGTGATCCATGACGGGAGCTTCCGATCAGGAGCGATACGCATCCGATCATATGAGGAATTTCCCCTCACCTCAAACGGAAGCGGCCGGAGGGCGCGGAACACGCGCCCCCATAGCGGTTAGCCCTTGCCAACTTCTTCGAGGAGCGCCTTGGCCGACGCCTTTCCCAGGTTGTTGGCCGCAAACGGGCTATCGCCCGTGATCAGCTTGCGGTCTTGATACACCTTGCCGCTGATGTCGTCGTTGATGATCTCCACGCCGAGCTTTTTCAGCTTCTCGCCGAAGAACCACCGCAGCCCGCCGGGCATATAGCCCATCTCCGGCGTCTTCCTGTCGATCGCATCGGGGAAGGCGCAGATCTTGTAGCCCTTGAAAAGATAGTCGCCGTCCTTCTCGCCGACGGCAGCGGCAAGAAACGCAGCCGGACCATGGCAAAGCGAGATAATGTGCTTGTTCTTCTCCGCTGCCCATTTGAGCACGGTCTTGACATCGACACTCTCAGGAAGGCCGATCAGCGCGCCATGCCCGCCGGGGATGAAAACAGCGATATAATCCGAATTGCCGCCGAGGTTCTTCTCGATCACGTCCGAAAGCTTGAGCGGTGTTCTTAGCTGCCCGAGATACTTGTCATAGATGCTGCGGACGGCTTCATCCTCTTTCGGGAATGCCCACAGCTCCATCTTGACCGGATTGCCCGACAGCGTCGCGATGTCGAATTCAAAACCGGCCTTGTCCAGATGATACATCGGCAGCAGCGTCTCGACGGGATGGTTGCCGGTCGAGAACATCGTGCCGTTGTCCGTGAGCAGATAGCGCTCGTCCGCGGCGATCATCAGAATCTTCCAGCGGCCGCCCGTGTAGGCATTGGAATAGTTCGCTCCGTCGAGATCGGATTTCGACGAGGTAAACTGGCTCAGGGAATATGGAGAAGGAAAGAAGGCGTTATTCTCGGCCTGATCCTGCGTGGGGCGCTTGTCTTCGGATGTCGCGGTGGCCATGATTTCCTCCATCACTCGCGTTAGCAATCTGATGAAGATAGGGGCAGGCAAGCACATCGCACATGAGGGATTTCCCCCCATCCGCTGATCAATGCAGCAGGCAAGCTACCGGATGCTGAAATGATACTGTTCTATCTGCACGCGACGGCGGTTCGTTTCAGATCGCCTGCCCGCCGCGATAGCGCGCGAACACGCGCTGTCCGTCAGCGGAGAACAGGACCACATCATAAACATCGGGCGGGCTTCCCTCGACTTCCATGCCCGGAGAGCCGGTCGGCATGCCGGCAACAGCAAGCCCCTTCGCGGATGGCTTTTCGGCAAGCAGCCGCTTGATCGCATCCGCCGGCACATGCCCTTCGATGGCGTAGCCGCCGATCTCAGCGGTGTGGCATGAAGAAAGTTCCAGCGGCACGCCGAGTTTTGTCTTGAGCGGCGCGACATTGTCGGACTGGATTTCGTCGACTGAAAAACCAGCCTCTTTCACATGCGCGATCCAGCCGCCGCAGCAACCGCATGCAGGGTCGCGATGGACTGTCATTCTCGGAAGGACCTCGGCCGCGCGCGAACCGCGCGGCAGCACAATTGCGGAGAACGCCGGTATTGCGGCGATCAGTAATGCCCGCCGTGTCGAGTCCGCCATGATCCATCCCTCGTTACGATGACATGCGCTGCGGCGCAGTCATGATTTCTTCAATCGCAAGAATACCGGAGGCGATCAGTGCAATCCAATCACGGATTGGTCAGTTGTGGCATTGCGCTTTGAAAGCAGCTTCAGCCAGGGCGTCAGGTGGAACATGCTCATCAGCACGTACATTGCCGCCATGCTTCCGAGCGGAGACGCATCGTGCGCGCAGAGCATCGCCGCCGCACCACTGCCGCTAATCCCCGTCACCAGCGCCATGATCGCAAATGTCGGCGCGGCCATCAGGTGCAGCCACTCGGCTGCACCTGACAGAACGCTTGCGTTGTTGCCTTCGCAAGCGGCGGCTGGTTTGTCCGCAAGAGCATCGCTCATGACACTCTCCTGCAATGGTAGACCGTGCTGACGGCGGCTAGCTGTCCTTGTTGCGGAACGCTTCTTCACCCGCATCCGACACCGCGACCCATTTCGGATCGGGCGCGGCGCCCGGAACGTAACTGTCGTTCCAGTTCCACCATTTGTAAGTGCGATCCTGCGGATAGCCGGGCGGTGAGTCTTCCCACACCTCCTGACGCCCGAGCGCGGTCATGTCGAGATAGCTCCAGACCGTGCCCATCGCTTCATCGCCGCGCGTGTTGATGAGGTAAGTGCGAAAAATGCGGTCGCCGTCGCGGATGAAGGCGTTGTGGCCGTGCCACAGATCGACACCGAAATCGGCATCGAAACTGTCGGTGATGGTCACCCACGGAATCCGCTGCCAGCCCATCTTCGCCTTGAGGCGCTTGATGTCGGCCTGCGGCGCGCGCGAGGCGTAAACCAGCGTGGTGTCGCGCGCATTCAGATGCACGGGATTGCTGACCTGATCGGCCCCGAGCGAGCAGCCGATGCAGGCATGGTCCGGCCAGCCATGCACGCCCGGCTCGAAGAACGCGCGATAGACAATCAACTGGCGGCGGCCGTCGAACAGATCGAGCAGGTTCAGGGTCCCGTCCGGTCCATCGAACCGATAGTTCTTCTCCACCGCCATCCACGGCATCCGCCGCCGTTCGGCGGCCAGCGCGTCGCGGGCCTTTGTATGCGCCTTCTCTTTCACAAGCAGCCGCTCGCGCGCGGCCTCCCATTCCTGCGGCGAGACCACCGGCGGCATGTCGATGGTGAGCGGCGCTCCGGTTGTAGCTTCAGTTCCTTGCGGCATGATCTGGTCTCCGTTCTGTTCCTCAATCGCCGGTTCGCGCCGTTCGTTCCCGATACGGCTTGCTGGCGTCTGGTCGTGAGGTAGATTAGGTCCCGAACCGAAGCGTGCGGGAGTGACAAGTGTGTCGGGATTTCGATGGACTCGCTGATCACCGCCGCCGCACGCGCCCTCGCCACCGGTGATCCCCTCGGCGCGCTGAACCGTGTTGCGCTGCGTGACGACCCACCCGCCCTTGCCCTGCGCGGCCTCGCGATGGCGCAGCTTGGCGATCTCGCCAGGGCACGGGCCCTCTTACAAAGGGCCGCGCGCGCATTCGGCCCACGGGAAGCCGTCGCCCGCGCCCGCTGCGTTGTCGCCGAGGCCGAGATCGCGCTGGTCTCGCGCGATGTCATCGAGGGGCATCTCGGCTGGCCGGCGAAAGCGCTCGACAACGCACGCGCGGTTCTTGAGCGGCATGGCGACAGGATCAACGCCGCTCATGCGCGACAGCTCGAAATCCGGCGGCTGCTTCTGATCGGGCACCTCGATGAGGCCGAGCGCGCAATGACGAGTCTCGATCCCGCAGCCCTGCCGCCGGCATGGCGCGCGGCGCATGAGCTGGCCGTCTTCGGGATTTCGGTGCGCCGTTTGCGCATCAAGGACGCACGCAAAGCCCTCGCGCGGGCCGAACGCGCCGCGCAGGACGCCCGGATTCCCGCACTGATAGCAGAAGTGGACAGCGCATCGCATGTGCTGGACACGCCCGCCGCGCGCATCATCACGCACGGCCAAGAGCGCCCGCTTCTGCTGGCAGATGTCGAAGTGCTGCTCGCATCGAAGACGCTGGTTGTGGATACCTGCCGTTATGCCGTCCGCCATGCAGGCACAACAATCCCGCTCGCCACGCGGCCCGTGCTGTTCACCCTCGCCCGCACGCTGGCCGAGGCGTGGCCGAACGATGTATCGCGAAGCGAACTGCTCGCACGCGCATTCAGAGCGAAGCATACCGATGACTCACACCGCGCGCGGCTGCGTGTCGAAATCGGGCGGCTGCGCAAGGCGCTGCGCCCGCTGGCCGATGTGGCCGCCACCAAGGACGGCTTTGCGCTGATCCCTCATGCGGCGCGAAAGGTCGCCGTGCTGGCAACGCCCGTCGAAGAAGAGCACGCCTCCGTGCTCGCCTTCCTCGCCGACGGCGAGTCATGGTCAAGCTCGGCGCTTGCGCTGGCCCTTGGCACCAGCCAGCGCACGGTGCAGCGTGCGCTCGACGCGCTGGCTGAATCCGGCAAGGTGCAATCGTTCGGCCGCGCCCGCGCGCGCCGCTGGATGACGCCGCCGGTGGCCGGATTCACGACGGCATTGTTACTCCCTGCCGCGCTGCCGGGTGATTAGGTTGCGATCCTCAAAGCAACGGAGATGCGAACCATGAAACGAGCGGCAGCGGAAATCCTTCGCGAATACGGCCCCTTTCCCGGCGCGGAAGACGTGCACGGCGTGACCTTCGACGGCCAGAATGTCTGGTTCGCGTCCGGCGACCGGCTAAACGCTTTCGATCCGGAGAGCGGCAAACCCATCCGGACGATCGACATCCCCGCCCATGCGGGCACGGCTTTCGATGGACGCCACCTGTTCCAGATTTTTGAACGGAACATCCGCAAGATCGACCCGGCATCCGGCCGCGTGCTTGCGACCATCCCGGCGCCCGGCGACGGCGGCGATTCAGGCATGGCGTGGGCGGAAGGCTCGCTCTGGGTCGGACAATACCGCGAGAAGAAAATTCATCAGATCGACCCCGAGACAGGCGCGATCATCCGCACCATCGAGTCGAACCGCTTCGTCACCGGCGTCACCTGGGTCGACGGCGACCTCTGGCATGGCGTGTGGGAAGGCGACGACAGCGCGCTGCGGCGGATCGACCCGCAGACCGGCGAAGTCTTTGAAGAACTCACCCTGCCGGCGGGTACGGGCGTCTCGGGTCTGGAATCAGACGGCAAGGATCGGCTGTTCTGCGGCGGCGGAAAGAGCGGAAAGCTGCGCGCGGTAAAAAGGCCGAAGCGGAGTTGATCGGTAACGCTGTCAGCTCCGCGCGCAGCGATGATCCGGTGAAGACAGATTGTCTGCATCGGTCACCCCGCGACACCACCTCCCATTCCCTTATCGAAGTCGATCGCCGTTCCGGACCCACTGACCGGCGAAAGACGCCCGTCAGTGGAGAGGTGCCTGCGGTCCGTGACACCGGCCCGCGACCTTCACAATATGATAGCTCGCGGCAAGGAAGCAGTACTGGTTTATCAAGCGGCCCCGCAGGCGGCGAAATAGTCAGAGCCAGCGGCGAACCTCGGCCTTGTAGCGGCGGTAGTCGTCGCCGAACTTCGCTTCGAGATAGCGCTCCTCGCGGGCGATCACCTGCGTCCGGATCACGATCAGCACTAACGGAAGCAAGGCGAAGGCGATCGGCCCGTCGAAACCGATCGCGATGCCGGCATAGACAAGCGCCATGCCGAGATACATGGGATTGCGGGTCCACCGATAAGGGCCGGTCGTTGCGATGAGGGTCGTCGGCTGCGACGGCGGAACGTTTGTGCCCAGCCGCCGGAACAGCCCCGCCGCCGCAAGCATCATTCCCGCGCCGGCAACAAACAGGAGCGCGCCTGTTGCAACCAGCAACCGCCAGTCGATGCCGAAAGAGCGCAGAGTGACGAACCGCTCCGCCGCCAGCCCCAACAGCAGCGCTCCCAGATAGATGAAGGGCGGAGGGAAACGCACACCTGCGCTGTCCGGTTCGACGGCCATGCTCATCCTCCAATCTGCGCTGTCAGACCACCATCGACTGCTGGGCGAAGATGCCCGCCATCGCACCTTGCCATGATGCCGTGGTGACCGAGGGCATTCCGGGGTTGGCGACGTCGCCGGCGGCGTAGATGCCGGACATGCTGGTCTCGCGGCGTTCATCGACCTTGAGGGCGATGCCGGTGGGCGTATCGACCGTGGCGAGGCCCAGCGATTCATGCAGGTTGGCGGACGGCTTGCTGCGCGGATGCGCGAACAGGATGTCGACCGCGACATCGGGGCCGGTATCGAGCTTGATGGTGGCGCTATGGCTCCCGCGACGAGCGATCCCGGTGATCCGGCCCTCGACGACAGGAATCTTGCGACGCGCCAGATCGGCCCGAATATCCGTCGGAATGTCGTGACCATCGGCGAGGACCGTCAACCTGTCGGTCCAATCGTGGAACAGTCTGGCCTGATTGTGCGACTGCCGGCCGGACCAGACGAGGCCCCAATGCTGGCCGGCGACTTCAAAGCCGTCGCAATATGGGCATGGCACGATGGACGCCCCCCAGGCTTCGGCAAAGCCCGGAACATCAGGCATCTGGTCGACGATGCCATAGCTCAGGATCAAGCGACGTGCTGCCAGGCTTTCGCCATCGCTCGTGCGGACGGAAAAATTGTCGATGGCGCCGGAGACACTGTCGGCCCGGGCATTGACCAGCCTGATCGTGGGATAGCGCGCCAGTTGCCGCCGCGCCTCGGCCAGGATCTCGAGCGGTGGCTTGTGATCATGACCGAGCAGACCATGTGAATGGCCAGCGAAACGGTTGCGCGGCTGGCCGGTATCAAGAACGGTGACCTTGCGGCGGGCACGGCCGAGCTGCAGCGCGCCCGCGAGACCGGCAAAGCTGCCGCCGATAATGATGACGTCATCCATGGTTATAGGCTCCTTGTCGTGGGGGGAAGCGGATGGGCCGGACTTGGCCGTGGCCGGGGTGCGGACGATGCCGGTGGCGGAAAGCGCCGCAGCCAGCTTCAGCAGGGTTCGTCGCTGCATGGATGTCTCTTTTTTGAGCCGTCGATCGTCTGACAAATGCGCTTGCGAATTTTCGATACTACATGGTATCGTAAAGCGAGATTTACGATACTGTCAAGGACTGGAATTGTCGTGACCGAAAACAACCAAAGCCGGCGCGGCCGGCCCATCAACGAGGCGCTTGGCCAAACGATCGTCGACACCGCGGGCGAACTTTTTGCGGAACTGGGTTTTCAAGCGACGACATTGGACAAGGTCGCCCAGCGAGCGAAGATATCCAAGCTCAGCATCTATCGGCACTTCGAGAACAAGGAGGCGCTGTTTGGCGCGGCGTTTGCGGCCCGCTGCCATCAGTTGATACCACAGGCTCTTTTTGAAGACGTCGACGGTTCGGCGGAAGATCAACTCATGGCAGTGGGATCATCACTGCTTCGCACCCTGTTGCGCCCGGACGTCCGCAATGTCGAAGCCATGGTCATGGCCGACATGACGAGTCAAAAGTCGTTGAGCAAGCTCCATTACGAAGCCGGCCCCGCCCATATCATCGCCCAAATCGAGACTCTGTTGCGTCAGTTGCACGCGAAAGCGGTTCTGAACGTGCCTGATCCTCTCCGGTCCGCCCGCTTGTTTGCCGCGCTTTTCAAAGGATCCGATCTTCTGATGATCGCACGTTTCGATGAAGCGAAAGCACAGGAAAACAACGAGATCGAATCCTATTGCCGGTCGGCTGTCGCCATGTTCATTGCCGCGCACGGTGGCAATGGCTAGCCGCCTATCATCGCCGTTTCCCTCACTCCCACTCAATTATCGGCCCCGATCAATAACCACATAAAAAGAAAAGCGAAAAAATATTTTTGAGAGCGAAAAGTCCGTCAGTGCCAGCGTCAGAATTTTTCGCTTATGAAAACATTGGCTTTTTCCGGCTGCGCGGGCTGTCGAAAACTTCGACATCTATCGCCGGTGACGGCGACCGCCCCTTTTGATGCTCCCGAGGACGAAAGTGCTCGCAAGAACCCCATCCTACCGGCTCTCCGCACGATTTGCCATCCTCCGCTAAAGATTCCGTCCGCGCGCGCCGGCAACATTTCACGCTGATCCGACATCCTTGTCGCGAGCGTGTCCACGAACTTCGATCGCTCGCCTTCCCCGACATGCGAACATCAGCCATACACGACCCTTCCGATGCTCTGCGCGAGCCACGTCGGAAGCTGCGGCGCGGCCGCGACCAGCTCGCCGAACACGCCCGGCGGCATCTTCCGCTTCAATGTCGTGAGCGCGGCCTCCGCCCTTTCCGGGCCGAGCCAGGCCAGCGCCCGCACCGCCTCCCCCGCAGGGCGGTTGGCAAGGGCCAGTTGCCAGCGCGGCGCGTGTCGCAATA
>JACDJC010003828.1_pt1 | contig 10643 bp, 9 predicted proteins | sample 7454191 | NCBI WGS metagenome assembly JACDJC01 (sample SAMN14253291, study PRJNA609438) | sludge metagenome | isolation source: sludge after 25d culture with pyrite and EDTA | collected 2018-12-20
CCTCGCACCGGCGCGCCCTCTTCACCACTTGTGCCATGCCCGCTGACGGGCCGGGGGGCCGTCCCCCCCCACCCCCCCCCGCCCCTTTGGGCGGCCACTGCCCGCCGGCCCTGGCCCGGTATTCAATCGGGGTTTGATCAAGAGACAGCTTACCCGCGAGGGGACCCCCTCGGGGTTGCCGGGGGGAGAGGGCCTTTCGAGAACCAGGCTTCGACGCCAGTCAGGTAAAGGAAATTGAAGATGCATACAATCGATCTACGCAGCGATACGGTCACCCGACCCACGACCGCGATGCGCGAGGCGATGCTGGCCGCCGAGGTAGGCGATGATGTCTACGGTGAAGACCCCACGGTCAACGCCTTGCAACAGCGCCTCGCCGACGAGCTGGGTTTCGAGGCCGGGTTGTTCGTGCCCAGCGGCACCCAGTCCAACTTGGTGGCCTTGCTCGCCCATTGCGAGCGCGGCGACGAATACCTGGTCGGCATGGAGGCGCATACCTACAAGTTCGAGGGCGGCGGTGCGGCGGTGCTGGGCTCGATCCAGCCGCAGCCGATCGTGCAGGCCGACGATGGTTCGCTGCCGCTGGAGCGGGTCGAGGCGGCGATCAAGCCAGTCGATCCGCACTTTGCGCGCACGCGGCTGCTGGCGCTGGAAAACACCTGGCACGGTCGCCCGATGCCGCTGGACTATCTGGGCAAGGCGCACGACCTGGCGCGTTCGCACGGGCTGGGCCTGCACCTGGATGGCGCGCGGCTGTTCAATGCCGCAGTGGCCTGCGAGGTGCCGGCGCGCGAGATCACCCGGCATTTCGACACCGTCTCGATCTGCCTGTCCAAGGGCCTGGGCGCGCCGGTTGGTTCGGTGCTGGTCGGTTCGCACGCGCTGATCGACAAGGCGCGGCGCTGGCGCAAGGTCTGCGGTGGCGGCTGGCGCCAGGCCGGTATCCTGGCCGCGGCTGGCCTGCATGCGCTGGACCACCACGTGGCGCGGCTGGCCGAGGATCATAGCCGCGCAGCGTACCTGGCTGGGCGCCTGCGCGAGATCGCTGGCATCGACCTGCTTGGCCAGTACACCAACATGGTCTTCATCGACGTGCCCGCCGCGCGCCTGCGCGAACTGGACGCGCACCTGCGCGAGGCTGGCATCCGCATCAGCATCGGTTACCTGCCCACGTTGCGGCTGGTCACCCACCTGGACATCGACGACGAAGGCATCGAGCGCACGGTGGTGGCATTTCGTGAGTTCTTTGCACGCCGGAGTTGAAGGCATCATCCCGCACGGCGACGCGGCTTTGCTTGACGCATCGGACGGTCGCCGCCGACAGTCGTGCGGCGCCGGTTTGCTAGCATGATGACAATGAAAGCTTCCGCTCTTGAATTGCTGCAAAGTGTTTTTGGTTACCCTGGTTTCCGTGGCCAGCAACAAGCCGTCATCGAGCACTTGAGCGAAGGTGGCGACGCGCTGGTGCTGATGCCGACCGGCGGCGGCAAGTCGCTGTGCTACCAGATTCCCGCCCTGCTGCGCCAGGGCACCGCCATCGTGGTGTCGCCGCTGATCGCGCTGATGCAGGACCAGGTCGATGCCTTGCGCGAAGCGGGCGTGGCAGCGGCGTATCTCAATTCCAGCCTTGCCGCCGAAGCGCAGCGCGAGGTCGAGCGGCAACTGCTGACGGGCGAGTTGAATCTGCTCTACGTGGCGCCGGAACGGCTGCTGACCGTGCGCTTCCTCGACCAACTCGAACACACCGAGGTGGCTCTGTTCGCGATCGACGAGGCGCACTGCGTGTCGCAGTGGGGCCACGATTTCCGCCCCGAGTACCGGGAGCTGGCGATCCTGCACCAGCGCTTCCCCCGGGTGCCACGCATCGCGCTCACCGCCACGGCCGACCCGCGCACGCGTGAGGAGATCGTCGAACGGCTGTCGCTGCAGCATGCGCGGCAGTTCGTCTCCAGTTTCGACCGACCCAACATCGGCTACCGCGTCGGCCTGCGCCACAACGCGAAGCGTCAGCTGGGTGAATTCCTGCTCGGTCACGAAGGCGAATCCGGGATCGTGTATTGCCTCAGCCGGCGCAAGGTGGACGACACTGCCGCGTGGCTGGCCGGGTCGGGCATCGAGGCGCTGCCGTACCACGCCGGGCTGGATGCGGCCACGCGCGCGAAGAACCAGCAACGCTTCCTGCGCGAGGACGGGGTGGTGATGGTCGCCACGGTTGCCTTCGGCATGGGCATCGACAAGCCGGACGTGCGTTTCGTCGCGCACCTGGATCTGCCGCGCAGCATCGAAGGTTATTACCAGGAAACCGGCCGCGGTGGTCGTGATGGTTTGCCGGCCGAGGCGTGGATGATCTACGGCTTGTCCGACGTGGTCACCATGAGCCAGATGATCGCGCAGTCCGAATCGGCCGACGAGCGCAAGCGGGTGGAACGGCAGAAGCTGGAGTCGCTGCTGGCCTATGCCGAGACCACCGGTTGCCGGCGCCAGATGCTGCTCGGTGCATTCGGCGAAAGCTATCCCGGCCCCTGCGGCCATTGCGACAACTGCATTGCGCCGCCGAAGACCTGGGACGCCACCGTGCCGGCGCAGAAGGCATTGTCGGCGGTGTATCGCACCGGCCAGCGCTTCGGGTCGGGCCATGTGATCGACGTCCTGCGTGGCCAGGAGACCGAGCGTGTGCTCAGCCTCGAGCACCATCGCCTGAGCACCTTCGGGGTCGGTGCCGAGATGGACGAGAAGCAGTGGCGCTCGGTGTTTCGCCAGTTGCTGGCCGCCGGTCTGCTTGAAGCCGACGCAGAGGGCTACGGCACGCTGCGCCTGACCCCGGCCAGCCGCGCCGTGCTCCGCGGCGACCAGCATGTGAAGCTGCGCGAGGACGCGCGCCCCGAGCGCGCCAGCCGGCGCCGCCACGACAGCAAGCGGGCCGCTGGCGGCGGCAGCCTCGGCATCGAGGCGTACGAGCAGCCGCTGTGGGACGAGCTGCGTGCCTTGCGCACGCAACTGGCGAAACAGCAGGGTGTACCGCCCTATGTGGTGTTTCACGACGCCACCTTGCTGGCCATGCTGCGTGCCTTGCCGTCCAACGAGGATGAGCTGGCCGGCATCAGCGGCGTCGGCGAGGCCAAACTCAAGCGCTACGGACGTGACTTTCTCGCCGTGATCAACGCGCCAGCGTAACCTCACTCAAACGGTATTCTCCGTAGGGTGGGCACTGCCCGCCGCCTCGGCTTTGCCGTGCGAAAGAGCCGGCGACCCGTGCTTGCCCGGCCGAGCTGAGCCCGTTCCCCGTCCACTGCATACGTATTCAGCCGGACACGGCCGAGCGGCTCAGTGCAGACTCGGGCTGTCCTGAATGCCATGACGTGGGGAGACGCGATGAGCTCGGTGAACGCGACAGACGGGTTGGGTCAGCATGCGACCCTGCGGGTGGTGCTGATCTCGGGGGCGGCCGCGTTGGGTGGCTTTCTGTTCGGCTTCGACACCGCGGTGATCAACGGCGCGGTCGACGCGATCCGTGGTCACTTCGCGCTGGACGCGGGGCAGATCGGCTTCACGGTGTCCTGCGCACTGCTCGGTTCGGCGCTCGGCGCGTGGTACGCCGGCATGCTGGCCAACCGCTTCGGTCGCGTGCGCACCATGCAGGTGGCGGCGGTGCTGCTGGTGGTCGCGGCGTTGGGCTCGGGCCTGGCGATCGCGGTATGGGACCTGATCGTGTGGCGCCTGGTCGGCGGCATCGGCGTCGGCGTGGCCTCGGTGATCGCGCCCACCTATATCGCCGAGGTGGCGCCCGCGCGCATTCGCGGCCGACTCGGCTCGATGCAGCAACTGGCGATCGTGCTGGGCATCTTCGCAGCCTTGCTCAGCGATGCCTGGCTGGCCGGCGCGGCCGGTGGTGCCGCGAACACGCTGTGGCTGGGCCTGCCGGCGTGGCGCTGGATGTTCCTGGCGGCAACGACACCGGCGGTGATCTACGGCCTGCTGGTGCTGGCGGTGCCTGAATCGCCGCGTCATCTGGTGGCGAAGGGGCGGATGGCCGAGGCGCGGGTGGTGTTGCTGAAAGTGCTGGACATGCACAGCGACGTCGCGCTGGACAAGAAACTGGGCGATATCGAGGCCAGCCTGCGCTCGGAGCACAAGCCGCGCCTGCGCGACCTGTTGAACAAGGGCACGGGCCTGTTGCCAGTAGTGTGGATCGGCATCCTGCTGTCGATATTCCAGCAGTTCGTCGGCATCAACGTGATCTTCTATTACTCCGCCACGCTGTGGCACTCGGTCGGTTTCAGCGAGGCCGATTCGTTCACCATCACCGTGGTCACCTCGATCGTCAACGTGCTGGTGACCCTGGTGGCGATCGCGCTGGTCGACAAGATCGGGCGCAAGCCGCTGCTGGTGATTGGCTCGGCCGGCATGGCGATCACCCTGGGCGCGATGGCCTGGTGCTTCTCGCAGGCCACCGGCAGCGGCGCTGAATTGAGCCTGCCCGGTTCGGTCAGCATGGTGGCGCTGGTCGCGGCGAATGCCTATGTGGTGTTCTTCGGGGTCAGTTGGGGCCCGGTGGTGTGGGTGCTGCTGGGCGAGATGTTCCCGAACCGGATCCGTGCCACGGCGTTGGCGGTTGCCGCCTCGGCGCAGTGGCTGGCCAACTTCGCGATCACCAGCACTTTTCCGGCGCTGGCCGAGATCGGCCTGACCTTTGCCTACGGCCTGTACGCGGGCTTTGCTCTGCTGTCGTTGCTGTTCGTGCTGTATACGGTGCGCGAAACCAAGGGCGTCGAGCTGGAGGACATGCAGGCGTGAGGATCATGCAGCACTTCTTTTCCGCGGGCGCTGCCGACACCACGCCGGCCATCGTGTGCCGTAGCGCGGATGCGCGCCGGCCCGTCCACGACGGGCAGTGCGCAAAGCGGTTACGATTCAGTCACGGCGACGGTCGGCGCATGGCTGATCGCGCACCGTTCGAGAGGCAACAGGCAGATCGGGTCGCGGATGAAGGGCAAGGCCACATCGATCGACATTGCACACCTGGCCGGAGTCTCCCAGGCCACCGTGTCGCGTGCGTTGCGCGGCAGCCCGCTGGTCAATGAAGAGACGCGGCGGCGCGTCCAGGCCGCCGCCGAGCAGCTCAACTACAAACTCGACAAGAACGCCTCCAACCTGCGCCGTATGCATACCGGCACGCTGGCCCTGCTGTTCTTCGAAGACCCCACCGCCGACGAATCGCACATCAATCCGTTCTTCCTGTCGATGCTCGGCTCGATCACCCGCGCCTGCGCGCTGCGGGGTTACGACCTGCTGATCTCGTTCCAGCAATTGTCGGACGACTGGCACGCGGACTTCGCCGACAGCAAGAAGGCCGACGGCCTGATCCTGCTCGGTTACGGCGACTACCTGGCCTATCGCGACAAGCTGGAAAAACTGGTCGAGCAGGGCACCCGCTTCGTGCGCTGGGGTGCGGTGCTGTCCGACCAGCCCGGGGTGTCCTTCGGCAGCGACAACGTATGCGGCGGCAGGGAAGTAGCCGAACATCTACTCGAGCGTGGCTGCCGCCGCATCGCCTTCCTCGGTGACGCCTCCAGCCACTACCCGGAATTCTTCGGTCGCTACCGCGGCTATGTCGACGCACTTACCGCCGCTGGCGTTGAAGTCGACCCGGTCTTGCAGGAAAACGCCGAAAGCACCGAGCACTCCGGCTACGAGGCGATGCGCAGCCTGATCATGCAGGAAGTCGGCTTTGATGCGGTCTTCGCCGCCAGCGACCTGATCGCGATTGGCGCCATGCGCGCGCTCAGCGACCACGGCCTGCGCGTACCGCAGGACGTCGCCCTGGCCGGCTTCGATGACATCGCCACGGCGAGTTTCGTCAATCCACCGCTGACCACGGTGCTGCAGGACACCGGCCAGGCCGGCGCGGTGCTGGTCGACAGCCTGTTGGGTCTGATTCGCGGTCAGCCGGTGCAGAGTGAGGTGCTTCCGGTGAAGTTGATGGTGAGGAAGTCGAGTTTGCGGTGAGGAGACAAGGCCGAGTTTGTGCCCAGGCTGGTTGTTTTGAATTTGGATTGAACGTGTGTCAGAGATTGCTGGACGTGGCAAGGCAAGGCCCGCCCCTGAATCCACTCTTCCCGTTATTCCATCGCCTGGTCGCGTGCTCCGTTCAAAGCCTGGCACCAAGAGTCATGGCCGCGAAAGCTCAACCTCCAATTTGCCACATTTCTGGCCGCTTGGCCTCCGTGTTGCCAGAGCGTGCCCGGAGCTCGGAATAACGATCGGACCTGCCTGCCCAGATCGCGGCAACCATCTCCTCGATTTCATCGTCGCTGATCCCGGCCCGCAACGCCCCGCGCAGGTCGTGCCCGATCGGCGCGAAAAGACAGGTGTAAAACTTGCCGTCTGCCGACAAACGAAGGCGTGTGCAGGCGCCACAGAATGGCTGCGTCACCGATGCAATGAGACCAATATCGCCGCCGCCATCGCGGTAGCGATATCGCTGTGCCACTTCGCCAAGGTGGCGCTTTGGCAAGCGCTCCAGGGGCCATTTGCTGTCGATCAGCTGCAGTATCTCGTCCGCAGTCACGACGTCCTTCATCAGCCATCCGTTGGTGGTACCCACGTCCATGAATTCTATGAAACGCAGGATATGTCCGGTACCGCGAAAATACTCGGCCATGGGCAAAATGGATTTTTCATTGACTCCGCGTTGGACCACCATGTTGACCTTCACGGGGTTCAACCCGGCCGCACTTGCAGCATCGATCGCAGCCAGTATCTTTTCCGGCTTGACCGTGCTTCCGCTCATGAACTGAAAGACGTCCGGATCGAGAGCGTCCAGACTCACCGTTATGCGGTGCAACCCTGCTGCCTTGAGGGCCCGTGCTTTTTCCTCCGTGAGGAGTACACCGTTCGTCGTGAGCGCAATATCGGTGCCACCGATAGCGGAAATTGCCGCGACCAGCTCCTCGAGATTGCGCCGAACCAGAGGTTCTCCCCCGGTCAGCCGGATTTTCGTGACGCCGAGTCCAACGACGCAGCGTGTTATTCGCGCAATTTCCTCGAAGGTCAGCAACTGGGACGATGGCATGAACTTGAATGCCTCGCCAAAAACTTCCTTTGGCATGCAATATCGACAACGCAAATTGCAACGATCGGTGACCGATATCCTGAGATCCCGCAACATCCTTCCGTGGGTGTCAGTGACGGACGTACGCTTTCCACTCGTCGCCTGGGATACCTGTTCTTCAATCATCTTGCCCATCTTCTATACCTCGAATCCTCGATCGACCCCGTTGTCTTCGATCGGTCACCTTGCTTCCGACGGTGCGGCATGTTGGAGGAATGCGTGAACGTATCTTGCACTGCCCTTGGTGGAGCTTGTGATCTTCGCGCACAACGGCCCTCAGGATACACCTGACAGGCGGTTGAGAAACTCTTCAGGTCGAGCTCGCGATAGATGCAACCCATCGTGGAGGGAAGCTGGTGGCGCGTGGAGCCGTCGTGCGGCAGTTGGGGATGTTTCCGTGCGAAAGAGCAGGGGTCAATCTTGTTTTGCCCCATCGGTTGACCATGAGTCGTGGCGAGATGCCTCCGCCTGTGCTGACCCTCTTCACCACCGTGCCGGCGGTGTCCGACTGGCTGTATGACGCAGTGCGGCTTGTCCCGCGATGCCAGCACGGGCCAGACTGGGGCTTCAGGACAGGGAGCGTGCGTGCCGCTTGCACGCCTGGATAGGAGATTCATCCCATGTCAGTAGCCAAGGTCATCGAACTCAATGCGTCGTCGAAGAAGGGCATCGAGGACGCCGTGCAACATGGACTTCACAAGGCCGCGGAGTCGGTGAAGAAAATCAAGAGCGCCTGGGTCAACGAGATTAAGGTGGTCACCGCCGACGATGGCAGCGTCACCGAGTGGCGCGTCAACATGAAGATCAATTTCGTGGTGGACTGAGGTTGGAGCGATGTGTTCGGTGTTCGGTCGGGTATGCCCGGACACCGAACACGCATTCCGACTTGGCAGTGTCGACTTCCCATGGATCGGTGCGAAGCCAAATTGGGCGACGTGCAGGGCCGTAGTGTTGTGCCTTTCCGCAGTACGCTCCGCCCGAACCCTCTTGCCAACCCCTCTCACCCGCAACGGGACTTCCCATGGTCGCCGAAGGAGAGGGATTTCTGGGTGGCAAACCGAACACTGGATTACCCGTGCACCAACCCTGTCACATGCCGCTCATCGTCATACTCCACCACCGTATCGGCCAGGGCGGGCAGGGTGGCCAGAGCGTGGCGGCTGAGGCGCTCGAAGTGCATCAGGAAGCGATCCAGAGTGGCGGTGTCCATGGCCAACGGGGCGCGGCGCGCCAGTAGTTCCCGCTCCTGTTCGCCCCGCCAGCGGCGCACGATCTCCCAACTGGGCGCCTGCAGCACGATCAGCGCGTCGAACTTGCGCCATAGCGGCTGGTAGCCGCGCAATTGCTTGTTGACCCAGCGCCGCCAGGTGCCGTCGGGGTCCTTGTCGCATTCCAGCGCGTTGATTGGCTGAGTCAGTGCGGGTGGAGGCTGCGGCCGGATACCGAGTGCCCAGCCTTCGACGATCACCAGCTTCGGTCGCTTGGTGATGCGCGGCCAGCGTGAGGGTGGCAGGCGGGTGTCGCGACCCTTGTCGAAACGGGGATGGGTGACTGCCAGCCGCTCCGATGCCTGCGGCACAGCCGCCAGCACGGACAGCAGCAGCTCGATTTCGTGGGTGCCGGGTACGCCGCGGGTGCGCAGCAGCGGATGTACGTCGCGGGCCAGCGCCTCGCGTTCGCTGCGGGCGTAGTAGAAATCGTCCAGCGACAGGATCTCGGTGGCCCAGCCGCGTGCCTTGGCCTGCGCTTTCATCACCCGCGCCAACGTACTCTTGCCGCTGCCCTGCAAGCCGGAAAGGCCCAGGATGTAGGGGCGCCGCGAACGGGCGATGCGCCCGGCGTAGTGGTCGAGCAGATGCCCGGCCAGCGCCTCGTTCTGCCGCTCTCCCTTCGACATCATCGGTGGCGCACCCGGTGGCGGAGCTGGACGGTGGCAGTCGGCTGCTGGCGCAGCCAGCCGCCGGCGTTGCCGCCATCTTCACCCGGCGTGCGGAAGCATCGCGCCGTGTCCGGCGTTGACGAGACAAGGGTTGCGAGGATCATTGCACTATCATTGGAAAGTTTGGTTCGCTCCATCATGGCGCGGGTCGGTCACGCTACAAAAGGGAAGTTTCACACATCATGCTCAAACCTGAAATCCTGGATACCTTTCTGCACCTGCTGGATGAGGCCAAGGCCAGCGGAGACCGGGAGCCGACGGCGATGAACCTGTCCACCATGGAGAGCGCCGGCCGGGTTGCCTCGCGCATCGTGTTGTTGAAAGGCGTCGACGAACGCGGCTTCCGCTTTTTCACCAATTACCAGAGCGACAAGGGTAGCCAACTGGAGGCACATCCGTCGGTGGCGCTGTGCTTCCACTGGAAGCGGGTGTGCGATGGCGTGCAGGTGCGCGTCGAAGGGCTTGCGCGGAAATTGCAGGAGGACGAGTCCGACGCCTACTTCGCCAGCCGCCAGCGCGGCAGCCAGATCGGCGCCTGGGCGTCGCTGCAGTCACAAACCCTGCCCGATCGCGACACCTTCGACCAGCGCGTGGCGCGCTACGAGGCCGAGTTCGAGGGGCGTGAAGTCGCCCGGCCACCGCACTGGGGTGGCTTCGTGGTGGAGCCGGACATGCTGGAATTCTGGTACGGCGCCGAGTTCCGCCTGCACGAGCGGGTGCGCTGGAGCCGCCACGGACAGACCTGGACCAGCCGTCTGCTGTATCCATGAGCCGATCGCGGATCGCGCTGCCCGTCATGCAGAGCGCGTTCGTCGTGCCGACCCGTGGCCGCGGCTTCAGCGAGATCACCCGCGAGGTGGCCGAAGCGGTGGCGTCCAGCCATGTGCAGGCCGGCATCGCGAACGTGTTCACCACGCACACCAGCTGTTCGCTGCTGCTGGGTGAAAACGCCGACCCCGCAGTGCGCGGCGACCTCGAGCGCTGGTTCGCCCGCGCGGTGCCGGATGGCGACCCCATCTTCCGGCACGATGCCGAGGGCCCGGACGACATGCCGGCGCATATCCGCTCCATCCTCACCGGGGTCAGCCTCAGCGTGCCCGTGCACGGCGGCAGGTTGCAGCTCGGCACCTGGCAGGGCATCTATCTGTGGGAGCATCGGCAGGCTGCACACCAACGCCGGGTCATCGTGACCGCGCTGGGAGCAACGGGCGGGTGAGTCGGCAAGCCGCAACGGACCACTACCCGCGACGCATCGTGTGCCTCATCGAGGAGCCGACCAAGGTGTTGTAGACGCGGGGCGAGGACTCGCGCAGCGTGAGCAAGGCCGATCGGCTGCGATTGGCCTTCTCTCCTCGGCGAACTCGGAGAGTCTCCTTGCGGCTGAGTGAGGTGGCGCCAAGCACCGGACAAGTGCGTGGGCGGTACGTGGAGCTGCGATGTGGAGTGCTGACTCGGTACGCTCTGCCCGAACCTTCTCCCCAACAGCTCTCCCGGAGCTGTCTCTTGATCACATCTCGATGGAATGCTGCGGCAAGAGCCGGCGGGCAGTGCCCGCCCTACGGCGCGACCATTGTAGGGCGGGCACTGCCCGCC
>JACDJC010003829.1_pt1 | contig 10642 bp, 9 predicted proteins | sample 7454191 | NCBI WGS metagenome assembly JACDJC01 (sample SAMN14253291, study PRJNA609438) | sludge metagenome | isolation source: sludge after 25d culture with pyrite and EDTA | collected 2018-12-20
CACCTGACCGACGAGGAGTTGTGCGAGTGGGGGCTGGAGGCGGGGGTGCGATTGCATCGCTTCAAGCGAAAGCTGCCGCTGCCCCGGGTGGAGCGCGTGTTGGGTGCGTTGAGGCAGTTTCAGCCGGCCTCGTTATTGGATGTGGGCTCGGGCCGGGGCACGTTCCTGTGGCCGTTGCTCGACCGGTTTCCCGATGTTGAGGTGACGGCAGTCGAAGTGGATCCGCTTCGTGCCGAGTTGTTGGCAGCGGTGGCTGCGGGTGGGTTGTCCAGGTTGGAGGTGTGGTCGGAGGATGTGTCGACTCTCGGCGGGGACGCGGACTCGGCGGGCCATTGGGACGTGGTCACGGTGTTGGAGGTGCTCGAGCACGTCGCGGACCCGGCGCCGGTGGCGAAGGCAAGTGTTGGGGCCACACGGTCGGTGGTGATCGCATCGGTTCCCTCGGTTCCGGACGACAACCCGGGTCACGTCCGTCTCTTCGATCGAGCGTCCTTGACCGAACTGTTCATGGAGGCGGGCGCGACTCGGGTGTCGGTGGATCAGGTGCGAGGCCACCTGATCGCCGTGGTGTCGGTCGACGGCACGGTCCTGCGGTGAGGGCCCTGCGCAAATATCCGCGGACTGCGCATCTGGAGGGTTCGCGGCTTCAGCCGGGCGACGCCGATCTCGACCAGGTGGGTTTCGAGGAACTGGCGGGCCACCACCTCGTGGTGGAAGAGAAGGTGGACGGTTCGAACGCTGCGATCTCGTTCGATCCCGACGGCGGGCTGTTGTTGCAGAGCCGAGGCCACTATCTGCGGGGAGGTCCACGCGAGCGGCATTTCGCCCCGCTCAAAGCGTTCGCGGCGCAGCATCGTGAGTCGTTGTGGGCGGCGTTGGACTCGCGGTTCGTGTGCTTCGGGGAGTGGCTCTTCGCTACCCACACCATCTTTTACGACTCGTTGCCCGCATACTTCCTGGAGTTCGACGTGTGGGACCGCGACCGCGAAGTGTTCTTGGACACCCCGTCACGGCTCGAGCTTCTGGCGGGTACCCCGCTGTGCCACGTCCCGGTGCTGGCAGCCGCAAGGTTCGGTGACCCGTCGGCGATTCTCGCTCTGGTCGGCCCCTCGTTGTTCTGCACCGGCGAACGAGCGGAGCGGTTCGCCGACGCGTGCGGCGCGGCGGGGCTCAGGGAGCGGGTCCGGACCGCGGACCTGAGCGGTGCGGCCGAGGGCGTGTACGTGAAGACCGAAGCGGACGGTGTGGTGACCGGGCGTTACAAGTGGATACGACCGACCTTCGCCGACGCGGTCGCCGCCGCAGGTGACCACTGGTTGGACCTTCCCTTGGTCGCGAACCAGCTCTCATCGCCCGGCCCGCCGTGAACACACTCCCGGCGGTGGACACTCCTGAGGCGCTGGAGTGGGATCGTCTACGCGTCGTGTTTCCCGAGGTGGAGGCGTTGGCAGACTGCCCGCAGGAGCCCGAGTTCCACGGCGAGGGCGATGTCGCCACCCACACCGGCATGGTGCTCACGGCGCTCGGTCGAAACGACCGGTTCTGGTCGCTGCCGGCGGACCGGCGCAGCGAGTTGGCGGTCGCAGCGCTGCTGCACGACCTGGGCAAGCCATCCACGACACGCGTCGAGGACGGCCGCATCCGCCAACCCGGTCACGCACGCCGCGGGGAGATCCTGACCCGGATCGCGTTATGGGAACGCGGGATCGACGTCGCGGTCAGAGAACGAGTCGCCAACCTGGTCCGCTTCCACCTCGCCCCCTTTCACCTGCTCGACCGGACCCAACCGACAGAACGGCTGTTCCGGGCGTCATGGGCGTGCGACGGTGTCGACTCGCTCTTGTTGTTGGCCGCAGCCGACGCCACAGGACGCATCTCGGCGACACGAGACGACCTGATCGCCGCTGTCGAGCTGGCCCGTCTGTTCGCTGAGGAGCACGACGTGCTCGATGGGCCGTTCCGGTTCGCCAACGATCAGTCGCGGGTCGAGTGGTTCCGCCGACCCGACCGCGACCCGCACTACGGGGCACACGACTCGACCCGGTTCGAAGTCGTCGTGCTCAGCGGTCTCCCGGCGTCCGGCAAGGACCACTGGATCCGACAGCACCGCCCCGACATCCCGGTGCTCAGCCTGGATGCGCTGCGTGCCGAGCTTGGTGTGGCACCGACAGCCCGGCAGGCCCCGGTGATTGCCGAAGCCCGAGAACGGGCGAGAGTCCACTTGCGGGCCGGGCGGCCGTTTGTGTGGAACGCCACCAACCTGTCCCGCCGGGTTCGCGCCCGTGCCGTCGAGTTGTGCCTGGACTACAGCGCCCGCGTTCGGCTCGTCACCACCGAAGCCCCGCCCGAGGTCATCGACCAGCGCAACTCGGCTCGAACCCGCCCGGTCCCCCAGCGGGCCATCGACCGGATGCTGCACACCTGGGAGTACCCCGACCTCACCGAAGCACACACCATCGACACCAAAGTCACCCCGCTGTGACCGCGGGTCTGCGGGCAGCACCCCGATCCCCGGTCACCGCTGCGTCCGTCGACGCCCTGTTGTACGCCTGTTTCGACTTCGGGGGTTCTCGCCAGCTTCCCCGCTCATGGACTTCTACGATGCCCGCCGTGCGCTCCGACGAAGAACGATGGGCGACTCGTGGCGTCGCGAGCAACAAGATGACGCAGCACTGCAGCACTGCAGCACTGCAACGCCGAACCGCTCGACCACGGAGCGGCCGTGCCGGCATCAGCCAGCGGTGCCTCTGCGTCGGGCTGGGGTGAAGACCGATGACTGAACTGGATCGCCTTGCCCGGGCGCGGGCGCTGCTCTCGGTCCGCCGGTACGAGAACGCCCTGGAGGAGGCGAACCGGGCGGCAGCAGCGGAGCCTGCCGACCCCGACGTGTACGTAGTCCGCGCGGCCGCGCTGTTGGGTCTGGAGCGTCCGGCTGACGCGATCAACGCCGCCGAACGTGCGATAGCGCTCGATCCGAGGTCGGTTCGGGGCCATGTAGCCCGAGCGCAGGGGATCATCGCGGCATGTCTACCGGTCGGGCCAGCAGTCGACTCGTCCCACCGGGCCGTCGAACTCGACCCCGACGATGATCTGGCCTGGTACACGCTGGTTCGGGCCCAGATCCTCGCCGGCGACCCTCGGGCCGCCGCCGTCACCGCGAACCGGATGCGCGAACGGTTCCCGGCCGCTGTCAACACCGACGTCGCTCTGGCCCTGGCCGCACTCGCGAAGCCGGCGCCGTGGCAAGAGTTCTTCCACGAGATGCCGCGCGGACTTCGGGCCGTGGTGGTGGTCGTGGTCGTGGTCGCGCTTCTCAGCGGCCTAGGGCTGGTGGTGTTCGTTGTCGCGGTAGCGGCCAACCGGCTCCACTTGTACCGCACGGCTGCAATCGCCGATTCCCATCTCGAGCGTGCCCTGACCCAGGATCCCGAGAACCCGAGGCTGCACGACCTTCGGGCCGACTTCGCCTCGGCCCAAGGGCGGCTGGGCTCGTCGATCACGAGCCGACTCCGAGCTGGGCGCATCGATCCGACTGTTGCGTCGACCGAGCAGCTTACCCGTGACCTGCATCTGATCGTTTCCGCAGCAGCCGCAGTGGCAGCGGTCGCCGTCGCCGTGGTCGCCGGCGTCATGATCGACCAGGTCCACCAACGACACCTTCTCACCGAGGTCGGAGTCGCTTGCACCGTCGCCGCTGGACTCGTCGGGTTGGCGGCCCCGCCGATTGCCCAGAGGTGGGGGTTCAGTCAGGTGCCCGCCGCGACCGCGACCCGCGTTCACCGAGTGCAGCGGCCGGCGATTCTCGCGACGGGCGCCATGCTCACCGCCACCGCGATTCTGTGGGTGCTCCTCGCGCCGATGACCCTCGACCCCGAAGTCCGAACGCTGACTCGAACGTCCGTCGCGTTGCTGATTGTCCCGGTGGTCGCTGTCACGACGGCGTGGGCGATCCTCGGACCCCTTCGGAGACCCCCACCCAGCACGTTGTAGGGCGAACCTCCGGCACGGCCGTCCCGTGCCCTCTCAGAAGTCCGTTGCATGCTCAGGTGATTCCGTGGTGGTCCAGGTAGGCGAGGAGGTCGTCGAGGGACCCGTCCGCGTTCGCGAACTCGGCGTAGTTCCGCGCGGTTCGCAGCCATTCCATCGTCGAGGGCCGCACCTCCGCGACTGCGCCCAACAGGTCGGCCTGGGTAATGGGTCGCGGTCGACCAGACCGGACGGAGTCTGACAACGCCGACTGGGTTGCGGTGTCGCACAGGTGCTGGATATCCGCACCGGAGTACAGGTCGGTCCGATCAGCGATCGCTCCCAGGTCGATGTCACCGACGGGTCGGTCGGCGAGCAGCCTGCCGAGGATCACCAACCGAGCTTCCCTATCTGGCGGAAGGACCGCCACCGCGCGACCCAACCGGCCAGGGCGGCGCAGCGCAGGGTCGACATCCCACGGCTGGTTCGTGGCCGCCAGAACGAACACGCCATCGTTCGCGCTGTCGATGCCGTCGAGTTCGGCCAACAACTGGTTCACCACGTTGCGGGCCGCGCTGTCAGCCCGGAACCGTGATCGTTTGTGACCCAGCGCGTCGATCTCATCGATGAACACCACCGTCGGGGCCAGTTCGCGGGCCGAGTCGAACAGGTCCCGGATATTGCGTTCGCTGGCGCCGAGCCACATGTCCAACACGTCGGTGATCCCGATGGACACGAAGTACACGCCCAACTCGCCGGCCAGCGCACGAGCCAGGAACGTCTTGCCGCACCCGGGCGGGCCGTACAACAGGAGCCCGCCACCGAGCGACGCTCCGTACATGCGGCGTAGCTCCTCGTTGCGGAGCGGCTCGAGGAACATCGTCCGCAGCCGATCCTTCACCCCCTCCATCCCGGCCACATCGGCCAACGACACATCGGGCCGAAACACTTCGAACAGGTCTGTGGCCGAGGTCGCCGCTCCGTCAGCAGCGACGCGGGCCGGTTCGGACGCCTCGCCCATGAGGAGTCGGGCCCGGGCCGCCAGTTCGATGGCGCGATCGCTGTTCGGGTTGTCGCGCAGAACGACCAGACAATGGTCGAGTCCGTCGCTCGCTCGGCCCAAGTCGATCAGCATCGACGCCAGATGGAGCCGCAGGCTGACATTGTCCGGGTCCGCAAGCACGCCTGCTTCTAAACCCCGCAGCAACTCGTCGTTGTCGTCCATCGGACTCATCAGGCCCTTCGTTCGCCGACTGAGCACGATCTGGACTCGGCAGGACCTGCCGAGCCGAGCAACCGACAGCGGCCGGGACCGTTCCGTGTGCCCGACCCCGCACCCCGCGTTGCCGGCCACACATCCCTAGCTCGTCAACGAGTCTCTTGCGGGCAAGAACCCGAGTCAACCGCCCCTTGAGCGGACCCGCTCGCCGATCACCCAAGCCGGCTGAGTTCATCCAACCAGTCGATCAACTCGACGGCGGTCTCGAACTGGCACCAGCCCCGGGCCGACTCGGGGCGGAGGTCAATGTCGGGACCGGCGACTGCCCGAAGATCCTCCAGTACACCGGTTTCGGTGGGGTCGAGGAACACGATCGCGAGCTGGGCGCAGAATTGAGCGACCGGTTCTGGTTGGGTCCTGGCTGCTCGGGTCATGCGCTCGAGGGCGGTCACCCCGGCATTGAGCCCGATCGCGACGAAGAGCAGTCCCCGGCAGAACGGATCGGGTTCGACCTCGGAACGCGCCCATAGGTCATCGAGATGCGTCATCGCGGCGGGCGTGACGATGGCGAAGAGTTCCGCGGCCTCACGTCGGACGTCGGCGTCGACGTCGTGGAGCAACGACGCCAACTCATCGCCGACCGCAAGAACGCAAGGTGTGGGGCCAGGTGAGCGGCGAAAGCCCTTTCCCTCGACCGGCGGTACAGAACCGCAGAGCCGCAAGCTGATCTCGATGTCGAACTCGTCACTCCAGTCCGACCCGAACAGGACATCGTTGACCGCAGCGACGAGCCCTGCCCGATCTGTGACGTCACGTGACCGAGCGAGTCGGCACAACAGCAGAGCAACCTCGTCGGGCCTGTGGAACCACCCGGCGTAGGAGAACGCGAACATCGATCGGTGCACCCCTGCACGCTGTACTGGGTCGTCCGACAAGAGGCTGGTGACCACCTCGGCCAGCAGCCCGCCATGTCCAGGGGCCGCGAGTTCCCAATCGAAGCATGCACATTCCGCGGCGGCATCGAACGGTTGCGATCCGTGTCCGTCCACTGCTCCTCCAGAACGCTCAGGAAGCATCATTGCGCGATCCTCGGCGTGCCCGCCGAGCGAATCCTGGTCACCGGATCTGCCGTCCGCTTCGTAGCGACGGCGCAGGTTGCCGGCGCCGTCGGTGCCAGGCTGCGCGCAGGCTGGGCACCCGCAATGCCCGTGTCAGGTGAGCGTCGGGGCGATAGCGCCAGCCCATCATCTGGGGAACCGTCACCGTGCGCCGGATCTGGGCCACGGCGACTCCGTCGTTGTTGACGCCGGTTGATGTCACCTAGAGACTCGCGGAGGTGTGGGGCTGGCCGTCCGACGGGAGCAGTTCCCACCGGCGTCTGGGTCTCGGCACGGCCCGGCGGTTTCGACCGTGGCTGGTCGTGTTCTCGGTCCGGTGAGCGAAGGGCTGGTCTGCTGGGCGAGAACGACGAGCTGTTGCGGGGCCTCGAGGCGGGCGTGGCGGCGGAGCCGGGCAATGTCAGTCTGCGGCTCCATCTTGGGTCGATGCTGATCGATGCGGGCAGGGCGATCGAGGGGCTCGATCATTGCGAGGTGGTGCTGCGGGGGCGACCCGGGCAACGACCGGGCCGTCGAGCTTGCGGCCCGTGCCCGCCGGCTCACCGGCGAGCCGTTCGAACCTGTTCGCGTGAGCGCTGATGATCGTGACGTCTCGGTGCCGGAGCTGTCTGGACTCGGCAGGACCTGCCGAGCCGAGCAACCGACAGCGGCCTGAAACCGTCCCGAGTGCCCGACTCCGCATCCCGCAGTCCCAACGTGGAGCCGCGCTTTATGATGATGTAGAAGTCGTCGCTCTCCGCTACGTCGATCTCGGAGCGCTCGGCCTGGGTCAGGCGCAGGGCGTCGCCGAGCCGTTCCCCGGTGCTTGAGTAGATGCCCTTGGACCTCTGGTTCGCAAGCGGCTCGGCAAGATCAACCATCCGGACCGCAGCGGCCATGTTCAACTCGAACGGCTCGAGGGGCGTCGGCTTCTTCGGCAGCTTGCGCGCGGGCGTGACGTTGGGCATGGCACCTCCTCGTCGGGGCTCACGGTACGGCCACCGGGGCCCGGGCAGCAGCTCTGTCGGCGCGGCCACAGCGCCCGTGGGGGAGACTGCGTTCATGAGCGGATGCGACCTCGTGGTGCTCGGCACCTCCAGCCAGCGCCCCACGCGCACCCGCAACCACAACGGCTACCTGCTGCGCTGGCAGGGCACCGGGCTGTTGTTCGATCCCGGAGAAGGCACCCAACGCCAGTTCACACTGGCTGGCGCGTCGGCATCGAAGGTTCGTCACATCTTCCTGACCCACCTGCACGGCGACCACTGCCTGGGCCTGCCGGGCATGTTGCAGCGCATGGCGCTGGACGGCGTGGCCGGCCCGGTGCCGATCCACTTTCCCGAGAGCGGCCAGGAGCACGTCGAGCGACTGTGCAGCGCCTCGGTCGGGGAGCGGGTGCCGGTGGAGCTCCACCCCGTGTCTGCCGACGGCGCCGAGTTCGAGGCCGACGGGCTGCGGATCACGGCGCTGCCGCTCGCGCACCGGATTCCCGCACTGGGCTGGCGGGTCGAGGAACCACCACGTTCGCACCTGATCCCCGACCGCCTCGCAGCCGTCGGCGTCGAGGGTCCGTCGGCGGGCGTGCTGCTGGCCGAAGGCGAGGTGCAGGTTGGGAAGCGGCGGGTGCGCCTCGAGGAGGTGAGCGAGGTGCGCCCCGGACGCGCAGCGGCGGTGGTGATGGACACCGCCGTGTGCGACGCAGCGGTGGAGCTGTGCCGCGACGTCGACCTGGCGCTGTTGGAAGCGACCTACCTGGAGTCCGAGGCCGAGCTCGCCACTAGGTACCGGCACCTCACCGCCCGGCAGGCGGCGATCATCGCGACCCACGCCCGTGCTCGGTTGTTGGTGCTGGCCCACTTCTCGTCGCGGTACCCGGACACCACCGGCCATGTGCGCGAGGCCACCGAGGTGTTCCCGTTCGTGGTCGCCGCCGACGACCTGCAGATCGTGCCGTGGCCGACTTCGACTGCTCGTCCCTGACGCGCGACAGCCGCCCACTGGTGCGGGTGTCAGGGCGGCCCGCTACCCATCCCGGCGATGCGGGAGCGGGACCGCTTCTGTCCGGCCGTCGCGGTCAGGGAAGCCAGCGCGGGAGCACGCCCGCGGACCTGCCGGTAGCAAAGAGAGGTCACATCGCTGTCGAACGCACGCCACCGGACGGGCCACCACGCAGCGTCACGCGACGGGCGCGCCGGTAGGGGACCGGACACACCCGCACCACTCACCACCACTCCGGACTAGTTCGGTGGGCAGCCCGCGTGGAACCCCAGCGCTCGCGGCTCGCCGAGGCTGCATCAGCACCGTGAGCGGCGGCGCGCGGTGCCGGGGCCGGTCGTGGTGGAACGGCCATGGTTCATTCTGGGTGCCTCTAACAACGAGGAGGTCCAGAGTGGACACGACAGACGCGGAGCGCCGTCACCGGCTCGATGCACGGCATCTTCGGGCGCTTGAGGTGCTCGCAACGGGCGGCAGGCACGCCGATGCTGCGGAGGCTGCCGGGGTGGATCGAGTCACGGGGACGAAGTGGGCGAAAAGCCGTTTGGGGTTCCAGGCGGAACGGATCCGTCGACGTGAGGAGTGGTCCTCGGAGTTGGCGGACTGGGACGCGCAGATCGACGCAGCTGTGGGGTTCGGTACCCACCCGCTGCCCCAAGGCGCGCCCGACCGCTTGCGGTGTGGGTCCCCTGGGGGCCGAGACCTCGGAGCTGACACGGCCGTGGTGCACGATGGGTTCGACAGCAATCGCACGAACTGGTGTTCGAGGAGGATGTCGTGACCGTTGACGGCGATGACCCGCTGGTGAGCCTGTCCGCGAAGCAGGAGTCGGCATTGGAGGTGTTGCTGCGCGGTGGCACCCAGAAGGAGGCCGCTGAGGCGGCATCGGTGGCCCGCGAAACGGTGTGCCGGTGGGTGAATGACCACCCTGGGTTCATCGCGGCGCTGAATCAGGGTCGTCAGGCGCGTGTGGTGGCGATGCGGGATCGGGTGCAGGAGATGGACGCGAAGGCGTTGGCGATTCTCGATCACGCGTTGGAAGACGGTGATCCTGGTGCTGCTTTGGCGTGGCTGCGAATGCGGTCGGTCCGGGGGGTGGGGTTCGAGTCGCCGGGTCCGATGTCGGCTGACGAGGTGATCGACACTCGCGCCCAGTCCCGAGTCGATGAAGTGCGCCAGGAATTCATCGACATGCTGGCCGAGCTGAACGACGAGGGGTCGGGGATCCCGAGTGTGGACCGGTACGCGGTGCGTGAGACCGTCGCCAACGAGTTGCGCGAGCGGCTCGGCCTGTCGCGGGTGCCGACGTCCCAGGATGCGATGGTCCATTGGAGCGCCGAGGAACACGTCCCGTGTGGCCAGGTGCTGGTCGCCGCCGACGACGACACGGCGCTGGCGCTCGCCCAGGAGCTCGTCGAAAGCGGTGGAAGCGACGGTGCAGCGGATGTCTCACCTCTATGTACATGGGACCTCGGGCTCTTGCTGGACGACCTCCGCTCCGGGGTCGAGATCCCCAACGCTGAAGGGATCCAGGGCGACGACGATCCATTCGAGCTGGATCGCCTCGACGCCCGGGTGGTCGCTGCGCTGGCGCAGGTGTCCGACGCCGACCTTCAACGTGTGCCTCGAGTGTGGGCGACCAATCCCGACTTGGAGTCGAACTTCACTGAAGTGGAGGCGGAGCGGATTCTGCGCAAGCTTCGCGACACCGCCCGGTCCGTCACCAAGAACGCAGGCATGTACCTCTGGACGGCGGTCCGTTACGCCGCCGACAACGGTGAGGGCCTCGACGTGTCACCACCCGACGATGTGTGACGAAAAGTGATGTTGTGTGACGTCCACGGGCCCGAGACGCTCCGCGTTCCGGATCCGGCTCTGCGCCGTTCCACCCCAGCCCTATTGGCGCCCGCGATCCCTGCAACAGAGCCGATCGCGGAGTTGTCCGCCAATCCCACTCGGGCGACGATTCCGCGGAATCGTCCACGGAAGCGCTGCAAGTCTAGAGCCGCTCGGCGAGATGCCCTACGGGCGGGCAGTCCGAGCACCCGACCGACCCGCGCGACGTCACGCGAGGTCGACGAGCATCAGTCCGAGATCACCTCGCGGCCGAACGGCCACAGCCCGAGCACACCGATCTTCCACGCCTGGATCGCGAACGGGATGCCGATGATCGTGATGCACAGCAACAACGCCGTACCGAGCGCGGCGATGAACAGGCCCCAGCCGAACAGCAGCAGCCAGATCACGTTGAAGACCGTCTCGAGCACCGACGACTCCGTCTGCTGGCGCACGACGGTGCGACCGAAGGGCCACAGCGCGAACCCGGCGAGCTTGAACGCCTGGATCCCGAAGGGGATGCCGATGA
>JACDJC010003830.1_pt1 | contig 10638 bp, 8 predicted proteins | sample 7454191 | NCBI WGS metagenome assembly JACDJC01 (sample SAMN14253291, study PRJNA609438) | sludge metagenome | isolation source: sludge after 25d culture with pyrite and EDTA | collected 2018-12-20
CGCGGCGACAGCCGCAGGTACTCGGCGGCTTCGTCGTTGGTTAGATAGCGTTGGGGCTGCGCAGCAGCGGTCGAGACAGCGGCGGCAGGCCGCAAGGGAGCGGGACGCATGGTGTGAACCTCCATCGATTGAAAACGCCCGGCCACACAGCGCGACCGGATGGAGGCAGTCTCAGAAAACCACGCTGTCCTGCTCAGGGTCGTTTTGCGTCGCCCTCAAAACGACCCTCCTCAAGCGGCGGAAGCTGTGCTAGGCGGCGATAGCCGCCGCGCATCAGCGAATCGCCGCGCCGCACCAGGCGGCGCACCTTCGAGCGCAGGCCGCCATCGCTGTACCAGTCAGCCACGGCGTCGGCATCGAACAGTCCTTCGCCCACATCGCGCAAGGACGCGCCCGCCAGGGTCGCGTCGAGCGCCTGCAAGGTGTGCAGCTCCAACAACGCGGAAGGTGTTGGCCTGGTTGTGGTGGCGGCGAAGGTCGCGTTGAGCGCATGACCGCGTGCAGGCGCAGCAGTGCCGCCCCGCTGGGCATAAGCCACGGCCATGCCGTCCTCCAGGCCGGGCGCCAGCGCAAAGCGCAGGCAATCGCCTGGGCTGCGCGCTATCAGCGCCAGCTTCTTGCCGTCGTGTAACAGTTGCTTGTGGCCGGGGATGCGCCAGAACGCGAAGGCGGTGGCATCCTGCGGCGGATCAGCGTCGGGGTAGAGCTGCACCACGGCAGCATGACCAGGCAGCCAAGCTGGATGCGCGTCACGCGCATCCAGTGCCGGGTTTTCCAGCAGGCGCAAACCCCAGCGATGCGCTGCATCAGGCCGGCGATGGCGGCGCAGCCAGTCGAGCCGGTAGTCTGGATGCCTGCGCAGGTACTCCCAAGCGAGCGCGAGCGCATCCAGCCAAAAGACATACAGGTATGCGGCAGTGGGATACCAATGCGCGAGGTGATGAGGATTGACCATGACGCCTCCTCCTGCGAACAGGACTCGCCGCCACGGAAGAACTACGCGCTACATCGCCCTCGTCGGAACGTCATGGGTTAAAAAGGCGGATGGGGCTGTCAAGACCGATTGGCTCCGATGTGTTGCGGTATTCGTCTCAATGCTGCGGCGGCAGCGCCCCGACCGGGGACACTGCACAAGCCAGCCTGCCGCAACCCGCGCCAAGCATCCTGTCTATTTGGGTCAGACTGGTGGGGCTACGCCGCAAGAATCCAGATTGAGACTTACCCGGTATGACACCAGACTGAAAAAGTCACAGTAGGCCGTATTCAGTCCGGGTTAGCCCCGTCGCGCTCGGCCAAGCGGGTGTATTCCGACAGCGTGCGCGTGGGGCGGAAATAGAGGTCGCGCATCACGGGCTGCTGGCGCGGCCCGACGATGCCAGCCAGGTCGGACAGTTTGACGGTGCCCTGCGCCGGCATCCCGAATCCCAGGTCGATCAGTCCCCAGGCGGTGTCGCCATCGGCGGGATCGAGCGCGGCCAGCAGCCAGGTCACATGCGCGTCCGGCGTGAACAGCCGCACCACGGGCACCGGGTCAATGGCCTCGCCAGCGGCGCGAGCCTCGCCGTTGGCGAGCAGTTGCGCGCGCTCCGGGACGGTGGCGAGTGGCTGGGTCATGGTCGGCAATCCCACAAATCCAATGATGCACGGATGCGGTTTCACGTTGAAGCGCAGAACCGCCAAACCGGATGTACGCCTTCGTGCGCAAGCACGGATGCGCTTGCGTGGCTTTGCTGGAATCCGTCGATGCGGATTTCCGTAAAGGCACAAAAACGTAGAACACCAAATGAACACTATAGATTGTAGCCCTATAGGGCGCAATGGGCTGTCATCTTGGTTTTTCGAGGGAAACCATAGGTGGCGGCTGGGAACTCATTGGCGAAGGCATTGAAGATCGTTAGAAAGGCGCGTGGCTTGAGCCAGGAAGCCTTCTCTGACGTGTCCAGCCGCACCTATATGAGCACCCTCGAACGCGACCTGAAAAGCCCGACCCTGCATAAGCTGGCCGAGCTGTGCGAGGTGATGGAGATCCACCCGCTCACGCTGCTGACGCTGGCCTACGCGGGCGACAGCCCGCACAAGGCCGACGAGCTGCTGGCGCAGGTGCGCCGGGAGCTGGAGGCGGTGCTGAAGGAGCGCGACGCGGCGAAGCCGCGCGCGTGACGTGGTGATGTGCTGCGAACAGCAGCACAGCGCCCCGCCGCGATGGGCGGGGCGCTGCGGCGGTCACGCCGCCTGGGGCTTGCTGCGCGACCAGATCAGGTCGTGCGTACCGTCCTCGCCTTCGATCAGGCGGGCATAGACCGGAGCCGGGAACGAAGGATCGTCGAGGGTCACGGACTTGTATTCCCGCCCGGCCTCGCTGGTCTTGTTCCACGCCGCGCCGATGTCGTGGCCGGCGGCCTGGAGGCGGAAGTCGGGGGCGTTCTCGCTGCTGCCCTTGTCGTTGGGAACCAGCTTGACCTTGACGTTGAGCGTCAGGGTGCGCAGCGTGCCGGTGAAGCCGTCTTTGTCTGCGGTGAAGGTGCCGATGTTGGCCATGACGATTTCTCCTTTCGGTTGAACAAGGTTCGCGCCCATCGCGTCCTTGTTGTGATCCGGCCGGCGGGGGACGGGCTGGCTGCACCGCTTGCGGTCGAAACGCAGTGGAGAGCCGGGAGGCGAAAAGAATTTGTTGCGCGAGGAAGCCGCGCAGCGGCGGGGAAATTGTTTTCGCCGGACGGTTGCAGCCATGAAGCCCGAGGCGCAGCCGCGCCTCCGCCAGGATTCACAACGAGACAAGGACGCCTTGGGCCGAACCGCTCCGAAAGGAGATGGGGCCGACTCGGCATCCCCGCTCGAAGGCTTCTCCGGCTCGCCCACTGACGCGGGCCAGGTCAACCACCCGACGACAGGCCAGAACGCCCCTGCCGCACCTTGCGGCGCCGGTCTTGAGGCGTGACGTGGAAGCTTCATGGCGATGCCGGGTGGGTTGTCCGTGAACCGTCCTTCGTGACGTGACGGGCAGGAACCACCAGCGTTGAGGACGGCAGGTATCTGCACAACCTGCCGCAGCAAGCGCCAGCGTGTTCGCCAGCGCCCCGTCCCCGATGGCGGTGGACAGGCACGACTGACCCGCTGGAGTCGTGCACCACCTTGGTGTAAAGTGGTGCATCATCTGATCCGACAGTGTTTAGGCCATGCCAGCAACAAAAGACATTGCTACCTCAAAGCCCAAGCGTGATTCGGCTCCGAGGGCGTCCGTGACCTTTCCTCCCGAGCTATACGAAATGCTCGAAGCCATCGCCCGGAGCAAGAAAGTCTCTGTCGCTTGGGTCGTACGCGATGCTACGGAACGGTATGTCGCGGAACAGTGGCCGCTGCTGGGGAAGCCACAATGAGCTCCGTGCTAGTTGCCCAGCAGAGTGCCAGGGGACTTGCCGCCCGGCAGTCGGCCTTGCCGGGACTTTGCCCGGTCGCGCAGGCTGTCGAAGTACTTGCAACCGACGCAGGCATCGAAGCGCGCGGTGCCGTATTTACACGCCGCGAAATCGTCGAGTTCCTCCTCGATCTCTGCGGGTATAAGGCCGACCGTCCGCTGCACAAACTCAAGCTCCTTGAACCGTCGTTTGGCGGCGGGGACTTCCTGCTGCCGGCTATCAAGCGGCTTCTGGCAGCGTGGAACACCTCGGATGATCCGCGCATATCCGTGAAGGCTCTGGCAGGCGCTATTCGTGCGGTCGAGCTTCATCGAGAGACCTTCACGCAAACGCGCGGCCAGGTCATCGACTTGCTGTCCCGAAGCGGCTTTACGGCTTCGCAATCCATCGCGCTGGCTGATGCGTGGCTGGTCAATGACGATTTCCTGCTGGCTGATCTTCCCGAACCCTTCGATGTCGTGATCGGCAACCCCCCTTATGTGCGGCAGGAACGGGTTCCCGATGTCCTGCTGACAGAATACCGCTCGCGCTACACAACGATCTACGACCGGGCCGATCTCTACATCCCGTTTATCGAACGGTCGCTGCGATCGCTGACGAATGGCGGCGTTCTCGGATTTATCTGTGCGGACCGCTGGATGAAGAACCGCTATGGCGGGCCGCTTAGGAACCTCGTTTCCGAGCAGTTCCATCTGAAAGTCTACGTCGATATGGTCGATACGCCGGCCTTTCATTCGGAGGTGATCGCCTATCCGGCCATCACCGTCATTGCGCGTGAGCGCGGCAGAAGTACGCGGATCGCCCATCGTCCGCCCGTGGAGGCCAAGGCGTTACACGCGCTTGCGTTGGATCTGACTTCATCGCACCTCCCTGAAAAGGGCAGTGCCGTGCAGTTGATTGACGGTGTGGCGAGCGGCGCGGAGCCGTGGATTCTCGATTCATCCGATCAAATGGCCATCATCCGGCGTCTTGAGGCAGCCTTTCCTCTTCTCGAGGATACGGGCTGCAAAGTCGGAATCGGCGTCGCGACCGGAGCGGATAAAGCCTTCATCGGGCCGATGGACGAACTCACTGTCGAAGAGGACCGCAAGCTGCCGCTCGCGATGACGAAGGACATTGCGGACGGCACCGTGAAGTGGCGCGGCCTGGGCGTCGTCAACCCGTTCGCCGACGACGGCAAGCTTGTCGATCTCGCGCGCTATCCGCTGCTCAAACGCTATCTGGAGTCACGGAAGGAACAGATCGCCGGGCGGCATTGCGCGCAAAAAGTGCCTGCCAACTGGTATCGCACCATCGACCGGATCACACCGTCCATTTCCGAAACGCCGAAGCTCCTGATCCCCGACATCAAGGGGCAGGCCCACATCGTTTATGAGGAGGGCAAGCTCTACCCTCATCACAATCTCTACTACATCACGGCGAGCCAGTGGGACTTGAAGGCGTTGCAAGCCGTCCTCCTTTCGTCCGTGACCCGGCTGTTTATCGCGACCTACTCAACCAAGATGCACGGCGGCTTCCTGCGCTTTCAAGCACAGTATCTACGCCGTCTGCGTCTGCCGCGCTGGAGCGATGTGCCGCAGGCCCTCAAGACCGCGCTTATCAACGCAGCCGACGCGCGCGACCTCGCGGCCTGCAATGCCGCAACATTTCAACTGTACGGATTGAGCCACCAGGAAAAGGCGGCGCTCGACGGGAACGGGGACTAAGGTATGGCGCTTGATCTAGCGGACTATGAAACGAAAGCACGGGATGCTGTTATGGCGTTCTGGGGAAATCGAGAGAAGGCGCGGCAGAAGCAAGTCGAAGCTGGGGTCGTCGATCAGGGCGAGCGTGCCAGTGTCACCGGTGGCAAGAACATGGATGGATTCGTCGCGCTGATAAAAGACATCGTGCGCGCCAACGGCCTTGCTCATGCACAACTCCATTTGGAACGTCGCGTCCTCACACTGCCGGGATATTTCCGGCCGACAAAGCTCTGGGACTTACTCGTCATGAATCAAGGCCGTCTCATCGCGGCCTTCGAGTTCAAGAGTCAGGTCGGACCGTCCTTCGGCAACAACTTCAACAATCGCACTGAAGAAGCCATCGGTACAGCGCATGATCTGTGGACGGCTTTCCGCGAAGGCGCGTTCGGCGAACAGACCAAGCCCTTTATCGGCTGGCTGATGCTGCTGGAGGATTGCCCGAAATCTGCCACGCCGGTTCGGGACATGTCGCCGCACTTCCCGGTCTTCCCGGATTTCAGGGATGCGTCCTACGCTCAGCGCTACAACGTCCTTTGCCGAAAGCTGATGCAGGAGCAGCTTTACACAGTGGCGTGCATCCTGACATCACCGCGCACCGCCGCTACGACAGGCGACTATGCGGAGCTTTCCGAAATGACGGGGCTGCGCACCTTCGTAACGGAGTTCGCTGGGCACGTCGCAGCCGAAGCGTCGCGGACCTAAGAGGGATGCACCTTGCCTATCGTCCTAAACGCTTTCCCTCTCAAAACTCCCGAACTGGAGCTTGAAGCCCGCCAAGTCCCTTATGACAAGGAGACGCTGGACGGCTTTCGCGCGACGCACGGATCGACCCACTCGTTCCGCCGGCAGGGCGACAATATCCTGATCTTCTCTGGAGACGGCACCTTCCCCGTGTCCGGCACCCAGCAGGCTATCGCGCTCAAGGACAATTTCGGCATCTTCTTTTCGCTGGTGAAGGACGGTCTAACGCGGCACTTTGCGGGTCTGGGCCGCAATCCCTCCGGCTTCAACCCTATCGAACTGGTGAGCGCCAGGCCGGAAGACAATCTTCTGGTTCCGATTCTGGGCGATGCTTACCCCTTCAAGGTCTGCGCTAAATACGCCATCGACACGCGCACCGTTCTGGGCCAGCCGTGCCTTGTCATTGATTGCACAACGCGCCGGGTGGTCAAGGAGAATGGCCTGTTCTTCCTCAATGCCGGGTTCGATCTCACTGGCCGTTACGTGGTCACGCAGCAGGAGGACGGATACAGGAAACTCCTGGGCTCGGTGAACGCCCGCAAGGGCGAAACGCTCTTCATCACGCGGCCTGACGGCGAGGTCGTTCAGGCCGAGGCGAAAGACGTTTATCTGGAGGCCAGCCGCGAGAACTTCGATGCCTACATCCTGCATACGCACGGCACGAAGAAAGAAGCCATCGTCGAGGGTATCCGGCAATCCGTCTCCATCTTTAATGGCGGTGAGAACAAGAAAGCGCGCATCGACACGCTCAAGAAGTACATCCAGTCGAAGAGCATTACTCTGATCGACGGAACTCGCATCGAGATCGAAGATTCGCCCAACATTCAGAAGGATTGCGGGCAGATGCCAAAGCCGGTGTTCGTTTTCAACGACAACGGCGAAGCGGATTGGGCCGAAAAGGGCCTGACCCAGAGTGGCCCCTATACGAAGCGAACCTTCGATAGAAACGATCCCTCGATCTGTGTGATCTGCGCCCAGCATGACAAGGGTCGCGTCGAGCAGTTCGTCCGCAAGCTTCTCAAAGGCATCTCGAACAGCAAGTATTTCAGCAATGGCCTTGAAGGCAAGTTCACGCTCGGAACGAGCCATGTCGAAGTGTTCGCGACGGCGACCGACAGCGTGGAGGCGTATAAGAACGCCATCGAAACCGCGGTTCGGAAAAAAGCGGATGACGGCGGGCGGTGGGACTTGGCGCTCGTTCAAGTCCGGCAGTCCTTCAAGAAGCTCAAGGTCACGGAGAATCCGTACTATCTCGGCAAGAGCCTCTTCTTCCTGCATCAGGTTCCGGTACAGGACTTCACCATCGAGCTTCTATCGCAGTCCGATTACTCGCTCGGCTACTCGCTCAATAATATGGCGCTGGCCTGCTACGCCAAGATGGGCGGCGTTCCGTGGCTGCTCAAATCCTCGCCGACGCTTTCCCATGAACTCGTCATCGGCATCGGCAGCGCGAATATCGGGCAGGAGCGCGGGGCCGATAACCAGCGGATCATGGGTATCACCACTGTCTTCTCCGGCGACGGCAGCTACATCGTCTCGAACACATCCAAGGCCGTCGTGCCGGACGCCTACTGCGATGCGCTGACCTCGGTGCTTAGTGAAACCATCGAGAAAATCCAGAAGCGCATGAACTGGCAGAAAGGCGATACGATCCGCCTGATCTTTCACGCGCAGGTCAAGAAATTCAACAAGGACGAGATCGCAGCCGTGCGCGCCGTGATCGACAAGTACCGCGAATATCAAATCGAATACGCCTTCGTGAAAATCTCGGAAGATCACGGACTGCATATGTTCGACTCGGCGACAGCGGGCGTGCAGAAGGGGCGGCTCGCTCCCCCCCGCGGGAAGACCCTCAAACTCTCCAAGCATGAAATGTTGGTCTATCTGATCGGCCAGCGCGAATTGCGGCAGGACACGGACGGGCATCCACGCGGTGTGATCCTTGATGTTCATAAGGACTCGACTTTCAAGGACATCAAGTATCTGAGCGCGCAGCTCTACAGCTTCGCCTCGCATTCCTGGCGCAGCTATTTCCCGAATCCCATGCCGGTGACGATCAGCTATTCTGACCTGATTGCCCGGAATCTTGGATGGCTCAACCAGCTTCCTGGCTGGAACGACTCGGTGATGATCGGGAAGATCGGGCAATCCCAATGGTTCCTGTAGAAAAAGACAATGCGTACCAGTTGCGCGAGCACCTGCACCTCAAGGTTATTGAGAGTGCGCACGCTGATCCGTTCAAAGCCTGCTTTCTGTATTTCCTAGGATTGTCGAAGGACGACCCGTCATCCTTCGACTTTTCGGCGCTCTCCTTGTATCACCGCTGTGCGATTTCAGGCCTCGGCGTTCTCAACGAAACCGTCTCCAGCCCAGATGTCTCGCGCCTGCTCGGGCAGGCCGCAAAGATCGACTCCACGCCGCGCCCATGGGTTTCGGACGTATTCGGTGTCATGGCCGTGAAATGGCTGGTCGGGCGGATGAACGATGCGCGTGTCGCCCGCGAGTTCGAGAATTGGATATCCGGTTTCCTTGCGCAGCAGGCGGGCGGTGACCATCTCAATCTCTTCGAGAAAGATATCGCAGCGTATGTCCTCAACGGCGAATCCTCCATCTATGCCAGCGCGTGCGTACCGCTCTTTCTTCACTACCGGACGATACGGCGGATCGACGATCACCAGAACCGCATGGCCCTGATCGGCCGTTTCATGGGCGAGTTCCGGGCGCAGGCGCAAGGTGGCGCCTCAACGGCGCTCTTGAGTTTGATGGTTTACGTTTTCGACCAAGTCAATCAGGACGTGGCTGCCGTGCCGCCAAAAGGCTGGAGTCTCGATGACCTCTTGGAGTTTCTGGAGCATATCCCTGTTGGCCTCAAACGATGGACGTGGGAGGATGCGGGCCGCACCAGGGGCGCGGAACCCGTCAAATGGCCGGTAGAGAACGAATACCACGTCCAGAATCTTCTCTATTTTCTGCTCGGGCCGATCTTCAACGACATCGCAGATGAAGTGAACCTCCAGCCCGTCGGACAGAAGAATCCGCGCATTGATCTTTACCTGCCCTCGCTCCACACGATCATTGAGGTCAAATACCGGAAGGACGTGAAGAAGTCCTTCCAATCGCTTATCGGCGAGATTGCCGAAGACGCTTCGCTTTATCGCGCCGATGCAAAATACAAAGACGCGCGGATCGTCAGTATTCTGTGGGACTGCACGCGCGCGACACAAGAACATGCCAAATTCAAGGAAGGCGTCTTAAAGATCGACGGAATTGATGGGTGTGTAGTAACTAACGCGCCCTCAACTATGAACTAGCGAAATTCAGGTTCTTGACGACACTGGGTCGCGAGCTTCGACACGTTTGCTTTGGTCTTTGTGAAACGTGTGCAGCAGAATCGCTGCCGCTTTTTGAGGTGCAGAAAGGCCCCAGCTTGGCGCGCCGGGGCCATGTTACGGAATCACGCGGCCAGTGCCTCGGCGGGCTCATCCGCCATTACCCTCGGCACCCTCCTGGGCGTCCTGCGCATGTGTTTCCTGCGGCGCAGCTTCCGGGCCTTCGGCCTTGAAGATGGCGGGCATCCAGCACGTGCCATCGGCCAGCCGCTCGGCCTCGCTGGCAATGTCGGCCTTCTTCAACTTCGCCAACCGGGAAACCTGCTCCGGCGCGTACTCGCCCACGGCTTGCAGGATCGCGGCCTTGGAAACATGCTTGAAGTAGCCTTCTGCGGTTGGCTTCCACCATGCAGCCATGTCGAGGCCCACGGCCTGCGCCAGTTCCGCGCCGGGCTGGTGCGGCGTGGCGCGAGGCGTCACCACGTCCACCGTGGAGGCCACGCACACGGCGAGCAGCCGCACCAGTTCGTCTTGCGACTTCGCCAGCAGCGCGACGAACAGTTCGGCGCTGTCCTCCGGCAAGACTTCACCGGCGACCTGTTGCAGTTCGCGCAGCGCCACGGCGGCGGGCGATTCCGGCCAGTCCGGGGTCATGCCTTCCAGCCGGTCTTGCATTTTCAGGCTCACGCCGAGCGCCAGGTCGTGGCCGTAGTGGCTTTCCTGCAAGACGGTCTGCACCATGCCATGCACCAACGCGGCCAGCGCGACGTGCGGATGCCGGGCGACTTCGATTTGCAGCGCCGCCGTGCGGTGGGCGCTCAACCGCTGCGCCAGCCGATCGGACAGGCTCGCGGCCTTGGGTACGTCGTCGGCGTCCTCGTGCTCGTCGTTGGCGGCTTCGCCTTCGGTGCTGCCGAAACCGCGCCGCAGCTTTTCCAGCGTGCGCAGCGCCTTGGCCTCGGCTTCGCGCAACAGGCCGCGATGAATGGCGGCCTCGCCGTTGCGGTCGATGGTGACGATGGCACCGGCCACCTCGCGCACTTCGGGGGCATAGCCTTGCAAGGCGTCCTCCGCGTCTTGCAGTTCGCCGACCACCTGATCGCGCCGCTGTTCCAGCTTCTCGACCTTGGCCTCGTCCTCGGCGTCGCAGGCTTCTTCCAGTTCGGCGTCGATCTTTTCGAGGCGGGTTTCCAGCGAGGCGATGCGGCGGGCCTCGCGGGTGGTCGGCTCGCGGCGGTGGCGCGGGGCGTTCTGGAACGCCTGCCGTTCCTCGTAGGCCAGATGCGGTACGGCCTCCACCCATGCCCAGCCCTCGGCGCGCACGTCCTCGGCCAGCGTTGCCAGCTTGTCGCGCACCAGCGTTTCCAGCACTGCGGTATCGGTGAGGTAGGTTCCGGCATCGCCTTC
>JACDJC010003831.1_pt1 | contig 10638 bp, 10 predicted proteins | sample 7454191 | NCBI WGS metagenome assembly JACDJC01 (sample SAMN14253291, study PRJNA609438) | sludge metagenome | isolation source: sludge after 25d culture with pyrite and EDTA | collected 2018-12-20
AATGATCCCATTTATACAAACAGCAGATAAAACATTTGTATACACTGCTGATCTCATACCAACAGCAGCCCATATCCCAATTCTCTGGATCGCAGCGTACGATCTTTACCCGGTCACCACCATGGACGAAAAGCAAGCATTCATCAGTGAGGCATGTGAAAATGGTTATGTACTTTTATTCGAACACGACTACTATACTGAATGTGCCACAGTCGAATATAAAGGTAATCGGCCCATAATAAAGCAACGGGGCCGCATACATGATTTCACAAGCCATTGAATTGTCAGGCTTAAACATAGAAAATCCGGAAATTGTGAATTATTTGGAAAATTATTTTCAAATAATGCCAAACACCTGATAAACCTTTATTTTTGCCTTAAATTCCTTATTCCGTTACAAAATGAAAACAAGAATCTTTCTATTGGCTCTGTTGTCTGTCTTGATCTCTTCGTGCAGCCAAACACCCGAAAAAAATTTACCATTGATCGACCCACTGACCTTTGCTCAGGATTTTGAAGGTAAAAAGGTCGAATTGTATACCCTGAAAAATGCAAACGGATTGGTTGCGCAAATTACCAATTACGGCGGCCGGGTAGTAAATTTATTTGTACCCGACAATCAGGGCAATTTTGAGGATATCGTAACAGGATATTCAAGCCTGGACGGGTATTTGAATTCAAATGAGGTATTTTATGGGACGCTTATTGGCCGCTATGGAAACCGAATTGCAAAAGGCCAGTTTATCTTGAATGATTCAGTCTACACCCTGCCCATTAACAATGGTGAAAACCATCTTCACGGGGGTCCCAAAGGATTCCACAATGTAGTGTGGGATGCAGTGCAGCAAGATGACAAAACTCTGCTGCTCAGCTATCTTTCGAATGACGGAGAAATGGGATATCCCGGAAATCTTCAGGTGAACGTAACCTACGAACTGACTGACGATAACGAACTGAAAATTCAGTATTGGGCGACAACAGATAAACCGACCCACGTAAATCTGACCCATCATTCATTTTTCAACCTGAAAGGTGCAGGAAATGGCGATATTAACGATCACTTACTGCAACTTAATGCCCCTTATTATACTCCTGTTGATTCAGGACTTATCCCAACCGGAGAAATAGCAACGGTAGAGGGTACTCCATTTGACTTTAGAAACCTGACTATCATTGGATCCAGGTTGTCTGAAGAAAATGAACAGCTTAAATATGGGCTTGGCTACGATCACAACTGGGTATTGGAGGCAGCCCCTGAGGGCCTCAATTTTGCTGCAAAAGTCGTGGAACCGGCCAGTGGCAGAACCATGGAAGTTTATACCAATGAACCAGCCATACAATTTTATGGAGGAAACTTCATGAATGGAAGTGATACAGGCAAATACGGAAAGACATACCCGTATCGCGGAGCACTGTGCCTTGAAACACAGCACTATCCCGATTCTCCAAACCAGCCAGCCTTTCCAACAACATTGTTAAATCCAGGAGAGGAATATTATTCAGTTTGTATCTACAAATTTGGAGTACAGTAACAGAATCTCCAAATTGATAAAAAACAGGATAATCTGGAAATTTTAGGTTATCCTGTTTTTTTTAAATGACTTAAACGCCAAAGGAGGGCAGTAATCCTAGATAAAGTCAGCGAATCTTTGCGATTTTATCTGAAAACCCACAATACCTGGTTGTATGTGGGTTGCTGATTTTCGCCCCAAGCGACACCAACATCCCTGAAAGCCCTGATCCGCATGGATTCAAGAGCCACTTCACTTTCGAAGGCCTTAACCACAAAATCCCAATCCCGTTGTTCATCTCTCAAAACCTTGGCAGCCATTTGTCCGATGATATTCTGGGCATTTCCATAACACTTTGAATCAGGATCAATCTGACTCAGTACTGCACCTGCCTTGGCTGCTCCATTCGAATTGGGCTCAGATGCCCAAACAGCCGAAGCTACTGCAATCATCATCTGGCAATCATGGTCAATATATTCCTGGTAAATAGGCCCAATTGCATCTATTGCCCTCATATAGCAATCCTTGCACACTTCAGGGATCCCTGAAAGCGTTGCGATTGCGTCGGGATACATTTTTTGGGAGGCCAAAGCCTGAGCTCGGGCAATGACAAAATCACAACGTGTGTTATAATACTCAATTATTTTCCGCTTTCCTTCATCCAAGAATCGCTTTACGTTCGAATTATTAAGGTTTACCGGACGAAGAGCGCTGACATAGGCCCGGTTGGCATTTGTCCCGGCCCCCTTGGTAGTGAAGGATGTTGTGCTGAGAACATTTTTGTCCACAAAATCCACCAAATAGAGATATACTTCAAATGTATAGGCCTGCATAGGCGGTACCGTAGGCGTAACATCCTTGGTAAGCAACTCCATTTTCGCTGTTACGAGAAAACGGGGACTTACACCTTCACCACCCATCCCATGGTCAGTTACTGCCTGCATCAGCTTGCTTTCCAACAAACTACGGGCATGATCAGGAATATCGGCGACCTGGTCTGGAACTATTACATCGAGGGCTATTCGAGCCATATCATCGGCATAACCAAGATCATTCTGCGCAAAAGACAGAATCGGTAAAAAGAGCAGGAAAAACAGAAGCTTTTTCATAATTCCCAAATTATTTTTCACCAATGATTAACCATATTTCGCCGAGACCTCTGGTGTAAATTTTTACATCCTGGTTAAATGGCGCCTCACCCAACATCGATCTCAGATCCCTTATCCACCTTCTTGTATCCATGGCTCTTTGTCTCTCATCATACAAAGGAATCCTGACCTGATCGAACCTGATCACATTTTCGGTATAGTTGGTAGTACTAAAACGACCGTTAACGGTATTTTCCGACACCCAATCTTCAATGATTTCTCCCAACTCAAGATCTTCATTCCTGAAGTTAAACTCTTCTTCAAGATCTATGATTGATGTATCCCATACGCGTACCTGGCAGGCAACTTCCCTGCCATTGGCAAACAAATCATCAAAATGAGCTTGCAACCTACTGTTGAAATCATCGATGTGGGATAGAACAGCTTCCTCCAACAGGACAGGCGTCTCGGTTGCAAACGAAGGAGAGCCTGTTCCCTGGGCCCCTGCGATCTGTTTATTGGTATAAGCATCCAATCCCTGTAACATGAACGTAATTGACCGTTGAGGACCCACATTGTTGATTACATAGGTCAATTGAATAATGATATCGGCATTGGCGGTACGTTGCAGAACATCGATGGGTGATTCGGCAATTCCACCACCCGACCGTGAGGTAAGCATGGCAATTTCGGCACTTTCCTGTTCCATGTTTCGAAGTGCACTTTCCAGGTTGACCAATGGAAAGCCACGATCAGCCATTAAAGTATTGATTTTCCCGATGGTCATCAAAAGGTCTGTTTCATTCTGAAGAGCCATCTTATAATCCGGAAGCGTCTTTAAGGTTCCCATTTCATCGTAAGTGCTGGTGTAACCGTTTTTGATACACCAGTTATCGGAAGGTACAACCATGATGGTAGGCTTTTTTGCCTGTCCAAAAGCCCATAATCCACTAATGGATAACAATATAATCAGTACAATTTTCAATTTTCTCATTTGTCAATGCTTTATTCGTAAATATCAATCTTTTGATAGCCCAATCAGAACATTATGCACAAGCATCTGGAAGTCTATACATTAACTGATATGGAAATATTATCCTCAAAATCAGAATCCCTGTCCGAGTTTCGGGATGATACCCGCTGCTTCCAGTTCACGCCTCAGCTGGGCATGCATAACTGATACAACTACACCCACCTTATAGGTTCGTTTATCGATTTTAATACGGTCAACCGAACCGTCACCGGCCTGGGAAACAAATCTCAGATAACTACCTCCATTACTGAAAAAGTTATTGAAGTAATCGGCATGTTGTACCTCAGCTCCCGGCTTGTTAACAAGGGGACGTTGCATGCAACCTGGCTGGCCGCCGAGTATACCCTTGAAAATTACTGCATGCACTGCATTTTTTCTAGCCTGATGGATGGCATCCTCTGGCTTTTTGCCAAAGCCCCAGACTTTGATCAGCTGGGTTCCGTCCATTCCGGTCCCCATACAGGTAACCTCATAATTATCGATTACATATCCGGCAGCCCGCCTTTCACTTCTCGACTGGCCATTCACCAAAAGGGAGAATGCCATGAGTATGATCCCAATGATTGTCCACTTCTTCATATTTTAATATTTAATGTTTGTCATTTAAAAGAATCAGGCTAAAACATAAATCTTAGTCCCATACTGATTCCAGCTCCGCCTCGCCCTTCGAATTGTTCAGAGTAAGTAATTTTTACAGGCTCACTATCCTTTGTTTCAAGGTACTCGCTTTTCACAATGGCATACAGATTCACTGCCGGCATTAACTGGACATTATGCGTAATATTGATTCCCAGGCGAGAACCAACTTCAATAAACTGACTATCAAAGCTTTCTCCCGTATCATCAGGTGGAGTGCCACCTTCAAGGCCATAGCCCGCAAATGGATCGAGAAAAACATTTCTGGTCAGGTATATTTCTTTACTTAAACCTATGCTTCCCCTGTAAAATCCAAATTTTGCCAGTTCTTCATACATAAATTCCTGTTTCCCGTAGGCGCCTTCGAGATATATCTTCCATCCGGTCATTCCCTTTGCAGGTCCACTCTTGGCGAATCCTTCGTAAAGGAGGGGCGACAAAAGGATCTCGAGTCGTATTCCACCCCCACTAAGTCCACCCTCGGTATAACCTGCAAAAAGGTTAATCCCTGATGCATTTTTCTGTTCCACAAACATGCCCATATTATCAATTCTGCCGCCAGCAACCTGATAAAACAACGATGGTTCACTTTCACCGTCAGCCAATTTGCGATTGTCGGCAACACTCATGGAGCGGATCACCCCCTTTCGTTTGGAATAAACATTGCCCTTCCGGTCCTGACGATTCTCATAAACGAAGTATCGCTGGTCGAATTTCAGGCCTTCCTTCCTTCCAATCTTGACAGCAATAGGATTGACATCATGTACCATACCCTTGACGCGAAAAGCATCGTTTGTGTTTTCAAGTTTCAGGAGTGAGTTCTCGTATGCCATCTCCATCAAGGATTCAAGCATCTCTTCCGGACTCCGTTGAACGGTAGGAGCACCTTTTTGGCCTGGATTAAGCTGAGTGGAAGAAACAACCTCAGAAAAGGTATTTACATATTGAAAAGGGAAATCAGTTTGGTCAAACAATTTCTTTTTTGCTTCCTTATTGTCGCTTTCAGCCGAAATCCACAAATCCTGAAAAAATCGGGCAGCAACAGGTTCCGAAAAATCAAGCTTATAAACATAGTTGTTAACCTTCCCCTGAAATCCGTTCATGGTCCTTTGATCTGCAGGAATTGAGTCTCTTTCGTAAATTTCTTCCATGCTTAGAATCTCGGCAAAATCAAGAATAATGAAATATGACTTATCAACAAGTCCCATTCCCATGTCCATCAAACCTGCAGTTCCTCTTTTGCTAGCCGAAGCAACCAGCATATCGTTGTCGGTGGCATTGTATACACCACGTTCTGCAAGTGTTTTTACACCAAAGCTACCGTCTTCAGCCCTGTCGAACCACCTTGCCACTGCCAGATTTGCGACTTTTGACTGTTTCAGGGCTTCCGCGACAAGTTCCTTTGGAACCATCTTCCTATAACTGTCGGTTTCGGCAATTTTCGCCCTATCGACCTGTATAGGTATCGAACTTACATTCAGGGAATTATTAAAGTACTTTTCAGGTATTTGCAGTGAATCCATCAACTTGCCTAATCGGGCAGAATAAGGATCACTGGCATCCAACATCAGTACAGTTAGGGAGTTTCGGTCATAATTGGTTGATACTTGCTGACGAACCTGTGCATCGATGAAATTAGATAACAAGAGTGTAAACGCAATCAGGGTCAGATTACGAAAAAAATACTTTTTCATCTTGATTGGTTAATGGTTTAATGCTGAAAGTTAGGAATATTAAAACACTTAAATAAAGTCACATCGAAAAATTATCCACCATATGATAAATTTACGATTTGGTGAAACATATTTTGAAAGCAAATTGAAGCACAAACCTCTTAATGTACTGAATATCTGATTTTTTGCATATTCTAAATATTTTGCCACACGGTAATATGAAGCACGGAAAATCATAAATTAATGATGATTTTTTAATAGCTTTGAAACAATAAAGTAGTGATCCCCTAATTCAACAGAAGCATCAATTTATCATGGATATCTATATAGCTTAACAAAAGAAAGTTTATTAAAACTATTGCGCAAATAATTCGAAAAACCAAAAACCAATACTATGAAATCCCGGATTATTCTGATGTTACTATGCCTGTTTTCTGCCTATGCATTATCTGCCCAGGGGATCTATCGATTGAATGATCTCAATGCAGGTAATTTTAGACTGCAAAATGGGAAGGTACACTTTGAAAAAGCCTATAATTACCCGGCCTCCATACCCGCATTGGACAAACGGTTGAAATCATTTAACGATCCATCGGCCGGAATGCAGGTTAAAGACACCTATGACTCTGGCATGAAAGGTGTGATGATTCGCTATCAGCTAGACTGGACTTCGGCCGGATTCAAAAACCGCAAAATCCCAACATTCCTAAGATTTCCTGTCAATGCCAATTTTGAGGTCATTCTTGACAATAACTCTTACAGGGTCAGGGTTACTGATATTTGGTTCACAAACATAACCTCACCCGGATCGAACCAACACCTCACACTCGAAACAATGACTTTGAAAAAGCAGGGTCTGGCATTTACCAAAAAGAAAAAGACGATGCGGGCACTGAGTATTCTTGACGAAAATCTGGAGCAAATGTTCATGCTCAACCCTCCCGGATTTTGATGGCAATCACAAAATATGACAAAGTACATTCTCTATCTGCTTACAATATTTTCTATCACGGGATGCTCCCGGTCGTTCAATAAAGAGGAAGCCGTCAGGTCATTAAAAGTTTTGAACTCTGACCTGACCCAATTTTTTATGGAATCGGAAGAATTGCCCGAAATGGAAGTATTCAGCATGCTCTGGTCTGACTCGACAACACCATTGCCGTTTCCAAATGAAAAATTCACTTTTGCCCAACCATATCGCGAATATGATTTTCAAAGCTCAAAAGGGGAGTATCATCAGGATTCAATACAACAAAAATTCATCCGGGTCGATGACCACGAATCGGTCGCGATCAAAGTCTCAACCAGCCGGCACAAAGAATGCCTCTTTGAATTGGTGGACTATAAAACAGAGGAAATCAGTTCAAGGCCATCGTTCCCCGTTATCGCGAAAGCCAACCTTTTTGCAGATTCCCAACTGCTTCTTTCCATAAGTCATGAGGCACAAATAGTTGATGATTTACCTTTGTTCATAAACACCCTAATTGAGGGTATAAACTATGATCTGAACTTTGATTTCAACCGAACCAGGATTGGTAATCATGGTACAATCATAGCAAAATCAAGTATGAAGTTTGAGGAACAGGAAATTATTGATCTGGAATTTGATTCAGAAATCGGGTACAGTACCATGGGATATTTTTTTGAGAAGATCAATTTCAGGTTGGCCATGTTTCATCACCTTATAACTGCAAAAATCAATTATGACCTGATCGATCCCACCTCATCCGACTATATCAAGTCGTTTAACCAAAACAGTAAAATTGAAATATTTGAAAGGCCCTATGGGAAAAAAGTCGGAAATATACGATTGGGATCAACCCATAATGGAGAATTATCAGATTATTTCATTGAATTTGGAAATGGTGATACTGCACTTTTGTCAGAATATATTCCAGGCTTACAAAAAATACTTAATGTGAAACTTTAAAACTTAAATCTATGAAAAAAAGACTGCTTTTCATTTTTTTGATACCGGGAATGGCTTTTATCCTGGCTGGATGAGACCTGTTGGATACCGAAAAGGAGGTGACCGATCCGGAAAAGACCCTTGGTAAAGTTGGTAACTACTGGACACTTTCAGCACAGGGACACACCGGCTCTCAAATTACAATCACCAGCAATAATGATGGCAATTTTGTGGCAACCCTTCCTTATGGAGGAAAAACGATTCAGGTGGAGGGAAAAATCACTGACAAAGGAATATACGACTATGTATACAGCAACGGTGACAAAAAGAAACCCTTTACGCTGGTGAAATTTGATGCCGAGGTTGGAGACCAGTGGGAGTTTAATGTCGGCAACCAGAAAGTTGTACGAAAAGTGGTTCGAAAAAGCACCACAGATGATACCGATTATATATTCTGGTTAATCAAAACAATAGATGTGGAAGAAACCATTCCTGCAGGGACAGTCATCAATGGTTCAGAGTCGCAGGTCAAAAAGATCCTTTGGAAATTCAACCACAAGTTTGGCTTTGTTTCAGCAACAGTTACCGAAACCGATAATTCGGTGACTCAGGTAACCTCTATGACCAATGCTGCCGAAATGGATTAATAAACGGATCAGAACCTGAATCGTTGCATGATTGAGTCTGACTTTAACTGAGAGTAACCAATCAGATCGTTTGGGTATACAATCAGGCCTCCATTTGAATCCAGATCAATGCCAATGGTTTGGAGAAATGCCTCTCGAATGAGGTGTGAGCAATACCAATGGGTACGATGGTCGAAAGTGCCGGCATTTGTATCCTGAAACCCTGACTTTAGTGATCTCCACGAGGAGACACCTTTATCCTGCTTTAATATATATGCCATAAGTGATTCAATCTCTCCATGAGTCAGGTTAAACCTTAACCGGTACATCTTACCGAACCTGACAGGAGCAAATGTGATATTATCAGTTCTGAAATCCGTGCCAGGCTGATAGGCTTTCACGCTGCGTAACTGAAATTCGGCAGTCACGTCTCTTGCATGTGACTCAAATATGATCGCACTGGAAAGGACTTCCAAGGTTGAAGATCCTGTTGCACCCTCCAACACGATGGCAGCATGGCCAAAACCATTTCCACCTTCAACCCAAACAGTACCAGGTAACCAGTTGTGATTGGGCTTTACCAGGACATCGCCCCTTTTCAAATCAGTCAGCACCCCAACCGAATCCTCAATAATAAAAGGCCTGACAATCTCCTCATTCCTTTCTTTATCATGGTGAGACCGACACGAAAAGGAGAAACAGCTAATAATTAAAGCCAGTGGAATCAGCTTCATAAAATCATGTTTGGTATCGCAAATGTAGCGGAAATGGCAGACAATTGTTTTTGTGCTGTAATAAGTTATCTTTCAGATTGATGTCATAATCAGAAATTTCCAGCTTCATCGATGTAAAATTTCTATATTTGTGCATTTTTCAAAAATCAGGTAAAAATAAACCATATACGATGTCTGGAAAATTTCAGGAATATAAGCAGCTTAACCTTTCTCAGATCAACAAAGAAATCAGAAAAAGGTGGGAAGATGATGATACTTTCCACAAAAGTATATATACCCGGGAAGGTCATTCTACCTTCATATTTTATGAAGGGCCTCCCTCCGCCAATGGAATGCCGGGCATACACCATGTTATGGCACGCACCATCAAGGACCTGTTTTGCAGATATAAAACAATGCAGGGTTATAGGGTTTACAGAAAGGCCGGATGGGACACTCACGGACTTCCGATTGAATTGGGTGTTGAAAAAACACTCAACATATCCAAAGAAGATATCGGGAACAAAATCACAGTTGAAGATTACAACAAGGCCTGTCGTGTCGAGGTCATGAAATATACCCGCGAATGGGAAGAACTTACCCGTCAAATGGGGTATTGGGTCAATATGGATGATCCATACATCACTTATGACAGTCGTTATATCGAAACCCTTTGGTGGCTTCTGAAAAAAATCTACAGTAAAGGCCTCTTATATAAGGGCTATACCATCCAGCCATACTCACCTGCCGCCGGGACCGGACTCAGTTCACATGAACTAAACCAGCCCGGATGTTATCGTGATGTAAAAGACACAACCATCGTTGCCCAGTTTAAGGCCATCCGAAATGAAGAATCAGAGTACCTCTTCAATGACGTCGAAACCGATGTTTATTTTATGGCCTGGACAACTACCCCATGGACATTGCCTTCCAATACTGCCCTTTGCGTTGGCCCTGCCATTACATATGTAAGGGTAAAAACATTCAATCCTTATTCCGGAATTCCCGTCACACTGATTCTTGCAAAGGATCTGCTAAACTCATTCTTCGATACCAGAAATGAGGAACTTAGCATGGATTCCTATGTCCCCGGCGACAAAAAAATCCCTTTCCGGATACTGAATGAATACAAAGGCAGCGAGCTGGCTGGTGTGCAGTATGAACAGCTGATCAATTGGGTAAAACCTAATGGAAAAGCATTCAGGGTAATCACCGGAGATTTTGTAACCACCGGGGATGGTACCGGAATCGTTCACATAGCCCCTACATTTGGTGCTGATGACGACCGGGTCGCCAAACAAAATGGCATTGCCCCTTTGGTGATAACCGACAGGGACGGGAAAATACAACCATTGGTCGACAAAAAAGGACGTTTTTTCCTGATGGAGCATATGGACTCAGAGTTCGTCGCAAACTATGTGAACCAGGATACATATTCCTCCTTCGCCG
>JACDJC010003834.1_pt1 | contig 10636 bp, 6 predicted proteins | sample 7454191 | NCBI WGS metagenome assembly JACDJC01 (sample SAMN14253291, study PRJNA609438) | sludge metagenome | isolation source: sludge after 25d culture with pyrite and EDTA | collected 2018-12-20
ATCAACCTGACCACGGCCGCCCATCTGGCCTCCGCCCTCGAACGGGTCGCCGTCGAGCTCGACCGGGCCGCCGCCACGGCGCGTGCCGGGCTGGCCGAAGGCCTGGCGCCGACGGCGGCGGTGCGCATCGGGCTGGCCGCGGTCTGGGCCACCGGCGAGGCGGCCACCCTCCGGTCGGTCATCGCCCGCCTCGAGCGGATCGAAGTCACCGGGGTGGCCCGTTGGTCGGGTGGCCGGGCGCCCGCTTTCGCCGACCCGGTCGAGGCCCACCGGCTGGCCGGGCTGGTCCTCACCGCCCTCGCCGGGGGTCGGCTGGCCGAGGCCCGTGCGCTGCTGGCGGCCCACGGTCGGGACGCGGTCCTGGCCACGGTCCTGGTGGCCGGCCTCGGCGCGGCGGGCGTGGTCGACCTGCTGCGTCCCGCGGTCGAGCAGTGGGCCCGGACCGGCGGTGAGGCAGCGGTCCTCAGGGAGGTCGTCGCCGGGGTGGCCGGGACCCTGGCCCTGGCCGCCCGTCACGGGACCTCGGTGGTGGGCATGGCCGACCTGGCCGCAGAGGCCGAGCGGGCCGAGGTGCCCCGCGCGGCACTGGCCCTCCTCTTCGTCGGTGGGGCCCGGTTCCCCACGACGTTCCTGCGGGAGGCGGTCACCGAGGTGGTGGCCCCGCTCAATGCGCTCGTCCGGTCCAACCCCGGTCTGGGCGTCGACCCGTGGCTGGTACCCGCCCGGGGCGAGGCCGTCGATGCCCGCGTCGTCGTCCTGCGCGCGGCGGCCCGTGACCACCGAGCCGCGGTCGAGGCGGTCGGTGCGGTGGACCTCGACGACCTGCTGCCCCGGTCGCTGGCCTACCTCGACGGCGGGGTGGCCGTCGCCGAGCTGCTGCTGGCCGGGACCACGCCGCGGGACGATCACGGCGGCCCGGTGACCGACCCGCTGGTCACGGCCTCGGGGATCCACCCGGGGCGGGAAGGGGACAACGCGCGGCGGGTGATCGAGTGGATCGGTGCCCGCCGGGAGGCCCCGCTGGCCGTGCAGGCCTCACTCGGCCGCCTGGCCCGGCCGTGGATCGGTGCCTTCCGCTCGGCGGGCCTCGACGCCGTCGTCGCCCAGCCGGTCGTCGTCGACGAGGCGCTGGGTCGCGCCTACCTCACCTACGGCCAGGCCCTCGAGCCGGTGGCCGACGAGCTGCAGGACGCGGCCTGGACGTGGGCGGCCGCCGAGATCGAACCCCTCTCGGGTCCTCAGGTCGGCGGCGCGGGCTTCGACGCCGTCGGCAGCGTGCTCGGCATCGTCACCGTCAGCGGTCTCGACGCCGAGGCGGCGCAGGCGGAGGCCCGGGACCGCCGGGTGCTGCGGGAGGCCGCGCTCTGGCGCCGGGTGACGGGCCTGGCCACGGACCGCCTGCCTGCTCCGGTCCGCCCGATCGCCGGGCCGCTGGCGGGGGCGGCCCTCGACCGGGTCCTCGAGGACGCCGACCACGAGCTGCGCCACTGGTCCGAGCTCCGCGACCTACGGGTGGCCCACGAGTACGTCGCCCTCGACTACCTGGTGGCGTCGGTGTTGTGGGCCCGCCATGGCGAGAACGGACTGGCCGCGCCGCCCCCGGACCTCCTGGCGAACCGGTCCCGGCCGGCGGCCGGACTGCGCCACCCGTTGCGCCTCGACGCGACCGGCGTCGCGGTCTGGACCCGCTGGCGGTCCGCCCAGGCCGACCGCGGCCCGGCCCCCCGGCAGCTGGCGGGCGATCAGTTCCTGGCCGAGACCCGGGAATGATCCCGCGAGGTCGTCATCGCCGGCGGGGCGTGAGGCAGGCGTGAGGCTGCGGAGTCGGAGCGGAGCAGCAGCCGAGGCCCTGCGGCATCGAGGGCGCCGGACTTGCCGAGCGCAGCGAGGCCAGTCGAATGTGGTCGCTCACAGCGCCTTGCGGACGATCTTCTCCTTGCCGCTGGTGTAGGGCGGGTAGAGGAGGGCCGGGTCCGGGAAGGTGGGCTTGCGCAGGACCGACTTCAGGTTGGAGAACGTGTCGAAGCCGCTCTTGCCGTGGTAGCGGCCGATGCCGCTCTCGCCCACGCCGCCGAAGGGCAGCTCGGGCGGGGTGATGTGCAGGATCGTGTGGTTCACGCACACGCCGCCGGACGACGTGCGGTCCAGCACGGCGTCGACCACGTCGTCGTCAGCGGCGAACACGTAGAGGGCGAGGGGCTTGGGCCGGGCGTTGACCCGGTCGATGGCTTCGGCGACCGAGGTCACGGGCAGGACGGGCAGGAGGGGGCCGAAGATCTCCTCCTGGAGGATCTCGGCGTCCTCGGGGGTGCCCACCAACACCGTCGGGGCGATGTAGCGCTCGTCGGCGTCGGTGGTCCCGCCGATGGCCGCCTCGCCGCCGCCGGCCAGCAGGCCCGAGAGCCGGTCGAAGTGGCGGTCGTTGACGATCCGGGCGTAGTCGTCGCAGGCCTGGGGGTCGGCGCCATAGAAGTCGGCGACCGCGGTGCGGATGTGCTCGATGAGCTCGTCCTGGACGGACTGGTCGACGAGGACGTAGTCGGGGGCGATGCAGGTCTGGCCGGCGTTGAGGAACTTGCCCCAGGCGATCCGCCGCCCCGCCACCTCGAGGTTGGCGGACTGGTGGACGATGGCCGGTGACTTGCCGCCCAGCTCGAGGGTGACCGGCGTGAGGTGCTTGGCCGCGGCCTCGGCCACCACCCGGCCGATGCGGGTCGAGCCGGTGAAGAAGATGTGGTCCCAACGCTGCTCCAGCAGTTCGGTGGCCACCTCGGGGCCGCCCTCCACCACCTGGACCGCCTCGGGGTCGAGATGGGTGCGCAGCAGGTCGGTCAGGACCGCGGAGGTGGCCGGGGCCAGTTCGGAGGGCTTGACCACGGCGGCGTTGCCGGCGGCGAGGGCGGCGGCCAGGGGCTCGACCAGAAGCTGCACGGGGTAGTTCCACGGGGCGATGATCAGCACGGTGCCCAGGGGCTCGGGCTGGATGCGGCCCCGGCCCGGCATGGCGGTCAGCGGGAGGCCGACCCGCCGGGGCTTGGCCCACTTGGCCACGTTCTTGGCCAGCAGCGCGACCTCGGAGGTGGTGACGCCCAGGTCCGTGGCCCAGGCCTCCATCGATGGCTTGCCGACGTCGGTGGCGAGGGCGGCGAGCAGCCGGTCCTCGCCTTCCTCGAGCAGTCGCTCCAGGGCGTGGAGCTGGCGCTTCCGCCACTCGATCGGGCGGGTGAGCCCCCGATCGAAGGCGGCTCGGGCGGTGGTGACGGCGCGGACCGCGGTGGTGGGCTCGGCGGTGGGATCGTGCGGCGCCGGCGAGTCCGGGACGGTCGTCGGTGAGGTCTCGGTGGTGGCCATGGAGGTTTTCTACCCCCGATCGACCCCCGTGCGGACGGGCACCCCGTGTCGAGCCTTGTGGCGGAGCATGGCTTCGTCGGCCTCGACCAGGTCGGCGTCGGTCAGGGCATCCGGCGACCGGGCCGTGCCGATGCTGATGCCCAGCTGGAGGCGGTGCTCGCCGACCACGAACGGGGCCTCCATGGCCCGCTGGATCCGTGCGACCAGATCGGCGGCCTGATCGTCGTCGGCCCCGTGGGCCAGGACCACGAACTCGTCGCCGCCGGTGCGGGCCACGACGTCGTCGGCCCGGACGTGGTGGCGGATGCGGGTCGCCACCTGGCGCAGGACCTCGTCGCCGACGTGGTGGCCGTGTCCGTCGTTGATCGGCTTGAAGCGGTCGAGGTCACAGAAGAGCAGCGCACCGCCGCGCTGGTCCCGTTCGAGCAGCTCGAAGAGGGACCGCCGGTTGGGCAGGCCGGTGAGCGAGTCCGTGTGGGCGGCGGCCTCGAGCAGTGCGGCCTGATGGCTCCAGTGCAGGATCAGCTCCATGTGCGTGCGGGCGGTGGTCATGCCGAAGGCGTGACCCTCCGGAGGGGGTCCGTCGAGGCGGCTCCACACGGTGACGAGGGCCGGGGTGGGGGAGCCGGCGTCGGGCACCGACTCGACCCAGAGAGCGCCCCGGCCGAGCTCGGTGGCCCGCGCCCGGCGGCGAGGGTCGAGGAACGCCGGGTCGGGCTCGTGGACGCCGATGCCGTCGGCCCGGACCGTCGACCACGGGTGCCCGGGGTCTCGCTCCGCGCCCGACAGCTCGCGGGGGAGGCCGGTGGAGACGAACTGGTGGGCGCCGTCCTCGTACCAGCTGATGGCGACGTGCAGGTCGTTCTCGACCCAGTCGAAGACGGCAAGGAGGGGCTCGATGGCCTCGGTCATCGGCGCGCCGCTGAGCAGGCGGTTCATCACCGTGTCGACCGCCCGCTGGTAGGTGGCGGGGCGGCAGTAGACGGCGAGGTGCTGGTCGACGCCGTCGGTCACGGGGGAGCCGGTCATGTCCACGGCCCGCCAGGTCCCGTCGCGGTGCCGGAGCCGGAAGCTGGTCGTGCCCTTGGCCATGCCCCACCTGGCCAACCCGGACAGGCCGAGCAGCGCGCGCTCGAGGTCGTCGGGGTGCACCAGGTCGGTGATCTCCCGCCCCAGCACCTCCTGGCGCTGGTAGCCGAGCAGGGCGGCGACGGCCTGGTTGGCGTAGGTGACGGTCAGATCAGGCCCGATCGTGGCGATGCACTCGTACGCGTCCTCCACGAGGGAGGCGTAGAGCACAGCCGAACGGTCCACGGTTCTCCGTCGGCCGCGGCGCTCGGATGGTGAGGCCGGTCAGGCCTCCTGCACGGGTCGGCCCGGCTCGATCACCCAGGTGCTGACGACGGGTACGGCGCTGGCCGCAACGCTCGGGTCCTCGACGTGGCGGATCTCCGCCGTCCACGACTCGGGCGTGATCTCGTGGCGCAGCCAGCCCCGGTGCCCGGCCTCGACGTAGCGGATGTGGGGGCTGTTGACCTGGACGACGTCGGTGATCGCAGCCAGCTCGTCACCCGGCGACGAGATCCCGGGGGTGACGAACTCGGTGCCCACCCGGTCGGCGCCGGGGTCGTCGAAGTCGGCCGTCAGGTCGCTCACCCAGGTGCTGTGAACATCGCCGGTGAGCACGACCGGCTCGCCGGCCGCCGCCGCGAGGGCGTCGGTCAGGCGCGTGCGGGCCACGGGGTAGCCGTCCCACTGGTCGAGGTTGAAGATGGCGTCGTCGCCGGCGCCGAACCGCCACAGGTGCAGGACGATCTGGTTCACCACCACGTCCCAGGTCCGCTCACCCTCGCGGATGCCCTCGGTCAGCAATGTCTCCTGGTCGGCGCCGAGCACGGTGGTTGCCGGGTCGAAGGAGGTGTCGCAGCGGGCCCCCACCGAGGACACCGCGTCCTCACACTCGAGGGGCGTGCGGTACTGACGGGTGTCGACGAGGTGGAGCCGGGCCAGCGCGCCGATGTCCAGGGCCTGGTGGATCTGCAGGTCCGGACCGGTCGGCGGGGCGAAGCGGACCGGCATGTGCTCCCACCAGGCCCGGTAGGCCGCAGCCCGCCGCTCGAGGAGCTCGGCGGGGGAGCGGGACTCGCTACTGGCATCGGGGGTCTGGCCGACGTAGTTGTTCGACGTCTCGTGGTCGTCCCACACCACCGACCACGGAGCCGCCTGGTGGGCCGCCCGCAGGTGCTCGTCGCTGCGGTGCAGGGCGTAGAGGTAGCGGTAGTCGTCGAGGGTCACCGCGGTGATCTGGCCACCCCGCACTGCGCCACCGGCCGCGTCCTCGGGGCCCCGCTCGTAGATGTAGTCGCCGCAGCAGACGACCAGGTCGCAGTCAGCGGCGGCGAGGTCGCGGTAGGCGGCCCATCGGGCATCGCCCCAGCGTGAGCACGAGACCTGGCCGAGGACGAAGGCGGCGGGCAGCTCGCCGGCGGCCGGCATCGTCACGGCCCGCCCGACGGGGCTCTCGTCGCGGCCGACCAGGAAGCGGTAGGCGTACTCGCGACCGGGTTCCAGGCCCGTGACGTCGACGTGGAGCGTGTGGGCGGCGTCGGCCTCGGCCACGGCCGTGCCGTCGGCGACGAGATCGGCGAACGTGTCATCGGTGGCGACCTCCCACCGCACCGGCACGGGCTGGGTCGGCATGCCGCCACCGATCTGCAGGGCGTCGGGGGCCAGGCGGGTCCAGAGCACGACGGCTTCGGCGGTGGGGTCACCCGAGGCCACGCCGAGCGTGAAGGGGTAGCCCGACAGACGGGGGGTGGCGATCGTGGTGGTGCTCGGCGCCGAGGCCGACCCACCCCCGCCTGAGCACGCGGCCAGCGCCCCGGTGGCCAGCGCCCCCCCGATGAACCCCCGCCGCGAAACGCCGTGCTGTGCATCGTGTCCCTCGTCGCCGCCGGCGCGGCTCCTGCTGCCTACGGCAGCTATCGGTGAACGTCCTGAGAGCTGCTTCGCTCCGCTCCGCAGCGGTCGATGGGGCACGGGCGCGGACGTTACCTCGGCCGCTCAGGGGGTGAGGGCCGCCGTGGCGCGGAGGAGGGTGGCGCGGGCCTGGAGGAGGCGGGCATCGACGGTGAGCTGGTCGGCCGCGGCCCGGAGCCAGGCCCGCTGGTCGACCAGCTCGTGGCCGAAGCGGTCGGCGCGGGCGCCCTGCCAGACGTCCGGGCGGTGGTGGGCCACGACGGGGTCGAGGGCGGTGTCGACGGTCGCGGCGACGGCCTCCAGCCGACGAGCGAGGGCCTCCAGGTCGTCGGGCGTGGTCATGGGTGGAAGATACCGAAAATGGACGACGGCAGCCAGGGCCTCGGTCCCGGGCTCGGAAAGGGACGAGAAGGGCGAGGGGGAGCGCCGGTAGCGTGGCCGCGTGCCCGAGGTCGAGGTGTCCGACAGTGCTGCGTCCGTCAACGAGGAGCGCGTGCGCATCGGGGTACTCGGCTGCGGCAACGTGGGCGCGGCCCTGGTCGGCCTCATCGACGCCCAGGGCGACATGATCGAGGCCCGTACGGGCCTGCGCCTCGAGGTGGCCAAGGTCGCCGTGCGCAACATGTCGCGGGAGCGGCCGGTGGAGCTGGCGGACGGGGTCCTCACCAACGACGCCATGGCCGTGGTCGACGACCCGAGCATCGACCTGGTCGTCGAGGTCATCGGTGGCATCGAGCCCGCCCGCGAGCTGATCGTGCAGGCGGTGAAGGCCGGCAAGCCCGTCGTGACCGCCAACAAGGAGCTGCTGGCCAACCACGGCGCCGAGCTCTTCGCGGTGGCCGAGGGCGCCAGTGTCGACCTCCTCTTCGAGGCCGCCGTCGCCGGGGGCATCCCCCTCATCCGCCCGCTCCGGGAGTCCCTCGCCGGCGAGCAGGTGCACCGGGTCCTGGGGATCGTCAACGGCACGACCAACTACATCCTCACCCGCATGAGCGAGGACGGGGCGACCTACGGCGAGGCCCTGGCCGAGGCCCAGAGCCTGGGCTACGCCGAGCGGGACCCGACCGCCGACGTCGAGGGCTACGACGCGGGGGCCAAGGCCGCCATCATCGCCACCATCGCCTTCGGGGTCCGGGTCGTCGCCGGCGACGTGTACCACGAGGGCATCTCGGGCATCACCCCCGCCGACATCACCTTCGCCCGCCGCCTGGGCTACGAGGTCAAGCTCCTGGCCATCGCGGAGGCCGAGCTGGGCGACGACGGCGTGACCGAGGTCGCCGTCCGGGTCCATCCATCGATGGTCCCGGCCCACCACCCGCTCGCCTCCGTGCGGGACAGCTTCAACGCCGTGTTCATCGAGGGCGACGCCGTCGGCGAGCTCATGTTCTACGGCCGGGGTGCGGGTGGTGGCCCGACCGCCAGCGCGGTCCTGGGCGACGTGATCGACGCCGCGGTCAACCTGCGCCGGGGCTCCCACGCCACCGTCGGCGCTCTGTCCCGGGCCCGCATCCGGCCCATCGACGACGTCACCTCGGCCTACTACCTGAACCTCGAGGTGGCCGACGAGCCGGGTGTCCTGGCCCAGGTGGCGGGAGTGTTCGGCCGCCACGGCGTGTCCATCCGCTCCATGGAGCAGGAGGGCCTCGGCGGCGAGGCCCGCCTCATCTTCATCACCCACGAGGCCGTCGAGCGCGACGTGCAGGCCACCCTCCACGACCTGCGGGAGCTGGCCGCCGTCGTCGGCGTCGGCACCGTCCTGCGGGTCGTCGGCGACGGCCCGAGCTGAGCCGCCCGCCGTGAAGTACGTCAGCACCCGGGGTCGGGCCCCGGTCCTCGGCTTCGGCGACGTCCTGCTGGCCGGCCTGGCCACCGACGGCGGCCTCTATGTCCCCGAGAGGTGGCCGGAGCTCGGGGTCGACGACCTGACCGCGTGGGTGGACAGCCCCTACCAGGACATTGCGGTCGACGTGATGGCCCCCTTCGTCGAGGGCGACATCGAGCGAGACGAGCTGGCCGAGCTGGTGACCCGGGCCTATTCGTCCTTCGACCACCCCGACGTCACCCCGCTGCGGGACCTCGGCGACGGTCTCTGGCTCCTGGAGCTGTTCCACGGCCCGACCCTGGCGTTCAAGGACGTCGCCCTCCAACTGGTCGGGCCCCTGTTCGAGCGGGAGCTGGAGCGCCGGGGTGACCGGGTCACGATCATCGGCGCCACGTCGGGCGACACCGGCTCGGCGGCCATCGAGTCCACCAAGGACCGCGACGGCATCGAGATCGTGATGCTGCACCCCCATGGTCGGGTCAGTGACATCCAGCGTCTGCAGATGACCACGGTGGACTCCCCCAACGTCCACAACCTGGCGGTCGAGGGCACCTTCGACGACTGTCAGGACCTGGTGAAGGCCATGTTCGCCGACGAGTCCCTGCGGGCCGACCTGCGCCTGTCGGCGGTCAACTCCATGAACTGGGCCCGGCTGATGGCCCAGGTCGTGTACTACGTCTACGCGGGGTCCCGGCTCCTCGGCCCCGCCGACCCGGCCGTGTCCTTCTCGGTGCCCAGCGGGAACTTCGGCAACATCTTCAGCGGCTGGGTGGCCCGGCGCATGGGGGTCCCCATCGCCCAGCTCATCTGCGCCAGCAACCGCAACGACATCCTCACCCGCTTCTTCTCCAGCGGCGTGCTGGAGCTCGGTGAGGTGGTCCCCACCATCAGCCCGAGCATGGACATCCAGGTGTCCTCGAACCTGGAGCGCCTCCTCTTCGAGCTCCACGGCCGCGACGCCGAGGTCACCACCGAGCTGCTCCACACCTTTCGGTCCGAGGGACGGGTCCAACTGGCCGAGACGCGCCTGGCCGAGGTCGACGAGGTGTTCGACGCCGGCGCCGTGGACGACGACCGCACCCGGGCCGCCATCGCCGACTGGGAGCGGCGCGCCGGGATCGTGGTCGACCCCCACACCGCGGTCGGCCTGGTGGTGGGGGAGGCCCAGCGCCGCAACCCCGATCTGCCCCTGGCCTGCCTGGCCACGGCCCACCCCGCCAAGTTCGGCGCCGCCGTCGAAGCCGCCACCGGTCACCCCGTCGAGCTGCCGCCCCGCCTCGCGGCGCTCGAGGGCCTGCCCGAGCACTACGAGGTCGTCCCCAACGACCTCGACGCCGTCCGCGCCCGGGTCCGCGCCCTCACCGCCTGACCGACCTTCCGTTCTGGCGGTAGATTCGGGTGCCGGGTCAAAGGAAAAGGCCGCCAGAAAGGGATAATGGGGCCATGAAGTACGTCGTGTGTGTGCCTGACGGTTGTGCCGACGAGCCGACCGACCGCCTGGACGGGCGCACGCCGCTCGAGGCGGCCGACCTGCCGACCCTGCAGGGCCTCGCCGCCCGCGGCACCGTGGGCCGGGCCGCGGTCATCCCGCCGGGGATGCCGCCGGGCAGCGACGTGGGCAACCTGTCGATCCTGGGCTACGACCCGGCCGTGCACCACACCGGCCGGGCGCCCATCGAGGCCGCGGCCCTCGGCCTGCGCCTCGCCCCGGACCAGGTCGCCTTCCGCTGCAACCTCTCGACGGTCGGCGCCGACGGGACCATGGTCGACTTCGCCGGCGGCCACCCGTCCACCGAGGAGGCGGCCGAGGTCATCGCCGGCCTCCAGGCCGAGCTGGGCGGGGGCGAGATCCAGTTCCACCCCGGCGTCCAGTACCGCCACATCGTGGTGGCCCCCGAATCGTGGGCCGACGCCGAGTGCGTCCCGCCCCACGACCTGAGCGACAAGCCGATCGTCCTGCCCACCGGGCCCGCAGCACCGAAGCTGATCGAGGTCATGGACGCCTCCCGGGCCGTGCTGGAGCGCTTCGCCATCGGCGCCAACCAGGTCTGGCTCTGGGGCCAGGGCTATCAGCCCCAGCTCCCTTCGTTCCAGGAGCGCCACGGCGTGGCCGCCGGCATGGTCACCGCCGTCGACCTCGTCCGGGGCCTGGGGGTCCTCACCGACATGCAGGTGGTGGACATCCCCGGCGCCACCGGCTGGTACGACACCGACTACGAGGGCAAGCGGGACGCCGCGCTGGAGGCGCTCGGCAACGGCTGTGACCTCTTCGTCGTCCACGTCGAGGCCACCGACGAGGCGGGTCACGCCGGCGACGTGGAGGAGAAGGTGAAGGCCCTGGAGAACTGGGACCGGCGCATCCTCCCCGACCTGATCGAAGGCCTGGACGCCCTGGGCCCCTGGCGCCTCCTCCTGCTCCCGGACCACGCCACGCCGGTCGATCTCAAGACCCACACCAGCGGTCCGGTTCCGTACCTCCTGGTC
>JACDJC010003839.1_pt1 | contig 10618 bp, 8 predicted proteins | sample 7454191 | NCBI WGS metagenome assembly JACDJC01 (sample SAMN14253291, study PRJNA609438) | sludge metagenome | isolation source: sludge after 25d culture with pyrite and EDTA | collected 2018-12-20
AGGTACCGCAGTTCGCGCGCGGTCTGGTTGGGGTCGTTGCCGTCGAGCAGCAGGCGCAGGGCGTCCGCCTCGCCGCGCCGGTGTGCCGCGCGCAAGGCATCCGCCAGGCGGACCTGCTGCGCGCGCACCCGTGCCTCGACGCTTTCCGCCTGACGGTTCAGCGCGGCGAGATCGCCGCTGGTCTGCTGGCGCGCGCTGTCCAGTTCGCGCAGGGCCCGCACCGCATCGCTGATGGCACGCTCGGATGCGCGCAGTTCGTCGGCGGCCTCTTTCTGGGTCGCCTCGGTGTGACGGGCCTCCTGTTGCAGGGCGTCGAGGCGGCGCTTGAGGGCGTCGAGTTCGGACTGTCTGCCGGCAACCGAGTCGGCTACGGCGGCCAGTGGCAGGGTCAGTACCGCGAGGGCAAAAAAGGAGCGCAGCTTCACCCGGCGAAGCTTAACGCAGACGTCCCGCGTTCACTCGAAATGGAGCAGGGACTGACCGGTCATTTCCGGCGGCTTGGGGAGCCCCATCATGTCGAGCAGGGTGGGGGCGATGTCCTCCAGCGCACCGGTCTCGGCCACGCTGGCGCGGCGACGCCCGACGTAGATGAACGGCACCAGGTTCATGGTATGGGCGGTGTACGGCTGCCCGGTGACCGCATCGCGCATCAGTTCGGCGTTGCCATGGTCGGCGGTGATGAGGACCTCGCCGCCGCGCGCGAGTTGCGCGGCGACCACCTTGCCCAGGCAGATGTCGACCGTCTCGATCGCCCGGGTCGCCGCCGCCAGATCGCCGGTGTGGCCGACCATGTCGGGATTGGCATAGTTGCAGATGATGAGGTCGTACTGCTTGCCCTCGATCGCCGCGACCAGCTTGGCCGTCACCTCGAAGGCGCTCATTTCTGGCTTCAGGTCGTAGGTGGCGACGTCGGGCGATGACACCAGCACGCGGTCCTCGCCGGGGGCGGATATCTCCTCGCCGCCGTTGAAGAAGAAGGTGACGTGCGGATATTTCTCCGTCTCGGCGATGCGTAACTGGCGCAGGCCGAGGTTGGCGACGTATTCGCCCAGCCCGTTCTTGATGCGCTCGGGCGGAAAGGCCACGGAGACATCGAAATCGTCGCTGTAGCCGGTAAGGGTGCAATAGGTGGCGAGACGCGGCGTGACTTCACGCTCGAACTCACCAAAATCCTTTTCGATGAATGGCCGCGACAACTGCCGCGCGCGGTCGGAGCGGAAGTTGAGGAACACCACCGCGTCGCCATCTTCCATCGTCACCGGTTTGCCGTCGGGTGGCAGGATGGCGGTAGCCTTGACGAACTCGTCGGTTTCCCCGCGCGCATAGGCAGCCTCCAGTCCGGCGAGCGGATTCTCCGCCCGGAACTCGGCGCGCCCCTGGGTGAGGAGGTCGTAGGCGGCCTTCACCCGCTGCCAGCGGCGGTCCCGGTCCATGGCGTAGTAGCGGCCGATCATCGACGCGATGTGACCGACACCGGTCTGTTCGATCTTGCCGAGGAGGCGGTGCAGGTAGATTTCGGCGCTCTTGGGCGGGGTGTCGCGGCCGTCGAGGAACACGTGCAGACACACCTTGTGCAGGTTTTCGCGCGCGGCCAGATCGAGCAGCGCGTGAAAATGCGTTTCGTGACTGTGCACCCCGCCGTCGGACAGCAGGCCCAGCACATGCAGCGTCTTGCCGTGGTCGCGCGCCAGATGCACGGCGTTGAGGAGCGCCGGATTGGCGTAGAAATACCCGGACTCGATGGCGCGGTCGATGCGGGTGAATTCCTGGTACACCACACGTCCCGCGCCGATGTTGAGATGTCCGACCTCGGAATTGCCCATCTGGCCCTTGGGCAGGCCGACCTCCGACTCGGAGGCGTGGATTTCGGTGTGCGGGCATTCCTTCCACAGACGGTCGAAGTTCGGCTTGTTCGCCTGGGCGATGGCATTGTCGGCACGTTCGGCACGGCAGCCGAAGCCGTCGAGGATGATGAGAAGGGCCGGCACGGTCTTCATGAAAAAATTTATCTAATCCGTCTCGTTCTTGTGGAAATATTTTAATATATGCGTGATTGCTAATCTATAGAGAGGTCCCTCCGGCCGGGGCATCGTGACCGGGGCGCCTCGCGCATCGGGACCCAAACTGGCTAGGGTACACCAGGAAAAGGATCGAGGTAATGAACATGGCAGCTGATTGGGACGAGATCGACCTGTTGGACAAGGACGAGCACATCGAGCAGGCGTCGCGCGCGATGAAAGCAATGTCGCACCCGCTGCGCCTGAAGATCCTGTGTGTCCTGGGTGACAAGGAAGTGAGCGTGCAAGACATCGTCGACCATGTCGGCACCTCGCAGAGCAACATCTCGCAGCACCTCGCGATCCTGCGCGACAAGGGCGTGCTGCGCACCCGCAAGGACGCCAACCGCGTCTATTACCGCGTCGGCGACACCCGCACCCTGAAGCTCCTCGGCATGATGCGCGACGTGTTCTGCGGCTTCACCAAGTAAGTCTTTCGCATGACCGTCTAGAACAAAGGCGGCCGGCAGGATATACAGGAAGCGTGTTCCTCATCCGGCCGGGAAATCGCCTGCGCGTCAGCGATCACCGCCTGTTTCGCGCATGGACAGCCTCGAGCTCCCGCTGATTTCGGTCCTCATGCCCTGCCACAATGCCGCGCCCTACGTGGGCGAGGCGGTGGCGAGCGTGCTCGCGCAGACATATCCGCACGTGCAATTGGTGATCGTCGACGACGGCTCGACCGACGGTTCGTCGGAGATCCTGCAACAGCTCGCCACGGCGCACCCCGAGTGCATCACCCTCGTCTACCAGAACCGCGCCGGCCCCTGGGCTGCGCGCAACCACGCGCTGGCACGCGCGCATGGCCAATTCATCGCTTTTCTCGACGCCGACGACACCTGGGTGCCGGAAGCCCTGGCACGCCTGCACGCCGCCCTGGACAGCGCGCGCGCCGACATTGCCTGGGGCGGCTGGCAGACCACGGGCGCCGTCGCGACCGTCCCACAGCCCCACCTGCCGCCCGCGGCCGACGCCGCCGGGGCGCTCGAGCATGCGTTCGAGCACGGCACCTGGCCGCTCAATGCCCTGCTCATCCATCGCCCGCGGCTCGACGCCCTGCACGGGTTTTCCGAACGCCTGCCGACGGCGATGAATTTCGACCTCTGGCTGCGCCTGCTGGCGGGCGCCCCGGTGCTCGCCAGCGTGCCTGAAACGCTCGCGCAGCGCCGCCTGTACCCGCGCGGCGACGCGCGCATCCCGCAATGGCAGCAGGTCTCCGACGCGGTCGCGGTGCGCCGCGACTTCGTCCGTCGCCACCCGGACGCCGTCGCGCACTACGTGCCGGCGCGCCTCGACGCGCTGATCTACGCGCCGCTGTTGCGCGAGGCCTATCGCTGCCACTGGCGCCACGACACCGAATCGGCGCGCCGCCTGTTCCGGCGGGCGTTCCGCCAGGCCGACTGGAAAGCGGGCGATCTCAAGCATCTGCTGGCGAGCCTGTTGCCGGCGACGGCGTACCGGATGCTGGCGGATGCCGTGACGGGGCGACGCAGCACGCAGACCGGAAGGTAGGATTTCCGATTCGGCTCGCGCATGCGCCGTGCGTGGACGCCACAGCCTGGCTTCCGTCCTTGCACACCCGCCACACCCGACCCACCGAAGGTCAAGCACGCCGGTTGCCAGGGGGGCTGGCCTGGCATACCGCTTGCAGCAGCCTCGCACGACATACAATAGGCGTTCTCATGACTTCCCGCATTGTCGCGCCCCGATCCATTACACACCCAACACCTCCCCGCGCGGACGCGGCCCGCGCCAGGCGGCGCGACGCCGTGTCCCGTTCTCCATCGGGATGCGATATCGTCACTTGCGCGCATCTCTCGACAGCCGGTGCAGCGGCGATACGCCCGCATGACGGCGCGTCCGCCACGAGAGCCGTGCGCGTCCGTGGTGTCCAACGATATCCCGTCAGGGTCGTGACCCAATCGAGATGAACCTCGGCCAACGCATCCGCAGGGGGACTGCCTGGTTGCTGGCCGGCAATGTCGGACGCCGCTTCCTCGAATTCGCATTCGGCATTGCGCTGGCGCGTCTGCTCGTGCCGGCCGATTTCGGCATGATGGTCACCATCTCCGTCTTCACGGGATTTGCCGGCATGATCATGAGTGGCGGCATGGGGCAGTCACTGATCCGCGCCCAAAGCGCGACCGAACAGGATTTTCGCGCCATTTTCACCATGCAGATGGCGCTCAGCGCCATACTCTACGCCCTTCTGTTCGTCGCCGCGCCCTTCGTCGCGGACTATTTCCATAACCCGCTGTATGCCGATCTGCTGCGCGTCTCCGCACTGGTGTTCTTCCTGCGCCCGTCCGCACTCATGCGCAATGCCTGGCTCAACCGCGAAATGGACTTCAGGAAGCGTTCGTTCGCAGCCGTCGCGACAGGACTCGTCACGGGCGTCTGCGGGGTGTGGATGGCCTGGCGCGGCTTTGGCGTCTGGAGCCTGGTCGTTTCTGGACTGATCGGCGCATTCGTCAACAACCTGCTGCTGCTGCTGATCACCCCGCTGAAACTGCGCCCCAGCCTCGACGTCGCCGCGATGCGGCGCCACAGCAGCTACGGCTTCAAGATCACGGTCAACGACTTTCTTGGCTACCTCACGCGGGAAAGCAAGAATCTCCTGCTCAGCAAGCTCGCCGGCGCCTCCTTCCTCGGTCTTTTCAACAAGAGCGAAAGCCTCGGGCGGATGCCCAACGATCTTGTCATGCCGGCAACCATGCAGCCCCTGTTCCGCGCAATGGGCAAGATCCAGGACGACCTCGACCAGACCCGCTACCTGTACTACCGGTCGATCACCTTGTTGATGGTGTACACGACGCCGCTTTACGTCGGCATGTGGTGGACGGCCGAACCGTTCATTGCAGTGGTCTACGGTGAGAAATGGCTCCCCGTGGCCGAACCGATGCGAATACTGGTCATCGCCGGGCTGTTTTTTACGGTGATGTTCCCCAGCGGCGTCCTGCTCGATGCACGGAACCGGCTCACCCAGGAAATGTACGTGCTCGTCGCGCGCCTGTTCGTCATTCTGGCCGCCTGCTACATCGGTCTGCGGTGGGGGCTCACCGGCGTGGCCTGGGGGCTGGTCTTCAGCTATTTCTTCGGTACGACCGCCGTCCATATCCTGGTCTGCCGCACCCTGCGTACGCGCGCACGGGACTTGCTCCCTGCCATCCTGCCGGGCCTGGCTTTGAACGTGATGCTGTTCGCCCTGCTTGCACTCGCCGACACCCTGCTCGCCGCTTACCGGAACACCGTGCCGCTGGCCTATCTGGCATTGATGGCCCTCATCGGGACGGTGCTGTATGCGGCGATGTTCCTGTTCCTGCCCATTCCCGCCTTGCGGGGCGAAGCGGAACGATGGCGCCGGCAGGCGGCGCGCGCCCTCCGGCTCCCTTCCTCCCTGCTCCCCCATCCGAAAAGGACTGATCAATGACCGCGACCCGCCCCAAGATATTCGGTATCGGCCTGTCGAAGACCGGAACCACCAGTCTTGCACACGCGCTCGAAATTCTGGGCTACAGAACCAAGGACTATCCGGGTCTCAGCCGTTATCGCGCAGGGGACCTGTCATCCGTCGATCTCGCGGTGGTCGATGCGTACGACGCCCTGACCGATACGCCCATCCCCAGCTTCTACCGCGAGCTGGACCAACGCTATCCGGGCGCGAAATTCATTCTGACGGTACGCGCATCCGAAGGCTGGCTGAAGTCCTGCCAGAAGCAATTCAACGAAAAGCTCGCCGCCAAGCAGAACGAGGCGCACAACCAGCTTTTCCTGGATCTCTACGGTTGCACGGCATTCGACGAGCAGCGCTTCCGCGCGGGCTATGACCGGTTTGTCCGGGGCGTCCTGAACTACTTCAGGGACCGGCCGGACGATCTTCTGGTCATCGACGTGACCGCCGGCGAAGGGTGGGAAAAGCTGTGTCCGTTTCTCGGCTGTGCCGCACCGGACCTGCCCTTCCCCAAGGCCAACGTCACCCAGATCAGCTGGATGAACATCAACGACATCGTGGCGATCGCCAGGGAGGCGGGGCACGCGGCCTTGAAAGCCTGTCAGGCGCAGCGCTCGACCAACCCGTTGCAACAGGCAATGCGAACCTTGCGCGGCGGCGATGCGGCCGCCGTGGAACGGACGGCCCGCAAGACCCACGCACTGATCGTGGAAGGACTGGGCAAGCTCAATCCCCAGGTCCCGGTGCTCTCACCCTCGATCCCCGCCGTTTCCCACCACGACCGAGCCAGATGGAACCACGTCTGGCTCGTGGATCCGCTCGATGGTGTTGCCGGGTTTCTCGCCGGGACGGGGCACTTCACGGTAAACATCGCCCTGGTTCAGGATGGCGTGCCGATCTACGGTGTGGTCTACGCTCCCGTGACCGACACGGTCTTTTACGCCCGCCTGGGACAGGGGGCCTTCGTGGCGCACGGCAGCGACGCGCCGCAACGACTCGGTGCGGATGTGGCGCCCGGCGCCATCGATACGGCTCACGCATCCGCCCCGACGGACGCGGGAAGCCTTGCACTCAGGATGTGCTGGGTTGCCGCGAACCGGATGGCGTCCTGCACCTGCAACGATGCATGCCAGGAATGGCAGACCGCGGCCGCGCAGCTCATCGCGACGACGGCCGGCAAGCGCGTCTACGACTGCCACACCGGCCAGGCACTTCGCTACAACACGGAACATCTGACCCATGGCTGCATCGCGGTCGAATCCGCCGCCCCCACCCTACAATGAATCCGCCCCGCTCCCACCGCAGGAATGGTGATTGCCGGAATCCGGCGGGTCGCATGCTGTGACAACGACAACGCAAGAAGGACACCGACCACCGATGCCACGCAATGAAGAAAAGATCGTCTATGTGAAGTTTCTGGAAGCGGAGACTTACCGCGAGAACGGTCGCCACATCTTCGCGGTCCTGAATCCGTTTCTGCTCGCGGGATATCGGGTGTGCCTCGACGACACGGTGCGGCAACGGCTGGCGGAACTCTTCGGTGATTCCGTGGCGGACTGGCCGCCTCCCGCACGGCTGGCCATGTCCCTGCCAGGCCTCGAAATCGTCGCGTCGCCGCCGCCTGCGGCTGAAAGGGGCCTCTATATTTTCGACAGGAAGGACGCCGGACTCGGCGCCCGTTCCTGGCGCCAGTGCCTGCGGATCCGCTTCGACCTGTTTTCGCCCTTCCATTTCTCGAAGCCGGTCCTGCTCCCCTATAACGTGCATCCGATGCACGCCACCCGCGTTACCGGCGAGAGTCTGCATGCGCTGAGAAATCTCCCGCGCCGGCTCCGGGTCCTTTTCGCAGGCGACATGCAGGGATACAAACGGCGATGGATCAAGCATCCAAAGGAAAAGCTCTCGCGCATCGACGTCATCTCGACGGTGAAGGCGCGCCTGGGCGACCGTCTCGAACTTGCGATGACGGCTGAAGACCTGGCGCGCCTGCTGGATTCCACGTACGTGCGAAAATTCGTCCTCGTCGACAACGACGGCGCCCGGGTTCCGTGGGATCGCTGGATGGACGTCATCGCACGTGCGGATTTCTTTCTTTGCCCGCCGGGAATCGTCATGCCGATGTCCCACAATCTCATCGAGGCGATGGCCATCGGCACGATTCCGATCACCAGCTATCCGGAGTGGCTCTCTCCCCGACTCGAACACATGAAGAACTGCATCGTTTTCGACAATGAGGACGACCTGATCGAAAAGATCCATCTGGCCCTCGAAATGAGCGAGGCCCAAAAAGCCGAGCTGCGCGACAATGCCGTGAAATATTACGAACAAAACCTGCGTCCCGAAACCTTCGTCGAAAAGATCGAGGTACGTGACGACACGCTGCTGGACGTGCTGATGTACTCGGAATACAACGTGGCGAAGAATCCGAAAAAACTGAACCGACGATCGGTGCTGATGCGCGGCGAGGATGCGGTCGGTCGCTGGGCGTCGCTGGCAGGACTGTGGCGATGACCCGTTTTCTTCTCCCGGCACGCACCACGCACAGGAACCTGACGCCGTGACGGACCAACCCATCTTCATCTTCTCCGCCGGCTGGCGCTCAGGCAGCACCATGCTGCAGCGGCTCATCACGGGAACGCAGGCGGCACTGATCTGGGGCGAGGCCGGCGGCGCGCTGGATCGGCTTGCCGATACGCACGCCTGTTACGAGCAGATGCTCGGCCCGGGCGGCCAGCGCTTCAAGCATGGCTTCGGTGGAAACGGCGCCAAGGAATACGAGGCTTTCACGGCCGCCGGCAAGGACGGTTTCAACAAGTGGATTGCGTGCATGAATCCCCCCGCGGGCGTATTCAGAAATGCGTTCCACTCATTTTTCGACAGCGTTTACGCGCGTCCCGCTGCCGAGCTCGGCTACGCGCGCTGGGGCATCAAGGAAGTGCAGTCGGGCATCGAAGCCGCACGCTTCCTGCACCAACTCTACCCGGCTGCCCACTTCATTTTCCTGGTGCGCCATCCGTACGACTGCCTGACGTCAATCAAGCGGCGCGACTGGCTCGACCGGCCCGGCGACCCGCAGGCTCTCGAATATTACGCGCGCCACTGGGCGCGGCTCGCCGGTGAATTCCGCGCCGCGGACTTCGGTCAGCTCGTCAAGTACGAGGATCTGGTTTCGGACACTCAGGCCCAGGAACGGCTGGGCCGCCACATCGGCGTCGCCGACCTGTCCGGCCAGTTCACGCAAGTGAACCGGGCGGACTGGCAAAGCCACCATGACCAGGGGCTCGGCTTCATGGAACGACGGCGTCTGTCCCGCATCGTGGATGCCGAAATGAGACGCTACGGCTATGAATGAGTCACGGGAAAAGTTGCTCCCGGCGCACGCCGGTGGCGACGCCGGCACGCCAGTGATTTCCGTCATCATGCCGAACTACAATGGTGGCGCGTTCCTCTCACGCGCCATCGAGAGCGTGCGGGGCCAGTCGTTCGACAGGCTCGAACTCATCCTGGTCGACGATGGCTCGGACGATGACAGCCTCGCCATCGCACACGCCGTCGGGGACGCCCGCGTCCGTGTCATCGAGCAGAAGCACGAAGGCGTCTGCGCAGCGCGCAATCGCGGCATCCGCGAAGCGCGCGGTGCCTGCATCGCCTTCCTCGATTCGGACGACACCTGGGCGCCCGACTGCCTCGAACGTCTGCACGACGCGCTCTCGCGAACGCCTTCTGCCGCACTTGCCTATTGCGGCTGGCAGAATGTCGGCCTCGCGGGCGAACGGGGCGAGCCCTACATTCCACCCGACTACGAGATCCCGGAAAAAATGGAACGATGGCTACAGAATTGCCGCTGGCCGATACACGCCGCACTGACCCGCACCGCCGCCATCCGGGACGCGGGGGGATTCAATCCGCAATTTCCGACTTCCGAGGATTTTCTCCTCTGGCTGAAGATCGTGGCGCGGCATCCGATCGTTCGCGTTCCCGAGGTGCTGGCATTCTACTTCCACCACGAAGGGCCGCGGGCGACGGCCAATCTGTTGCGCATGGCGGTCAACCACCTCGGCGCCCAGGAGCACTTTCTGGCGCACAATCCGGCGCTTCGCACGACACTGGGGGCGCGAAAACTCCGCGAGCTTACGGTCGGCGAAATGCTCAGGCGGGGCTATCAGTGCTACTGGGGCGACGACCTGCACTCTGCGCGCGCGATATTTCGCCAGGTCATGAAACGTGGCTACGGAAGCGCGACGGACTGGAAACGCATGCTGCCCGCGCTGCTGCCCTGGCGCCTGCATCGCTGGCTGGTCGGCAGACATTCGTCCGGCCATCCGGAAAACCCGCACCATCATGCGTCGCGATGAACGAAAACAGCGCCACACGCGCACCCCGGTACCCCGAAAACAGATTCGTCAGCCCGCACATCCATGAAAACGCATAGCGAAAGCCGTCCATCCTTCACGCGTTCACGCCCGAAATGGCCGCGCGTCGCCCTGGCGCTGGGAACGGTCGGCGCCATCGCCGCTGGATGTTTTCTCTTCTATCCCTACCTCAAGGGCGGATATGACCGGCTACGCGGAAACCTGACCCAGACATTCGTCGACGATACGGCGCGCGCCGGCCTCAAGCGACATCACGCCGGGGCCAACTGGCTGGGCACGTTCAGCGTAAGCGTGATGGATTACGACAATGACGGCCACGCCGACCTGTTCGTCAACAATCACGAGCGTCACCGGCCATACTTTTACCGAAACAACGGTGACGCGACGTTTTCCGAGGTGTATGAGGAAATCGGCATTCTGGAAAACCCGGTCGGGCCGGTCTTCGGGGCACCACGGATTTCTTCCGCAACACCCGGTTTCTTCGTCTGGCTCGACCCCGCCACCCGCCTCAGCGGCACCTGGCATATTCGCTGGATCGCGCCGGCGGCCACGCCGGTCAGCGGCACGCTGACCACCAACGCCAGGATCGCGCGCGCCGAGAAGGTCGGTTTTTCCGCGACAGACACCCTGCGCACCGAGGAGAGTGTGATCCATTTCACCGGCGTTGCCGATGGCACACCCAAGGGCATCGATTTCACCAGCACCTTCCCGGAATCCACGGTCGAGTTCGATCTTCG
>JACDJC010003840.1_pt1 | contig 10618 bp, 8 predicted proteins | sample 7454191 | NCBI WGS metagenome assembly JACDJC01 (sample SAMN14253291, study PRJNA609438) | sludge metagenome | isolation source: sludge after 25d culture with pyrite and EDTA | collected 2018-12-20
AATTGTGGCTGCGCGATTTACTGAGCAGGTATAGCCAAAACCCACTAATTCATGAACATAAGTATTTTTTAAAAAACCTGCGGTTGTCCGTTACATATTCTCCTTCCGTGATATATTTTTGGATGTCGTTTATGGAATGGTTACTTCAGAGTGCAGCCTTATGGTCGAATTGATTTGCGGTGTGTTAATGGGCTCCCTTTGGAGAATGGGGCTTCTGCCATTTTCGATATCAGTAATCCATAAATATTCTGAAAGGAGAAGTGTGCTATGTGGTATGTCGTAATCGTCATTCTGGTCGTCTTGTTGCTATACCTGGTGTGGCTCAGGCCATGGCATCTTACCTGGGGCGCTACCCGGGAGGAGGTATCGCGTTCGTTGCCTGGCGACCAACTGGTGGTAGGCCCGCATTTCAACGCCACACGGGCCATTACCATAAATGCTTCGCCTGAAGTGGTCTGGAAATGGATCATCCAGATTGGGTCGGGCAGGGCCGGATGGTACAGCATCGATTGGATCGATAACGGTGGGAAGAAGAGCTCGGAAACCATCATTCCTATATTCCAACTTATTGCTGTGGATCAATTCATCCCTTTTACCCCCGACGGGAAGAATGGGATGTGGGTGGCCGAATTCAGGGAGCATGAGTCCATTTTGTGGACCGACAAAAAGGGGGAGGCCTCGTGGTTATGGTATATTCAAGAAAAAAGGGACGGAAGCTCACGGCTGATTACCCGCCTCAGGACCCGATACCGCTTTCTGAGTCCGTGGATCATCTATTACCTCATGTATGATTTCGGCGACATCGTGATGATGAAGAAATGCATGAAGGGTATCAAGAGGAGGGCTGAAAAAGGTGGGGTCCCCGTTTAATCCCAAAAATACCATATTATCCAACTGCAAAAAAGGGCCAGGGCATGCCCTGACCCTTCAAACAGGCCTTTCCGGGGGATTCTGTTCCTATTCCAAATCTGCTTTCTTGGTTTTTATGCCTTTCTTGCCATTGATCTTTTCCTTTTTGGACACTTCATTTTCAAATGCCTTGTCGAAATCTTCCGCGAACTTGCCGGAGCTTTTCAACTCTTTTAGCTTCAAAATGACCGGGTCTGCTTCAGGATCTTTTATTTCGTCACCCGTTTTCCCTTCATTTTTCCTGGCCAGTTCATTTTTGTAGTTTTCAATGGCCATGTCCAAACCTTCATCAATGTGTTCTTTTTTGGGCTTGTAATAGGTGATGGAGGGTTCAAAATCTTCGTCTGACGGCGGAACGGGGTTTACGTCAATGTTCTCAAGTGCCGTGGCCAGTTTGTGGTCGTAACCTTTAAGCACGCCCACCACCTGCAAAAACATGTTTTGAAGGTCGGCAATTTCCTGGGCTTGTTCCACTACCTTGTTAGTCAGATCATTGGTGGTGAGTCCGACAGCCACATTGGCATATCCTTCGGGGTCTTTGATCGACCAGGCAACCCCCACGATCCTGTTATAATCTTCGATGGCCATATCTAAGGGAGAGACTGCCACGCCCATGCCATCATTGTTTCCGCTGGCCAGGATGTAGTCGCCGGGTTCGGCATAATTTTCCACTTTCACCGGGACTTGTCCCATAAAGGCGATTTTGGCATAATTTGCTTCATTTCCTTCGGCAGGCATATTCCCCAGGATGATCGGATTGGTGGAAACCACAAAGACATGGTCGGCCCCACTGGTGGTCAGGCTGATCTGGCCGTTTTTAACCCCAATGATTTGTCCGGGCTCGAATGTCGCATCTGGATCAGCCTTAGGAAGCCATTCGGCATAATCGCCGGCTCCCGACTGGTAGGTGACTCCTGCATTGCCTGTTTTTGACGATTCGTAATTGATAAGATCGGCAATACTGATTCCTTCCTGTACCCCTGCACCCACAAACAGTGCCGTTTTAAGGGCTACATTGGCGATTTTGGCCACAATGGGTGATGGGGGAGGTGGGCAAACAACGGCACCCAACCCTGCACATACGGTGACGGCTGAGGATGCACCCACCAGGTCGATGAGGGCCTGGGCAAACTCGGACCCTGCCGATACCAGCGAAAAGGTATTGTTGGCCACATTGGCCGCATAGAGCACATATTGAAGGGTATATTCAGGATTTGACTTGAAATCGGCCACGGTTTCTCCTTCTATCCTCCCCTGTACGCCCTGGCTGTCCCAAAAGGTGACAAAGTTCTTGTCCTTGCCGCGGGCATCATTCACCTTGATGGCGATGCCCTGGTTGCTGCCTTCGACGCGCAGGGGATAGGCCCCATAACTTTCCTGGCCGCCGGCAACATTGGCATTGATGGTTACCTGACCGCCAAAATTGGCGTCTTTCATGGTGGCTTTGCCGGTAATGTTAGCAGTGCCCGCAACAGATAAGTCTTTTTCCATTGTAGTAATGCCTTTTACTGTCAAATCTTTTGCAATATTGACATTGTCGTTGAAATCCACCGGTCCGTTAAAATCGGCACCCGACCCCATGGTGGCTTTCCCTTCCAAAGAAGTTTTGCCTTTTATGGTGGCGTCGCCATCAACCTGCAGGTTTCCCGTTAATTGGGTTAATTTTTTGTTTTCCACCGTGAGGTCGCCACCCACAATGGTTGTTCCGTTGAAGGCATTCAGGTACACATTTTTATTGACCGTAAGGTTTCCGTCGATAGCCATGTTTCCTGTATTGATATCTCCGTCACTCTTGATCCGCAATCTTTCCATGTTGTTGGTCACAAAAACCATGTCGGCAAAGTCGGTAGTGCCGAGTTTATCCGTTAAAGGATCCGTGTTTGCATTGCCGAATTGTGACCACACCCGTGCCCCAACGCCCTTGTCGGCGCTTTTGAGGATCTGGTTGTCGTCGCCGACCAGATAGCTGGCGGTTTGGGCATGGAAAGCATAAGGAACGCTCATTAACTGGCTAGTGCCGGTAATGGTGTAGTTCGTTCCGCCCGTCGGGTCAATCTCGCTTTTGATGAAGAATGGCCCGTTTGACCAGTCAATGGCATCGAACCCTGCCTCGCCTCCAAAGGCAATGGTTATCAGTCCGTTGGAATTGCTGATGGGTTTTTGGGATTCGACATAAACGGGTATTGAATTTTGCAGGATACTGATTCGGATGCCAACTTTGGTATTGGTAATCAGGTTATTGTTGTTGTCTCTCACCACCGCCTGGTAGTTCATTTTTTGGGGCATCTGGGCAAACAACACGGCAACCATGAGCATAGCTGCCATCAGGGTAAATAGTTTTTTCATTACGGTTGGTTTTTGATGATTTTGAAGGTTTTTATTTCATTGTTATAATTTACAATAAGCTGATAAACAGATGGAACCAGGTTGGCCATTGGGATGGTGGTTTCGCTGGAGGTTATTTCTCTTTTTTCTATCAGCCTTCCCTGGAAGTCGAATAATTGAAACAACAAGGTGGAGGTCGCAATATCCAAGGTATTCTCAACTTTCAAAGTAAGTGAATGAGAGGTGGGGTTCGGGTAAACGAAGCAAATCAGGGTAGGAGCTTTCTGATTTCCGGTACCCGGTTGCATCGTGAATTTGTAGGGCTGCTGGACTCCGAGAGGTACAATCCCGTTTTCACCGGCGACAGTGGTATAAACAACCTGGCCGATTGAATAGCTAAACGAACCGGCATCTTCCGTAAAGCTTCCACCCGAGGCAGTTACCGCTTCCTGTGCCTGTGTAAACATGGGTCCACACAGCCATAGCGTAACCGCAACGATCATAAGAAATTTCTTGTTCCGCATTTTTGGTTTTTGTTTTTATAATTTGCTGGTTAGCAGTTTTATATTGTATTTCGGCAGTCGTAAGCCCACTGATGTGAACTGGCCTATGGTGAATTGGAAATACAACAGTATTCCATTTTGATACTTAATTTCCTGACTTGAATGGTGAATACATAATAGGGGGTATCGGATCAAAAATTCATTTTGTGGATATGAATCAACGACTGTTAGCTCAAGTATAAATGAAATGAGAGGGGAGGTCAATGGAGGCATTCCATGGGCAGATTGCTGAAGCCTTTAGGTTAACCACATCCAGGCTTAAAAACCACTCTTGGCATCCGTAAGAGGGGGGGAGTTATGCTCCGCGGTTGTGAAAAGGAGGATTACTGATTTTTGGCATGGCGACATAAATGAAGGAATGGATACATATCGAAAAAGTTTCAACTGTTTTCAAATTACCCTTGTAAGCCGCCCGGTAAGGAGCAAACATGACTTCCCTGATAGCCACACCGACGTGTTTGATTTCCGGGTATGGGGTGAGCTCCCCGGAAAACGGCATCGTTTTCGGTATTATTTGTTAAAGCTACGGCTAATAAAAATGGACTCCTAATGTTTTCCTTTTATTTTTTGACTTTTATTCCTTTTCTTTCGAAAATTGTAATCTTGTTGCGATAATCATGCCGCCCCATTGGGGCTACAATCATGTCACCCTTACAGGGTTATGGTCATGCCGCCATTGGTGTAATTGGTGTCAATTCGTGGGCAAAAAAAAGCACGCCGGACGGCGTGCCTTTATATTTCTGAGAGATCATTTAATCTGTGGTGAACCTAAAAAATCAATCCATCGGCACGATCATTTCCATCAGCTCCCTGTCGTGGTTGTTGACGACATGACATTCGTTGTCGAAGACCATGGTGGCCCCGTTTTCTTTGGAGTATGCCTCCCACACGGGAAGTACGCCATCGACATTGGGATTGCCGGTCTTGACGAAGTTGAGCCATGCCAGGCTCATCTTGTCGGATAGCGCCCAGGCTTCCTCCACGTTGCCTGTCCAGTCGGGCCTCAGGTCCACGTTATAAAACGCCAGGGGAATGTCGAGCCCATGGAATGAGCCGCGGGAGGCATCGTCAACCGGGCTTTTCCATGCCAGCAAATAGGCATATATGGGAGCGTTGCTTTGCGCTGCCCATGCATCGGCCGTCCGGATGGTATAGGGCCTGAACATGGTATCGATGGAAAGGAGGTCTTGTGGGGTGTAGTTTGGGTAGGCTCTGGCAAAAGCCTCGATAAACTGGTCGGTTTTGTCGCCGTGTATTTTTTTGAGGCGTTCCCTGGCTTGTTCGAGTGTCAGCTCCTTTTCGCCATAGGCGGTACCCATCAGCTCGTTGAGGGTGGACCCGATCATGAGGGGGATATCTTTGGACATTTCGGCGAAGCCCGGACTGAAGGGTTGTTGTAGCAATACTTCCCCGTCGGCCGAAGGGGAGAAGCCAAACATCATGCGCATTCCGGGTGTGCGCGGACCGGATAGTTTTGCCATGGCATCGTTTCCAGCCTTGACCAGGTCGAGGTAGGGGATGGAATCGAGTTTCCCGACCTCCCCGGGTGTCAGTCCAAGGGTATCGAGCACTGCCAGTCCCAGCGCCTGTGATTTTTCCCTGGTCATGCTGTTCAGCAGGGTTCCGCTCATGATGATTGCCTTGTGGAACATCCCTTTGGCCGAGGGCATGCACATGAGCGTGCCCACCTTGCCGCCTCCTCCCGATTCGCCCAGGATGGTCACGTCGGCAGGGTTGCCACCGAAGCTCTCAATGTTCTTCTGGATCCATTCGAGCGATTTCACGATGTCGAGCATGCCCACGTTGGCCGAGTGGGCATATTGCGGGCCACAGGCCGACAAGTCAAGGAAACCGAGGATATTGAGTCGGTGATTGACAGATACAAAGACGACGTCGCCCTTTTTGGCCATGGCCTTGCCAAAGGTCATCGGGTCGTTGCTGCTGCCTACGTGGAAACCTCCACCGTGCAGCCAGAGCATCACCGGCCGCTTTTTGCCGTCGGCCAAACCCTGGGTCCAGACATTCACGCTGAAAAGGGTTTTCTCGTTCTGTACCGAATCGGGGATCCAGGGCACGATCTGTTTGGCGGCCGGACTGAAGTCATTGCATTCGAGCACGCCTTCCCAGGCTTCGGGATCCTGCGGTGGCATGAACCTTTCGGCAGTGGCATAGGGAATGCCCTTGAAGATAAAGACGCTGTCTTCGATGCTTCCGGAGATGCTACCGGCGGTGGTTTCCACGACGGGGTCGAGGTTCTGTGATTTTGGGGTGCACCCGGTGAAAAATAGTCCGGCTACAATGGCACCGACGAGAAAAAAGTTCATTAACGGTTTCATGGGATTAAGTATAATTATTATTAGTACTGTTCAATGTATAGTCAGGAGACCTGTCATTACCTATAAAAAGGCAATCGCCTGTAATGCCTTTATCCACTGGTACACACAATTTCGTATTTGATGTTATCCAAGTCCTTGAAAAATACGGCGTAGTAATGCTCACCGTATTCGGGATATATTTTGGGTTTAGAAACAATGTTTGCACCCATTTTTACCAATGCTTCGTATGCCTTGTCGACTTCCAGCCTCGAATCGGCCTTAAAGGCCAAATGATGCAAGGCCCCTGGTTTTCTTCGGTTGACGGAGTCATTCCTGAAAGGTTCCCTTGGAGAAGTGATGGCGAAGGCCAATAGGTCGTTGGTGTATTCAATTACCTGGAAATCATGTGCCTCAATTTGAGCCGATACCTTCCTGTTAATGTCAAATCCGATGATGGGAAGAAACTGGTCATAGAACTTCTCGGCCAGTTTCAGGTCTTTCACGGTAATTTGGATATGGTCAATGACGGGCTTCATGGTCATGGAATTGAGCCATAAAAGTAATAAATACTTTTACAGCGTCGGTTATTGCCCACGAATTTCACGGATTTTCCGTCGGGTGGGTTCACCACAGATATCACAGATTGATAGATAGCCCAATGGAAAACGTATTGGGCGATTTGCAATGGGAAAGCGAATGTGCGATCCCCCAATTGGAAAAAGGATTGTAGCCCCTACAACCATGCAAAGATGGTGGGGTGGGGATGTGCCGTTTCCTACAATCATGTCATCCCTAAGGGATTTGTAATCATCCTTATCAAGCCACCCCTATGGGGTCATCGAGTAAGATACCATCTTATCGTTAGCAAAAAAAAGCTGGCCGGTGTCCCGGACAGCCCTTTTACAGTATTCAAATTTCATTGAATACGATCGTTAACCCCTCCAAACAAATTTTTAGTCAGTGCAAATTAAGAAGGAATTCATTAGCTTGTCAATCCATCATGGAGATATTCCGAGAATCGGCATATATATCCATTGAATATTTGATGCAGATCAAAAGTCGGGCTTCCGTTACTTCAGTTCAACCTCGTCGATCAGGTTTAAGGTATCGGGATTAATCACTTTCATGGTGATTTTATTGCCATCGACATAAAACAGGCACAGGGCATTTTCAACACTGAATGATTGGGTATGCTGGCTCCACGGCAATATTTCCTGACCATAATAGGGTGCCCCTGCGGCCCCGTTATTGATTTGATAAACCGGACGTGAAACATTCAGCTTTTTATGCGGATAATTTTCAGGATAGATGGGCATTTCGGGTATTAGCTTAAGCCAGTTGTAATTGTGTTCGTCGCCGGTAAGTATACCCACTACCTTTGTGCTTTCATTGATCAGGATGTCAAGGTATTCATCCCTTCTTTCGATGATGCCTTTATCGACAGGCTTCCCGGCGATGTATGGCCTTTTGCTGTTGTCGCCGCTGTACCACATATCGTCTTTGCTATGTCCCCCATTCGGAAATACCGGGGTGTGCTGGGTAACAAAGATATGGTCGATATCGGTATCCTTTTGCAGTTTCGCAATGGTTTCGCGCAGCCATTGAACCTGGTTATCCATTAGATAGCCGTGAAGCCCGCCACTTGTGGCAGTTTGCCGGCCCAAAGTGGGAGCGTACCAATAATCGCTGTTGAGCACGATCATCGCCAGATTTCCGTAGGTATAGTAATACACATTTTCATTGTACGAAGGGAAATCCGTTTGTTCGGGATCGGGGTCATATTTATTGCCATCCTCACTGGCCGGGCCGTTACGGGGATTTATGAACTCTTCGGCAAAAAGCGCTTCTGCCGAATGGGTTTCGTAAGGGAAAGCGTCAACAAATCCCTGTTGCCTGCCGCTTTCATCCTTGAAGATATATCCCAGGGCCTCGTGGTTCCCCATGCCGACATAAAAGGGCATATAATGCCAAAAGGGTTCGACCGATTTTTTCCAGTTGTAATATTCGAGGCGCTGCTGTTCCTTGCTACTAAGTTAACCATTGATCATATCGCCTGTAAACTGCATGAAACTTACCTCTTTCATATAGGCAAGGGCAGCAATTTTCTTCATGATATAAGCGTTTGCACCGAGTATTTTTCTTTCGCCGCCGCCCGTGGCGTGCCGGCTGTCGCTGGAGTACCCGAACACAAATGGATCCCTGCTTCCTTTTTTAGGGGCGGTTTTTAAATGATACGATTGCGATTGCACGCCATACGTTACGGTGTAATCGTATTTTTTGCCGGGAGAAAGTCCCTCAATATTCCATTGGTGGTAGGTGGATTCCTTTTCGCTTTCGTATTTTTTTCCGTCGATTTCCATCCGGGTCTTTACCGGATGTGTGGTTTTGCACCATATGACGGCCGAGTTGTCGGTAACCATATTGATAAACGGGCCTTCATAAATGGCGGGAATTACCTCAAAGGGGCCTTCTCCCTTTAATGCCACCACGCCGTCAAACAAGAGTATGCCGTTTTCATCGGCCAATCGGTACCCGATATTGAGATAGCTGTTGTCTTTCCAGTCAACAAAGTCGTAAGGATATTTAAAATCATCAACGATGTTTATGCCTGCCTTGCCATTATCGATTTTGGTTGTCCTGCGATAAACCGGCAGTGGGTGAGGTGCCTTCCCGTATGGGATCAGGCCATAAGTGATACTGCCCTTGAAATCCCCGAAATCAAGACGGACGCCAGTTTCGGTCCCGGTCGGATTGCCGAGGAATTGTTCAATGGTAAGGGGATTGGCAACCGTTTCGGCATGGAATTTTTCTCCATTGAGCCCAAAATACAATTGTCTGTTCACATCATAGGCCAAATTGCTGTATGAGGCTGGAATCCGGGGTTGCTGCGCCACTGCAATTGTAACTGCCATCAGGGTGATGGCGGTATCGAACATTTTTTTCATGCGACTATTTTTTGATTGATAACTTATTCGACAATTCTAATTTAAAAAGGTGAATATGAAATTAATTAACGATTAAAGTTCGCATAATTTTATTAAAAGGTATTTTTATCGTAAATATTTTGTCATGATTTCATCTTACCGTTGCAACCATCATCGGGATTGGTGACATCCTGGCCTGCCCTGCATCCACGAATCCGATTGCAATCGGGTTTATCGGGAGCACTGCGGGGTAGACTGGTCTTCATTTGCGAAGCAATCATATGATTTTTCTGTCAGGCAAATTGTATGTACTTCTTCTGGTGGGTTACAAACCCATAACCAACAACCCCTCGATTCTCCCGATGGCTAATGGGGACAAGGGGTAGAAAAGGCATGGTGGGGTGGGGATGTGCCGTTTTATACAATTATGCCATCCCGCATAGCATGCGGGATTCAGTATCATCCTAACGTTCATGATTGTTTGGCAAATGATGATATATATATATTTGTGCAATCCCAGTAATCTGTGGTGTAACCGTCTATAGCTTCAGCTGGATATGTATTTTGGACAGCAGGTTGGCGAAGCCGATCATGGCAAAGGCCCAGACAATGGATCCACCAACTGCCAGCAGCTGGGAGGTGTCCTGTTTATAGAAAAAGACCGGCAGGCTGAGCATCCAGATGGAATAATAGAGGATGTCGGGTGCCAGGTAGGTGGTGAGTGAGTTCTGTCCGGCGATCTTGAACCAGTTGGCCCAGCGGTAACGGCCTTTGATGTCGACCGTGAATAACAGGAGTGCAAACAACATGAGGCTGATGCCGTTGCAGATCATGGCCCAGCTGGGAGTTCCTTGAATCTTTGAAATGATGAACCAGTTGCGTAACAGATAGCCAGAAAGCAGTACAACGGCACCGGAGATCAGGTATACCCAAACTTTTCGCTCGATGGGAAGTTGACTTTCCTTAAGGAAAATCCCGGCCACCAGTCCGGCCAGTACGATCGAGGGTGTGTTGCCGCTGATGATCACAGAGAATACCGGCCTTGCGAAATCGAGAAAGCCTGTCAGTCCAAGCTGCGACAGGATATTCAGTCCAATAAATGCAATCCAAACCAGGGCACAGTACAACAAGCTCCCACGGACCAGCAAATAGGTGAGCGAGGCTGTCAGGTATCCCCAGCCAATCATCCCCAGAATTCCCCACCAGCCGGGTTGGATCCATTGCGGATTTTCGGGGGTTCCGGCCTTGAAGATGGAAACAAGGGCAATGATTCCGGCTATGCCGGCGATTTTTAAGGCCCATGGCACCCATTGGGGAAGGTTGGTTCGTTTGTACTGGTTCCAGATCAGGAAAACACATATATACAGCAGGAGGGCCCAGATGTTTTGGGATATTCCGCTCAGTTCGGGATTCAGTCGCCGGATATTCACCATCAAGACACCGATGATGAGCAGACTGGCAGAACGGCCCAGGACATGAAGCAGGATTTGCCGTTGGTTGTCGCCCTTCTTCCGACGGGCTTGGATGGCATAAGGGATGGAAAGTCCCACCATAAACAGGAATCCCGGGAACACCCAGTCGG
>JACDJC010003845.1_pt1 | contig 10607 bp, 9 predicted proteins | sample 7454191 | NCBI WGS metagenome assembly JACDJC01 (sample SAMN14253291, study PRJNA609438) | sludge metagenome | isolation source: sludge after 25d culture with pyrite and EDTA | collected 2018-12-20
AGCATGGCGCCCGCGTCTACGTGGCGCCCACCAGCCTGCCCTATCTGCAGGGCATGCAGCTGGACTATGCGCGCGAGGGCCTGAACGAGGGCTTTCGTTTCAATAATCCCAACGAGAAGGCGGCCTGCGGCTGCGGCGAGTCCTTCACCGTCTGAAAGGCTGACCGGGGCCACGGCGAACCCTTCACCGTCCGGTTCAGTCCTCCGGACGCAGATGCGGAAACAGGATCACGTCGCGAATGTTGGGGCTGTCGGTCAGCATCATGACCAGGCGGTCGATGCCGATGCCACAGCCGCCTGTGGGCGGCATGCCGTATTCCAGGGCGCGGACGTAGTCTGCATCGTAATACATGGCTTCCTCGTCGCCGGCCTCCTTGGCGGCGACCTGGGCCATGAAGCGCGCGGCCTGGTCCTCGGGGTCGTTCAGCTCTGAAAAGCCGTTGGCGATCTCGCGCCCGCAGGCAAACAGCTCGAAGCGTTCCGTGATGTCAGGCCGGGTGTCGGACGCACGGGCCAGCGGAGAGACTTCCACCGGATAGTCGATGATGAAGGTGGGCTGCCACAGCTGTGCTTCAGCCGTTTCTTCGAACAGGGCCAGCTGCAGCGTGCCCAGGCCCGCCCGGGCCAGGGCCGGGCCATCCACGTCGACCCCCAGGCGGCGCAATTCGCCGCGCAGGAATCCGGCATCCTGCAGCTGCGCGGATACGTACGCGGGCGCGTGCTTCAGAATGGCTTCGGTGATGGTCAGGCGATCAAAGGCGCGACCCAGATCCAGGGCGCGATCCTGGTAGATCAGGTCGGTGCTGCCGCAGACATTCAGGGCCGTATCGCGAATCAGGGATTCGGTGAAATCCATCAACCAGCGGTAGTCCGTATAGGCCGCATAGAATTCCATCATCGTGAATTCAGGGTTGTGACGCGGGCTGACGCCCTCGTTGCGGAAATTCCGGTTGATCTCGAACACGCGCTCGAAGCCGCCCACGATCAGGCGCTTCAGGTAGAGCTCCGGAGCGATGCGCAGGTACATGTCCCTGTTCAGGGCATTGTGATGGGTGACAAAAGGCCGTGCCGCCGCGCCCCCGGGGATCGGGTGCAGCATGGGGGTTTCGACTTCCAGGAAATCGGCGTCCGTCATGATCTGGCGGATGGCGTTGACGATGCGGCTGCGATCCAGAAAGGTGCGGCGTGTGCCCTCGGTCATGATCAGGTCGACATAGCGCTGGCGGTAGCGCAGTTCCTGATCCGCCACGCCGTGGAATTTGTCGGGCAGTGGGCGCAACGATTTCGCCAGCAGGCGCAGCGACTGCACGCGCAGCGACAATTCGCCCTTGCGCGTCTTGAAGATCTCGCCCTCGGCGCCGATGATGTCGCCAATGTCCCAGCTCTTGAAATCGGCATAGGCCGCGTCGCCCAGCACCCCCCGGTCCAGATACAGCTGCAGCCGGCCGCTGCCGTCCTGCAAGGTGGCAAAGCTGGCCTTGCCCATGACGCGCTTGAGCATCATGCGCCCGGCCAGGCGTGCGCGCCGGCCCAGGGCTTCCAGGGCAACCTCATCCAGTGCGTCACAGTCCTGATGCAGGGTGGCCGCATGACTGTCCGGCTGGAAGTCGTTGGGAAAGGCGGGGCCTGCCTGACGCAGGGCGCTCAACTTGCTGCGCCGTTCGGCGATCAGGCGATTTTCATCAGAGGCAGCGGGTTCGGTCTGGGATGTCATGTCGGACGATGGTTGGGGGCGAAAAGGGCGATAAGGGCATCACGAGACAGTCGCGACACCGGAGGGCTCTGGTCCGGCCTGGCCCCGCCATGGCTGGCGCGGCTCGTACTGTGACGCGTGCTCATCACACGCCTTGCTTGAGGCTGGCCGTGATGAAGGGATCCAGATCTCCGTCCAGAACCTTCTGGGTGTTGGAAATCTCCACGCCCGTGCGCAGGTCCTTGATGCGGCTCTGATCCAGAACGTACGAGCGGATCTGGTGGCCCCAGCCCACGTCGCTCTTGGAGTCCTCGAGCTTTTGCTGTTCGGCCATGCGGTTGCGCATTTCCAGTTCGTACAGGCGCGACTTCAGCATCTGCATGGCTTCGGCGCGGTTGCGGTGCTGCGAGCGGTCGTTCTGGCACTGCACGACGATGCCGGTGGGTTCGTGCGTGATGCGCACGGCCGAGTCGGTCTTGTTGATGTGCTGGCCGCCCGCGCCGCTGGCACGATAGGTGTCGATGCGCAAGTCTGCCGGATTGATTTCGATTTCGAAGGAATCGTCGATTTCCGGGTAGACGAACACGCTGGCAAACGAAGTGTGCCGACCGTTGGAAGAGTCAAAGGGGCTCTTGCGCACCAGCCGGTGCACACCGGTTTCCGTGCGCAGCAGCCCGTAGGCGTATTCGCCCTCGAATTTGACGGTGGCCGATTTGATGCCGGCGACGTCGCCCTCGGATATTTCCAGGACCTCGGCCTTGAAGTCCTTGTGCTCGGCGTAGTGCAGATACTGGCGCAGCAGCATGGAGGCCCAGTCCTGGGCCTCGGTTCCGCCGGCACCGGCCTGGATGTCGATGAAGCAGTTCAGCGGGTCGGCAGGGTTTGAAAACATGCGCCGGAATTCCAGCGCTTCCAGGCGCTCGCCCAGGCGTGCGCAGTCCTGCTCGATTGCGACCAGCGTCGCGTCGTCGTCGTCCTCGCTGGCCAGTTCGAACAGATCGCGCGCATCGTTCAGGCCTTGCTGCAGCTCGCGCAAAGTATTGACGATGGTTTCCAGGGACTTTTTTTCACGCCCCAGTTCCTGGGCGTGATTCGGGTCGTCCCAGACATTCGGGTCTTCCAGTTCGGCGTTGACTACCAGCAGGCGTTCGGCTTTGGCGTCGTAGTCAAAGATACCTCCGTAGAATGGCCTGGCGCTCGAGGTAGTCTTCGATGCTGGCGCTGATATGATTCTGGCGTTCGGCTTCCATGCGGGTTCCTGTTGTGCTGGATCAAACACGGGGCCGATCTCGGCACGGCCCCGGCTGTCTCAGACATTGAAAATTCGGGATAATCAGGTATTTTAACGCGGCTGCACGAATAAGGTCGGGGCCTGCTGTCGCAGCGCTCTGCCAGGCATGCAACGCTTGCCTGCCAGGGCTCGGCCCCGGGGCGCACACAGGAGATCAGCATGGCCAGAAGCAAGCCGGGCACCCGACGCGGTTCCAGGGCCGGAAGCAATTCAGGCTCCGCCAGCCCGTCGGGCACCGGGCGCCCTCCGGGTCCGCCCACCCGGTCGGGCTCTGCCAGCCGGGCGCTGATGCCCGCCTCGCGGGCCGGGTTGCCGGGCGAGGGCAGCCTGCCGCCCGGCGGCTGGCGCGCCGGCCTGGCGGATCTGTCTCCAGCCTACTTTGGCCTGGTGATGGCCACCGGCATCGTGTCGCTGGGCGCCAGCATGATGGGCCGCCCGCTGATTGCGCAGACGCTTTTCTATTTGAACGTGGTGCAGTACGTCGTGCTGTGCGTTTTGTACGCGCTGCGCGGCTTCCATCATCCGCGGCGGTTTTTCGGCGACATGGTCGACCATCTGAAGGGTCCGGGCTACTTCACCATGGTGGCCGGCACGGGCATCCTGGCCAGTCAATTCTTTGTCCAGGCAGGCAATGTACGCATCGGCCTTGCCCTGTGGCTGGTGGCGGTGCTGCTGTGGGTGGGACTGACCTACACGATCTTCACGGCCTTTACGGTCAAGTCCGAAAAGCCCACGCTGGACCAGGGCATCAGCGGTGGCTGGCTGCTGGCGGTGGTGGCCACCCAGTCTGTGGCGGTTTCCAGCGCGCTGCTGGCCGTCCACACGGCGCAACCCTTCCGGCTGGAGCTGAACTTGTTGGCGCTGTCCATGTGGCTGTGGGGCGGCATGCTGTACATCTGGATGATGTCGCTGATCTTCTACCGCTACGTGTTCTTTCGCTTCTCACCCGGGGATCTGTCGCCACCCTACTGGATCAACATGGGTGCGATGGCGATTTCCACCCTGGCCGGGTCTTTGCTGATCCTGAATGCGCCGCATGCGCCTTTTCTGGTGTCCCTGCTGCCCTTTCTGAAGGGTTTCACGGTGTTCTACTGGGCCACCGGCACCTGGTGGATCCCGATGCTGCTGCTGCTGGGGGTCTGGCGCTATGGCTTTCAGCGTTTCCCCTTTACCTATGATCCCCTGTACTGGGGCGCAGTCTTTCCACTGGGCATGTATGCGGCCAGCACCTGGCAGATGGACCAGGCCATGGAATTCGGCTTTCTGGCCGGCATGCCCCGGGTGTTCCTGCATATTGCGCTGTTTGCCTGGCTGGTGACCTTTGTGGGCATGGCACGCGGCGTGGTGAGGGTACTGTGGCCGGCGCGCCGGCTCTGAGCGCCGATGCGGGCCGGCCCAGCCCCACTGTTGGCGGCTGGGCCGGGTCGGGCTGGGCCGAGCCGGCACAGAGCAGCAGGGTTGGGCCGGCGCAGAGCAGCAGGGTTGGGCCTGAGCCCGCACGCATCGGCCCCCTTGCAGCGTGATCAGAAGCTGAATACCTGGGGCAGCCACAGGCTGATCACCGGCACGTAGGTGATGAAGACCAGATAGGTCAGCAACAGCAACAGCCACGGCAGGGCCGCGCGCACCACCTGGCCGATGCTCAGGCTGGTGATGCCGGCCGTGACGAACAGGTTCAGCCCCACGGGCGGGGTCACCATGCCGATTTCCAGATTCACGACCATGATGATGCCCAGGTGCACCGGATCGATGCCCAATTCCATCGCGATCGGAAACAGGATGGGCGCGAGGATCAGGATGATGCCGGTGGGCTCCATGAAGGCCCCGCCCACCAGCAGCAGCACGTTCACCACGATCAGGAACTGCCAGCTGCTCATGTCCCAGGCGATGATCTGTTCGGCGATGGCCTGCGGAATGCGTTCTGTGGTCAGGACGTGGGCAAACAGCAGCGCATTGGCGATGATGAACATCAGCATGATGGTCACCTTGGCCGCATCGATCAGGACTTCGGGCACCTGTTTCATGCCGATGTCCCGGTACAGGAAGACCGCGATCAGGAAAGCGTAGACGGCCGCGACGGCGGCGGCTTCCGTCGGGGTGAAGATGCCGCCGTAAATGCCGCCCAGGATGATGATGATCAGCAACAGGCCCCAGATCGAGTCGCGTGCCGATGTCAGGACCTCGGTGAAGCTGGCTTTGGGCTGACGCGGCATGTTGCGCAGCCGGGCGATCAGGTAGATGGCCACCATCAGGATCAGGCCCAGCAGCAGCCCGGGTACGACACCGGCCATGAACAGGGCGCCGACCGAGGTTTCCGTGACGGCCCCATACACCACCAGCACGATGGACGGCGGGATCAGAATGCCCAGCGTGCCGGAGTTGCAGATGATCCCTGCGGCAAAGGATTCCGAGTAGCCGGCGCGCACCATGCCGGCGATCACGATCGAGCCCACGGCCACGACGGTGGCCGGTGACGATCCCGACACCGCGGCAAACAGCACGCAGGCCATGACCGAAGCAATGGCCAGGCCGCCGTGCAGGTGGCCGACCGCCGCGATGGCAAAGCGGATCATGCGTCGCGCAACGCCACCGGTGGTCATGAAGGCGCCCGCCAGCACGAAGAACGGAATGGCCATCAGGGTGAAATGTTCAGAGGTTTCGTAGAGCTTGAGCGACAGCGACGCCAGGGAATCATGGCCGAACGCCAGGATGGTCAGCAGCGACGACAGGCCCAGGGCGACCGCCACGGGCAGCCCCATGAACAGGAACACGAACAGCAGGACGAACAGGGCGATCGTGGTCATGGCTGGTCTCCCGAATCGTCACTGCGATATTTCATGGCATCGGCGACCTCGTCACCCAGCAGCGAGGCTTCGCCCCCGCGCAGCAGGCGCCACAGGACCTCTGTGAAACGCCAGATCAACAGGGCAAAGCCCAGCGGCATGACGGCGCGCGGCACCCATTGCGGGATGGGCAGATCCTGGGCCATGATGCCGATCATGTGCATTTTTTCCACATAGATCCAGCTGCCGTACAGCACGATGGCGCCGTAGACGATGCACAGCAAGGTGCTGGCGATGACCATGCGGTGGGCAGCCCTGGGCGGCAGCAACCGCACCACGGCATCGACACCGATATGAGCCCCCACGCGCACCCCGTAGGACATGCCCAGAAAGATCAGCGCACCAAACAGGAACATGGTCAGTTCCAGCGCCCAGACGAAGCTGTAATTGAAGACGTAGCGCGCAATGACCTGGGCGAACGTCACCAGGGTCATGGTCGCCAGAAGAAAGGCGATCAACCCTTCCTCGATGTGTTCCAGCCATTTTTTCAGCATGGAAGGGCTCCAGGACAGAACGTGCAACGGCCGCTTGGGAGCGGCCGTGAGAAGTGAAAGGCGAAAACCTGCCTTATTGCTGGTTCGAAGCGATTGCGGAGTCGATCAGGTCCTGGCCGATCTGGCCCGAGAACTTGTCCCAGACGGGCTTCATCGCGGTGCGCCAGGCGGCGATGTCTTCCTTGGTCAGGGGCTGGATCTTGGCCTTTCCGGCCTCGGCAATGCGCTGGCGATCCCGATCGTTGATTTCGGCGGCCAGCTTGTTGGCGTGCTGGGTCGCGCCTTCCATGGCCTTTTTCAGACCGTCGCGCACGTCGGCCGGCAGACCATCCCACCAGCCGGAATTGGTCACGACCATGTAATCGAGCGCGCCGTGATTGGTTTCAGCGATCGTTTTCTGGACTTCGTGGAATTTTTGCGAATAAATGTTCGACCACGGGTTTTCAGCGCCATCGACCACGCCGGTCTGCAAGGCCTGGTAGACCTCGGAGAAGGCGAGCTTCTGGGGGTTGGCACCCAGTTGGCGGAATTGGGCTTCCAGCACATCGGAAGCCTGGATGCGGAATTTCAGGCCCTTGACGTCTTCCGGCCGGGTGAGCTTGTCGCGGTTGGTGGACATCTGCTTCAGGCCGTTATGCCAGTAGCCCAGACCCTGAAGGCCCTTGGACTTCATGGAATCCAGCAGGCTCTGGCCGGCCGGACTGGCCTGGAAACGGTCCAGGGCGGCCATGTCGTCGAACATGAAGGGCAGGTCGAAGATCTGGATTTTCTTGGTGTAGCGGTCGAATTTGGCCAGCGATGGCGCGATGATCTGGACGTCGCCCAGCAGCAGGGCTTCCATTTCCTTGCCGTCGCCAAAGAGCTGCGAGTTGGGGAAGACCTGGACCTCGACCTGGCCGGGCAGTGCGGTTTCAGCCAGTTCCTTGAATTTCAGCGCACCCTGGCCCTTCGGCGTGGCTTCGGCCACGACGTGGCTGAACTTGATGATGATGGGCGCTGCGTGGGCGGTGACGGCTGCCAGACCCAGGGTAAGGGACAGGCCGATTGCAGAGGCGATGCGGGTGGTCGCGAGCTTCATGGATGGGGCTCCGTTGTTGAGGCGTCGTAATTGAGGCGTGCCACGCTCGGGTGGATCGTGGCAGCTGACTGACAGCCGGCTGACTGAATAGCGACTGAATGGCCTGTAATTATAGGCAAGTTTTTGAAACCACGCGCCGGCGGAAAACCCGCACAAATTCCCTCCATTCCGTTGTGAGTTCAGGGAAAACGTCCCTGAATGGGACGCGGTGGGGTTTGCGCGCCGGTTCGCGCCGCATTTAATGCCCGCAGGTCAGTTCCTGGCACGCGGCAGCCAGCGCGGCCAGGGCATCTTCGTCGAGCAGGCGGGAGGCCATGGGCAGCAGTTCCTGGCTGATGCGCTGCTGCCAATGCGTGAATTCGGTCACCCAGGCTGCCAGAGCGCGTGAATCCGGCGCGGCCGCACGGAGCATGGATTCTGTCAGGGCGGGCGCGACGGAGCCTGCCCAACGCCGTTCCAGTGCAGCCCCCTGGGCCATCAGGCCAGCCGCCATTTCACGGATGCAGACCGCGTCCGAGCCGGCCATGGATTCGATCAAAGCCGGAATCAGGGTTTGCTGCAGGATGCGGCGTTCGAGGCGCACCGGCCCTTCGATCCATGCAATGGCCTGGCGCAGGGCCGGCGCGCCCCCGGCACCGCTTGCGATCACCTGCAGATGCTGACGCGTGACGGCGTGGACGGCCATGAGCCCGGCGATGGGATCTGCCGAATCGGAATCGGTCACTCGGAGGTTCCTGATGCGTGATGATGAATTTTCTTATCGTAGCGCGAGGCATGCGATTGCGGCCGCCGTCTCACGCCGCTGAGTCATCGATGCCAGTTCTGCGGCAAGTGGGCACCCCGGATGACTGGCTGAATCCGCATATCTCTATCAGTAATGAGTGCATGGAAAATCAATCGTTGTTAGGCATTAAGGAAACTCGTTAAAGTTTCATCATTCATCCCGTGAGGGCTCGGTTCCCGTGCTGCGGTACAGGCACAGCCAGGCAAGTCCGATCAGGGGATTTCAAGGAGTTTGCAACGTGAAAATTTCATTCCGGCAGCTGGAAAAGCACTTTGGTGATCTGCGCGTCGTCGAACAGTTCGACCGCGATTTCGCAGCCGGGGAACTGGTCGCGCTGGTGGGGCCGTCCGGGTGCGGAAAATCGACCCTGCTGCACATGGCAGCCGGGCTGGAAAGGCCCAGCCACGGACAGGTGCTGGCCGACGGCCGGCCCATCACGGGGCCGGATCCTGGTCGCATGCTGATGTTTCAGGAAAATGCGCTCTATCCCTGGCTGACGCTTGTGCAGAATGTCGCCATGGCGCTGGAATTGCAGAAGGTGAACCGACCCGCAGCGCATGAACAGGCGCGCGTCTGGCTCGGCAAGGTCCAGCTCGAGGGCTTCGAAGACTATTTCCCGCATCAAGTATCCGGTGGCATGCGCCAGCGCTGCGCCCTGGCGCGCGCCTTCATCACCCGGCCCGAGGTGCTGTTGCTCGACGAGCCCTTCGGCGCCCTGGATGCCCTGACGCGCATGACGCTGCAAGATGCCCTCAGAACCCTGATTCGCGAGACGCGGCCGACCGTGCTGCTCGTCACCCATGATGTCGACGAAGCGCTGTTCCTGGCGGATCGCATTCTGGTGTTCAGCGCACGCCCGTCGCACGTGCTGAAGGAATTCCGGCTCCTGGCGCATGACAAGACGCATGATCTGTCGAACCTGGCCGACATGCGCCGCGAGATCCTGAGCCTGCTGGGCATCGCCACCCGCTCCCAATCCATCACTTCTGTTCCCGAGGAACTTGCAGCATGAAATTCACCCGCCTATTCATTCCGGTCCTGGCCGCGCTGACTGTCGCCTCCACGGCGCTGGCCGCCGAGCCCTTCAAGGTCGGCTATATCCGTGTCATGGACGACGCACAGGCCATTGCGGCCTACGAGGGCAAGCTCTATGAAAAGCATGGGCTCGATGTCCAGCTGGTCGAATTCAAATCGGGTACCGATCTGATCAAGGCCATCGTCGGGGGTCAGCTCGACACCGGTGTGCTGGGCTTCACCAATGCGGCCTCATGGTCATCCCGCGGGGCGGACCTGAAGGTCGTCGGCGGAGCGCAGCGCGGCTATCATGCCCTGGTGGTGCGTGATGACGCCGGCATCAAGACGGTGGCCGATCTGAAGGGCCATACCCTGGCGTCCCAGAAGGAAGGCAGCACAGCCGACACAGTGCTCAAGGGCGTGGTGCTGAAGCAGGCTGGCCTGGTGCCGACCGATCTGTCCATTCTGGGCGTCAGCCCGCAAGTCGCGGTGCAATCGCTGGTGGGCAAGCGGGTGGACGCGGCTTTTCTGTTCGAACCCCAGGCCAGCATCGCCCAACTGATCGCCCCGGTGCACCAGATCTACGAAATCGGCGCAGTCTGGCCCTTTCCCTGCATGGTGACCATCACTTCGGGTGAAACGCTGAAAAACCGCAAGGACCTGGTGTGGAAGTCCCTGGACGCGCAGCGCGAGGCGATCGAACTGCTGCAGAACAAGCCGGACGAGGCCGCCCGGCTGATCGCCAGCTACTTCATTGCCGAACCCACGCTCAAGACCCTGAAACACGGCGATCTCCCGCGTGAGCAGATCATCAGTCAGGCGATCCGGACGCAGACTTTCAGCGCCGCACTGACGCCGCAGGATCTGGCACGCATGCAGGAGGTCGCCGACATCATGCAGGCCCAGGGTTCGCTCAAGACCCGCGACGGCAAGCCGTATCAGGTCAGCGCGATCGTCGATCTGGACTGGCAGAAGGCGCGTCAGCTGTAAGCGCCACGGGCCTGAGCCGGGCGTTCGCCTCGGGCGGGTGCCAGGACGCCTCCGGCAGGTGCCCGGACGACTCGGACCGGTGCCCGGACGACCCGGGCCGGTGTCTGGGCGGCTCGGGCCGGTGCTTGGGCGACCCGGGCCGGTGCCTGGGCGGCTCGGGCCGGTGCCAGGACTATGTGGGCGTCTGGCAGGACGCTTCTTCAATTCTTCCCCCGTTGGCCGGGCCCGCCCGGCCATGTTGCATCTGGAATCATGAGCAAAAAGACACGCCTTTCACCGGCCGCCCGCAAGCTGGCGATGCTGATTGCCGTGGCCGCCATCCTGCTGTTCTGGCAGCTGGCGGCCTGGACGCTGCCCGACTTTCTGATGCCCGGGGTACCGGTCGTGCTGCTGCGGATCTGGCATGACGTGCAGACGGCCG
>JACDJC010003851.1_pt1 | contig 10593 bp, 8 predicted proteins | sample 7454191 | NCBI WGS metagenome assembly JACDJC01 (sample SAMN14253291, study PRJNA609438) | sludge metagenome | isolation source: sludge after 25d culture with pyrite and EDTA | collected 2018-12-20
CACCATCGGAAGGAGTATTGGTTCCTCTTCCAAAGCGTTGCCATCTAGCTACAACAAATTAGAGTCTACCCGAAGATTAGTGAACTGTAGGGGCGAGGTAAAAACAGGAGGAACTGTGAGTAAAACCATCCATAGCCCTGCGCACAAGAACGACTATAATAGGAAACATGAATTCCACTACAATCCAAACAAAACAGCAGACCGAACCGGTGGTTGTGATCGGGGGCGGGCCGGCCGGGCTGATGGCCGCTGAAGTGCTGTTACAGGGCGGCCTGGCAGTGACATTATACGAAGGGCAGCCCTCGTTGGGCAGAAAACTGCTCGTTGCGGGCAGCAGTGGGCTCAACCTGAGTCATGCGGGTGAATTTGGTGCGTTTTTAAACCAATATGGTGAGCGCAAACAGCGTTTGGAACCGATCTTAAGCCAGTTTGGGCCAGAGGATGTTCGCTCCTGGGCGAAATCCCTGGGGGTAGAAACCTTTGTGGGCAGCACTGGGAAGATTTTCCCAGAAGGGATGAATGCCGGAGAACTTTTGCATACGTGGGTCGCGCGTTTGGTCGGGGAGGGGATGGCGATTTTTAAGAATCATGTCTGGCTGGGTTGGGATGAGGCTGGAAATCTACGCTTTACAACCCCAATTGGTGAACGGCTAGTTCAGCCGAACGGTGTGGTTTTGGCGTTGGGCGGTGCCAGTTGGCCGCAGACCGGCTCTGATGGCAGCTGGTATAAAACCTTAGCGGATCAAGGGGTTAAGCTTTCACCCTTCCGTCCTGCGAATTGCGGTTTTGAGGTGCAGTGGCGTAAACATTTGCAAGAAAAATTTGCGGGTGCGCCGGTTAAGAACGTGAACCTGACTGTACCAGCTGGGGAAGTTCATTTATTTAAACAGCGGGGGGAGTTTGTAATCACTGCTTATGGTGTGGAAGGCAGTCTGATCTATGCAGCGGGTGCGAAAATAAGAGATAGGATTGAAAAGTACGGTCAGGCAGAAATATGCTTGGATCTATTGCCGGATTGGTCGATGGAAAAGTTGATCGGCCAGCTTTCCAAACCGAGGGGGAAACGAAGCGTATCCAGTTTTTTAGAACGGATGGGAATCAGCGGCAGTAAATTAGGGCTGGTGTGGGAGGTGGTTCCAAGAGATGAAATGAGTGATCCGGTTCGATTAGCAACCTGGATCAAGACCTTGCCGCTGCGCCTCGAACGCCCGCGCCCGATTGCGGAAGCGATCAGTACGGCTGGTGGGGTGTGTTTTGAGGGGTTGGATGAGAATTTGATGCTTCTAGACCTGCCCGGTGTGTTTTGCGCGGGGGAAATGCTGGACTGGGAAGCACCGACCGGCGGCTATTTGATCAATGGTTGCCTGGCGACCGGACGCTGGGTAGGCAATGGTGTAAAAAAATGGTTTAAGGCCAGGGGATGGTGAGTGGCTGGCTATAGCCGTGTTTTTCGACGGTGTAGATTTCCCCGGAAGAAGGGTAAGCACAGCCCGGCTCGTCCTGCACGGTGTAACTGGTGGTATATTGATTGGGAAAAGAGACTGTCCACCATTTGTAGAGACCATCCTGGCAGACCCAGGCTTCAATAAAATAACCGCGGTCCTTGTCCTCGGTCATCACCATCTGGTTCCAGGTAATCGTAACTTGATCGCCATTGCGGGTAGCCTGCACGTTTTGCGGAGGGCCGTATTGGTTGGAGCCGATGCGCTGTAAATCAGGAACGATGTAATTGACGGTAGAAATGTCGCCACTGACATCGATCACCGAGGGCGAGACCCAGCACCAATAATTCAGTTTGTCAAATTTGACATGCAGCCAGGCTGAATTAACAAAGCGTCCGCGCACCGTGCCGGTATCCCCGGGGTATAGATCGGCAGCGTGTAAGTAGGCGGTCGATGGGCCATAACGACAATGTGCTTGGGTATGGACTTTTACGGCGGGAAAGGTAAAGGTCGGTGTAAGCGTGATGGTGGGTGTAGCAGTTAGGGTGGGGGTCAGGGTCTCGGTTGGCGGTGTGGTTTCGGTGGGGGTAAAGGTCGGGACGGGTGTGTCGGTCTGGGTAGGAATTGGGGTGTGGGTGGGGGTGGCCGTCCAGGAACGCGCGGTGGCGGTAGAAGCCTGAAGGGTTTGTTCAGCGAGCAGCGCTTCGCTGGGGCCGCAGGCGGAAAGCAGCAAAATTAGGAGTAAAAATACAATTATCTTGTTCATAAAAAGCATTGTAAACCGGTCTTTATTTTTTAAAGAATCGGTTTACAAACTTGTTGGGTGAAAATTTAAGCATTAACAACGCGGATGGAATGTGCCAGGGCTTCTTTCATACGTTTAATCTCGGCGTCCGATTCGATACTGTTGAAGTTGTCTCGATGTTCCGACAGGACGTGTTGCAAAGCCAGTTCGGTAACTTCTTCAGCGGTCACACTCTTCGCCACAAACATACAGTTAATGCCCATATCTTTACACGTATATTGGTATAACATGGTTCCCTCAGTGGGTATTTCCCTCCGATCAACCTACGCATTCTGGAAATACCCAATGGATTAATGCGCGTGTGGAGACAGATTGTTTCTAGATCTATCATAGCGGGGAATGAGAACGAGTGCAAATTATTGGTCATGCTGACTTTTGGATGACATCCCTATCGTTTTATTTTGGTATAAGAATATTTCCGTTGTTTTGTAAAAAGTTTGTACAAACTTATGAGAGTGCTTGATTTTCTAGCGTGGTTACTGTAAATTTAAGGTATATCCAGCGGAACAAGGAAATTAACATGAAAAAAGATGAACGAAACGCACTTGTTGTTATTATTGTGATTATTTTAATCGGGTTTGGCGTAGCCCTTGCCGGTAGCCAGCAGGGGTCGCAGATTGCTGGTTTACCTGTCTTTGCGGTATTGGTGGGTTTGGCGTTTGTGATTCAATGGGTGGTTTTTATTCCCTCCTATCTCGCTCAGACCGAAAAATATTTTGATCTGACCGGTGCCATCACCAATATCACTTTGACGATATTGGCATTGATATTGAGTTCCAAGCTCGATGCCAGGGCTTTTCTGGTGGCCGGCATGGTCATCTTGTGGGCTGGCCGCTTGGGCACCTTCTTATTCTTGCGGGTTAAAAAAGCGGGAAAGGATGGACGCTTTGATGATCTCAAGCCTTCGTTTATCCGCTTTTTGAATGTGTGGACGGTGCAAGGGTTATGGATCACGCTGACCGTTGCTGTGGCTTTGATCGCGATTACCACCACAACCCGCAAAGATTTGGGTGTCTTTGCCATTGTGGGATTTTTGATGTGGCTGTTTGGTTTCAGCTTTGAGGTGGTTGCCGATATGCAAAAAAGTCGTTGGAATGCGAACCCTGAAAATAAGGGTAAATTTATCAACACCGGTTTATGGTCACGTTCGCGCCATCCCAATTATTTTGGTGAGATCACCTTATGGCTGGGGGTAACGCTGGTGGCCGTGCCAGTGTTACAAGGCTGGCAGTGGATCGCCCTGATTTCCCCTGTTTTTGTGACCCTTTTGTTAACCCGTGTGAGCGGCATCCCGATGCTGGAAAAACGGGCTGATAAAAAATGGGGCGGACAGAAAGATTACGAGCAATACAAAGAAGAAACCCCGGTGTTGATCCCGAAGGTTTAGGTTTCTGCGCCACGCCTAACCCCTCTCCGCATTTTTGGGAGAGGGGTTTTCAGTACCTTTCGCCATCACGATTTGTTCTAACATTTCCATGGGAATGGACAGCACCATGCTAGTTCCTGTTTTAAAAATCTTCCGTATCAGGAAAATCTACTCCCGCGTAGAAAAAAAAACAGAAGATAAGTTAAAGCTCACCGGATCACTGCAGGCAGATAAATATTATGACGTTCACCTTCAACAATTAAGGAAAAATACTGAACATCTGCCGGGTCGACACCATTTTGCGCAGTTAAGATCAGAGGATAAACACCACGAAGGGTATGATTCGCTATGCCGGTAAGGATGGCAGTTCCATCCCCTCGATCTGTAAAACTAATCCCATCAGGCAAGACGCCGCTTTGTGTTATGCTTGGGGTTGGATTTCCACGGGTTGTGATCACAAACGATCCGAATTCGTCAACCTTAAAAACGGTTGAATTCGTACTCGTGATTTGTGGGGCGCTGAAGGTAATATTGGATTGTACGGATACATAAAACGGATCAGAGGGAATACCGTTGCTATAAATAATGGCATAGGCCGGCCCGACTGGGAACTCTGTCAAGGCAACGCTGGTAAAGGAAGTTGGGCTAAACCCAGCCGCCGGATCGGGGGTGAGCCACTGTACTTGTTCATTGCCCAGGCTGTAAAGCAGCAAGAGCGGGTACCCTGATGAGACGGATTGAGTGCCTCCACTGGATGCCTCCAACAACTGGTGGCCATAGAACTGATTCCCCGTGATGGTTAATGCTTCACCGATAACCGCATTTGAAACAGCATTGATTTGAGGCTGCCAGGATTGAGAAAAAATAGACCAGCCGATATATTGTTCGGTCGATTTTAAATACTCGGAAGAAGTGGAGTTCCCTCCCAGAATCATGACGCGCCCATTGGGCAGTAGAACGGACTTGTGATCTGTGCGGGCATGTGTCATTGTACTGGTTCGGGTAATGCTGGCAGCGGCCGGGTCAAAAACTAAATATTGATCGAGAATTGTCGAATCATTGCTGCCCCCAGCCAGCAAAACTCTGCCATCGCCCATCAGGGTGGCACTATGTCCGGCTCGTTCGGAAGGAAGTAAACCCAAATCTGACCAAGTATTTGTTTCTGGGTTATAGCGTTCAATTTGGGCATACAATACCAGCCCCGATCTGCCGCCCGTGACCAAAACGCGGCCATCTGGTAAAAGGGTCATGGTGAAATCAGATTTTCCATACGTGCTGTTAACCTCATTTGACATGGATTCTGCTTTAAACCAGGTTTGATCGCTTGGATTGAATAATTCAACTGTTTTTAATGTAGAAAGTGTAGTGCTACCAGGCTTTTGTGCCAATCCGCCGGCAATCATAACTCGTCCATCCTTTAATAACAAAGCCCTATGATCCATGCGGGGAAAATTGAGGTTGGTTGTCTCGCTCCAGGTATCGGTGCTGGGGTCATAAATTTCTACACTTGCCAATGTGCGCTCCGAAAGAAGTTTATTATCCCCTCCAACGATCAATACCTTTCCATTTGCCAGCAAAGTAGCACTGTGAAAGGCTCTGGCATTTGTCATCGGAGCTGCGTTTGTCCACGTTTTTTCTTGAGGGTCATAGATTTCGGTTGTGTTTAAGACAGTTGTTTGATTATATTCGCCCAAGCCGCCCGTCACCAAAACCTGTCCATTGGGAAGAAGGGTAGCGGTATGGTATCGGCGAATGTGGTTCATAGGAACGTGCATTGACCAGGTGCTTGAATCGATATTGTACATTTCAGTAAATTTGGTATTTTGGTCACTTACGCGAATTCCGGTAATCAATAGATTATGATTCGGCAATCGTGTAACCGTTTCTGGGGTTATTGCATTGATCATTGATGGGGTGATTTGCTCATAACCCGGGGCCGGGTCTAAAAGCTCAACCGAGCGAAGTGCTTCGCTGCCATCACTTCCTCCAACAGCCATCAAGCTGCCCGAAGGCAATAAGACCGTTGTATGATAGTAGCGAGCTTGTTTGAAAGAAGGGGAAGCACGCCAGGTATTTGTATCGGTTTCATATTGTTCACAACTCGAAAGAATTGTGCCGTTATAACCACCACACACCAATAAATCGCCATTGGGTATAAGAGCAGCATGGTGATAGGCGCGCTTGTTTGTTAATGCGGTTCCATCTTCCCAAGATTGTGTGATCGGATCATAAAGCTGGACACTGTTGTGATAATTCGTTGTGGGGCTTGGTAAAGATGAATAATAACGCCCTCCGGCAATCAAAACCATCCCATTATTTAACAAAGTCGCGCTATGTGCCCCGCGAGAGCCACTAAAGCTTACTCCGGCGCGCAGGCTATTATCGGCTGGGTCAAAGATGGCGGTGGTATTGGTGTAAGAAAGGGGTGTGTTTAGACTGGTTTGTCCACCCGCAATTAAGACTGTCCCATCCGGTAAACGGGTAGCAGTATGGTCTTTCAGCCCATTGGTGAGTGAGGTTTTCAGCGGGGTAAAGGTTTCATCTCGGGGATCAAAAAGCTCACCAGTATTGGAGAGGGTAAGCAACCCGGTTTGCCCGCCAACCAGCAGTACCCGGCCGTCCGTTAACAACGTGGCCGTGTGAAACTGGCGTGGTGAACTCATCGAAGCCGACAGTAGCGTCCAGGTATTGGTGGTGGGGTCATATATTTCTGCATTATTTAAATAATCAGCCGTTCCAATGCCAGACAATCCTTTACCACCGGCTACCAAAACCCGCCCATCCGGTAGTAAAACGGCGGTATGTCCGCTGCGTGCATACTGCATCGAGGCAGCTGCACTCCAGGATCCCCGGAACGGATCATAAATAGCTGCACTATTAAGATAAGAATCGTTGTCCTGTTTGCCACCAACTGCCAATAAACGCCCATCCGAAAGCAAGGTGAGGGTGTGGTTGGTGCGGGCGGTGCTGAGGGAGGAAAGAAATTCCCATGATAGGGGGGCCGCATCCACAACGGGAATGTGAGCGGGTAAGAGCAGCGAGCAAGCTAATACAAAGACCATCCAACAAAGAGATATTTTTCGCATGGTGAACTCCCTGATTTTGATTGTTAAAAAAAATCATATCCATGCATCGTCAAAAAATCGTCAAAAATTAAACCCGATGGTGGGTTGTTAGCAATTTCTTGATTCAAAATGTTAATTTTTGGTTCATTACGACAGGTTACACCGCAAACCAACCTACCGTACCTCTTAGGCCGGATTCCTTGGGCGGAACAAGTGCGCTAATTACGAATTTAAGCAAATATACGATTTCCGTACAGGGATTACAGTATTCTTACCCGGAAATCTACCATAGCTATCTCACAAAAATTGTTTCAAACTAACACTCACTATAGCCGCAGGCGTAACACTTGCGACACCCTTCCTCATTGACGAAGGCACCCTGGCCGCACTCGGGGCATAGGTCGCCGATCTGCATCATCGGCTGGTGGGGCGGGATTTCAACGGTGGGGGTTTTGTGTCGGCTGCCATTGGTTTTGGGTTTGCTTTCGCGGTTTTCTGCTGCTTCGATGCGTACCTCACGCCCATCCAGATAGTCGGTTAGAATCTGGGCCAGGCCATCCGGCAGGGAGCGCACGCGGTTCGGGCCAAACCCGAGCGGGCGTCCGCCGCCAATTCCGTTTAATTGGCTGACCACATCTTTCAGGCGTTTGCTGGGTTCAACAGTGGAGGTCAGGCGTAGGATATAGGAGATCAGACGGCCAATCGCTTCCGAGACAGCGGCTGTATCTGACCCGGCCTTGGCGGAGTTGATAAAGACTTCAAAGGGCTGCTGGCCGCCGTTTTCGTTGATGGTGATGAAGGCTTTGCCGAGCGGGGTGCCGATCTGGTACGTGAAGCCGTTCAGGTAGCGGGGGCGCGGCTTTTTGCTCTCCGACCATAGAATTTGCGGCTGCGGGGTTGCGGCCATTTTTTCCGGTTCTTTTTCTTTGGCGGTGGCATGGGTTTCCAAAACCACTGCGTCGCGTGATCCAGTGACATAAACGGTGATGCCCTTACAACCCAATTCCCAGGCCAGCTTATAGGCGGTGGCGACTTCTTCTTCCGTCGCGCCCGCCCCAAAATTAATGGTTTTGGAGAGTGAATTATCCACAAAGGCCTGTAAGGCGGCCTGCATGCGCACGTGTTCTTCGGCACTAATATCGGCCGAGACGACAAAGGTATCGCGGATATGCTGCGGAATTTCTTCGACGCCCTGGCAGTTGCCCTGCTGCATGGTTTTTTGGAAGATCACTTCGCGGGTAGCCTGATCGATTCCGGCTTTGACGAGGGCTTCTTCAAAGGCCGGGCTGGCGTAGGTTAGTTTTAGATCTTTACCGTTGTCATTGACATGGCGGATATAGGCCAGTGCAAAAACCGGTTCACAGCCGTAGCCCTCACAGCCGGCGACGGTGGAGATGGTGCCGGTCGGGGCGACGGTGGTTTGGGCGGCATTGCGGATGCCGGATTGTTGGATGCCTTGGCGGATCGCATCCCAATTCAGATCCGGCCGCTGCCAGTCGTGATCGTAGGGCACAATCGAAACTGGCGGCTGCCAGGTCAGATTTTGCGGGTCGTAAATCGAACCTTGAATAGCCGGGAAAGGGCCGCGCTGTTGGGCGAGTTCAATGCTAGTTTTCATGCTATGGTAACGGACAAACTCCATCACCTGCGCACCAAATTCCTGCCCTTCAGGGCTGCCATAGCGGATACCGGCGCGGTACATTAAGTCGGCTAGTCCCATGATTCCCAATCCGATGCGGCGGGCACGTAAGGCAGCTTCGCGTAATTGGGGTACGGCTGGCACGTAGGCGTTGGCTTCCACCACATTGTCCAGGAAGGTGGTCGCCAGTACCGTATCCTTGCGAAGTTGTTCCCAATCAATCGTGCCGTCCGCGTCACAGTGCTGGGAGAGGTTTAACGAGCCCAAACAGCAATTTTCGTAAGGGCCAAGCCACTGTTCGCCACAAGGATTGGTGGCTTCTAGTGCGTATAGGTGAGGTACGGGGTTAGAGCGGTTGGCGGCATCCAGGAAGAGCATGCCCGGTTCGCCGTTATGGTGAGCTTGTTTAACAATTTGGGCGAATAATTCGCGGGCTGGTACGCTTTTATAGGTCAGGATCGGATAGCCAGCTGCTTCGATCTGGTCAATGGTGCCTTGATAGTTGCTATGCTCGGGGTGGGAGACATCTGGGAAGCGCAATGCCCATTCCTCATCATTTTCCACGGCGCGCATAAAATCATCGGTAATGCCGACCGAGATATTAAAATTGGTAATGGCGTTTTCGTTGGTTTTACAGCTGACAAAATCTTCAATATCGGGGTGATCGACCCTGAGGACGGCCATATTTGCGCCGCGGCGGGTGCCGCCTTGGGCAACTTCGCCAAAGGCGTGATCATACACCCGCAGGAAGCCAACCGGTCCGGTGGCTTTTCCGGCTGAGGTGTTGACGTGGGTTTTGCTCGGACGCAGACGGGAGAAAGAGAAACCGTTACCGCCGCCGGTCTGCTGAATGAGGGCTGCATCGCGCAGGGTCTGGAAGATGCCGGCTGAGGAACGTCCCATATCGTCTTCGATGGGTAAGACAAAGCAAGCCGCTAATTGCCCAAGCGGGGTTCCAGCACCGGTGAAGGTGGGGGAATTGGGGAAGAAGCGTTTGTGGATCAAGAGGTCATAAAATGCCTTAGCCCGTTCCAGCACATCACCATTCCAATTTTCTTCCACGCTGGCAACCTGGTAGGCCACCCGCCAGAACATTTCTTCCACGGTTTCAATTGGCTGGCCATCTTTTCCACGCCGCAGGTAGCGTTTTTCAAGCACTTTTCGGGAATTATCCGACAGGTCAATTTTTGGTAATCCCTTGAGGATGGGCGGGGTTTCGGTTTTTGTTTGGGGATGGTTATCGTTCATGCTTTCTTTCTCCTAAAGCGGGGTTATTAAAATTGGACTTGATTAATTTTCGAGCAGTTTATCCACTTCGTGGCGGATAGCACGCAGGTCATCCAGGTTGAGATAAACAATCGCATAGCGCACATAAGCGATCAGGTCGAGTTCTTTTAAGACTTGAATGACTTTATCGCCGACCACACGGGAAGAGACCTCCGCCCGCCCCATTTTTTGCAGCGATGACTCAATTTCCCCTACCATGCGGTCAATCTGACTGGCAGAGACGGGTCGTTTGACACAGGCAATGCGAATACCCCGTTCTAGCTTTTCTCGATCAAATTCTTCACGGGTACCATCTCGCTTAATAACCAGGGGCGTTGCCATGATCGGGCGTTCGTAGGTACTGAAGCGTTGATTACAGGATTCGCACTCACGCCGCCGCCGAATCCCTCCCCGCGAATCGTGGGTTGTATCAATCACACGTAATTTATCACCCTGGCAAAATGGACAATTCAAGAGACCCTCCTTGAAGGTAAGCAAACCACGCTTGTAGAGGCTGGCTTAAGGTATACGGCTGTTTTGAAAAATATACCCCATATATAGGGGTGTATAAGTTGATGTTCCTTGTATGTATGGATTTTAGCATAAGAAGGAAAGGCAAGCAAGCCAGAAGCTTAACGTATTACCTTAAAATTTTCTGGGGATAGAACGAGAATTCTATTCTTTTTGATTGCAAAAACAAGTCAACCTACCCGCTAATCGAGACCGTGTATGTAGGGGTAATTAGGAAGGATTATTGAAATGAGCCCAGGAGTAGGGGAAGGGCGACCCGAATCTAGCGATAGGACATTGTAAGCTTAAAATTTTGACCGGAAGATGTCTTCCAAGTTAATCATCGATAAGCAAAGTCCCGCGTTCTTGCGGGACTTTGCTTCGTATTTTCCCCCAAGACCGGGGTACCTACTTAACTTGTGGAGTTGGATCGGTACCCTGGTCAGGCATTGTGGAGAACATGGGAGGTTCTATGGATCATTGTGGGATTTTTCATGGAG
>JACDJC010003853.1_pt1 | contig 10592 bp, 5 predicted proteins | sample 7454191 | NCBI WGS metagenome assembly JACDJC01 (sample SAMN14253291, study PRJNA609438) | sludge metagenome | isolation source: sludge after 25d culture with pyrite and EDTA | collected 2018-12-20
ACGCTTTCTCACGGTCCCTTCAAGACGCTGTCGATGCCGGGCATGACCATGGAGTTTTCGTTGGCCAATCCAACGCTTGCCAAAGGCTTGAAGGTGGGTGACCGGGTGCGTGCCGGCGTGCTCGAAACCGACGAAGGCCTGCTGGTCGAGAAGCTCGACAAGACCGGAGAAGCCAGATGATCGCGCACCTTATCAAGTGGTCGGTCGCCAATCGTTTTCTGGTCTTGCTGGCGACGCTGTTCACCGTGGCCTGGGGCATCTGGGCAGTGAAGACCACGCCGATCGACGCGCTGCCCGATCTCTCGGACGTGCAGGTCATCATCCGCACGGCTTATCCGGGGCAGGCGCCGCAGATCGTCGAGAACCAGGTTACCTATCCGCTCGCCACCACCATGCTGTCGGTGCCGGGCGCGAAGACGGTGCGCGGCTTTTCCTTCTTCGGCGACAGCTTCGTCTACGTCATTTTCGAAGACGGCACCGATCTCTACTGGGCGCGTTCGCGAGTGCTGGAATATCTCAGCCAGGTCCAATCCAGGCTGCCCAAAACCGCCGCGCCGGCGCTGGGTCCGGATGCCACCGGGGTGGGCTGGATTTACCAGTACGCGCTGATCGACCGTAGCGGTAAGCACGATCTGGCGCAGTTGCGCACCTTGCAGGACTGGTTTCTGAAATACGAATTGAAAACCCTGCCCAACGTGGCTGAGGTGGCCACTATTGGTGGCATGGTCAAGCAGTATCAGGTGGTGCTCGATCCGGTGAAGCTCGCCAGTTTCGGCATTACGCACGAAGAAGTGATCAAGGCGATCCGCTCGGCCAATCAGGAAACCGGCGGCGCCGTGCTGGAGCTTGCCGAAACCGAGTTCATGGTGCGCGCCAGCGGCTATCTCAAGAACATTGCCGATTTTCGCGATATTCCACTACGACTGGCTGGCACCACGCCGGTCAGCCTGGGCGACGTAGCGCATATCCAGCTCGGCCCCGAAATGCGCCGCGGCATTGCCGAACTCAATGGCGAGGGCGAAGCCGTCGGCGGCATTGTGGTGCTGCGCTCGGGCAAGAACGCGCGCGAGACCATTGCCGCCGTCAAAACCAGACTCGACACGCTCAAGGCCAGCCTGCCGCCGGGCGTTGAAATCGTGCCGACCTACGATCGCAGCCAGTTGATCGATCGTGCGATCGATAACCTCTCGAGCAAGCTAGTCGAGGAGTTCATCGTGGTGGCGCTGGTGTGTGCGCTGTTCCTGTGGCACCTGCGTTCCTCGCTGGTGGCCATCGTTTCGCTGCCGCTGGGCGTACTGATTGCCTTCATCATCATGCGCCAGCAGGGGGTCAACGCCAACATCATGTCGCTTGGCGGCATTGCCATCGCCATTGGTGCGATGGTCGATGCGGCAGTGGTGATGATCGAGAATGCCCACAAGAAAATCGAAATGTGGAATCACGCCCACCCCGGCGAAACACTGGCAGGCGAGACGCGCTGGAAAGTGGTCACCGATGCGGCGTGCGAGGTCGGCCCTGCGCTGTTTTTCTCGCTGCTGATCATCACGCTGTCCTTCATCCCGGTATTCACGCTGGAAGCGCAGGAAGGACGCCTGTTTGGCCCGCTGGCCTTCACCAAGACCTACGCCATGGCCGCGGCTGCCGGCCTCTCGGTGACGCTGATTCCGGTGCTGATGGGCTACTGGATCCGAGGCCGGATTCCCGACGAGACGAAGAATCCGCTCAATCGGGGATTGATCCGCATCTATCAGCCAATGCTTGATGCTGTGCTCAGCTACCCCAAGCTCACGCTGCTTGCCGCTGCGCTGGTTTTTCTGACTGCACTGTGGCCGATGAGCCGTCTCGGCGGTGAGTTCCTGCCGCCGCTGGACGAGGGCGACCTGCTTTACATGCCATCGGCCCTGCCGGGCCTGTCGGCGCAAAAGGCCTCCGAGTTGTTGCAGCAGACCAACCGGCTGATCAAGAGCGTGCCCGAGGTGGCGAGCGTTCATGGCAAGGCAGGACGCGCCGAAACCGCCACCGATCCGGCACCGCTGGAAATGTTCGAGACCATCATTCAGTTCAAGCCGCGCGAGGCATGGCGGCCGGGAATGACGCCGGAGAAGCTGGTCGAGGAACTGGATCGCGCGGTCAAGGTGCCGGGGCTTGCCAACATCTGGATTCCGCCGATCCGCAACCGCATCGACATGCTCGCCACCGGCATCAAGAGCCCGGTCGGGGTCAAGGTCGCGGGCAGTAACCTGGCCGATATCGACCGCATCGCGCAGGAGGTCGAGCGCATCGCCAAAACCGTGCCCGGCGTGTCGTCTGCACTGGCCGAACGGCTCACTGGAGGGCGCTACATCGACGTCGACATCAATCGGGCGGAAGCTGCGCGCTATGGTATGAACATCGGCGATGTGCAGTCGGCGGTGGCTAATCTCATCGGCGGCGAAAACATCGGCGAAACAGTCGAAGGCCTGGCGCGTTATCCGATCAACGTGCGCTACCCGCGCGAGTGGCGCGATACGCCAGCCAAGCTCGCCGCACTGCCCATTCTCACTCCCAATGGCAGCCAGATTACGCTCGGCACGGTGGCCAGCGTCAAGATCACCGATGGCCTGCCCATGCTGAAAAGTGAAAACGCGCGGCCCTCGGGCTGGGTCTATGTCGATGTGCGCGGCCGTGATCTCGCATCCACCGTGGCCGATCTGCAGGCGGCTGTGTCTGCCCAGGTCAAACTCGAACCCGGCATGAGCCTGGCTTATTCCGGCCAGTTCGAGTTCATGGAGCGCGCCAACAAGCGGCTCAAACTGGTCGTGCCCGCCACGCTGCTCATCATCCTGGTGCTGCTCTACCTCACCTTCAATCGATTCGATGAAGCCGTGCTCATCATGGCTACGTTGCCGTTTGCTCTCACCGGCGGCGTGTGGTTTCTCTACCTGATGGGCTATCAGCTTTCAGTTGCCACCGGCGTTGGCTTTATCGCGCTGGCCGGGGTGTCGGCCGAGTTCGGCGTCATCATGCTGCTGTACCTGAAAAACGCATGGGACGCGAAACAGGCGGCCGGACAAACCGGCGAGGCTGATCTCATTGACGCCATCCGTGAAGGCGCCGTGCAACGCGTGCGCCCCAAGGCCATGACCGTCGCCGTCATCGTCGCCGGCCTTCTGCCCATTTTGCTGGGCAGCGGCACCGGCAGCGAGGTAATGAGCCGCATCGCCGCACCCATGGTCGGCGGCATGTTGAGTGCACCGCTGCTGTCGCTGTTTGTCGTGCCCGCAGCCTATCGTCTGATGCGCCGTCGCAAACAGGCCGCACCGGGCCTGGTGCAGCCCCAGACCGGAGTTGTTTGAGCCGTTTGCATCCTGTACCGCCAGGCCGAGGTTCCCCGCAGGGCAGGCTTGGCGGTATCCTTGCGTTTTGCCTTAACCGATTACGAACATGAAAAAAGCTGCCGACCTTAACGCATTGATCGATCTTGTCCACGAAGCCGTCTACGAAGTCGACGAACTGCGCGCCTGTCTGGAGCACGATGACGACGAAGCCGCCACCTACACTCCGTATCTCGATCCGCTGGACAGCATGCTGCGCGAACTGCACGAATCGATGACGTCAGGCAAATATGCAGGCGCCGGCACAGGCGAGGATCTGGCCTTTATGCCCCTGTTCAAGAAACACGAACGCAGTATCCCGTTTCGCGAACTGTTGCGCACGATCAACCTGACGCATCGCGAGGGCTATGAGGTCTGATCAAAATGAGATGCTGCGCAATATTCGGCTTCAACAATCATTGAGCAAAGCCGAAGCGCTGAACCGACGTCAATTTGTCAGCCTTTTCCTGTCTGTGTAAAAATGACCGATTTTTTCCTGGGGTCATTAAATGAAGCACTGGAACACACGCTATCCAAACCGATTCAATCTGGATTCAAACGAAGACTATCAAAAATGGCGTGATGAAAAGCTGGCGGCCTACCCCAGGACTCTAGGCGAGTTGGTGGTCGAACTCGGCGACATGACGGCGATAAGCGATGCCGAGAAAACCAAAATTCTGGAGCGTGTCGAGTTGGCCAATATGTGTGTTTACACGGCTGGCGCGGCCGAACTCAGCATGGATTCCCTGCTGAGCCTGGGCAAGCAGCTGGGCGTTTCCGATACGGACAAGTCCAGGCGCCACTCCAATTCGGACGAGTTGACCGCTTCGGGCATTCTGAACCGGGCCATTCCATTCACGACCCGGCATGTTCGCTGGCATACGGATGCCACTTACTACGGGTCGGACAAAACCATCCAGGCCTTGTTCCTGTTGTGCAAGCGGCCGGCGCTTGAAGGCGGCAGCAACCAGGTCCTGGACAATGAAATCCTGTACATCCAGATGCGCGACAAGGATCCGGAAGCCCTCAGGGTGCTGATGAGCAAGGATTGCTTCAAATACAAGAACCCCAAGACCGGAGAAATCGACGATCACCTGGGCGGAAAGGTTTTCTGGACGAATCCCGATGGTCATTTATGCCACCGCTTTTCATTCAGAAAAATGGACATGGCCTGGTCTGAAGACAGTGACGTCAAGGCTGCCCAGGACGTGCTGGAGCCCCTGATTCTGCAAGGCTCGGAGTATGTGATTGAAGGCCGGCTGGAATCCGGCCTGGGGCTGGTTTCAAACAATGTGCTGCATACCCGCGAAAAGCTTGTGGACAGCGAGGATGACGCCAGCAAGCGCCTGCTGTTCAGGACGCGATTCTATGATCGGGTGAATGCCTGTTAAGGCGGATCATTCTTTGTATGCTCGGGATAAATGGGCCAGCGCAAGCTGGCCCATTTGTCATTGGGATGGCTTATGACCACACGCCGGGGCGTGGTGAGAAACTGTCCAGCACACGCAGGTAGCTGGCGCGCGCCATGATGGACGGATCGGGCAGGTTCTGCTGGCTCATGCTGCCTTTCAGTTGGGCAACCGATTCGTATTCCTTTTCTTCCATCCAGTGCTGCATTGACGCGAGGATTTCCGTCAGCCTGTCCGGGCCGTATTCGAGCAGACAGGAGGCGAGATGGACCACGTCGGCGCCGGCCAGCAGCAGCTTCATGGCTTCGTCCTGGCCGTGGACGCCGCCGGTGGCAGCCAGGGTGAGACGGGTGCGACCGTGCAGGATCGCGATCCAGCGGATGCGCAGCAATGCCTCGCCGCGATTCGACAGCTGCAACTGGTCGGCCATGTGCAGGTCATCCAGATCGATGTCCGGTTGATAGAAGCGGTTGAACAGGGCAACGCCCTGTGCGCCCGCGCCTTCAAGTTGCTGCACGAAATGCGGCAGCGATGAAAAGAAGGGTGACAGCTTCATGACGATGGGCAGGCTCACGACCTTGCGCAGGTCGGTGAGCAGCTCGATGTAGCGGGCTTCTACCGCCTCGCCCGGGATGAGCATGTCGGCGGCAACGTGATAGACGTTGAGTTCGAGCGCATCGGCGCCGGCCTGTTCCAGTTCGCGGCCCAGTTCCACCCAGCCGGATGGCGATACGCCATTGAGGCTGGCCACCACCGGGATGTCGAGTCGCCGCTTGAGCTGGTGCAGGTGCGATACGTAGCATTCAAGTCCGCCCCGGTAATCGCCAGAGTCGGGCAGGAATCCATTCGTTTCGCTGTGCCCCGGATCGGCCTGCACCAGGAAGCGCTCCATCATTGCGTCTTCCGCCATCAATTCCTCTTCGAACAGGGAATGCATCACCAGTGCCGCCGCGCCGGCGTCTTCCAGACGCAGCGCGGTATCCATGTTTCTCGACAACGGCGAGGCGGAGGGCACCAGCGGGTTCTTGAGCTTGAGGCCGAGATAGTCGGTGGAAAGATCAATCATGTCATTCATCCTTTTTGGATTCGTCGGCAGGGTTCCGGGCCATGTCCTGGTATGCCTTGAAGCGTTGATCAGCTTCCTGCTGCGCGCTTTCCATGAACTGCTGCGCGGCTTCGGGATGGCTGCGCGAGAGCATGGCGAAGCGGGTTTCCGATTCCATGAAGGCCTTGATCGGCTGGCTGGGCGCGGCTGAATCGAGCTTGAAGGGATGGGTGCCGGCTTCCTTCAGCCGCGGGTCGTAACGGAACAGCGGCCAGTGCCCGCTCTTGACCGCCAGTTCCTGCTGGCGCTGGTTGTAGACCATGTCGTAGCCGTGGGCGATGCAGGGGCTGTAGGCAACGATGAGCGAGGGGCCGGGATAGGACTCGGCTTCATGGAACACGCGCAGAGTCTGCACATCCTTGGCACCATAGGCCACGGTGGCGACGTAGACATGGCCATAGTCGCTCGCAAGCCTGGCCAGGTCTTTCTTCGCCGTGGCCTTGCCGCCGGCCGAGAATTTGGCCACCGCGCCGAGCGGCGTGGCCTTGGAGGTCTGGCCGCCGGTGTTGGAATACACCTCAGTGTCGAGCACCAGGATGTTGACGTCGTGAGACAAGGCCAGCACATGGTCGAGGCCACCGTAGCCGATGTCGTAGGCCCAGCCGTCGCCGCCGATGATCCATACCGAGCGCCGGATCAGCCATTCGGCGACGCTGGCAAGCTCCTGCGCGCGCGGGTGGCTGGAGCGGGCCAGCTTGTCCCCTAGCGCTGCGACGCGCTCGCGTTGTTCGCGAATCACCGCTTCGTCGCGCTGATCGGCGCCGAGCAGCGCATCAGCCAGGTCGGCACCGATTTCACTGGCCATCTCTTTCACCAGTTGCTGCGCGTAACCCATCAACTGGTCGGCGGAAAGGCGCATGCCGAGGCCGAACTCGGCATTGTCCTCGAACAGCGAATTGCTCCAGGCCGGGCCGCGTCCGGCACCGTTAACGGTGTAGGGCGTGCTCGGCAGGTTGCCGCCGTAGATGGACGAGCAGCCAGTGGCATTGGCAATCAGCATGCGGTCGCCGAACAATTGGGTGGCGAGGCGGATATAAGGCGTCTCGCCACAGCCGGCGCAGGCGCCGGAAAACTCGAACAACGGGTCGAGCAGCATGGCGCTGGGGATAGTGTTGTGCTTGATCGCGCCACGGTCGAATTCGGGCAGGCGCAGGAAGAAGGCGAGGTTGTCGCGTTCCTGATCGCGCAATGGATCAATCGGCGCCATGTTCACCGCACGCCGGCTGACGTTGGACTTGTCGTGAATCGGACAGGCCTCGACACAGTCGCCGCAGCCGGTGCAGTCTTCTGCCGCCACCTGATAGCTGATGTGGGTGCCAGCCGGGAAATCCTTGCTGCGCGCCGGGACGTGCTTGAAGGTCGGCGGCGCGTTGGTGGTGGCTTCGGCGCTGAAGAGGCGCGAGCGGATGGCAGTGTGGGGACAGACGAACACGCACTTGCCGCACTGTGTGCACAAATCCTCATCCCAGACCGGGATTTCCAGTGCAATGTTGCGCTTCTCGTATCGCGCGGTGCCGAGCGGGTAGGTGCCGTCGGCGGGAAAGCCGGATACGGGCAGCTGATCGCCCTTGCCCTGATAGATCGGCAGGGTCAGGTCGCGGACGAAGTCGGGAATGTCTGCTGCATCTGCCGCTGCGGCGATGGGTGCAGCGGCCTGCGCGTCGTCATCTGCCGGAATGGCAAGCTGATGCAGCTTTGCCAGTGTCGTGTCGATGGCCCGGTAGTTCAGTTCTACCAGGCGCTTGCTCTTCCTGCCGTAGGTCTTGTCGACCGCCTGTTTGATGGCGGCAATGGCTTCGTCTTTGGGCAGGATGCCGGAGATGGCAAAGAAGCAGGTCTGCATGATGGTGTTGATGCGCCGCCCCATGCCGGCCTCGGCCGCCACCGCATAGGCGTCGATGACCCAAAGCTGCAGCTGCTTGTCGCGAATCTGCGTGCGCATTTTCTGTGGCAGCGTGTCCCATACCTGATCCGCCGGGGTCGGCGTGTTGAGCAGAAAGACGCCATGGGGCGCGGCGTGCTCGAGCAGGTCGTAGCGCTCGACGAACACCGTCTGGTGGCAGGCGACGAAGCCTGCCATGCCGGCTTCCACCAGATAGGTCGAACGGATCGGAGCCGGGCCAAAGCGTAGGTGCGAGACGGTGACGGCGCCGGATTTTTTCGAGTCGTAGACGAAATAGCCCTGCGCCTGCAGGTCGGTGGCCTCGCCGACGATCTTGATCGAGTTCTTGTTGGCCGACACCGTGCCGTCGGCCCCCAGTCCCCAGAACACGGCGTGCTGCAGTTGTCGCGCCGCATCGGTGCGATAGTTCGCATCCCATGGCAGTGACAGGTGGGTGAGGTCGTCGTGGATGCCGATGGTGAACTGGCGTCTACGATCTTTCACGGGCTTCAGCCCGTTGATAGTCGGAGTCCCCTTGTGGGGCGTGGCCTGGGCCAGTTCGTCGAACACGGCTTTGACCATGCCGGGGGTGAACTCCTTGCTGGCAAGACCGTAGCGGCCGCCGATGACGCGCGGCATGGTGCGCGTGCCGTCTGCCGTCGCCTGCGCCAGCGCGGTGATCACATCCTTGTAGAGCGGCTCGCCATCTGAGCCCGGCTCCTTGCAGCGGTCGAGCACGGCGATGGCTTGTACACTCTGTGGCAAGGCGCTCAGCAGTGCTTCTGCAGAAAGCGGCCGATACAGCCGCACCTTCAGCACACCCACTTTCTCGCCGTGGGCGAGCAGATCGTCAACGGTTTCATGCACGGTCTCGGCGCCGGAGCCCATGAGCACGATCACGCGCTCGGCGTCGGCCGCACCGACATAGTCGAACAGGTGATAGTGCCGCCCGGTGAGTTCGCCAAACCGGTCCATTGCCGTCTGCACGACCTGCGGAAACGCGTCATAGAATGGGTTGATGCGCTCGCGCGACTGGAAGAATACATCCGGGTTCTGCGAGGTGCCGCGCAACACCGGATGCTCGGGCGAGAGCGCGCGTGTCCGGTGTGCGGCGATGTGGTCCGCATCGAGCATGGCCTGCACCGTTTCGGCATCAACGGCATCGATTTTCGCCACCTCGTGCGAGGTGCGGAAGCCATCGAAGAAATGGATCACCGGAATGCGTCCTGCCAGCGTTGCCGCCTGCGCGATCAGCGCGAGATCTTGGGCTTCCTGCGGCGAGTTGGCGGCGAGCAGCGCGCAGCCGGTGGCGCGGCAGGCCATGACGTCGGAATGGTCGCCAAAAATCGACAGCGCATGCGTCGCCAGGGTGCGCGCTGCCACGTGCAGCACGAAGGGCGTCAGTTCGCCGGCGATCTTGTAGAGGTTGGGGATCATCAGCAACAGGCCCTGGCTGGCAGTGAAGCTGGTGGCCAGCGCGCCCGTGGTGAGCGCGCCGTGCAAGGCGCCTGCCGCACCTGCTTCCGACTGCATCTCGATGATCTTGGGCACCGCCCCCCACAGGTTGGGCTTGCCCTGCGAGGCCCATTCATCCGCCCACTCGCCCATGCTGGACGCAGGCGTGATCGGATAAATTGCGATGACTTCGTTGCCGAGATAGGCCATGCGGGCAACGGCTTCGTTACCATCGATAGTGAGCGTGGTTCTTGACGCTTCAGCGTCTTTAGAGCGTGATTGTTGCCGATTCATCGGCTTTACAACCACGGCCTCCCCCTCGCGGGGAGAACCACGGCCTGCCCCTTGCGGGTGGAGCGTGGTGGTCATGCTGCGCCTTTCAAGATAGAACCGTCCTTTATTCTAGCCCGGAGTCACGAATCAGCCAGCCCTGAGATGCTTATTCATCGCGCAGCGCCTCCACCGGATTGAGCCGGGCGGCGCGCATGGCGGGAACGACACCGGCCGCCAGCCCGATCAGCATCGACAGCAGCAGCGCACCGAGGGCGTAATCCCAGGGTGTGTTGACGGGCAAGCCGCTCACCGTGGTTTTCAGCAGCCAGGCAATGCCGACACCGACGCCCAGTCCGCCCAGCCCGCCGAGTGTGGACAGCACTGTGGATTCCATCAGGAACAGGGTGCGAATCTGCGCCCGCGTGGTGCCCAGTGCGGTGAGCAGGCCGATCTCGGCGACCCGTTCGGCCACGGCGATATGCATCAGCGTGACCATACCCACCGCTCCCACCAGCAGCGAAATGCCGCCGAGTGCGGCCACGGCAAAGGTCAGCACATCGAGCACGGTGGTGAGCGTGTCCAGCATCTGCTGCTGTGGCGTGAGGGTGAAATCCTCGCGTCCGTGGCGGGCAATCAGGATGCGTCTGGTGTCTTCGAGCACGGCTTCCAGCGGCGAGCCGGGGCGGTAGGCAATGTTGATTTCCATCACGCCTTCGCGGTTGAACACTTCGAGTGCGCGTGCGGTGGGAATGTAGACTGTGTCGTCGAGATCGAAACCCAGTACCTGCCCCTTGGATTTCATGACGCCGATGATGCGAAAGCGCGAGGTGCCCACTTGCAGGTTGGCGCCGAGTGGATTGGCTGTGCCGAACAGTTCGGTGCGGACTTTCGAACCCAGTACGGCAAAGGCGCGTGGGTTGCGCGGGTCATCGGCCGGCAGGAACTGGCCTACCGCGACCTGCATATTGAAGGCGCGGGAGAAATCCGGCCCTTCGCCATACACCGTCACGCGCCGGCTGCGGTTGTGGGCGCGAACTTCCGCATTACCCATCACCCCGGCATTGGTGTATTGCGCATAGCGTGAAGTTTGCAGGGCCAGTGCGTCTTCCACGGTC
>JACDJC010003858.1_pt1 | contig 10576 bp, 10 predicted proteins | sample 7454191 | NCBI WGS metagenome assembly JACDJC01 (sample SAMN14253291, study PRJNA609438) | sludge metagenome | isolation source: sludge after 25d culture with pyrite and EDTA | collected 2018-12-20
AGATCCATCGGACGGGGTCCGGCCCCGGGCGCCAGTGTTTCCAGCCGATCCAACAGATCCAGCACCCGCAGAACACGGATCAATGTCGAGGTTTGCGTCGCGGCCCCTGCCTCGATACGCTCCACCGTCCGCTTGGCTACGCCCGCCTGCTCCGCCAGCATCTCCTGCGTAAGCTGAAGCTCAAGCCGACGCTGGGCCAGGCGTCCGCCCAGCTCCGCCAGAATCGCCTCGTCCGTTAATAATCCTTCAATTTTCATCCGGAGCCCTCCTTCTATAGGAGGATATATATCGTAATTTATGGCGCATTAAAAGCTTTTTTATGATTTTTTCGTCATTTATGACGACCGGATCGTCAACACGAAAAACCCGCCGTCAAGCCGGCGTCAGGGTCGGCGGCAGGATGCCGGGATTCCAGACTTCAAGCCGGTCGCGAAAGAGCATGACCTGAACGCTGGCATGGCTGGTGTAGGCGAAATGGACCACGGCATTGACAATGACTTCGGCGACAACTTCCTGAGGAACCGTCTTAAAATGGATTTGTGTCCCAAAGTGCCGCCAGCCGCCGCTGGACAGCCATCGGATAACGCTGCGCCGCCTGGCGCAAACGTTCGCCATCCAGATGTTCCGTCTCCATTTCATCGGCTGCCGCTAGCCCCTTGCGCAGGTACAAGGTGTCCAAAATCGCTTTTTCCGGCATTGCCATTTGGAAATTATCCACCGTTTCAAATCCGAAAAACAGGTCAGGCGCCACACTGGAAAACTCGATCCGCACCCCTTGGTAATCGACGTCATACCGGCGGCCTACCGCAGTGCTCAAGGTGACCACGGTGCAAACATTGGGCACTTGCAGGCTGATGCCATGATAGTTCAAAGCCCACTCGCAACTGATGTACGCAGGAGGACGCAAAAAACAGGCCACCTCCTCCACCCGGGGAAGCCCGTAAAGAAACGAATTGGCGTAATTGCCGCGGTTGATGCGCGTGATCAGTCCCTTGGCGGCGGCCCGCGACAGAAAAACGGGCGTGTAAGGCGCCACTTTTTCGGCATCCTGTTTGCGAAACAAACGGGGCAAGCCCTTGAGACGCTGAATGGTCGATTCTTTCACGTGCCCGGATGTCATCCTGTTGAGCCCCCTTCGAAGACCATCCCTTGCGCAACAAGATCGCCCGTCAAGGCGCGCACCGCTTCGATAAATGGCCCAAAATCATCTCGCTGATAGACCGCCAGGATTTGATGGGGGATAAAACGCGGCAGGTCCTTTCTCAATGCCTCACCGATAACGGCACCAGCTTCGTCTTTCTGGAAAAGTTCGGATTGCCTGATGCGAGATTCTCTGTACAAGCTAAATCTTCCTGATTAAAGTAGACTCGCAAATTGCAATAATTTGCATTAATATACATTTAAGTATATTTACGTCAATGGAAAATGGCAGCCTTCGCCGGAAGTTGGCGTTGAATTTCTCATTGAGCCCCTTGCATGGCGGCGCCCTCCTGTTTTCGCGGACTCTCCTGCCCCTGCACTACAGTGAAACGACCGTCCTTGCGGCCAAATATCCGTTGTGCAACCCCGCCAAGCGTGTCATTAGTTCTTCTCCGTGTTCCCTGGGGACACCGGGGTTGAAAACCACTTTTTCCCAACGAACCGATGATGGACACCACCGCGCTGATCACCTTTTTTACGGCCCTCTTCTTCCTTGAGATCACCCCCGGTCCGGACATGATGCTGGTGCTGGCCAGGGGAATCGGCCAGGGACGGCGAATCGCGCTGCTCACCGCCGTGGGGCAGATCTTCGTCTCCGGCACGGTGCAGGTGTCGCTGCTGGTCCTCGGGGTGGCATCCCTGCTGCAAGCCCACCCCTCGGGCCTGGCCGCCCTTCAGTGGACCGGGGCCGCCTACCTGATCTACCTCGGCGCGAAGATGCTCCGATCGAGCATGAACGGTGGTGCCGCCATCACCGCCAGGCACTGTACCACTTCGTGGCAGGCCGTGCGCGAAGGGGCCGTCTGCAACTTGACCAATCCCAAGTCACTTCTATTTATGTTCGCGTTTCTGCCGCAGTTCGTGGATCCGGGGGCATGTTTTCCCGTTTGGGGCCAGTTGCTCGTGCTCGGATCGATCCAGAAACTCACGGGGATCTTCTCTCTGGGGGGCGTTGCCGTGGCCTCCGGCACGGTGGGGCAGTGGCTCTACCGCTGGCCCCACCTGCTCGCCTGGCAGAAGCGGTTCACGGGCCTGGTCATGCTGGGTCTCGGCTTGCGCCTGCTTTTGACCAGCGATGCGGGCGCTCCCGGCGCCATGGCCGGCGGCCGGTAGGCGGCGCTCACATAAAGCGACCGGTTTTTGCCAGGCATCCCCTTGTTGGAATTTTTCAGCGAATCGGCGAAAAAACTCTTGGATGCCCCCTGAAGCGGATAGCCTTGTGGGTTTTTACAGCCTGTTTAAGCCCTGTGCTTTTGCCACCAGTCGTACTCGAAGGGCCACTCCTGGCGGCGATAGGCGATGAGGGCCGCCATCCGGGTGTGAAAGGCCGCCATGCGCCGCTCTACCCAAGGGTAGCGGGCGCCGGTTTTCCAGGCGCCCACCAGGCGCCGGCCGAGGTTGAAGGCCCGGCGCTGCACCGCTTCCGTGAATTGGCCGTCGGGCATTTCGGCCATGGTGGCATGGACCGCGCCCACCGGATGGATCCCCGTCGTGATGAGAAACTGGTTGAGATAATCGGCGATCATCTTTTCCGGACCGCCGCCCGAGGTAACCACCGCAGCGCCGTAGCGGCCTTCGAAGCCCAGACAGTGGACCACCCCGCAGCAGCGGTCGATGAAGGCCTTGAGCTGGGCGCTGACGTGGTTGATGTAGTTGGGCGTCGCCATGATCAGGCCGTCGGCGGCCATGACCCGCTCCTTGATGGCGGCAAAATCGTCCTTTTGGGGGCAGCGACCCTCCACATGGCAGCGGTCGCAACCCCGGCAAGGGTGTACCTCGGCGCCGCGCAGAAAGACGGTTTCGGCCACCGCCCCCCGGCTGGCGGCGCCCCCCAGGACCTCGTCGAGCAGGCGGGCCGTGTTGCCCCGCCTGCCGTGGGGACTGCCCACCAAGCAGAGGATCTTCATCGGACCGCTCTTGTCTCGGGCTGAAACCTTCGACGCCTCATTCATGCTTTTCCCCTGTGAGCGGTTTTGAATCCGGCTCGCCGGTCGGGCGAATGGCCTCATCAAAAGAGTAATGCGGGTCGGTCGGGTTCATTTCAAACCTTTCTCTTCAGCCCAGGGCCGCCTTCAAGGCATCGAGGCCGATGCGCTCGATCATCTTGCCGAGCCGCTCGCCCTTGTTGGCGTTTTCCATGTAGAAGGCGATCACCCGCTTGGCACAGTCCAGGGCCTGGTCGTCATCGAGGCCCTTGGCCACTTCGTCGGCGATGCGCGGGCTCACGCCCACGTTGCCCCCCACCACCACCTTCCAGCCGTCCGCTTCACCGATGAGGCCGAAGTCGCGCACCGAGCTCTCGGCGCAGTTGATTTTGCAACCGGAGACCGCCATCTTGAATTTCCCAGGCAACTGAGCCGCATGGTAGAGGCCGTCCAGCTTCATCCCCATGCCCAATGCGTCCTGCTTGCCCATGGTGCAAAACGTGGTGCCCGGACAGGCCCGGATGCTGCGCACGCAGAGCCCCACCGCGGCGCCCTGGTCCATCCCCAGCTCGCGCCAAACGCTGTCGATGTCCTCCTCTTTCAGCCCGACAATGGCAATCCGGGTGGCGCCGGTGATTTTCAGCGCCTGGGCCTGGTATTTTTCGGCGACATCGGCCAGTTTGCGCAACAATGCCGGGGTCACCACCCCGCAGGGAATGTGGGGGGCGATGGCATAGGTCGTTCTGCCCTTCTGGGGAATAGCGCCTTTTTCTCCGATCTTGAGCATCTGGAATCTCCTTTTTTGTTATCCGTTGGCAATGCTGTAGCCTGCATTCTGCCAGGCGGTCAATCCGCCCGCGAGGCTGTGAACATGGCTGAACCCGTCCTGCTTGAGTCGGCTGGCCACGATATTGGCCCGGTAACCCGTCCCGCAGGCCAGGATCATTTCGCCGCCTTTGGCCATCTCCAGTCCATTGGATAGAATATCGGTCATGGGGATGTGCAGCGACCCGGGGATGTAGCCCTGGAGGCGTTCCTCCGGCGTCCGGACATCCACCACAACCCCCGAATCCTGCCGGTCCAGCTGTCGTCGCAGATCCTGGGCGGAAATGGGGGACAAATTTTCGATGGGCATACCGTGGGAAATCCAGGCGGCCATGCCGCCGGAAAGATAGCCGAAAATATGGTCGTAGCCGATGCGATGCAGCTCGGTGGTCATCAGATCGTACTTCTGCCGATCATCCACCACCAGGAGAAGCTCCTCTTTGGGGTCCACCACCATGCCGATCCAGTTGGCCATCTGCTTTTCAAACCCGATGTTGATGGCGCCGGGAATATGAAACCCGCCGAAAGAGGCCGTATCCCGGGTGTCGATCACCGTGGCCCCCTGTTGACGGATCCGGTCGAACTGATCCGGGTTGAGCATCTGATCCAGTGGGCAGCGTTCCAGCAGGGGCGCGCCGTGGGTATTGGTGTTGATAATATGGGTGAAGCTTTTGGGGCGGACGGGAAACGCCCCGGCAATCTGCTCGTGAAACGCACCAAAGTCCGAAAATTGCAGCAACGGCTGGGTCTTGCGCTCATAGCCCAGGGTGCTGCTCGCCTTGGCGCTGAGCCCCTTGCCGCAGAGGGATCCCTGCCCATGGGCCGGAAAAACCTCCAGGTAATCCGGCAGGCGCCCCAGCTTCACGTAAAGCGAGTCATAGAGGTTCCGGATCTGCTCCTCGAGGATCTCCGCCCCGGCCAGATCGGGCCGGCCGATGGCGCCCACGAAGAGCAGGTCGCCGGTGAGAATCATCCAGGGCAGATCGCCGCGGGCCTTGTCCGTCACCAGGATGGAGATGGAGTTGGGGGTGTGGCCGGGGGTGTGGAGAATTTCCAGCTTGACCTGGCCGAATTCGATCACATCGCCTTCCCTGAGCTTCTGGTAATCGAAGGTCACCGGCGCATGTTCGCTGAAGCAGATCGCCGCACCGGTGCGGGATTTCAACTCCTGGTTGCCGCTGACATGGTCGGCGTGCACGTGGGTCTCGATGATGTGGGTGATCTTCATCCCCTCATCCCGGGAGATGTCCATGTACTCCTGCACATCGCGTTTGGGGTCCACCACCACCGCCTGGCGGGCCCCCGGGCACCCGATGACGTAAGAATTGCAACCCAGTCCCGGGACGGTTATCTGTCTGAAATACATGTTGCGACCTCCTCGATTGAAAATCTCGTTCGGGTTACAGCGCTTCTGCTGGCGGTCATGTCCCCTTTGGTCCAGCAGGCGGCGGTTTCGGAAATTTCCGGGCGTCTGCCGCCGTCTCGTTGCGACGAATCCGGACTCAACGGGCACCGGGATTCACGCCTCTGATTTCTGCATCTGAACCTTCACAGGCTGCAATTGCAGGATCTCGAAAGGCAGCTCCACCCCGGCTTCGTTCAGTGCGTTGAACACTTTTTCACGCAACTCGAAGCGTTTTTCCACGTGCTGCCGCTCATCGTCGATCCACGCCTGAAGCTCCATGGCGACGTTGTAGTCGTTGAGGGCCGTGACCACGGCCCTTGGCGGCGGGTCCGCCATGAAAGCCGGGTCAGCGTTGACCAGTCCGAGCAGGAGCTCACGCACCTTTTGGATATCTTCGTTCACCCCGATGGTCACGGCGATATCGATGCGAAGATTGGGAAAGTTGGTGTAGGAGGCCACGGTCTTGTTGACGATTTCGGTGTTGGGAACGGCCAGCATGCGCCCGTCTGAAGTCACCACCCGCGTGGAGCGCAGGGTGATGCGTTCCACCTTTCCATAGACCCCCTCCACCTCCACCAGATCGCCCAGGACAAAGGGGCGGTCGATGAAGATAAGGATGCCTGAAATGAGATTGGAAAGCGCGTCCCGGGCCGCGAAGCCGATGGTCAAACCGACGATGCCGAGGGATGTCAGCAGGGTCGAGGTCTTGATGCCGGCCGAGTCCAGGGCGGTGATCGCCCCGATGATGAACAGGGAAAATTTCGCCGTGGTCTCGACAAAGGAAAAGGTTGTCGCATCGACCTTGGTTCTCAATGCGATGCGCATCCCCCACCTGGCCATCAGCCACAGCAAATAAAAAACGACCATGATGGCGAGGGCGACGATCAAATTCATCAGCCAGCCCACAATCAGCTTGCTCAAGGCCTGAGGATCGAACACATCCCCCAGACGGTTCAAGATGGTGGCGATGAAATTCGACATCCCCGTTTCCTTTCCCGCGGCATCTTGCCGCCAACCACTTCAACTTCAGGTATCCACCACACAGCGCCGGTAGCCCCGGCGCGACCGCTTCACGTATCAGCTACGTCGTCTTCCCACGGGAGCTCTACAGGAGATGCCGCCTTCCATTCCTGAATGATTCTCTTGGCCTCATCAAGGTCCGCTTCGGCAACCCGGAGCACCCCCCAGCCGTACTGGGCCTGAAAAAGGCCGTCGTAGGCGGTATCGTGAAACGACCTGATTTCCGCATGGATGCCATTTTCCGCCAGGATGGATTTCATCACGCTGGCCTCTGCTTCATTTTCGGGGGTGATCACTTCAATCATGGCTGGCGCCTCCTTAATTCCTGATCAGCGTGATGGCTTCATGAATTGTACTCTCTGCGCATCCGTTCCAGCGCATCCAACCTTTCTTCGCAGGCCTTTGATAACCAAAGGTGAAAATCACTCGGCCGCTGGCTCAATTTGTGTTTTTTGGCGATCTTACAGGGGCCCATTTCGACCCTGAACCCCGCAACATCCTTATACAATTAAAAAAGTTGGGCAGCATCATAAGTCAACTTCATAAAAACGTCAAAAGAGAAACAAAAATAATCGCAGAACTTTGATGTGGCCGTGCCGCGCCCCCCTCTCCCGTTGATTGCCCGGCTATTTGCCCAGGGCCCGCAGCCCGTCGGCCACCACCAGCAGGCTGGCGCCCACATCGGCGAACACGGCCATCCGCATGGTGGCATGCCCCGTAAAGGTCAGGGCGAAGAAAAGTAGGTCCTCGGTGATGGCCGGCAGGGCCGAGGGCGTGTGCCGGACCTTGAGGGTGCGCTGCATCAGGTTGAAGGCAGGTTCGGAGACCCCGGGCATGCCTGCGAGCTTCTTGCGAATCAGCGCCTCTTCCCCCTTGCAGGTTCCGCCCGCGCCACGCTTGCGATCTTCGCGTTGTTTCCGTTGCGCGGCGCCGTTACAGAGGCACGCGTCCGGCCGAGACAAGCCGCCGTCGCGCAATGAGCTCGCCGTTGGGTTGTTCATGCGAATTCTCCGTCAAAAGCCTGGGCACAAACCGGCTTCAATGCCTCCTGGGCAACCTTATCCGCGTTTATCCACACGCCGTTGATTGGGTTCAGCATCGACATGAAAAACGGAAGCCGAAGCGCTAAGCCGACAGCGCCACCTTCAATGCATCGGCATCTTTTCGAACATTCCAATCAGTCCGCCATGGTTGATGAAAACAGCCGTTTGTTATAAAAGGCCAAGGACTTCGGTCTTCGTCCAGGGTCGCCCTAAAATCTCAATTTTTAATCAAATTTTCGTAGAAATCGATGTCCGCCAAGCCAAACCACCAGGCCAAGCTTCCCCTTGACGTCACGCCGGCCCAAAACGAGGTGCTCGTGGCCGCCCTGGCCCCGGGCACTGGACCGATGCTGGAGTGGGAGGCGGCCGAAACGCCCCCTTCCGACACGCGGCGCCAGTTCGAGACGGCCCTGCTTGATCGCCACCGGTCCGATGCCGCCGACGGGTGGCTCTGGCTGGGCTTTGCCGACCGGGCACTGCGGCTGTCGCCCTCGCTGGAGTTCTGGCGCCGCGTCGGGGCCCTGTTCGTGGAAAAGCTGCGCCGCCTCCCGGACTTGGAAGCCCTGCGCGAGAAGGCGTCGGTGGCCGCCGACACGGCTGAGCTGGAGGCTCTTTGCCAACAGGCCCCGGCTGCCGACGGCGCCGAGTACCTGAACGTTGAGGTGTTGCAAGCGCACTGGGCGGCGCTCAACCGGACTTTTGGCCGCCGCATTGGGACCTTCGAAGGATCGGTAGCCGATTTTTTCCAGGCCAGCGCGCCTCACGTGCACCTGGTGGGCCGGGTCTATTTTCACCTGGTGGAAAACAAGGGCGGCGAGCTGCCCTTTGCCTTCATGGCCACCTACACCACCGGCGTGGACCGCCAGGGCCTGACGACCCACCTGCCGCTGCGCCACGCGCTGGAGCACTACGGCAGCGACAAGGCCAAGCTGCTCGAACTGCTCGCCACAGTTCACCGGGCGGCGAGGCAAAGTCCGGTGGTGGCCCGGCTGCTGGACAGCGGGGCCCTGTTTTCCCCCCTGGCCTGGAATCCCGCCGAGGCCTGGGAATTTCTGAACGCCATCGAGATTTGCGAAGAAGCCGGGATCATGTGCCGCATCCCGGACTGGTGGCAGCGGCGGGCGGCCCGGGTACGGGTCAAACTGAGCATCGGCGAAAACCGCCCCTCGCTGCTGGGCCTCGACACCCTGCTGAACCTGACCCCGGCCCTGATGGTGGGCGATACCCCCATCGATCTGGAAGAAGCCCGGCGTCTGCTGGCCGCCGGCCAGGGGCTGGCCCTGATCAAGAACCGTTGGGTGGCCGTTGATCCCCGCCGGCTGCGCCAAACCCTGGATGCCTATGAAAAAGCGGTGGCGCTGGCCGAACGCGAGGGCCTGAGCCTGCGCGAAGCCATGCGCCTGATGCTGCGGCCCGAGACGGCGCTGGCGGCCGTCGATCTGCCCGAGGACATCGAGGTGACCCACGGCCGGTGGCTGGCCGAAATTACCGAAAAGCTCAAGGCCCCGGAGCGCATCGAACCGGTAACCACCGATTCGGCCTTTCAGGGACGATTGCGCCCCTACCAGCGCCACGGTCTAGCCTGGCTCGACCTCCTTGGTCGCCTGGGCCTGGGCGCCTGTCTGGCCGATGACATGGGCCTGGGCAAAACCGTTCAGGTGCTGGCCCTGCTGAGTCGGCTCAAGGCCGCCCGAAAAAAGAAAAGTGGCCCGGCACGCCCCCATCTTCTGGTCGTGCCGGCTTCCCTCATGGCCAACTGGCTGGCTGAAACAACCCGCTTCTGTGGCCATTTCAAGGTTTTCGTGGCCCACCCCGAGGGCCATGGCGGCCAACCGGTACCGGAGTTGTCCGCCGATGACCTGGCGGCCTACGACCTGATACTCACCACCTATACCTTGGCCGGCCGCTACCCATGGCTGCGCCAGGCGCGATTTGACACCCTGATTCTCGACGAGGCCCAGGCCATCAAGAACCCCACCACCCGCCAGAGCCGGGCCGTCAAGCAGCTCCTGAGCCGTACCCGTCTGGCCCTCACCGGAACGCCCATCGAAAACCGGCTCTCCGACCTCTGGTCCCTCTTCGATTTTCTCAATCCCGGCCTGCTGGGCAATGCGACGGAATTCAAACGCTTCGTCAAGGATTTGGACAAGCGCCCGGAGGGCTACGCCCGGCTGCGTCGGGTGGTGGGGCCCTACATCCTGCGACGCATGAAAACCGACCGCCGGATCATCGACGATCTGCCGGACAAGGTGGAAATGACCACCTTCGCCGAGCTGGGCAAGCGGCAGATCGTACTCTACCACGAACTGGTGGCGGACTTGAAGGCGCGCCTGGAGCGCGCCGAAGCCCCTATGGGCCGCCGCGGCCTGGTGCTGGCGGCCCTGATGAAGTTCAAGCAGATCTGCAACCACCCGGACCAGTATCTGGGCAGCGGCGCCTTCAACGAATCGGACAGCGGAAAATTCGCCCGATTGCGTGAGATCTGCGAGACCATCGGGGCCAAACGCGAACGGGTTTTGATCTTCACCCAGTTCAAGGAGATGACCGACCCCTTGGCCGCTTTTCTGGAAACGATTTTCGGCCGGCCCGGGAAGGTGCTCCACGGCGGCGTGCCCGTGGGCAAGCGCAAGGAGATCGTCGCCGATTTCCAGAGCACAACCTACGTCCCGTTCATGGTGCTGTCGCTCAAGGCAGGGGGCACCGGGCTGAACCTCACCGCCGCCAACCACGTGATCCATTTCGACCGCTGGTGGAATCCGGCGGTGGAAAACCAGGCCACCGACCGGGCCTACCGCATCGGCCAGCACCGCAACGTGGTGGTGCACAAATTCGTCACCCGGCACACGGTGGAAGAAAAGATCGACGCCATGCTCAAGGAGAAGACCGAGCTGGTGGACAAGGTCATCGCCCCCACCGGAGAGGCCTGGATCACCGAAATGGACAATGCGCAGCTGGTCGAACTTTTCAGCCTTTCGGAAGGGCTGGAAACTTGATAGGGGAAACTCGAAACTGGAAATTGGAAATTGGAAACTCGGACGTCAGCAATGGTGCTCGTCCCGGGACGACCCGAATATCGAACGCCTTGTCTGTGACCAACGTGTTTCGCTGTCATTCCGAACCCGCCTCTCCCGTGTCATTCCGAACGGAGTGAGGAATCT
>JACDJC010003864.1_pt1 | contig 10557 bp, 8 predicted proteins | sample 7454191 | NCBI WGS metagenome assembly JACDJC01 (sample SAMN14253291, study PRJNA609438) | sludge metagenome | isolation source: sludge after 25d culture with pyrite and EDTA | collected 2018-12-20
CAAACTCGCCGCTACGCGGCTCAGACAGTGCCCGCCGAAACCCCCCCGCCCTCCCGTCGTCAGCACCCGGCGCCGGCCGGCCGTGCGCCCAAGCCGGCCCACCCCTCAGCGCCGGGACATCACGGAGCGGGAGATTGCCCGTGTGCGGCGGGCTGTCCGTGTGTGGGGGGGTGTCCGTGTGTTGGGGGGTGTCCGTGTGTGGGGGGGGTGTCCGTGTGTGGGGGATTGCCCGTGTGTGGCGGGTTGCCGGTGCGGGGGATTGCTGAGGGGTTGGTGTGGGAGGCCGGACGGACTTTATTCGCGTGGCGGGAGGCCGGGGGTACCCTCGCGGGGTGTATCGTGGCGGGGCGTGCCGTCGGGCATGGGAGGCGCTGTCTCGGAGCCACGGAGCTGGCAGAGCGCTGCTTCCATGCCGAATTTTTTCACCTTGGCGTAAAGCGTGCTTCGGGCGATACCCAGGTGGCGTGCTGCCAGGGTCAAGTTGCCGTGCTCTGCCGCGAGGGCAATCTGAATGGCGGCCAGTTCCGTACTCTGGAGGTTTCCGCTTGGCCTGTCGGATCCGGATGAAAGGGGCGAGGACCCGGTGTCGGGCGAACGCGGAAACGGTGACGGGTGGGGTGCGTCCTGTTCGAGGAGTTCCGGTGGCAAGTCGGCCAGGGCCAGGATGTCGGAACCGGACATGAGAATCATGCTTTCGATGGTGTTGCGAAGTTCGCGCACGTTGCCAGGCCAGTGGTAGTGCTGGAGCACGGTCATCGCTTCGTGGTCGATGACCTTTTCCGGGATCCTGTACTGTTTGGCGAATTTCTGCAGGAAGTGCCGGGCCAGAAGGGGAATGTCATCGCGACAGTCGCGCAGGGGCGGCAGACGAATGCTGGTAACCGAGAGGCGGTAGTAGAGGTCCATGCGGAAACGGCCTTCCGCCACCTCGTCGCGCAATTCCCGGTTGGTCGCAGCAATCAGCTTGAAGGAGACCTTTCTGGGGGTGCTCTCGCCGACCCGGTATATTTCGCCTTCTTCAAGCACGCGCAGAAGGTGAGGCTGCAGTTCAAGCGGCATTTCACCGATTTCATCGAGGAACAGGGTGCCCCCGCTGGCCGCCTCGAGCTTGCCTGTCATGCCGCCCCGCCGAGCCCCGGTGAACGCGCCTTCACCATAGCCGAATAGCTCACTGCTCAGCAGATCGGGTGAGAGCCCGCCGCAGTTGAGTGCAACAAATGGCTGGTTGCGTGTGTCGCCCTCGATATGCATGCCCCGGGCGAAATTCTCCTTGCCTGCGCCGGTTTCACCCAGCAGCAGCACGGGCACGTTGATTCGGGCAAGGCGTCGCGCCTTTTCCACTGCTTCGAGCAGGCGTGGGCTTTGGCCCTTGATGGCGTCAAACCCGCGCGCCTCGTGGGAAGCAAATCGTGTGGCTGTGCCTTGCCGGTGCGAGGCATGCGCCGATGTGCTGCCCAGGCGGCTCGCCGGGATGGTGAGCACGGTGCCAATGCGCTCGCCGCCGCTCAGCATGGGTTCCACCCAGTCCTCTCTGAGCCACGCGGGTGCCGCACTGGTTTCAGCCGTTTGCGGATCGAGGCTCAAAGACGAAAGCCGGCTTGATTTGCCGAGATCCAGCGCGATGCCGCGGGCTTCCAGGGCGGGTTTGGCATATTCGTTGATCTTGATCGGGTGGCCGTGGCGATCGCAAATGATGATGCCGTCGGTCGTTCCGGCCATTCTTGCCATGCCCTGTTCCAGCAGTCGGTAACGGTATTTGAGTTCCTGCTTTGCAAGCTGGCTTTCGATTCGACTGGCGGTTGTGGCGACCAGGGCCAGGCTGTGGGGGGTGAACGTCTTGCTCAGGCCGGAAATATCGATCACGCCGAGGATCTGATTGTCGTATGGGTGATGGATCACTGCTGCGGCACAGGTCCAGCCCTTGATCCCTGAGCAGAAATGTTCGGCCGCGTGGACCTGGACCGGCGCACCGACCGACAGGGCGGTGCCGATCGCATTTGTGCCCGTGTGCTCTTCGTTCCAGGAGCAGCCCTCGATCAGCCTGATGCTGGCTGCCGCGTCGTGGGCCCGCTCATCGCCCTCGATGGACAGGATGGTCCCATCCGGGTCGGTGAGGATCATGATGCTGCCGGTTTCTACCAGAAAGTCTCTGGCCATGGCCATCACGGGGCGGCTGGCCAGGAGCAGATCGGCGTGCTGTTTGTACAGCTGTTCCAGAGCGTCGCCATCGAGCGGCGGGGCGGCGTACTGGCAGCCCGGATCCACCTGCGCGGTCAGTGATCGCGCCCAGGATTCCACGATCAGATGCCGCAGGGTGCTTGGCGAGGGGGTGCCTCCCCCCAGGAATTCGTCCCAGGCCGACATGATCCGGGCGTTGTTCCTGGGGTTGGACAACCATTGGCTGGACTCGGTGGCAGTCATTTCGTCTCCGACTGAGCAGGCTTTCCGGGGCGGCAGTGCCGCCGGCAGGATCCGGCAAGCTGGCCGGTTGCCGGGCACTTGCTCTGATGCGATGGGTGCTGCGGGACTCTGCGGGTCGGGCAGGGTTCGCGACGCACCCCCCGATCATCCTGCTGCACTATACCGCCTTGGTGGCCAGGAGGGAACAGGTGGGGGGCGCACGTTCGATTTCCGGTCGTCCCGCCGCAAAGTGTCCGGAAATCGGACGCCGGATATCCGGATCAGGCGGTCTTGCTTGATGCTGATTGCGGGGCCTGTCATGGGGCCGGTCACTCATTCGACGCGGTTCGCACTGTTGGCACGATCCTTGCTTGATGACATCGTGATGGACACGCTTTCATCGTTCGGCCAGCCGCCCATCTCGTGTCGAGTCGGCGCGCTGATCCGCTGAACAAAAAACAGTTCCTCAGGAGACGAAACATGTCAATACAGTCTGAACCCGTTCGGGTCATGGGCATTGATGCCGGTGGCACGATGACCGATACGTTCTTTGTCAGTACCAATGGAAAATTTGTCGTAGGAAAATCGCAAAGCAATCCCGAAGACGAGGCACAGGCCATCTACGAATCATCGATTGACGCGCTGGCCCCCTGGGGGCGTCATGTCGATGATGTATACCCTGAATTGTTGAGCTGCGTTTATTCGGGTACGGCCATGCTCAACCGGGTGGTGCAGCGCAAGGGTCTCGATGTGGGCCTGTTGTGCAATCGGGGATTTGAAGATGTGCATTCAATGGGGCGTGCGCTGCAGAGCTATCTGGGATATGCGCTTGAAGACCGGGTGCATCTGAACACTCATCGTTATGATCCGCCCCTGGTACCACTGTCTCGCACCCGTGGTGTGACTGAACGCACCGATGTGCAAGGCCAGATTGTCGTCCCCCTGGACGAAGACGAAGTGCGTTCGGCGACCCGGGAGCTTGTGTCCAGCGGCTCGAAAGCCATTGTCATCAGCCTTTTGCAGTCGCACAAGAACAGCATGAACGAACGGCGCGCGCGGGATGTCTGCCTCGACGAACTCAAGCGGCAAGGTACCGACATTCCGGTCTTCGCGACGATTGATTACTACCCGTCACGCAAGGAAAGCCACCGCACCAACACGACCATCCTGGAGGCTTATGCCGCGGAGCCTTCCAGAAAGACATTGAAAGGGGTGAGCGAACGTTTCAAGAAGCACGGCGGTCAATTCGATCTGCGCGTGATGGCGACGCACGGGGGAACAATAGGCTGGAAGGCGAAGGAACTGGCCCGCACCATTGTCTCCGGGCCGATCGGGGGTGTGATCGGCTCCAAGTACCTTGGGGCCCAGCTGGGTTACGACAATATTGCCTGCAGTGATATCGGGGGCACGAGCTTCGATATGGCCATCATCACGAAGGGCAATTTTGCAATCAAGTCTGATCCCGACATGGCACGCCTGGTTCTGTCGCTGCCGCTGGTGGCCATGGATTCCGTCGGCGCGGGTGCGGGGAGCTTTGTGCGTATCGATCCGTATAGTGGTTCCATCAAGCTGGGGCCCGATAGCGCGGGCTACCGGATTGGCATGTGCTGGGCAGACAGCGGCCTCGAGACGGTCTCGATCTCAGACTGCCATCTCGTCCTGGGCTATCTGAATCCGGAAAATTTCCTGGGCGGTGCCATCAAGCTGGATGTGGACCGGGCGCGCAAGTATTTGAAGAAACAAATTGCGGACCCACTGGGACTCTCGGTCGAGGATGCGGCAGCTGGCGTCATCGAACTGCTGGATCTGCACCTGCGCGACTATACCCGCTCGACCATCAGCGCCAAGGGGTATAACCCTGCGGACTTTGTCTGCTTTTCATATGGCGGTGCGGGCCCGGTTCACACCTACGGCTATACCGAGGGCCTGGGCTTCCAGGATGTTGTGGTGCCGGCCTGGGCGGCCGGATTTTCCGCTTTCGGGTGCGCCTGTGCGGAATTTGAATATCGCTATGACAAGAGCGTGGATGTCGCGGTGCGTCCGAACGCTGAGGATGAGGTCAAGGTGGAGGCTTGCGAGACGCTGACGCAGGCGTGGGCCGAGCTCGCTGAAAAAGTGATCGAGGAGTTCGTGATCAACGGCTTCAAGCCCTCTGACGTCATGTTGCGCCCGGGGTACCGCATGCAGTACATGGGCCAGTTGAATGATCTCGAGATCGATTCGCCCATCACCAGCGCCTCGACGGTGGCGGATTGGGACAAGCTGGTCGGCGCTTTCGATGAAACATACGCACGTGTCTATGCCACCTCGGCCAGTTCACCCGAGTTGGGATTTGGAGTGACCGGCGCGATCATGCGCGGCAGCGTCTTGTCACAAAAGCCCGAGCTTCCGGAAGAAGTGGAAGCGGGAGCACAGCCCCCGAAGGCCGCACGTATCGGCAAACGCCCCTTCTACCGGCACAAGACCTGGCATGAAGCAGATGTCTGGTCCATGGAGGCATTGAAGGCGGGCAACCATATCGTTGGGCCTGCGGTGATCGAATCCGATGCAACGACGTTCGTTGTGCCCGCGGGCTTCGAAACGAATCTGGATACGCACCGCTTGTTCCATTTGAAAGAAATCAAATAAGCAGGGAGAGACATCATGAACATCATGACAGGCCTGGAGTTGGGGTTTTCAAATCTTTTGGATAACGGCAAGACCTTGAAGGAGCATAGGGACGAGGTTCTCGAAAAGACCAGGAGAACAGGGTTTTACAACGGCCTGGATCGGCTGGAATTCAAGGAATCCGACCCGATCCGGTATGAAAAAATGTTCTCCAGGCTGCGCGGAGGCCTGGTCCATGCCCGCGAGACGGCGAAAAAGATTGCGGCGTCCCCGATCGTCGAGCAGGAAGGCGAACTGTGCTTCACCTTGTACAACACGGTGGGCGATTGCATCCTGACGTCCACGGGCATCATCATTCACGTGGGGACCATGGGTGCGGCGATCAAGTACATGATCGAGAACGCCTGGGAGGTCAACCCGGGCATCAATCCGGGAGACATGTTCACCAACAATGATTGTTCGATCGGAAACGTGCATCCCTGCGACATTGCGACCATCGTGCCGATTTTCTGGCAGGGCCGGCTGGTTGCCTGGGTCGGTGGGGTGACCCATGTGATCGACACCGGTGCAATTTCTCCAGGGTCCATGTCCACGGGCCAGACTTCGCGGTTTGGTGATGGCTACATGAGCACCTGTCGCAAGACGGGCATCAACGATCAGCCCCTGAAGGATTGGCTGCACGAAAGCCAGCGTGCCACCCGTACGCCAAAGTACCTGATCCTCGATGAGCGCACACGGATTGCGGGCTGCCACATGATCCGGCAGATCGTCGAAGAGGTCCTGGAATCGGAAGGCCTCGAGGCGTTCGAAAGCTTTGCCTTCGAAATCATCGAGGAAGGCCGGCGCGGCCTGCAGTCCCGGGTCAGAGACATGACGATCCCGGGGGTCTATCGTCGGGTGGCCTTCGTCGATGTGCCGTACAACCATGAAGACGTGAACGTCACGGCGTCGTACGCCAAGATGAACACCATCATGCATGCCCCCACGGAATTGACGATTCGCGCAGATGCCTCATGGCGTCTGAATTTTGAGGGCGGCAGCCGATGGTGCTGGCACAGTTTCAACGCCAATCAGGTGGCGTTCACCAGCGGAATCTGGGTCATGCTCACGCAGACGCTCGTGCCCACTCAGCGCATCAATGACGGCGCCTACTATGCCACCGAGTTTCATATCCCCAAGGGGACCTGGATGAATCCGGATGACCGCCGCACGGCGCACGCGGATGCCTGGCACTACCTGGTCTCGGCATGGACCGGCATGTGGCGTGCCATGAGTCAGTCTTACTTCAGTCGCGGCTATCTCGAAGAGGTCAACGCCGGTAATGGCAATACCAGCAACTGGCTCCAGGGTGGGGGCATCAACCAGGACGGTGAAATCCATGCGGTCAACAGCTTCGAGACTGCCGCAACCGGCACGGGTGCGTGTGCCATCAAGGATGGTTTGAATCATGCGGCTGCGGTGTGGAACCCGGAAGGTGACATGGGAGATATTGAAATATGGGAAATGGCCGAGCCTTTGCTGTTCATGGGGCGCAACGTCAAGGCGAATTCGGGAGGCTACGGGAAGTATCGGGGTGGTTGTGGTCTTGAGACATTGCGCATGGTGTGGAAGGCGCAGGACTGGACCATGTTCTTCTCGGGCAACGGCTACATGAACAGCGATTGGGGCCTGATGGGCGGCTATCCTGCAGCGACGGGCTATCGTTTCGAGGCGCACAAGACAGACCTGCAGGAGCGGATCACGCAAAAGCTTTCCCTGCCTTTTGGCGGCGACAGCAATCCCGACGAATTGGGCTATGAGCGTCACATCAGCGCAAGTGCACAAGTCAAGCGCGACAAGCAGTGCATGACGACAGAGACGATTTTCGAGAATCACGATCTCTATCTGAACTACATCCGGGGCGGGCCGGGCTTTGGTGATCCGCTGGATCGCGATGTCAGGGACATTGCCAATGACCTCAATAATCGCTTCGTATTGCCGGAGTTTGCCAAAAAGGTCTATGGCGCCATCGCGTCGCAAGACCATGCCGGCCTGTGGACCGTCGACGCCGCCAAGACAGAGGCGCAACGTGCGAAATTGCGTCAGGACAGGTTGCAGCGTGCCATCCCGACACGACAATGGATGAAAGAGGAGCGTGAAAGAATCCTGACCAAGAGCGCCTCGGTGCAGGTGCGCCACATGTATTCGACCAGTTTTGGCTTGAGTGAGAAATTCTCCAATGAGTTCAAGAGATTCTGGACCTTGCCTGATGACTGGGCATTGCCGGAATCCGAACTGGGTGTGCCTTCATTCGGGTCCACATACCGCAATGATATTGCGGCCATGCCGGATGTGCGCACGGTGACGCTGGTCGAGGAATGAACACCGGCCGGACCGCGCGTCCGGCCATGACAAGCCATTGGAGACAAAAATGTCAGCCTACACGAAAGAACAAGTGCGCCATCTGGTCGAGGGAAGCCTGGATTGGGACACCACGATGCGCATGTTGCAGCAGCCCAAAGACAAGGAACGCTTCAGCCTGTACCTGGAGGTCTTGCAGGCCAAGGTACCCTGGAAAGACAAGATCATTCTGCCCCTGGGGCCCCATTTGTTTGTCGCCCAGGCCGCGGCCACCAAGCAATGGGTGATCAAATGCGATTGTGGGCACGAGTTCTGCGATTATCGTCAGAACTGGAAACTGGAAGCCGCGATCTATGTGCGGGATACGCCCGAGGCGATGCTCGAAATCTACCCATCGTTGATGGCACCGGACACCGACTGGCAGGTCTACCGGGAATATTATTGCCCCAGTTGCGGGGTCATGCACGATGTGGAGTCGCCCACCCCCTGGTACCCGGTCATTCACGACTTCGAGCCCGACATCCATGCGTTCTACAAAGAGTGGCTGGACCTGCCCGTTCCGGAGCACGCCGGCTGAGCAGCGCCACCCGGCATCGCGCTTTCGATGTCGGGTGGCGCTTGCGCGACTGCCCGGATTGTTTCCGTGAACGTCATCCCTGTCGCGATTCCTGTGTTCACCCTGTCCACGGATGCCTTTGTGGCCGCCGTGGGTAAAGGCGTCGCATTGCGCAAGCCCAGCTTTCCGAAGCGGTGAATGTCGCGCGGCCCGCTTCGCGTGCAATAATTCAGGATGTCCGGCATCTGTGTGGGGTGCCGCAGGCACACCCATTTTTTCGGATCAGTCAGGGTTGGCGGAAATGACTATGGATGCAGGATCGCGCATCAAGGCCGGCATCGTCGGGGGCACGGGGTATACAGGGGTGGAGCTCCTGCGGCTCCTGTCGCAGCATCCCGACGTGCAGCTGCATGCGATCACGTCGCGCAAGGAATCGGGTCTGGCGGTGGCCGACATGTTCCCCAATCTGCGTGGCCATGTGGATCTGCGCTTTCAGACGCCCGAAGACGCGGCGCTGGATCAGTGCGACGTGGTGTTCTTCGCCACGCCGCACGGGGTGGCGATGGCGCAGGCACCGGATCTGCTGGCCCATGGTGTGCGGGTGATCGACCTGGCGGCGGATTTCCGCCTGCAGGACGTGGATGCCTTCGAGCGCTGGTACAAGATGCCGCACAGCTGTCCCGACGTCCTGCACGAGGCCGTCTATGGCCTGCCGGAACTGGATCGGGACCGGATTCGTCAGGCGCGTGTGGTGGGCAACCCGGGCTGCTATCCGACCACGGTGCTGCTGGGGCTGGCGCCGATCCTGCAGGCGGGGCGGGCGCTGGTGGATGTGTCGCACATCATCGCGGATTCGAAATCGGGGGTGTCGGGTGCCGGGCGCAAGACGCAGGTGGCCTCGCTGTTCTCCGAGGCGGCCGACAATTTCGCGGCTTATGGGGTGGCGGGACATCGTCATCATCCGGAAATTTCCGAATGCCTGACGCGCATCGCCGGTGTGCCGGTAGGCCTGACGTTCGTGCCGCATCTGGTGCCCATGATCCGCGGCATGTTTTCGACGCTGTACCTGCGCATTCTGCCCGAAGCCATGGATACGGATTTCCAGGCGCTGTTCGTGCAGCGCTATGCCGATGAGCCCTTTGTGGACGTGATGCCGGCAGGCAGCCTGCCCCAGACGCGCTCGGTGCGCGCCTCGAACATGCTGCGCATTGCGGTGCACCGACCGGGGGGTGGCGACACGCTGGTCGTGCTGGTGGTGCAGGACAATCTGGTGAAGGGAGCCGCGGGTCAGGCCGTTCAGAACATGAACCTGATGTTCGGTTTCCCGGAAACGACCGGTCTGCTGCAGGTGGCGGTCCTGCCCTGATGGTGCGCCGCGATCCCCACACGCAAGAGCGCCCGGGCGGCTTCAGGCGCTGGCTGGCACGGCGACTGGCCCAGGGTCTGCTGCTGTTCCTGGCCTTTGTGGTTGGCGCACTGGTGATGCATGTGGGCATGCACTCGGGCGACCACGAGCAGATTCAGACCCTGCAGTCCCGGGTGGACGAGCTGCAATCGGAATTGAGCCAATCCCGGGCGCTGGCGGCGCAATTGCGCAGCCAGACCCAGGTGCAGGAAGGCACGCAAAGCGTGCTGCAGGACAAGGTCACGCAATTGCAGCAGCAGCTGGGTCGTACGCAAGACCAGCTGGCTTTTTATGAACAGCTCATTCCACCGGGTCCGGCCGGCGCGGTGGCCATACGGGCCTTCGACATTCAGCCCGAAGGCGAATTCCTGCGTTATCGGGTGCTGCTGACGCGCAACGCGGCACCGGGGGCGGAACCTTTCAAGGGCCGCCTCAGATTTGTCGCCAATGGCCGCCAGGATGACAAAACCGTTAAAATCGAGTTGACCCCGCCGGTTGTGCCAGAAGCAGCCGGCAGTACCGGGGCAGCCGTTTCCGCCCCCGGGGCGGATCCGCTTGCCGTGGTGTTTGAACAATTCCAGCGCAGCACCGGTGTGCTGCAGCGGGTGCCGGGCCTGATCATCCAGTCGGTACGCCTTGAAATCCTGGAAGGCGATACGGTCCGGGCCACCCAGGATGCCGCCTTGAATCGCACGGCCCCGTCCGTGCAGGAGCCCCAAAATGAGCACGATTGAACATGTCGATCTGGAAGTCCCCCCTGTCCCGCTGGTCTTCACTGATGCAGCGGCAGCAAAGGTCCGCGAGCTGCTGGTCGAGGAAGACAACGCCGATCTGAAGCTGCGCGTCTTTGTGCAGGGTGGCGGCTGTTCGGGTTTCCAGTATGGTTTCACCTTCGACGAGGAAGTCTGCGAAGACGACACCACCATCGAGCGCAACGGGGTGCAGTTGCTGGTCGACCCCATGAGCTTCCAGTATCTGGCGGGCTCGGAAATCGACTACAAGGACGACCTGGAAGGCGCACAGTTCGTCATCCGCAATCCGAACGCCAACACCACCTGCGGCTGCGGTTCGTCGTTCGCCCCCTGAGCGATGCCTGCGGGGCACTAGGCTGAAGTTCCAGGCGTCACGTAGTCAGATGCACGACGCAAGTAGCTGATAATTCTAGGAGTTGAGCCGCTTCGGCGGCTTTTTCCGGATTTGTCTTGTAGTCACTAAAATACCTTGACGATTCTGGTATGTTCGCATATTA
>JACDJC010003866.1_pt1 | contig 10557 bp, 11 predicted proteins | sample 7454191 | NCBI WGS metagenome assembly JACDJC01 (sample SAMN14253291, study PRJNA609438) | sludge metagenome | isolation source: sludge after 25d culture with pyrite and EDTA | collected 2018-12-20
AAGCCAAAGGCGCCGAAGGCAATCACGGCGAGGCTCACAGGGTTATAGCGCCAGGCCAGCGCTGCGTCGCCTCTGACGAGAGCGATTGACCCGCGCGTCAGTCCACAGGTTGGCGTCACCAATCCGATCCCGTGGGTCGGCATCGGGAGGTCGAACGGCATACCTCCGACTACCGCCAGGAGGGCTGCGGTGATCAGGCCCGCGAGTGAGAGGCGGGTGATCCAAGGGTTGGCGTCGGTGGTACCGAGGCTGGCTCGCATCTCGCCAAGATGTGAACGGTTTTTGGGCTTGGACCCATGTGCTGATGCCTGGCTCATGGTGTCCTCCGATAGTGGATGATCGACCAGATCCGCTTTCGGTACCGATTCCGGTCGCTCTTGAGTCGGCGATGGTGGTGCAGCGTTGAGGGGCTGAGCATGGCGGCTATGACGACGATGCTCCGGTCAGGAATGCTGTGACGATCCCCACGATCAGGAGCAGTGCTGGCTCGATGGCCACAACAGACCTGAAGCAGGCGATGAGACCCTCATCGCCTGGATGGGCGGTCATTTCGGACACGAGGAAACGATGGTTGTAGGCACCTGCCGAGATCGCGGCGCCTGCCACCAGCACTTTGGCTACGAGCAGCCGTCCCCAGGGCGTGGAAGACAACTCCGACACCGAATCGAGGATGATGACGGCTACGACCACGCCAGCGATGGTGACCGCAGCCAGTGCAACCGCTGCTACGAACGAGAACCGGATGGCGAGTTCCTCGGTGCGCAGGTCTCGGTCGTCCTGGTAGCGATTCCAACTGACGGCGATCAGCATCACGAGGCCACCGGCCCAGACCGACCCGGCTGCGACGTGGACGATGTCGAGTAGCCCGGTCAGCGGCCGGAACCCCTCGGTCACCGTGTGGCCCGCAAAAACGTGCGCCATCAGAATGAGCGCTACGCCGGTCAGCGCAACACTCGATCCTGGCACGGGTTGCCACACACGGTCGGCCGAAGCCGCTACCGGCGCTGGAGGTGCATCGGGTGGCGCACCCTGATCGGTTCCAGCGGACACCAGCTCTCGTTGCAGGCCGACGACTGGGACGGAGCCCATCTCGCCGTCCCGCGCTCGGGTGGTGATCATGCGGGTTCCGATGAGCAAGGCTCCACCGCCTGCGATCCGGAGGAGGGCGGCGATTCCGAACGAGCTGGTCAGCGCTGCGCCGAGGCTCGAACCGGTCAGCGTGTCGCCCCACGCACCTGCCGCCTCCAGATTGGCCTGGGCTGCGATCTCGATCAACACCCCCAACGTGATGGCAATGCCACCCCGACGCACCCAGCTCAATACGAGAGCAGTGTCGGTCCGTTCGCCGCGAAGCACCCATGCGGCAAAGGCCAACGCCCCAAGCCCGATGAGTACGCCGAGCACGCCGACGATTCGGCCGAAGTCGGCCAGCCGTTGCGTCGCTGTGGTGGATTGACCCTCGGATTCAAGGAACCCCTCCAGCTGAGAGGACTGTGCCACCTCGCCCTCGTCGGCCGCCTGCGTGGGCGGTTCGGTGGTGCCGTCTGCGGGAGCCGCTGTCGTTTCTGTCATTGGCTCGCTCGTCGACGAGGAGGGTGCGCGAACGTCACCCGACCCGTCCAACACCTGGAAGCCATCACCGGCGGGCTCGGCCGGACCGGAGAACGTGATGTTGACCTCTCCGACCGGTTCGCCAAGCGAGGTGCCGTCGGCAGGATCGGACGATTCAAACCCGGTATGTGCGCCCGCTGGTGCCGCGAACATCAGCGCAGCCCCAACTAGGAGGCCGAGGATGACCGCTGCTCGGTGGAGTGATCTCATGTGGTCGGGGGGGGAGGGTAAGGGGGTTGATCTTGGGGTCGTTTGGTCGTGTATCGGCGAAGCCGTGATACATGGCTTCTTAGTTTTGGAGGCCGCGCCGCTCCTGCTCGCCTCTGATGTAGGCAATGACATCGTCGACCTGGCCAGCCGAGAGCCCTTCAACGGGCGGCATATCGCCGAAGTTCCAGTGGTGTTGGGGCGCACCGTTGGCGATGGCCGATCGGAACGCGTCGTCGCCGTGGTGCCCGGGTTCGTACACGACCGAGAGGTGGGAGGGGCCCTTGTCGGTGCCCTCGAGGTCGAGTCCGTGGCACGCAGCGCACGAGTTGGCGTAGACCGCCTCGCCGGATTTCGCGGCTGCAGACGACGGTTCAACCACAGGCTCGCCGTCTGACCCACATGAGCCCAACGCAATGAGCGCTACGACGAACGGAACGCCAAGCAGGGTTGCGCCCAACCACTTGGGCATTCCTCGTCTCGAGAGCCATGATGGCCCGTCGGCGCCCCTCCCTTGTGCTACCGGCATGAGCGGACCCATGAAGGTGGTGGTGGCTCTGCGGGTGAACTGACGTGCTGAGAACTCATCGTTACTACAGTATGTCGTAACGTGCGCAGGGTTGGCTCATGATCGTGCATTTGTGTTGGGTCGGCGGCCAGGGCATGCGGTTCAGCCTGGCAGGTGCAAAGGGGGCATTGTGCGACACACTGTCGCTACTGCTCGTCACCGGGCATAGGCAAGCTGAAGGGTGCGGAGTGTCGACCCTCAAGTGTTGCGTCTGTTGCGATGCCCGCTTCCTAGCCAGTGGTGGCACGGCCGCGGGCAGCAGCTCCAAGCGGGACGGTCGGCACCAGGAATCGAGTCGCGGTAGCCGTCCCCATCTCCTTGGGGCCGCTTTGGTGGACCTTGCGGCACCGACGCTCGGATGTTGTGCGCCGGTGGAGCACACCTCAACTGGGCGGCCGCACTATCGACGGCATGTACGCCCGAACTGGTGGAGTTGGTGACACCACGTTTGTGCTGTTGCATGGGCTGGTTGCCACAGGCGACGTTTGGGGCCGAGTTCGACCCGCTGGCCAACGACGGCACACTCATTGTTCCCGACCTTCTCGGGTTCGGGCGCTCGCTTGACGAATCGCTGAGGGACTTCAGCGCAGAGCGTCACCTCGACGCCCTCGACCACCTGTTGGACGAGTTGGGTGTGGGAGATCGACCGGTGGTTGTGGGTGCGCACTCGATGGGCTGTGCGCTTGCGCTCCGGTGGGCTGCCCGGCGAGGCGGCCAGATCCGTCGAATCGTGGGCTGGGGCGCGCCGGTGTGCTGGAACGCTGCCGGCGTCGAGGCTGAGCTTGCATCCATGGGAGCGATGGCTCGCCTCTTTGCCGGCAATACCCGCGCAGCGGAGTGGGCCTGCCAGTTGAACTGCCGACACCGAACGCTGGCCGGTTGGGCGGCAGCACCTACCCACGACTCATGCCGGCCGGTGCCTGGAGCAGTTGCGGAACGCTCCCTGACCCAGATCCCGAGCCTGACCACCAGCGGCCTTGGCAGCGGCCATGCGGTTCAGCTCACATGGCCATCGTGCCATCGGGTCTCGTGTGAGAGCGCATGAACAATCGCTCGCCAGCGACGATCACGACGATGCCGATGACGGCGACGATGATGCCGAGGGTGTCGGTGGATGCTTTGACCCATACGAACGCGCTGAGCAGCACCACGTCGAGTCCGATTGCAGCCATCACGATCGCAGGGTTGAATTCAATTTTCTCCTTGAGGCGGCGGAGGAGACCCCAGTGGATTGCGATGTCCATCAGGAGGTAGTAGATCGCTCCGAGGGCTGCGATGCGGCGAAGGTCGAATGCTGCAGCGAGCGCCATAGCGAAGACGACGGTGTACACGGTGGTGTGCATGCGGACCGATCCTGACATCCCGAAGTGACGGTGAGGCACTTGTGTCATGCGGGTCAACATGGCGAGCATCCGCGACGCTGCGAACACGCTCGCCATGACACCCGAGGCGGTCGCCACCACGGCCAGGACAGATGTGAACCACACGCCCGCCTGACCGAACGCAGGACGAGCAGCTTCAGCCAGTGAGAAGTCCTCAGCTTTGAGGATCTCGGGCACGGTGAGATTGCCCGCTACTGCTGCGGCGATGGCGAGGTAGACGACGGCGCAGATCGCAAGGGCGATGACGATTGCTCTGCCCGTGTTTCGGTGAGGGTCCTTGATCTCACCTCCGCTGTTGGTGATCGTCGTGAACCCCTTGTACGCCAGGATGGCCAACGCGACCGCTGCAAGGAACCCCTCGATGGAAGGGTCGACCTGGGCAGCAGAACCGTTCGTGAAGTTCGCTGCCTCAGCAAACCAGAGTCCCGCAATGGCGAAGGCTCCCAACCCAACGATCTTGATCGCCGCCATGACGCGTTGCGTACTCTGCATGGCGGCGTTCCCTGCGATGTTGACGACGAAAGCAACCGCCAGGAGGCCCACGGCGAGCGTGGGCACCCAGAACCCTGCAGGTTCAAGATCGACGATCTGCAGCACGTAGGTGCCGAAGGTGCGGGCAACCAAGCTCTCGTTGATCACCATCGACACGTACATGAAGATCGCGAACACACCGGTCGTTGTGCCCGGTCCGTACTGCTCGTGCAGGAACATCGCGACCCCGCCCGATGACGGGAAGGCATTCGACAGTTTCACGTAGGTGTAGGCGCTCGCGGCAGCGACCATGGCAGCGGCAAGAAACGCCAGCGGAAACAGGTCGCCCGCCAGCTGTGCTGTCTGGCCAGTGATAGCAAAGATCCCGGCGCCGATCATCACGCCGGTGCCTAACGCGACGGCACCTGAAAGCGTCAGAGAGCCGGGAACGTCATCAGGTGCCTGGCGATCGCTGTTGCCTTCATCATGACCCGTCATGGTTCCTCTTGTTCGTCAGATTCTGAGAGCGTCGCCCTGGCACCTGTTGGGAAGGATGGTCCGACGGGAGGGCATGGACTCAAGAACGACTGGCCGAGCCCACCGCCGCTCGCCAGGGTCAGCGGTAGCCCGTTTGCCGGTCGAACATCCCGAGAAACCAAGTCGAGGCGCCAGCGACAGCGATGCCGAGGAGCAGGTACACCTCCGTGTGGCCGTAGGGCAACAGCCTCAGGTCGTCGCCGAGTCTCATGGCATCGTTGAGCGTCATGATGATGAGCCCAAGCCCAATCCCGAGCCACCCTGCGATGCGATGCCAGCCTGGCCGGATAACCAGACCAGACCTATTCGCCGAATAGCGGGCGAGCGCTTCAAGGTCCGGCCCGGCATTACTCGAGCCGGACGGCGTCTCTGGTCGCTTCCGGATGGTTGTGCAGTCTTGCTCTTGAGGGTCGGGCATTGGTGCTCCTGCGAGTCAGTCCCACTCCTGGGCGAGTATACGACATGTTGTAGTAGTTCTCCGGTCGACGCGCCTGACGGCGGTGCCGCAAGGCCAATTGTGACGTCCGGCCTCGAGAGTGGATGATCGCTGCTACGACGACCTGTAGTAGTTTGTGGGGGTGTCTGACCTGTCGGATGAGCGTCCAGCCTCGAGCCCAGCACGGTCGCGGCTCCGACGATGGATGACACCGATTGCCATGATCACCCTGGCGGTTGTGGTCGGGATCGCGGCCCTCCGCGAACCCTCGAAGGTGGACTTCGAGGCCTCAGGACGGCCGCTCCCGTTGCCCGCTCAAGGCCAAATCTTGGCGGTCAGCGAGCAGGAGTTCGAGGGGATGCTGGTCGGGCAACTTGGGACCCCTGTGATCGTGAACATCTGGGCTTCTTGGTGCGCGCCCTGCCGCACCGAGATGCCACTCCTTCAGCGGGCGGCCCAGACCTACGACGATCGGGTAGTCATCCTCGGCGTCGCGTCCAACGACTCACCGGAGGCCGCGCAGGAGTTTCTCGACGACTTCGGATTGACCTATCCGAACGTCTTCGACGCCACCGGCAAGGTCCGCGCCGAACTCGCGGCCACCGCGTATCCGACCACCTACGTGTTCGGGGCCGACGGCCGTCTGCAGGTCACCGTCACGGGTGGAATCTCGGAACAACGTCTTGCTGCCGTGATTGAGAATGCCCTCCAGTGATCGACTACGGCCTCCTCATGAGCGTCATCGTTGCTTGGGCTGCATCGTCGTTCGCCTGGCGAGTGCACCCGCCCGACACATTCGACTCGACGGTGAGCGCGCTCGACGTCCTGTTGGTCCCCGGGTTCGTTGGGTTGGTGGTTGGGCGCCTGAGCACGCTGGCACTCGATGATCCACGCGCCATCGGGAGTATCTCGGACATGATCGTCATTCGCAGCGGGGTCGAGTTCTGGCCGGCCGTCGCCGCTGCTGCGCTGATGGTTGCCTGGTCCGCCCGCCGTTCCAATGTGCATCCAGTTGCCCGCGTCGCCGCCCTGGCACCGGTCGCCATGGTGGCCTACGGCGGCTACGAGGCAGCTTGCCTCTTTCGGGACGGTTGCTACGGGCCGCCGACTCCGGTGGTGCTGACACCCGATGGGCTCTCCACGCCCATGCTGCCCGTCGGCATCCTGATGGGAGCGTCAGCCATCGCGGCTGCCGTGCTTGTCCGGTGGCTGGGCGAGCGTGGATGGCCATCGGGCGCGATCGTGTCGGTTGCGGTGGCTTTGATCGGCCTCATTCTGAGCATCGGGTCGATCTGGCTCCCGAAAGTGGGAGGTGGGCTTTCCCGCCAGCATCGAACGTCGATCGTGATCACCATTGTGGCTGGCCTAGCCACCGGCGCGTTGCTCATGCTCGGTGCGCGCCGTGCGACCGAACGAGCAACACCGTGAGTTCCTCCATCCTGATCCTCGCTCTGACCGCCGGCATGGTTGGCGCGATCAATCCATGTGGGTTCTCGCTGCTCCCGGCCTATGTCGGTTCGTTCGTGGCCGGCGACGAGGTGGACAGCCCGCTGGAGCGCCGCTTGCGCCGGGCTGTCTGGTCGGCGGTTTCGGTGACGATCGGTTTCGTGTTGGTGTTCGTCGTGCTGGGCGTCCTCCTGCGTTCGCTTGCCGACCAGATCCGTGGGCAACTGCCCTGGGTCACGATGGTGATCGGCGGAGTCCTGGTCTTGGCAGGCATCACGGTCATGACCGGTCGTCGATTGCCCATGCCCAGCTTCACGCTGAGGGCCGCGAGCGGTAGTGGTGCGATGGCTATGGTCAGCTACGGCATCGTGTATGCCTTGGCGTCATTGTCCTGCACCATCGGACCGTTCCTGGCAATCACCACCGTTGCGCTCGATCGGTCCCTGGCTGGGGGCCTACTCGCCTTCGTCGCATACGGGCTGGGCATGGGGACCATCATCCTGGCCATCGCGGCATCGGCCGCCCTGGCCCGACCCAAACCGGGGCATCGACTCCGCCGGTTCTCCCAGTACGCCTCGCGCGTCGGCGGAGCGCTGATGGTCCTCAGTGGCTTCTACGCCATCTGGTACGCCCGATGGGAACTCGCCGTGTACAGCGGCGACCTCTCGACCGATGCGGTGATCGACACGGGGGAACGCTGGCGGATCAACGTGATCACGTTCATCGAAAGCGTCGGGGCGGTGCGGCTCGGGATGATCGTGTTGGTGGCCGTGACGACGATCACCGCTGTCGGTCAGATCACATCAGATCGCCGGGTAACCCAGAAAACGGACGACAATCAATAGCGCCAATCTCTTCGCCATCGACAGGGTCAGGACTTGACGAGTCGGGCGATCGCTTTCGATGCTTCGGTCAGCTTGTCCTCGGCCCCGGGCCCGCCGGTCGTGGCGGCGTCGACGACGCAGTGCTTGAGGTGATCGTCCACCAGGCCGAGGGCGACGTTCTGCAGGGCGGAGGTCAGGGCGCTGATCTGGGTGAGGATGTCGATGCAGTAGGTGTCCTCATCGATCATCCGGTGGATGCCGCGAGCCTGACCTTCGATGCGCTTGAGCCGGGCGAGGTAACGGTCCTTGTCGCTGATGTAGCCGCGGGGTGCTTGTGCCTCCTCCTCCACTGCTGGCGGCAATTCTGTACTGCTGGCCATTCGACTGCTCCTGTCTGGTGAGATGCGGGTCATTCGTGCGATTGCCGCCTACGGCTGTTCGACCAATTGACGGTCGAGAAGCTTGGCGGCGCTTTGGGCAGGTCTCAGATCGAGTCGGCGCAGCAACTGGGCGTTGAGCGCTACCACGACGGTAGATGCCGACATGAGGATGGCGCCGACGCTCATGGGGAGCACAAACCCGACCGGCGCCAACACTCCAGCGGCCAGCGGTACCGAGATCAGGTTGTAGCCGGCGGCCCACCACAGGTTTTGCTTCATTTTGCGGTACGAGGAGCGGGAGAGGTCGATGACCGAGAGCACCGAGCGCGGGTCCGAGCTGGCCAGAATCACCCCGGCCGATCCGATCGCGACGTCGGTACCGGCACCGATTGCGATGCCAACATCGGCCCTGGCGAGGGCTGGTGCGTCGTTGACACCGTCACCGACCATCGCCACTTTGTGGCCCTCGGATTGCAGTTCGGCAACCTTGGCAGCTTTGTCCTCGGGTCGAACCCCGGCGTACACGCGGTCGATGCCCAGTTCAGCGGCGACCGTGTCGGCGACCGACTGGGCGTCGCCGGTGATCATCACCACCTGCGAGCCTGCTGCGTGCAGGCCAGCGACAGCGTCGTAGGACTCGGGGCGGACCTCATCGGCCAGGCGCAACGCTCCGATCACGGTGTTGTCGGCGAGGACGTGGAGGATGATGGCGCCCTCGGTGCGCCATTCATCGGCAATGGGCAGTTCGTTCAATGCGTGCTGCTCGAGCAGGTACGGCCCCCCGACCTCCACGACCACACCGTTCACCGTTGCCTTGACCCCGACCGCCGGGGAGGAAGAAAAGTCGGTGGCGCCGGGCCGGTCCAGCTCACGGGTCTGTGAGGCGCCAACGATGGCTTTGGCGAGGGGGTGCTCGCTGTCGCCCTCGGCTGCCGCGGCCAGCATGACGACCGAGTCTGCGGTTCGTCCCTCGATGGGCTCAATCCCGGTGACGGTGGGTTCGCCCTTGGTCAGCGTGCCGGTCTTGTCGAAGAGGACCGCATCGACGGTGCGCATGGATTCCAACGCAAGGCGGTCCTTGACCAGGACCCCGCCACGGGCGGCTCGTTCGGTGGCGATGGACACCACCAGCGGGATCGCCAGACCCAGTGCGTGTGGGCAGGCGATGACCAGCACCGTGATGGTCCGAACCACCGCGTCGTCCGGCATGCCCAACAACGACCAGACCACGGCCGTGATCGCGGCGGCGCCCAGGGCGAACCAGAACAGCCATGCAGCGGCGGTATCTGCGACGCGCTGGGCACGGGAGGTGGATGCTTGGGCATCGGTGACAAGCTTTTGGATGCCCGCCAATGCGGTGTCGTCGCCGATCGCGGTCACCTCGACCCGCAGGCCCGAATCGGTCGCTACCGTCCCCGCAACCACGTGCTCGCCCACGTCGCGTCGGACCGTCTTGGACTCGCCGGTCACCATCGATTCGTCCATGCTGGCGGAACCTTCGACGATCTTGCCGTCGGACGGGACCGACGCTCCGGGTCGGACGATCACCACGTCGCCGACGGCCAGTTCGGCAGGTGAGACGATGATCACTTCGTCTCCATCGACCTTCTCCGCCTCATCAGGAAGCAGGGCGGCGAGCGAGTCCAGGGCCGAGGTGGTTTGGGCCAAGGAACGCATCTCGATCCAGTGGCCCAGCAACATGATGACCACCAACAGTGCGAGCTCCCACCAAAACTCCAACTCCGAATCGAGCAGTTGCAGGCTCGCTCCCAGCGACGCGATGAAGGCCACGCTGATCGCCAGGCTGATGAGCAGCATCATCCCCGGCTTGCGAGCGCGGACCTCCGAGATACCCCCGGTCAGGAAGGGCGAGCCACCCCAGAGGTACATGACTGTGCCCAGCAAAGGGGAAACCCACAACACCCAGGCGGCGTCGGGCAACTGATAGCCAACCAGGTCGGCGAACATCTCGCTGAACCCCACCACCGGGACTGCGAAGACACACATGATCCAAAACAGACGACGGAACTGCCCGACGTGATCACTGTGACCGTGTTCGCCGTGTTCGCCGTGTTCGCCGTGTTCGCCGTGTTCGCCGTGTTCGCCGCTGTCAGCGGTCTTGACGTGCTCGTCGGAATGATCGAGCACGTCGGTGTGCGAGCTGTCCGGGTGTTCGTGGCTCATCATTGCGGTCCCATTCTGATTGCCGGTTCCGGCTTGGCCGGAGCTGGTGCGGGATCCTCGGCGCGGGTCTTGAACGTCCGCAGCCGGAGGCTGTTGGACACGACGAACACCGACGACAGCGCCATCGCTGCGCCGGCGAGCATCGGGTTGAGCAGCCCAAAGGCGGCCAGCGGGATCGCCGCGGCGTTATAACCGAAGGCCCAGAACAAGTTCATTTTGATCGTGCGAAGCGTGCGGCGGGAGAGGCGGATCGCATCCGACGCAGCTCGCAGGTCGCCGCGTACCAGCGTGATGTCTGCGGCTTCGATCGCTACATCGGTGCCGGTGCCCATCGCCAGGCCAAGGTTCGCCTGTGCGAGCGCCGGGGCGTCGTTGACGCCGTCGCCGACCATCGCCACGACCTTGCCTTCCGAACGGATCTGCTGCACCGTGGCGGCCTTGTCGGCCGGTAGCACCTCGGCGAAGAACCGCTCGATGCCGAGTTGTGAGGCAACCCGCTCGGCCACGACAG
>JACDJC010003868.1_pt1 | contig 10554 bp, 9 predicted proteins | sample 7454191 | NCBI WGS metagenome assembly JACDJC01 (sample SAMN14253291, study PRJNA609438) | sludge metagenome | isolation source: sludge after 25d culture with pyrite and EDTA | collected 2018-12-20
AAGGTCCGGTAGGAAAATTCATCGAGAAAAGGGGAGAGGGAATCCATCACATTGCATTTGCCGTGGACGGGATAGAGGAGAGGCTTCGCGAAGCAGAAGCTGCCGGTATCAGGCTTATCGATTCTGCACCGAGAAAGGGAGCAGAAGGACTCAGCATCGCTTTCCTTCATCCGAAGTCAACCTTCGGAGTGCTCACCGAACTGTGCGAGGACAAAAACAGAGAAAACAACAAATAACAAGGCTCAATGAACAGTCAGGAAAGAATTAAGCAACTCCTTGATTTCAGGGATAAAGCACGCAAAGGCGGTGGTGATAAGAGAATTGAGGACCAGCACGCCAAGGGCAAGCTTACGGCAAGGGAGCGTATAACTTTACTGCTTGACGAAGGCAGCTTCGAGGAGTATGATATGTTTGTCACACACAGAACCGAGGACTTTGGCCTTGCAGACAAAAAATTCCTGTCAGACGGTGTTATAACCGGCCACGGAACAATCGACGGAAGGGTGGTATACGTCTTTGCCCAGGATTTCACGGTCTTCGGAGGATCTCTGTCAGAGACCTTTGCCCAGAAGATCTGCAAGATCATGGATCAGGCCATGAAGGCGGGCGCACCCCTTATCGGAATTAATGACTCCGGTGGTGCCCGTATTCAGGAGGGGGTCAGAAGTCTTGCAGGATATGCCGAGATATTTGAACGCAATATCCTCGCCTCAGGCGTGATACCCCAGATCTCAGCAATCTTCGGCCCGTGTGCCGGAGGCGCTGTCTACTCACCTGCACTGACTGACTATATTATAATGGCCCGCAAGAGCAGTTACATGTTCGTGACCGGTCCCAAGGTTGCGAAGGCTGTGACCGGGGAAGACATCACAATTGATGACCTGGGCGGTGCAGGGGTCCATACGACCAAGTCGGGCGTGGCCCACTTCGCGGTTGACGAAGAGAAGGAGGGTCTGGAACTTATCAGGAAACTGCTGAGCTTCATGCCTCAGAATAACCTGGAGGAACCGCCTCAGCTTGAGTGCGATGACCCCATTGACAGGCTTGAGGACGAGCTCAATGACATAATCCCGGAAAGCCCCAATCAGCCGTATGATGTCAAGGATGTAATCGTCAGGGTTGTTGACTGGCACGATTTCCTTGAGGTACATGAGGCATATGCTAAGAACATTGTTGTCGGGTTTGCCAGGTTTGACGGCATGCCCGTAGGTATAGTGGCGAACCAGCCGGCATATCTCGCCGGAGTGCTTGACATAGAAGCTTCACGCAAGGCGGCGCGGTTCATCCGCTTCTGCGATGCTTTCAACATCCCGGTGGTGACATTTGTGGACGTGCCCGGATTCCTTCCCGGTTCAACCCAGGAGTATGGCGGCATTATTATTCACGGTGCCAAGCTGATGTACGCCTACGGCGAAGCCAACGTGCCGAAAGTGACAATCACCCTCCGCAAATCATACGGCGGAGCCCATTGCGTGATGTCATCAAAACAGCTCAAAGGCGATATCAACTACGCATGGCCTACGGCCGAGATAGCAGTCATGGGTCCCCAGGGTGCCATCGAGGTTCTCGAGGGAAGAACAATCAGCGAGATTGCTGACCCTGCCGAACGCAAGGATTACGTTGCCAAAAAGGAACAGGAATACCGCGATAAGTTTGCAAATCCATACGAGGCAGCCAGGTATGGCTATCTTGATGATGTGATTGAACCCCGCAATACAAGATTCAGGGTTATCCGCGCTCTCAGGACTCTTGCAACCAAGAAGGACCCGGGACCAATGAAGAAACATGGAAACATTCCACTCTGATAAGCGATGATTATGCACAGTATGTTACTCGCAGAGGCTGTTCAGGCCCTTGACTCCCTGACATGGACCGTAGTTGTGGTTGGCATTGGAATAGTCTTCCTCTCCCTTCTTATCGTATACTGGTTCTTCAGATACGTTCTTACATTCATTCTGAACTTCAAACTGAAAAGTTTTGCCCGTAAAAAAGGTATTGATCCGGCAGAGATACAAACCGCAAAGACAATTCAGTCAGGTGAAGTGAACGCTGCCATAGCAATGGCAATCTATTCATACTTCAATGAATTGCATGACGTTGAAAGCGGAGTGATGACAATCAAGCGCGTATCAAGGCACTACTCGCCGTGGAGCTCCAAGTTGTACAACATGAAAAATCTTTAAGATCAGAATAATTTGTCAGTGAAATGAAAAACTACAAGTTCAGGATAAACGGAAACCAGTATGAGGTTGAAATGCTGGAGATTGACGGTAACGTAGCGAAGATCGAGGTGAACGGAACCGTTTACGATGTTGAGATGCAGCGTGAGATACCAAAGATCAAGAGCGCAGTCTCTGCCGTATCGTCGCAGCCAAGGCAGGTTAAGGAGACGAAGCCGGCACCTGAGAAGCCTGCTGGCGGAAAAGCCTCTGAGGTAAGGGCTCCCCTTCCGGGTGTCATCATCCAGGTCCTTGTGAGACCGGGTGACGAGGTGAAGGCAGGTCAGACGGTCTGCACCCTTGAGACAATGAAGATGGAGAACGCAATCAAGGCAGATAACGGCGGTAAGGTTACCGCTGTAAACATCACTACCGGTCAGTCAGTCCTTCAGGATGAGGTACTGGTTTTAATCGCTTAAAAATGGCAAAGAGAAAAATGTGGACAATGCTGGCATTGCTGGTGATTACTTCACTTGCATGGACGGCATTTGTCAAGCCTGAACAGGACAGACAGAAAACGCTTGCGGAGTCGGGTATAGAATCCTCCGTGGCGCTCCCTCAGTACCAGCAGGTTCAACCTGAAAAAGAGGGGTTTGCAGAAGGACTGACACAGTTCTGGGCTTTCACCGGGTTCCGGAATGTCACCTCCGGTCACCTGATAATGATTGTGGTTGGATTGATTTTCATATTTCTGGCTATAAAATATGAATATGAACCTCTGCTGCTGGTGCCGATAGGTACCGGTATACTTATCGGAAACATCCCCTTCTTCACTGACGGGGGGATGAACCTACAGGTGGGTATCTACCAGCAGGGCAGTGTGCTTAACTACCTCTACTTCGGAGTGATGAAAGGGGTCTATCCGCCACTGATCTTCCTGGGTATCGGGGCCATGACCGACTTCTCCTCCCTGATCTCCAATCCAAGGCTTCTGATGCTTGGAGCAGCTGCTCAGATAGGAATTTTTGCAACTTTCATTGGCGCTCTCCTGCTCGGTTTCTCTCCTCCTGAAGCCGGAGCTATTGGCATTATCGGTGGCGCTGACGGCCCGACGGCAATCTTCCTCTCATCGCGTCTGGCCAATGGTATCAATATACTGTCAGACGGTACAACCGTAAAGAACCTCATCGGCCCCATCGCTATCGCAGCATATTCATACATGGCTCTCGTGCCGGTGATTCAACCTCCGATAATGAGACTCCTCACCAGCAAAAAGGAGAGACTTATCCGGATGAAACCGCCCCGCGCAGTCACCAAGACGGAAAAGATACTCTTTCCGATTTTCGGACTTCTGCTTACCTGCTTTATCTCGCCCAGTGCTCTGCCGCTCCTTGGGATGCTCTTCTTCGGAAACATTCTCAAGGAATCAGGTGTCACGAAACGACTGGCAGAGACAGCCCGCACATCACTGATTGACATTGTCACAATCATGATCGGGCTCACCGTTGGCGCCTCAACACAGGCAGACGTTTTCCTGACAAAGGAATCCGTAATGATCTTCGCACTTGGCGCTGCCGCATTCGCAGTAGCAACATTCTCAGGTGTACTTTTTGCAAAAGGGATGAACATCTTCCTGCCGGAGGGTGACAAGATCAACCCGCTCATAGGCAACTCGGGTGTATCCGCAGTGCCTGACAGTGCGAGGGTCTCTGAGATGGAAGGGCTCAAGGCTGACAAGACGAACCACCTCCTCATGCACGCCATGGGACCAAACGTGGCCGGTGTTATAGGCTCAGCAATAGCAGCAGGTATTCTGCTCAGCTACCTGGGATAATTTTCGTAAGTTTGTTTGCAACCATCATTCCTGGTAACAGATGAAACAGGCAACAACAGGTAATGCTGGACCAAAGGTTAGGTCTGACATTGAGGTAACGCTTGAACTCACCGAGACAGGCGGTATTGAACTGAACCTCAGATCGAAGGTGAAAACAATGTACGGCAAAGCCATCGAAGAGCAGTGCCGCAGCCTGCTCACATATTTTGGCATAGAAAACGCCAGGCTCACAGTAAACGACTCCGGGGCCCTTCCCTTCGTAATTGCCGCAAGGATCGAGGCAGCTGTTAAAGCCATTACCGGCACATCCGGATCGTTCATTCCTGAGATGATCAGTGAGAACACCTATCACTCTTCACGTGACCGGTTCAGGTTCTCAAGACTTTACCTTCCGGGAAATAGCCCGGGCATGTTCCTGAATGCGGGGCTCCATTCACCTGACGGCATCATTCTTGACCTTGAGGATTCAGTAGCACCTGACCGCAAGGATGAAGCCAGGATACTGGTCCGCAATGCCCTCCGGGCAGTGAATTTCTACGGAGCGGAGAGAATGGTGCGCATCAACCAGGGCCAGCGCGGCCTCGAGGATCTTGAGGTGCTGATCCCCCATAATGTTCACCTCGTGCTCATTCCCAAATGCGAGGATGCAGATACGGTCAGGTCCATTGACAACAGGATCCGGGAGATAAAGCAGAGGGAAGGCCAGACCGAAACGGTATTTCTGATGCCTATAATCGAGAGCGCCCTGGGAGTGGAAAACGCCAGGGAGATAGCCACTGCCTCAGAATCTGTTGTGGCACTTGCGATAGGCCTGGAGGATTATACTGCCGATCTGGGGGTGCAGCGCACAAAAGATGGGAGGGAGTCTCTCTACGCCCGTAACCGTCTTGTTGTTGCTGCAAAGGCATCAGGCATCCAGCCAATTGATTCGGTCTTTTCCGATGTCGGAGACATGGAAGGTCTGCTTGAAAATGTGCTCTCTTCCAAGGCCATGGGCTTCGAGGGTATGGGTTGCATCCATCCTCGCCAGATTCCGGTGATCAGACAGGGTTTCTCTCCCTCACCTGATGAGATTGAAAAGGCCAGGAAGATTGTAATCGCCTGGCGTGACGCACAGGCCAAAGGTCTCGGGGTAGTCTCCCTCGGGACAAAGATGATTGACCCTCCGGTTGTTGCAAGGGCAGAGAAAACAATCACCCTGGCCGTAAGGCTCGGACTGCTGCCTGAAAAGTGGATGGAGGAAGAAAAGGATAAAATTTAATGCATACCCGGTCATGAAAATAGTCGAAAACGCAGCCGGCCGCATGGTGCCGGATGAGATAAACGGAAAAGAGGCCGTGCCATTCAAGGGTGTCGGCAAACACCGTCCCACCGGGAGAAAATATGCTCCTTCGATCCCTACCTGCATAGACTATCCTGAAGATAATAACAAGGTCATCAGTTCTCTGAGGGAGGCGCTTGTCCGCTGCGGCCTGAAGGATGGCATGACTGTCTCGACACACCACCACCTCCGTGACGGCGACCTGGTAAGCAACCAGATCTTTACAATAGCTTCAGAGATGGGGGTAAAGGACCTCGTCTGGCTGCCATCTGCATCCTTCCCCTGCAATGATCCTGTCATACAGTACCTTGAAGACGGCACTGTGAACCGCATCGAGGGAAGCATGAACGGTCCCCTGGGCATGTTCGTGTCAGAAGGTAAGATGAAGGGCACAGCTGTTCTCCGGTCCCATGGCGGACGCGTGCAGGCGATACAGGACGGAGAGGTAAAAATTGATATTGCCGTGCTGGCTGCACCCGCCGCTGACTCCTTCGGCAATGCCAGGGGAACGGGCGGTCCATCAGCAACAGGTGTAATCGGCTACGCAAAACCTGATTACCTCAACGCAGAGAAGGTAATAGTAGTGACCGACAACCTTGTTGACCTTCCCTGCTGGCCTATGGAAATTGAAGGGAACTATGTCGACTATGTGGTTGTTGTTGACAAAATTGGTATTCCTGAAAAAATTGTCTCGGGAACGACACAGATCACCAAGAGTCCTGACAGGTTACTGATTGCAGAGCTGACAGCATCGTTCCTCGAGAAATCCGGGCTGCTTCGCAACGGCGCAACAATGCAGGCAGGCGCAGGCGGCACAAGCCTCGCAATTGCCGTCTTTGTGCACCAGATGCTGAAGAAGAAGGGTTGGAAATTCAGCTTCGGCTTCGGCGGCAGCACGAAATACATGGTTGACATGCTCGAAGAGGGCCAGATGGGAGCTATTCTTGATGCCCAGGCTTTTGACCTTGATTCGGTCAGGTCGATCGAAAAGAACCTGAACCATATTCCCTACCCGGTTTTCAACGCCTACAACTACCATTCAAAGGGCAACCTGACAACCATGATGGACATCATGATACTGGGAGCCACAGAGATAGATACAAACTATAACGGTAACGTCGTCACCCACTCTGACGGCCTGCTGCTGCACGGTATCGGCGGCTGGCAGAACTGCCTCCACGCCCGTAACGTGATAATACCCGTTCCGCTGTTCCGCGACAGGATCCCGGTGATTGTAGACCGCGTGACCACCCTGTGCGGTCCCGGCGAACTAATTGACGTGATAATTACAGAAAGGGGTATAGCAATCAACCCCCGCCGTCAGGACCTTATTGACTCCGTCCGCGGCAAGGGCCTTCCGCTGGTGACAATCGAGGAACTGAAGGAGACGGCGGAAAAGATATGCGGGAAACCTGAAAAGGCTGCCTTTGACGACAGGGTTGTTGCGGCAATCAAATGGGTTGACGGTACAGTGATTGATGCCGTTAGAAAAGTAAAAAAGTAAATTGCCTTATATGGAAATGAAAAGATACAGGTGCCCGGTCTGCGGATATATCTATGATCCCGCTGCAGGAGACCCGCACAGCGACGTTGAGCCGGGTACGGCTTTCGAAGACCTTCCTTCTGGATGGGCATGCCCGGTGTGCGGTGCACCACCGGATGAATTCGAGGAGTATATCTAGACCTCTTCTTCCGGGATGTGCCTGAGCACATCGATGAGGAGATCCCAGAACATCTGGACTGTCTCTGTCTCGATCCTCTCTTCGGGGGTATGTGCTCCCTTGATTGTAGGACCGAACGAGATCATATCTATTCCCTTGTACTTTTCGAGTATCAGACCGCACTCAAGACCTGCGTGTATCGCCTTCACCTGCGGCACTTTCCCGAAAAGCTTGCGGTAAGACTCAATCATAAGTCTCAGGATGGCAGAGTTCATGTTTGGCTGCCAGCCCGGATAGCCATCGGAATGGGTCACTGTTGCACCGGCAAGGTCGAAGCTGGTTTCTGCCTTCATCGCAGCATAGTGCTTCGCCTCCTCGGAGGAACTGCGCTGCGTGGTCACAACGTGAATCATATTGTTGTCGGTCAGCCTGATTGTCGCCAGGTTGCTCGATGTCTCAACCAGGTCCGGAATCTCCTTTGACCACCCTATAACACCGTGAGGTACAATACTCAGTGCCCCCAGCAGCCTGTGCTGTGTGGCGCCGTCAAGTACAGTCTCCGGCACGTCTGCCGGGGTGGCTGCCACCTTCAGCTCCGGCTCAAGTGAGCCAAACTCATCCCTTACACGGGTATTGTATGATGCCGTGTCAGCCAGTATCTTCTCCTCATAGGCTGGATTGAAAGTCACTGTGACAAATGCTTCCCTGGGAATTGCATTCCGAAGGTTGCCGCCTGAAAAGTTGCTGATCCGGATGTCATATTTCCTTTCCAGATCCTGCAATAGCCTGGATATGATCTTTATTGAGTTGCCATAACCTTTGTGTATCTCATCACCGGAATGACCGCCGTGGAGGCCGGTTACGGAGATGTTCATGGCCCTGTGACCCGAGGTCACCTTTTCAGGTGTGAAGGGCAGCATCGCCTGAGTGTCAATTCCACCGGCACAGCCGATAAACAGGATACCTTCATCCTCAGAATCGAGGTTAAGGAGGATTCGCCCTTTGAAAAAGTCGGGCCGCAGATTTATTGCCCCTGTCATCCCTGACTCTTCATCAACGGTAAACAGGCACTCGATGCGACCGCATTGCAGGTATGGATCAGTCAGAACTGCCATCTGGGCAGCAATGCCTATCCCGTCATCTGCTCCGAGGGTGGTGCCACTGGCTGTCACCCACTTGCCGTCTACAACAGGAATGATTGGATCTTCATCCCAGTTATGAGGATGAGAGGCATTCTTTTCACCTACCATGTCAAGATGACTCTGCAGAACCACTGTCTGCACCTTCTCCTTGCCCGGGGCGGCTTCCCTTACTATGAGTATGTTTCCAACGCTGTCTTCCCTTGCTTCCAGATTGTGCTTCCGGGCAAAGTCAAGCAGATATGCCCTGATCCTTCCCTCATTCTTCGACAATCTGGGTATCCTGCAAATCTCTTCAAAGTAACCCCATACTTTCCTTGGCTTCATCTCCCCCAGTTCGCCCATGCTCTTCTTATTCTTTAAGTTGTGCCGTTTGGCGGCAAATATAGTTTTTTTCCGTTGCAACCTTTATGAATTTTACCTGCTGAAACTCTTTTTTTTAACACAATAAAAACTATATTTTTACGGGAAACGAAATACACAGATTAACTGATACGACTATGGCAAAACGTACTATTGTGGCCCTGCCCGGAGACGGCATCGGGGTTGTTGTTCTGAAAGAGGCAATCCGCGTACTTGATGCGGCTGGTTTTGATGCTGATTACGTATACGGGGATATCGGATGGGATTTCTGGTGCCGTGAGGGCAACCCTCTTCCTCAGCGTACAATTGACCTGATAGCTGAACACAAGATCGCACTGTTCGGTGCCATCACCTCAAAACCAAAGGATGATGCAACTGCAGAACTGTCTCCGGCCCTGCAGGGTAAGGGATTCGCCTACAGCAGCCCCATCGTGGGACTGAGGCAGCACTTTGGCCTCGACATCTGCGTCAGGCCGTGCCGCAGTTACAGGGGCAACCCGCTTAACTTCATCCGTCGCGGAAAGGACGGTAACCCTGAAGAACCGATGGTAGACGTGGTGATCTTCAGGCAGAACACTGAGGGTCTCTACGGCGGAGTGGAGTGGTCAAATCCTCCGCAGCAGGTCTATGACGCACTGATGACACACCCAAAATTCCGGGACAACTTTGGCTGGTGCCCCAAGGAGGAACTGGCTGTCTCCACCAGGATCTTCACAAAGAAATACACAGAACGCATTGTGCGGGCTGCCTTCGAACACGCAGTGAAATATGGATACAAATCAGTCACTGTCTGCGAAAAGCCAAATGTGATCCGTGAGACATCCGGCCTTATGTGGAAGATAGCCAAGGAGATGCAGAAGAATGAGTTTCCCGGAATACAGCTGTGGAACACAAACATTGATGCACAGATGATGTGGCTGACCAAGAACCCGGAGGATTACGGTGTAATTGTGGCCGGCAATATGTTCGGAGACATAGTATCAGATGCATTCGCAGGACTGATCGGCGGTCTGGGCTTTGCCTGCAGCGCCCAGTTCTCCGAGGATGGCATCGGCGTATTCGAGCCTACTCACGGCTCAGCTCCCAAATATGCAGGATATGAGGTATCAATAGTGAACCCCATCGCAATGATCGAATCGGCCTGCATGATGCTTGATTATATTGATGAGAAGGGCATTGCAGCCCGGATCCGCAAGGCAATTGCCGAAGTCATCGAAGAGGGCAGGGTGAAGACCTATGACATGATGAAGATGACCGGCAAGCCCGAAGTGGTGACAATGGGTGCGGCTTCAACCGTACAGATGACAGATGCCGTAATTGCACGTCTAAAGTAGAAAGCCATGACCGAGGAGATAAAAAAACTCTGGCCTGAGCTGGAATGGATCAGTGACCCCGATCTCAGGGAGAAAACCGCCCGGACATGGGAGGTGGCTCTGGAGCGAAGCGTTCTTACAGCTGACGACCTCAACCGCATTCCGTTTACTCTGCTCTGCGGACCGGAGCTGAAGGTCACATTCATGGATCACAAGCGATGCGTGGTACATGTAGCACGGGATGCCGGAATGAAGATGAACGAATTTTTCCGCAATGACCTGCCGGTCAATATGGATGTGCTGATCTCAGGCGCTATCCTTGCCGATGTAGGCAAGATGCTGGAGTATGAACTCGATGCATCGGGTAAAGCTGTGCAGGGAAAGTATGGCCAGTATCTCAGGCATCCGTTCTCCGGTGTCAGCCTGGCGGAAGAGTGCGGTGTGCCTCCGGAAGTATGTCATATAATAGCGGCCCACGCTCATGAGGGCGACCTGGTGAAGCGCACAACCGAAGCCTACATAGTGCATCACGCAGACTTCATGACATTCCTGCCATTCAAGAGCAGACTCATCGTTTGATGAGTCTGCTTCTCAGGCTCCAGTCTTCAGTCTTCAGTCAATCAATTAGTTGCCGACTGCCGACTGAGGACTGCCGACTTATTTATTGCCTCCCATCGCCTTCCTGACATTCTCATACCCCATCTTGTCCACCTTCCTGTCATAGGTCATCAGGCCGTTTGTCTCAGTCTCAACGTCCGTAGTCT
>JACDJC010003869.1_pt1 | contig 10553 bp, 10 predicted proteins | sample 7454191 | NCBI WGS metagenome assembly JACDJC01 (sample SAMN14253291, study PRJNA609438) | sludge metagenome | isolation source: sludge after 25d culture with pyrite and EDTA | collected 2018-12-20
CGACGAAGTCGCGCGACTGGCCGACACCCTGCTGCTGATCGAAGCCGGAAAAATCACCTATCAGGGACCCCTCGTCGAGGGCCTCACCCGACTCGATCTGCCGCTGGCGCACCGCGATACCGCCAGCACCGTCGTCGACACCACCGTGGTTTCGCACGATGCCGAGTTTCATCTCACCCAGGTGTCCCACGGCGGCATCACACTGAGCCTGCCCGGCCTGCATGCCGCACCGGGGCAGCCGCTACGTGTTCGCATTGCCGCTCGCGACGTCAGCCTCACCCTCTCCCAACCGAGCCAGACCAGCATCCTGAATTTATTGGCTGCACGCATCCTTGAACTGGCCGATGATGCGCCGGGGCAGGTGCTGGTGCGCCTGACGCTGGAAGACACCGTGCTGCTGTCACGCATTACCCGAAAATCGGCGCATGCACTGGGTTTGCAACCAGGCATGGGCGTGATCGCGCAAGTAAAAAGCGTGGCGGTAGCCTAAGCTCAGGATCATCCAGAAATACTTCGGGGCGTACATGAAATAATCGTGGCCACATTTATTTCTCCCCATTTGTTTGCTTTTTGAACCCCCATGAACCTCATCTTGCTCACCTCCACCGATCCTTGCCGTTACCAGGGCCGTATTGCCGGGGGCCGTCTGTGAGCGATTTGCCACCAGCAGCGGTGGCCCAACTCCGGATCGGGCGGGCGCTGCCTTTTGGACCCAATGGCGAACCCAGCGCCATCGACAAGCATCCGGCCGCCCGACCCTTGAGGCTGACTGTGAACGGTTTCGAAGGCGACGAGCAGGGCGACCGCCGCCATCACGGCGGTCCGGACAAAGCCCTACATCATTATCCCGGCGAGCACTACACCGCCTGGCGCCTCGATTTTCCCGAACTGCAGGCGGAACGATTCCGCATCGGGGCCTTCGGAGAGAATCTCGGCACCATCGGCCTGACCGAGGCGAATGTCTGTGTCGGCGACATCTTCCGCCTTGACGACACCCTCATCCAGGTCTCACAGGCACGACAGCCCTGCTGGAAGCTCAACCTACGGTTTGATTGCTCCGACATGTCCAGGCGGGTGCAGGACAGCGCCCGCACCGGCTGGTATTACCGCGTGCTGGAAACCGGCGAGGTGGCGCCCGGCACTGTGCTCCGTTTGCTCGAGCGCCCACATCCCGAGTGGCCGCTGACGCGCCTGTTGCACTATCTCTACGAAGACCCTCTGAACATCGAGGCACTTACAGCCATCGCCGCACTCGCCGATCTGTCCGCCTCCTGGCGGGAACTGGCCCGGCAACGCCTTGTATCAGGCTGGATCGAAGATTGGTCTCGCCGGCTGACAACGCCTGTCATACAGGCATGACCGAGGAATTTGTCGGCCACCACAAAAGCTTGAGCTGCGTTTGCACGTAACACGCAAGGACAGCGGCAGCACAGTCGATGGGTGGGCGCATCGACCGCGGCAAAAATTACGCGATGAAGCCTGCTGCGGGGATGGCACGACGGGCGACAGCGCTCAGTCGGCGTGGCCCACGATCAGAACATCGCTGCTGGAATGCGACAGCACATGTTTGGTGACGCTGCCGAGCAGCAGTTCTTCCATTGCCGACTGGCCGTGCTTGCCCATTACGATCAGGTCGGCATCCATCGTTTGCTCATGCTCCAGAATGCGCAGCGTGGCGGCACCATGGACAAGCTGGCGCGTCAGCTGATGCAGCGGCACGTGCAGCATGCCGATGAAGGCGTCCATCGCCACCTGGGCCGCTTCGCGTGCGTGAATTCGATACTCATGAATCTGGTCGTCACTCATGCCGGCGAACTGGAACGTGCTTTCCAGTTCCACCTCGAATGCATGCAGCAGCACGATGTCGGCGTCGGGCATCCAGGCATGAGCGACGTTGACGGCGTCGGCGGAATGCGCGGAGAAGTCGACTGGCGCGAGAATGCGTCGATAGGGCGACTGCGGCCGCTGCTTGACCGCAAGCAGCGGCCGGCGGGATTTGCTCAGCACCCGCTCGGTGGTGGAGCCGAGCAGCAATTCGACCATGAAATGCGTTCCGCGCGCGCCCATCACCAGCATGTCGGCCTGGCGCGTTTCAGCGAGGCCGACCAACGCGGTGAGTGCGGATCCCTGCAGCAGAGCGGTATCGATATTGCAGACATACTGTGTCGCCAAACTGAACGCCAGTTGATTCAGGCTTTTGTCTGCCTGGTCCAGCAGCTGAACCTCCAGCGTGGCGGCATCGCCTGGAAGCATGCGACGCAGGGTGTCGAGTGCCGATCGGCTGACGACATGCGCAAGCGTGAGTGTGGCAGCGGGATGGGCCTGGGCAAGCAGTGCGGCGCGCTCCAGCGCGTGGCGTGCAGGTGCCGAAAAATCGGTGGCGGCAAGTATCGTTCGTGTCTGTGTCATGGCGACTCCTTAGCAAAAGGATCGGAGGAAAGCATACGGCATCAAGATACTTCGTCGAGGTGGGTTGGAATTCTCAAACCGACCAGGCTCACGCGGCCGGCTTCGACGGTGCGCACCACCAGCTCAAGCTTGCCCAGGCGGACGCGATCGCCCACCACCGGCTGACCGTGCAATTTCAAGGCAAGAAATTCTTCGAGCGTGAGCCCTGCCATCGCCTCCGGCAAGGGCAGGCCGTACTGGGCTGCCACTGCGCCTGCCTGCGCATCGCCACGCAACACAAAATCGCCATAGAACTGGCGTTTCTCCAGATACGCGGGCACCGAGGGTGCCACCAGCAGATCGCTCAGAGCAGCGCTGTCTGCGGCCTGCGCGAGCACGTACAGCATATCGCCGGCAACCAGCTTGCCCGCGGCTTCCGGCGCCAATGCCGCGTTTTCCCGCATGACCGCCACCGGTCGCGCTGCGGCAGGCAGACGCAGTGCATTCGCCTCCTGTCCCACCAGGGGGACACGCGGTGTCAGCCGATAGCCGAACAAAGCATGTCCGTTCATCTGACTTGGCGTCAAGTCGTGGCGTTCAGCAGGTTCGGGCACCGGCGGCACCTGAAGTTTCAGGTGCCGGGCGAGCACCGGGATGGTCCAGCCCTGGGCGGTCAGCGAGATCAGCACCACGAAGAAGGCGACGTCGAGAATCAGGGCGGCTTCGGGCACCCCGGCCAGCAGCGGGAACAAGGACAGAACGATGGGCACCGCGCCGCGCAGCCCAACCCATGAAATGAACACCTGTTCGCGCCAGGGGAAATGAAAAGGCCGCAGGCATAACACGACCGCAATCGGGCGGGCCACGAACATCAGTACCAACGCGATGGCCAGAGCTGCCGGGGCGTATCGAACGAGATCGCTCGGCGTGGCGAGCAAGCCCAGCATCAGAAACATGCCGATCTGCGCCAGCCAGGCCAGACCGTTGTGCACCTGCAGGATATTGGCCGACTCGCGCGGATTGCGGTTGGCGACCATGACGCCGCACAGGTAAATGGCCAGAAAGCCGCTGCCGCCCAGTACTGTGGTGAGGCTGTAGAGCAGCAACCCGCCAGCGAGGATCAGCATGGGGTACATGCCGCGTTCCAGCGGCAGGCGGTTGGCCAACCACACCAGCAGCCACCCGCCACCCAGGCCCGCGACCAGGCCGAGACCCATCTGCTGAACCAGCAGCACCAGCGTTTCCCATCCCGGAACGCGCTGACCGGCGAGGATCAGTTCGATGAAGGCGATGGTGAGCAGTGCCGCCATCGGGTCGTTGCTGCCGGACTCGATTTCCAGCGTGGCGGACACCCGCTCCTTCAGCGTCAGCCCTCTGGCATGCAGCAGGGCGAACACCGCCGCCGCATCGGTGGAACCGACCACGGCGCCGACCAGCATGCCTTCCAGCCAGCCGAAATCGAGGACCCAGGCGGCGAACAGGCCAGTGATCACGCAGGTGATCAAAACCCCGACGGTGGCAAGCACGGCTGCCGGGCGCAGGCTGGTGCGGAAGCTTTCGCTGCGGGTATTGAGCCCGCCGTCGAGCAGAATGATGGCGAGCGCCACACTGCCGACCATATAGGCCATGCCGCTGTCGTTGAATACGATGCCGCCGGGGCCGTCCTCGCCGGCCAGCATGCCGACCGCCAGAAACACCAGCAGCAGCGGCATGCCGATTCGGTACGAGAGTGCGCTGGCGAGGATAGCCAGCAACAGCAGCACCGCACCGGCAAGAACAAACTGGTTGATAAGATCCATGAGGCAGAGCCTGGCGTGCCTACGATACATCGCCTGATTGCATGTCAGGCATCATGTTAACCCAAGCCGCTTGGCGAAGCGCGTGTGCATCGCCAAGCTACCCAAGTGCTTTCGGGGATGAGTTTTTCGTACCGCGTGATCGAGCGGCCATCGCACACCACCACAGAGGCACGCAACCAGTGCCATTGCATGTCGGCTGTCAGACTGGCAATCGACCACGATCAGGCGTTGTGGCAACGCGGTGAGCCATTGCCGGGCGAGCGCAGCGTAAAGGTCCAAACGGTGGGTTCCAAGATGATCGCTTCCGAGCAGCCGATCCACGCATTTGACGCGATGGCGCATGGCGGTTTCCCGTGGCATGCCGAGCGCCAAAAAGGGGCCGGCCGCACGTGCGGCCGGCCCCTGTCGGTTCACCTCTGCCACACACCAGATCAAACGCATGCCGGTTACAGCATTCAAGCGACTCCGGTTGAATGCCAGGCCAATTCACCCGACACAAAAAATCGGCACTCGGCCCATCGTCGGCCAAACGACGCCCTCTCCACTGGAGTGCCTCGTAAAAACAACAGATGAATTTTCCTCTTTACCAAACATGCATTTTAAAGATATATTTAGGTCTCGATAGCTGCGATTGGTGCGTAATAAGTGGGAGAATGCGCCGAAGCACGTGATTCGTGCCCAACCCAAGTTAAAGAAAGGGATCCAACCAAATGAGCTCGGCATTTACAAAATCCGCAGCGCGCAACATCTTTTACGGCGGCGCGGTGTTTTTCTTCCTGCTGTTCATCGGCCTCACGTTCGATACCATGAGCACGCTTCCCAAACGCGACAACCGCGCGAACCTGACCGAGTCGGTCGTGCGCGGCAAGCACATATGGGAAACACGCAATTGCATCGGTTGCCACACGTTGATGGGGGAGGGTGCGTACTTTGCGCCGGAGCTCGGAAATGTGTACAAGCGGCGCGGCCCGGCATTCATCAAAGCCTGGATCCAGGGTCAGCCGACCGGGGCTCCGGGGCGCCGCCAGATGCCCAATTTTCATCTGAACGACCAGCAGCTCGACGACATGGTGAATTTCCTCAAATACGCCTCGGAGGTCAATACATCCAAATGGCCGCCCAATATTGAGGGCTGACCACGTCATCAAACGCAATGCAACAAATGGGGAACCTTATGAAATACAAATCACAGGCGGTCGCGAAGCCCTATTTCATCGCGGCGATCGGCCTTTTCCTTACGCAAATCATATTTGGTCTGATCATGGGCTGGCAGTATGTCGTCGGTGACTTCCTGTTCCCGGCCCTTCCGTTCAACGTGGCACGCATGGTGCACACCAACCTGCTGATCGTGTGGCTGCTGTTCGGCTTCATGGGCGCCGCCTATTACCTGATTCCGGAAGAGGCGGAACGCGAGCTGCACAGTCCGAAACTGGCACTGGCGATGTTCTGGATTTTCCTGGCCGCCGGAGGCATGACCATCGTTGGCTATCTGTTTGTGCCTTACGCAACCCTGGCTGAAATGACCGGCAACAATTTGCTGGCCACGATGGGACGAGAATTCCTTGAACAGCCGTTGCCGACCAAGATCGGGATCGTGATTGTTGCGCTGGCGATGCTGTACAACCTGTCGATGACGGTGTTGCGCGGACGCAAGACCTCAATCAACCTGGTGCTGCTGGTCGGTCTCTGGGGATTGGCGATTTTCTTCCTGTTCTCGTTCTACAACCCCAGCAATCTGGTCAAGGACAAGTATTTCTGGTGGTGGACCGTGCACCTTTGGGTCGAAGGCGTGTGGGAACTGATCATGGGTGCAATGCTGGCCTTCGTGCTGATCAAGGTAACCGGCGTGGACCGCGAAGTGATCGAGAAATGGCTGTACGTGATTATTGCGATGGCCCTGATCACCGGCATCATCGGCACTGGCCACCACTACTACTGGATCGGCGCACCGGAATACTGGCAATGGTGGGGCAGCGTGTTCTCCGCCCTGGAACCGATTCCCTTCTTCATGATGACGGTATTCGCGTTCAACATGGTCAACCGGCGGAAACGTGAGCACCCGAACAAGGCGGCCGTGCTGTGGGCCCTTGGCACCGGCGTGATGGCTTTCCTGGGCGCCGGCGTGTGGGGCTTCCTGCACACCTTGGCACCGGTCAACTTCTACACCCACGGCAGCCAGATCACGGCAGCCCACGGCCATATGGCGTTTTATGGCGCCTATGCGATGGTCGTGCTGACCATGATCAGCTACACCATGCCCTTGATGCGCGGGCGTGAAGCCAACAGTCCGCTCGCACAAGTGGTCGAGATGTGGTCGTTCTGGCTCATGACCATCTCGATGGTCTTCATCACGCTGTTCCTGACGGCTGCCGGCATTCTGCAAATCTGGCTGCAGCGCATCTCCGAACAGCCCATGTCGTTCATGATGGTGCAGGATCAGGTTTCGCTGTTCTACTGGATGCGCGAATTCACGGGATTTGCCTTCCTGACCGGCCTCCTGTTGTATATCACAAGCTTCTTCATCAAGGGCAAGGCCGCAGCAACCGCGGACTGATCCCGACACACTCTGCCCGGTTCGCCGGGCAGACATGGAGACCATCATGAACGTCTCAATGTCTATCACTGCACCACATGGCAATCGCCGCGACCTTCCTGGCGATCTCGCCATGTGGTTTTTTATTCTCGCCGAACTGCTTGTGTTCGGCGTTTTCTTTCTGGCGTATGCCTTTGCCCGTACGTACAACGTCGAGATATTCAATGCCTCGCAACAGGAACTGAACCGCACCAGCGGCGTCATCAATACCGTGCTGCTGATCACCAGCAGCTATTTCGTGGTGCTCGCGGTCAATCGAATCCGGCAGGGCTATTCCCGTTCCTGCGCCCGCTGGCTGCTCACGGCCATGGCATGCGGCGCCACCTTTCTGGTGCTCAAGCTGATCGAATTCAGCGCCAAGATCGAAGCCGGCATCACCATGTCGACCAATACCTTCTATATGTTCTACTTGGGCCTCGGCTTTTTTCACTTCATGCACGTGGTGCTCGGGATGGTCATCCTCGGCGCCGTTGCGCTCAAGGCATGGCGCAGCGGCTATCATGCAGCCGATTACGCGGGCGTCGAAACCGGCGCTGCCTACTGGCACATGGTCGATCTGGTGTGGATTGTGCTATTCCCGCTGATTTATATACTGAACTGACGTTATGACAGCAGCAACATTCCAGTGGCTAGCCCTCCTCACGCTAACCGCCTTGACCGTTGGCCTGGCGACAGCCGGCGTCTCAAGCAGCACCGCCCTGATACTGGTGCTGCTGACAACGCTGCTCAAGGGCCGCATCGTGATCGACCGGTTCATGGCACTGCAGGGCGTGAGCGGTCCCTGGCGCTGGGTCGTCCTGGGCTGGCTGCTGCTGGTGCTGGGCCTGGTCGGCTATGCTTTTCATTTGACACAGACTTAACCGGAGAAACTCCATGAACGACATGACAGATCTCGCCCCGGAGGCTGCCCTGAATGTCCCGTTCTACCAGCCGGTAGGCAACGAGTGTGTATTGTTCGAATACGCTTACCGCAACCGCCTGCCGCTCCTGATCAAGGGCCCGACCGGTTGCGGCAAGACCCGTTTCGTCGCACACATGGCGGCACGTCTGACACGCCCGTTGATCACGGTATCGTGCCACGACGATCTGACTGCAGCCGATCTGGTCGGCCGCCACCTGATCGGCGATGGCCAGACCGTCTGGTCGGATGGGCCGCTCACGCGCGCAGTACGCCAGGGTGGCATCTGCTACCTCGATGAAGTCGTGGAAGCGCGCAAGGACACCACGGTCGTGCTGCACCCCCTGACCGACGACCGGCGCATCCTGCCGATCGAACGTACCGGCGAAGAGCTTCAGGCACCGGACGAGTTCATGCTGGTGGTGTCCTACAACCCTGGCTACCAGAACCTGCTGAAAAGTCTGAAGCCGTCCACGCGCCAGCGCTTTATTGCGATCAATTTCGGCTTTCCACCGGCAGCGCTCGAAGAAAAGATCGTCATTGTCGAAACCGGCATCGACCCTCTGCTGGCAACGCGACTGGTCACGCTGGCCGGCCACTTCCGCCAGCTCAAGGATCACGACCTGGAAGAAGCAGCTTCGACGCGCCTGCTGGTATATGCGGCCAGTCTCATCAGCGCCGGCTGCGATCCCGTGGTCGCCTGCGAGGCGGCGCTGGTGGAACCGCTCACCGACGACGCGGACACCGCACAAGCCCTGCTGGAAGTGGTCAAGGCAACCTTCGGCCATTAAGCAAGTCATAGAGCGATGAGCCCTCTTCCCGAACAGCGTACCCATGCCGTGCAAGCCGAAGCGCTCTATCTGCTCAATTTGCTGATTGCGCCCGGCGTGGCGTTTCTGGCCCTGCTCTGGCTCGCCCACCGGCAGCGTGCAAGCACCAATCCGCTCACTCGCTGCCATATACGCCAGGCAGTGACCGCGGCGATTAAAGGCGGCCTCTTGCTGACCATCGTGCCGGCCCTCATTGCACTGATGGGCGACCTTGACCAACCCGCGACCTGGACCGTGCTGGTGCTCTATGTCCTGTGCGGCCATGCGACACTGGTCCTGCTGGGCGTGCTCGGCCTGTCCCATGCAATCGCCAGCCAGACCTTTGTCTACCCCCTGATTGGGAGCCGCAAGTGGTAGGCACCCAGGCTGCGTCCGCAATCCGTGCAAGCATCGCGCGCAAAACACGCGGCTGGCTCGGGCTGCCCGTGCAACGCTGGCGCCAGCTGACCCAGGCGGGATTCTTCCTGCTGTTCATATTCGCACCGGTCTTCGATATCTTTCGGCTCGACCTGAATCTCAAGCACCTCATCCTGTTTGGTTTCGACTGGACGCTCGGGCTGGACGATCTCATTGCCGGACGTGCGTCGACCACGCAGGCTGCGTTGAATATCGTGCTGCGCGGCTTTCTGCCGTTGCTGGCGATCGGCGGGACCCTGATCTATGTGAGTTGGAAATGGGGCCGTCTGTATTGCGGCTGGCTCTGCCCGCATTTCTCGGTCGTCGAGACCATCAACCAGACGCTACGGCGCGCCATCGGCAAGCAAAGTCTGTGGGACAAGAAGCCGATGCCGACACGCAATCCAGATGGCAGCGAAACCCCTCACGATGCAATCTGGTGGTTCGCCGTGATGCCGCTGGTCATTGCCTGTGCAGTGCTATGGGCCGTGGTGTTGCTGACCTATCTGCTGCCACCCGCCGAAATCTACGGCAACCTCTGGCATGGCACGCTGACGCGCAACCAGACGGTTTTCCTGAGCGCGGCCAGCATCGCCTTCTTCGTCGAATTCATGTTCGCGCGCCACCTGTTTTGTCGCTACGCCTGCGCCGTCGGCCTGTTCCAGAGCTTGGCCTGGATGGGCAACGACAAGGCCATGGTGGTGGGCTTCAAGCGCGAGCGCGCCAAGGATTGTTCAAGCTGTTATTCGGCCTGCGACCATGTATGCCCGATGCGCCTGAACCCGCGTAACGTCAAGCGCATGATGTTCGCCTGCGTGCAATGCGGCCAGTGCGTTGATGCCTGCGACCACACGCTGGAAAATAATCCGAACGGCTCGCTGCTGAACTGGGTGCACGATCTGCGTGCCGAATCCGAAGCTGCATTCAACGTGCGAGCCGCACGCTCTGCACCGACCCGGCACATCGTTACGCCGACCACTGCGAAAGCCGAGCGCTAGACATGGAAGAGTTCGTCGGCGGCCTGTGGGACAAACTGATCACGCGCACCGCGTATCGCGGCTTTCCGAAAGCACGCATCGAACTCAGGGAAATCGAGCGCATTGCGCCGATATTCTTTCGCGCACTGGGGGGTGACGCCGGCTTGACGGTGCGCACCGGCACGGCCGCCACGCACGGTGCACGGCGCAAATGGCTGGAGCGTGTGGCGGGTGTTGGCGAAAAGCAGGAACTGGCCTGGACCGACGAAAGCGCGATCTACCTGCCCACATCGATTGACGTTTTTCCGCAGCGCGCCCAAAACCGTGAACTGTACCTGTGGCTGCTGGCACTGGCCGCGCATGACGTTGCGCCGGATGCCGCCTGGATCGTGCGCAACCAGCAGGCCACGCACGCAACCCTGGACGCGCTGCCGGGCCTGGCGCCGCGCTATCGCAAGCTTGTAGCGGCGGCACTCGCGCTGCGCCCCGATCCGGCCAAGCTGAACGGGGCGGAGCAAACAGCCGAAATGGCGATTCGTGCGGCGCTGACCGACCCCGGCTCGGTCGATCGCTTCGAGGCAGGCAAGCTGCCGCCCGCCCCCGTATCCTTATGGCTGCATCCGCAGCCGCCCGCCGCACCCGGCAAGCAGCGCCCTGCTGCCGACAAGCCGC
>JACDJC010003870.1_pt1 | contig 10548 bp, 11 predicted proteins | sample 7454191 | NCBI WGS metagenome assembly JACDJC01 (sample SAMN14253291, study PRJNA609438) | sludge metagenome | isolation source: sludge after 25d culture with pyrite and EDTA | collected 2018-12-20
CAGGGGCAGGTATTCCGTTTCCATCCAAAACCCGGGCACATTGGCACCTTCACCAAGAACATGCAGTCGGCGCTCGACTACCACAAAGTGCTGCAAACCCAGCCTGAGGTGCGTCAACGCCACACAGTCGCCAAGTCCGACAAGCCGCTTTTGGCCGGTTTGTCGGATCGGGTGATGGGGTATTTCCGTCGATTCGGCGTGTCTAATTAAGACGGGGCAATTAAATCACTTTCGAGAAACGCTGTAGTCCTTCTGGATTGAGATATTCGTCGAACGCCATGCAGATATTGCGAATCAGCAGGCGGCCTCGGGGTAGTACTTCGAGATGGTTATTATCGAGATGGAGCAACTCGTCGGCCACCATCGGCTGGAGTTCAGATAGGGCTTCGGCAAAGTGGGATGCAAACGAAATGCCGAATTTCTGTTCCACCTGGGCGAAATCGAGCCGGAAGTGGCTGATGATTTCACTGATGACATAGCGGCGCAGCTGGTCTTCATCGGTGAGCACATAGCCGCGCTCGATGGGCAGCCGACCCGCACTGACGGCCTCGTGATAGGCAACCAGATCCTTGGTGTTCTGACTGAACGCGCCGCCAACCTGACTGATCGACGACACGCCCACGGCCACCATGTCGCATTCGGCATGGGTGGAATACCCCTGAAAATTGCGGTGCAGTGTGCCGTTGCGTTGCGCGATGGCCAGCGGGTCGTCCGGTTTGGCGAAGTGATCCATGCCGATCAGCACGTAACCGGCTTCCTGCAAGCGTTCGATGCTGCCGCCCAGAATGCGCAGCTTTTCAGCAGGGTTCGGCAGGTCTTCGGTATGGATGCGCCGCTGCGGTTTGAAGCGGGTCGGCAGGTGCGCGTAGTTGAAAATCGACAGTCGATCCGGCGCCATTGCGATCACGGTATCGAGCGTGCGCATGAACGAATCACGGCTCTGGTGCGGCAGGCCGTAAATCAAATCCAGGCTGACGCCATGGAATCCTTCCGCGCGGGCGGCATCCACCACTTCCTTGGTTTCGGCATAACTTTGAATGCGGTTGACCGCTTCCTGCACCCGTTCATCGAAATCCTGCACGCCCAGGCTGATGCGGTTGAAGCCGAGGTCGCGCAGCACGGCAATCGTTCCGGCATCGGCTTCGCGCGGGTCGATTTCGATGGAATATTCGCCCGTATCATCGGTTTTCAGGGCGAAATGCCGCCCCGTGGCGGCCATGATCTCGCGCATCTGTTCATCGGATAAAAAGGTCGGCGTGCCGCCGCCCCAATGAAGCTGGTCGACGGCGCGACCTTCACCGAAGAGCTTGCCCTGCAATGCCAGTTCCAGAACCACATCGTCCACGTAGGGTTGGGCGCGAGCGCGATCCTTGGTCACGACCTTGTTGCAGGCGCAGTAGTAGCACACCGTGTCGCAGAAGGGGATGTGGGTGTATATCGATAGCGGGCCGCCTGCCGCGTTGGAACGAGCCGCCGCCGCCCGATAGGCCGACTCGTCAAACTGGTCGTGAAACTGTACGGCCGTGGGGTAGGAGGTGTAGCGCGGGCCGGATTTGTCGTAGCGGCGAATCAGGTCGGGGTCGAAGAGTCCGTTGGAAGTGGTCTGCGGCATGGTCATCGTGTTCTCACAGCTAAAGCCTTCGGATGTGTCCGGTTAAGCAATCGCATACAATAGCCGATTTGGCGCATGAATTCGTCTGAGTGTTTTTCTCGGAAAATTGGCCGCCTCCTGACGCACATTCAGGCATACATTGATTAAACGGGGATACGGTTGTGGTGATTGCCGATTTGTTGCGCGGGTTGGATTATTTCGGCACGGTCGTCTTCGCCATTTCCGGCGCGTTGGTGGCGGCCCGTAAAGGCATGGACTTGATGGGCTTTGCCATTCTGGCGACAGTGACGGGGATCGGCGGCGGCACACTGCGCGATCTGATTCTGGCGCGCCCCGTGTTCTGGGTCGCGCATTGGGAGTACATCGTGCTTTGCGTGCTGGCAGCCATCGCCACGTTCTACTTTGTGCACCACGTCCGCCGGCGCTTTTCCTGGCTGCTCTGGGCGGATGCGGTGGGTTTGGCCGCGTTCAGCGTGTTGGGTGTGCAGATTGCCCTGAGCGCGGGCACCAATCCGTTCATCGCCATCATCATGGGCATGATGACCGCTGCGTTCGGCGGTTTGATCCGCGATGTGCTGGCAGGCGAGCCCCCTTTGTTGTTGCACCGGGAAATTTACGCCAGTGCTGCGCTGTCGGGTGGTGTGGTTTATGCGTTGTTTGGCGTGGTTTTGCATCAGCCCGTCTGGGCACTGATTCTCGGATTTGTTGTGGCCTTGGTCGTCCGTGCGCTGGGCATCGTCTATCATTGGCATCTGCCCACGGCACGTAGCGCCTGAAACCTGCCCTTCAAAGCCAGGTTCGCGTACGTTCTTTTCTGTCGTTTTTTTCAACATCCCTATCGTTTAAATTGAGATTTAATGACTCCTGCTGTCGAAATACACAACCTGACCAAAACCTATGCTGGCGGAGCCGAGGCGCTCAAAGGCATTGATCTGACCATCGAGCCGGGCGATTTCTTTGCCCTGCTCGGACCGAACGGCGCGGGCAAATCCACCACCATCGGCGTGCTGTGCTCGTTGGTGAACAAAACCAGTGGCGTGGTGAAGGTGTTCGGTCACGATCTCGACCAGGAACGTAACTGGGTCAAGATGCAGATCGGCATCGTGCCGCAGGAATTTAACTTCAATCAGTTCGAGCCGGTCGAAGAGGTGGTCATCAATCAGGGCGGGTTTTACGGTCTTCCACGCAATAAAGCGCGTGAACGTAGTGATCATCTACTCAAGCAACTCGGATTGTGGGATAAGCGCAAGACCATGTCGCGCCAGCTTTCCGGCGGCATGAAACGCCGCCTGATGATCGCCCGAGCCCTGGTGCATGAGCCGCGCCTGTTGATTCTCGACGAGCCGACAGCTGGCGTCGATATCGAGTTGCGCCGCGGCATGTGGCAGTTTCTGACCGAAATCAACGCGGCGGGAACCACCATCATTCTGACCACGCATTATCTGGAAGAAGCCGAACAGTTGTGCCGGAATATCGCCATCATCAACGAAGGGCGCATCATCGAAAACACCAACATGCGGGCCTTGCTCGATTCGGTATCGCAAGAAACCTTCGTGCTGTATTGTGATGCCCCTGTGGCCTCGCTGCCGAGCCTGCCCGCCTTGGATGCGCGCATCGTCGAAGCGGATGCGATCGAAGTCGTGCTATCCAAAGCGCAGTCGCTCACCGAGGTATTCGAGGTGCTGCGTGGCCACGGAATCGAAGTCAGTCGGATGAAAAACAAAAACAATCGACTGGAAGAATTGTTTTTGCGCTTGGTTCAGAACAGCACGGAGCCAACAGCATGAAACCTCAAGAAGAACTGCCCATTTCCGGAGAATTCACGCGGCCGGTCCGAGGCATGAGTGCACGGCAAATGTTTAATGCGTTTGCGATGTTGGTAACGCGGGAAATTCTGCGTTTCAGCCGCATCTGGCTGCAAACGATTTTGCCGCCGATGATCATGACTTCACTGTATTTCGTGGTGTTCGGCCATCTGATCGGCCCGCGCGTCGGTAAAATCGACGGTGTGCCTTACATCAACTTCCTCGTGCCTGGTTTGATTCTGATGGCGGTGATTACTCAGAGTTATGCCAATGTGGTCTCATCTTTTTACGGCGCCAAGTTCGCGCGGCACATAGAAGAGTTGCTCGTCTCACCCATGCCGCATTGGCTCATCATTCTCGGCTACCTGGCAGGCGGTGTGGCCCGCGGGCTTTCGGTCGGTGCGGCCGTTACCCTGGTCGCGCTGTTTTTCGCGAATTTACAGGTGCATGATGTCTTGGCTTTAATCCTGGTGGCCGCGCTGACATCGGCGGTGTTTTCGCTCGGTGGCATGATTAACGCGATCTACGCCAACAGCTTCGATCATATTTCCATTGTGCCGACCTTCGTTTTAACACCGCTGACTTATTTAGGCGGCGTGTTCTACTCCATCCACATGTTGCCGCCCTTCTGGCAACAGGTGTCTTTGTTCAACCCGATTCTCTACATCATCAACGGCTTTCGTTACGCCATGCTCGGCATCAGTGATGTGCCGGTCTACACGGCCTACCTGATTCTGCTGTTAACCATCGTGATCCTGTTCGCCTACACCCTGCGATTGTTCCGCAAGGGCATTGGCATGCGGGGCTAATATGAAAATTGGTCAACTTGAATTGCTCGCCCCCGCACGGGATGCAGACATCGGCATCGAAGCCATCAACCACGGCGCCGATGCGGTTTATGTCGGCGGGCCCGGTTTTGGTGCGCGCAAAAGTGCTGATAACGACGTGGCCGATATCGCCCGTCTGGTCGACTATGCACACCGCTTTCATGCACGCGTCCACGTCACGCTCAACACCATCCTGCGGGATGACGAACTCGAACCGGCCCGCAAGCTGGCGCACCAACTCTATGACGCGGGCGTCGATTCGCTCATTATTCAAGACATGGGCTTGCTCGAACTCGACCTGCCGCCCATCCAGTTGCATGCCAGTACGCAATGCGACATCCGTACCCCCGAGAAGGCGCGTTTCCTGCAAGATGCGGGGCTGTCGCAACTGGTGTTGGCGCGCGAGCTGAGCCTGGAGCAGATCAAGGCCATTCGTTTTGCTACCACCGTGCCTTTGGAATTTTTTATCCACGGCGCGTTGTGTGTGGCGTATTCGGGTCAGTGCTTCATTTCAGAGGCGTATACCGGGCGCAGCGCCAACCGGGGCGAATGCAATCAGGCATGCCGCCTGCCGTACGAAGTGCGCGACGCCGAGGGCCGCATCATCGCCCACGACAAGCACGTGCTGTCGATGAAAGACAACGATCAGAGCGCCAATCTCGCCGCGCTGATCGATGCGGGCATCCAGAGCTTCAAGATTGAAGGCCGTTACAAGGACATGGGCTATGTGAAAAACATCACTGCCCATTACCGCAGCTTGCTGGACGGCATCCTCGAACAGCGCCCGGAGTTGAGCCACACGTCCAGCGGGCACAGCACGTTTTATTTCACGCCCGATCCGGCGCAAAACTTCAACCGCGACGCGACCGACTATTTCGTGCAGGGTCGCAAGGAAGACATCGGCGCGTTCGACTCGCCCAAGAATCCCGGCCGCCAGATTGGCTGGGTGAACAAAATCGGCAAAGATACCGTCGAGATCGAAACCGATGCCGACACGTTGCTCAATAATGGCGACGGCCTGTGCTATTTCGACCTGCACAAGGAACTGGTCGGCATGGCGATCAATACCGCCGAGAAAATAGCGGCTGGCCGCTGGCGGGTCGTGCCCAAGGATCCGATTACCGAGCTGCGTCATCTGAAAGTCGGCACCGAACTCAACCGCAACCGCGACATGAACTGGCAGCGGCTCATGGACAAGAAATCCGCCGAGCGCCGCATCGATGTCCGGCTGCGGTTGGATGAAACCCCCGATGGCCTTGCGCTGAACCTGATCGACGAAGACGGTTGCAGCGCCACAGTAAAACTCGCCATCGCCAAGGAACTGGCCAAGGACGCATCCCGCAGCGAGGCCAGCCTGCGCGAGAACCTTTCCAAGCTGGGCACCACGATTTTCAATCCCGTGGACATCGTGCTCAATATCAGCCAGCCCTGGTTCGTGCCCGCCTCGCTCGTCAATAACCTGCGCCGGGAAGGTATCGAGGCCCTTGAGGCCGTACGCAAGGCCACGCTGCAACGCCTGCCGCGTGCCAAACCGGTGGAACCGCCGGTGCCTTACCCTGAAGACACCCTCAGCTACCTTGCCAATGTGTTCAACCACAAGGCACGTGACTTCTACGCCAAACATGGTGTGAAGCTGATCGAAGCCGCCTTCGAAGCACACGAGGAGGAGGGCGAAGTCTCGCTGATGATCACCAAGCACTGCGTGCGTTATTCACTCAGCCTCTGCCCCAAACAAACCCGTGGCGTCACCGGCGTGCACGGCACCATCAAGGCCGAACCGCTCGAACTGATCAACGGCAGCGAAAAACTCAAACTGGTGTTCGACTGCAAACCCTGCGAAATGCACGTCGTCGGCAAACTCAAGCGTGGCGTGGCACAATCCAAGGTTAAGGAAATTCAGGCCGTGCCGATCCAGTTTTACAAGGCGCGTCCGTCCGTTTAATCTCATAGATAAACCTGAGCACAGTTCAGGTATTTGTGATTCTTCATAGAGCCTTTGTCGGCCTAGCAGCTAGGCCTGCATGCTGACGGCTCTACCTTGAAGTTTCCGAATATTGCTTCAAATCAAACACGCTCATGGAGCCCACAATGCCAGATCAAAAAGGAATCATGTTTCCTGATGGGGTAAGGCAGGTCACTTGCAAAGATTGCATTGACGGCCAATTCACTATTCCAATATCCATGGCCTTCCAGCCGATCGTCAACACCGCGACCAAGCGTGTATACGCCTACGAGGCACTCGTTCGTGGGGTTGCCGGGGAACCTGCGCTGTCGGTGCTGAGCCAGATCAATAGCGATAATCGCTATTTTTTCGACCAGGCGGCACGGGTTACCGCAATCCGCCTGGCATCTGAGTTAGGTTTTTCCTCAAAAGATCCGGACACCAAGCTCAGTATCAATTTCATGCCGAACGCGGTTTATCGCGCTTCAACTTGTATCCGTGCAACGCTTGAGGCCGCACGCCTCTACAATCTGGATCCGAGGCGATTGATCTTTGAAATAGCCGAGGCAGATCAGATCGTTGATCGAAAACATCTGATGGACATCATCGAGGTCTATCGCACACAAGGCTTTACCATCGCGCTTGATGATTTTGGTGAAGGATATGCTGGCTTGAATCACCTGATCGAGATACGGCCGGATGTGATCAAGCTGGATTTGAATCTGATCCGCAATATTGACCATGATGCGGGTCGGCAAGCGGTGGTGCGTGCAACGGTGAGCATGTGCAAGGAATTGGGTATCGGCGTAGTCGCAGAAGGTGTTGAAACGCTTGAAGAGTGGTCATGCCTTGAAGACTTGGGCGTTTTCTTGCACCAGGGTTATTTATTCTCGAGGCCAGTATTTGAGGCGTTGCCTGAGCCACAGTATCCCGCCTGAAGCATGGAGTTTGGACAGGCATCCTGGCATGTCGCGCCAAACACACTCGATGGACATTAATTATCTTTTGCCGACGAGTTGGAACGTCTGGCGAAATACATTTTCTTTGCTGATCAGTATTGCATCCCTACGCACTTCGGTACTATTCACGCGGCTGCTCAAGCGCCTGTGAGATCAGTTTCAGGATGTTTGTCGCCAGATAAGCTTCCGATTGCGTTTCTGTGCTGCCGCCGGGCAGATAGGGGCGCATCGGGTTGATCTGAAAGTGGAAAATCACGAGGCCGATCAGGCTCGTGGTGAGGAAGTGCGGATCGCAGGCGGGGTTGATGGCCAGAAAGATGTCATGCAGGGCATGACAGGTTTCGGCCATGACGACGTTCACGAGAAACCTGTATCGATCTTCGTCCTGCTCGATCAGTTCGCGCATGAACAATTGACGGAACATGGGTTGTTCATTCAGGCGGTGGCAGATCAGTCGAATGAAGTTGCCGAGCTTCTCTTCCGCGGGTTTCTCATCCTTCAGACAGCCCATCAGACTGGTGCCGTGTTCTTCAAACACAAAGCTCAAGGTTTCCTGATACAGCGTCTTCTTGTCGGCGAAGTGGTTGTAGAGCGATGGCGCCTTGATCTGACAGGCGCCAGCGATATCGCGCATGGTAATTGCATCGAACCCCCGTGCTGCGAAAAGTTCGGCTGCGGTCGAAAGTATGGTGTCCCGAGTGCTGCTCAACCTGTTTGGTCCTGTTTCTTGTTTCTGATGGCATCCCAGTCGATGTTGTTGCAGGCGTAGCAGGGTGTTTCGATCAGGCGGAGCCGTACCAGCAACGAGTGGATTTTACACCCAAGGCAGAAACCCATCACCGCTTCCAGCCAGATCATGGCCAGGCAGACCCAAACCAGCGCAACCGGAATTTGGTAGGGGATGTAGTTGACTGTTGTCGGCAGGATGTGATGTGCAAAGAGCGTGTTGACCCATCTGGCAAATACATCGGGATTGAAGAACACGAGACAGAAGCTCGCCAGGAACAGGCCGAGCCCCCAGGCAAAGCGCTTGGGTGCCAGCGGTTTCCACACGGGCGGTTGATTACGTGTCAGGAGCGCGGCCAGTTGGATAGTCGGAGAAAAGCGCGAACTCCAGACGGTCATGCTGACCAGCAGTTCGAATAACGCATAGATCAGCACGAGCGTCTGCGGGGTGTAGTCGATGATGCGCATCTTCATGTCCCCCGAATAGATGATGTTCGACGCCGCATCCAGGTCGTAGGTGTCTTTTACCGTTGACGGATCAACGATCCAGGGTGAGGTGTAGAACACGTAAAAGAAGGTCAGCACCATGAAGAATGGGATGAACATCATGATGCCGGCCCGGATGCGCACGGCATTTTCGTTGATGAACAGATCGGGTTCGCTGGTGTCTCTGAACCATGTTTTCTTGAATGTGTTCATTGCGCGCTCCTGTTCTTTTGCACGGAACCCGAAACGGGTTTGCTGAAAAATGTATTAAGGATCATGGAGACGCTGTAGGCCTCACTATGGTTCCATGGCATCAGTGACATGAAGCGGGCAAGGAAGCAGTAATTGAGCAGCACCATGGCGCTGGTGCCGATAATGACGGGGTAGATCAACCAGGCCATGGGGTGCCAGAGCGCCAGCAGCAAGAGCAGCAGATAGGCAATGCGGACTTGGGTGGCAAAGCCGCGAATGGATCGCTCTTCCGCATAGAAATGCACGACCTGAACGGTGGTGAGGCCAATGGCCAGCATCAGGCCCGTGTGCCCGAAGATGGCTTCAATGATGAGAAGCACGTCCGTGATGAACCAGTAAATCCAGATCTTGTTCGGTATGCGCATGATTTTTCCCCCTGAAATCGTTTTTCTTTGACTAACTAACGTTCGTTAGTCTCACGTAAAGCGCTTCTGATTGTCAATGGGTAGGCTGTCCGCTGATTCTTGATCTTTCATTTTCGGGCGATACTGTTCTTCCGCATACATCGCCGTGCTGTGTTGTCGGCCGGATTATCCCGGTTTGCCTTAAGGAGTGTTCATGTCCGATCTGAATGACCCGCGTGTTTTTTTTGCCGCCGAACGCACCTTGATGGCTTGGAACCGTACCGGTTTGACGCTGATGGCTTTCGGTTTTGTGATTGAGCGGTTCGATCTGTTCGTGACGATGTTGGCTCGGCTGCCGCAGAAACCACTGGATCACGGTTTGTCGTTCTGGATCGGCATGGCGTTTATCTGGCTGGGGGCCGCATCGAGTGCCTTGGCCGTCATGCAATACCGCAAGGTGTTGCATACACTGAACCCGAACGAGGTGCCGCAAGGCTACTGGGTCAATATGGGCGTGTTGACAAATCTGGCCGTGGCGGCGCTGGGGTTCTTGTTGACGGCCTATCTTTTCATTAGCCATTCGGGTGGTTGAGATCACCCATAGTCGCTCCAGTTTGCGTTTTGCTTCAGCCATGAACTATCCTGTTTGAATAGTGTAACTTTATTCAAGAGGATATGCCGTGGACTCATCCGATCGTTCATCACCCCCCAAAAAGCGACGTGCCGATGCCAGCGGGCATGGCGGTGCGCGTGCAGGTGCCGGCCGGCCCAAGGGGCAGGGGCGTTGGGGCGAGCCCACGGTGCCGGTGCGAGTACCGCAAAGCCGGGTGGTGGTGGTCAAGGCTTTGCTGGATACGCTGCCCGCGTTACCCGCCCTGAATGGCAATGACCAAAAACTCCCAGATCAAGTTGGCGATGTGCCTGCCATTGCCCGGTCGAAGGCCAGTAAGGAGCCGCTTTCACCGGATGCCTGGTCCGATTTGCTGGCTGCATCGGGGTTGATCCCGCTGCAACCGGCCACGGTGTCGCCCGTGTTGACGTTGCCCCTGTTCGGTTATCGGATTGCGGCGGGGTTTCCGTCTCCGGCGGATGATTATGTCGAGGAGCGCATCGACCTGAACCGGCATTTGATCCGGCACAAGGAAGCCACGTTCTTCCTGCGCGTGCAGGGGGATTCGATGATCAATGCCGGGATTCACGATGGCGATATGCTGATCGTCGATCGGGCCATCGAGCCGGTATCGGGCAAGATCGTGATTGCGGCGCTGGATGGAGAGCTCACGGTCAAGCGGTTATCGGCCAGTGGCGGCGTGGTGCGTCTGCTGCCGGAAAACCCGGATTATCCGGTGATCGAGATCGGTGCGGAGCAGGAGTTGGTGATCTGGGGTGTGGTGATTCATGTCATCCACGCGCTGGGCTGAGAAAATGCCGGTTGCAGCATCACCCCGATTGGACAGCACGCGGCGCAAGCCGGTTTTTGCACTGGTCGATGGCAATAATTTCTATGTGTCTTGCGAGTGGGTGTTCAACCCGGCGCTTGAAGCACGTCCGGTCGTGGTTTTGTCGAATAACGATGGCTGCGCCGTCGCCCGTTC
>JACDJC010003871.1_pt1 | contig 10547 bp, 14 predicted proteins | sample 7454191 | NCBI WGS metagenome assembly JACDJC01 (sample SAMN14253291, study PRJNA609438) | sludge metagenome | isolation source: sludge after 25d culture with pyrite and EDTA | collected 2018-12-20
AGGCGTCAGACTGGTTGCGCCGGTGGTGACCAAGGGGGTGACTGCGGTCTACCAGGCCAACAACTGGACCACCGCGGTCACCGGTAGCACCAACGATTATTTCGACGCAGGGAACTGGGAAGTCGCCGTCGGCCGTGATTTTACCGAGGCCGAGGAACGGTCGGGCAAGGCGGTGTGCGTGATCGGCGAAACCGTGCGCGAGAAGCTGTTCGGCCGCCAGAACCCGGTGGGCAGCCAGATCCGCATCAAACAGTTTTCCTGCGAAGTGATCGGCCTGTTGAAGGCCAAGGGTCAGTCGTCGATGGGGTCCGACCAGGACGACACTGTGGTGATGCCGTTGCGCACGGTGCAGCGCCGGCTCGCCGGCAGCCAGGATATCAACCGGCTGATGATCTCGGTGAAGACGGGCGCCTCGATCGACGCGACCAAGGAAAAACTCACCGAACTCCTGCGTGAACGGCGCAACATCAGCGAAAACGAGGATGACGATTTCCGCGTGATGGACACCCGGCAGATCGCCGAGGCGCTGACCGCCACCACCAAGATCCTCACCATGCTGCTGGGCGCGGTGGCGGCAGTGAGCCTGCTGGTCGGCGGCATCGGCATCATGAACATCATGCTGGTGTCGGTGACCGAGCGCACCCGCGAGATCGGCATTCGTCTCGCCATCGGCGCGCTGGAACGGGAGGTGCTGCTGCAGTTCCTGATCGAGGCGGTGATGCTGTCGAGCCTGGGTGGCATCATCGGCATCGCCGTTGCAACTGCCGCCTCCATCGCGCTGGCTGGAATGATGAACGTGCCGTATCTGTTCGACCCCGGCATCAACCTGCTGTCCTTCGTCTTTTCCGCCGCCATCGGCGTGATCTTCGGTTTTTTTCCGGCACGCCGCGCGGCCGGTCTCAATCCGATCGATGCCTTGCGGCATGAATGAGCCTGTCAGTCTGGAAGGTCTACTCTGAAAAGTGGATGGGGGTTGTTTTTACCGGAGCCACGATGCCCAAGCTGAGCGAATACGTCGAGATGGCTGCAAGCGAATATTTGCAGGAGACCGGACAGGACGAACTGGATGCGCGCTGGATTGCCGCGTTTTTTCAGGATGGAGGCGTGCAGGATGATTATCCGCGGCAGGGTCTGGTCGCTTTTTCGGAGCAGGTGCAAAAAACACTGTGCAAAAAAGCCGAGCGTGCCGGCAAACACACGCGTTTACAGTTGGACAAGATCATCCACTTCGCCCGACGGCCGCGTAAACCATGAGCGGACGCGGCATTCTTGGTCCGGTTCGAACGTTTTTGAGCCCACTTGGATGCTTCAGCCTGCCTCCGCTCAAACACGACCACCCCTGCATCACATCTGCGAATAAATTAAGCTCGACTTGAGTTCAGCATGCTGATCATGTCATCCGATTAATTGGGGTGCACCATGTCTTCCTCACCAGCTTCACGCTTTCGCCCGATCCACGTCCTTGCCCCCCCTATCCGCTGACCGCCTGGCTGGCTGGTTCCTGCTATTGCACACCGGCCTGCGCCTGGTTCTGATGGGGCAGACCTGGCAGGCCGCACAACTGACCACCGTTTCGGCCGTCGGCATACATACTGAGCACCGGTCTGCTTTTCGATCTCGTCACCCTGGGCGTGATCCTGCCTGCCGTGATGCTGCTGGAACGCACGCTGGGCACACGAAAGTCAGCCGGATGGCTGCGTCGCGGGCTGGTGCTCGTGATTGCAGCAGGCATCCTGTTTGCACTGGGGTTTGGCGCCATGGCGGAATGGTTTTTCTGGGGCGAATTCGGCGTGCGCTTCAATTGAACTCGCGAAAGAACCGGGCCCAGCCAAGGCCATATTGCCAAACCTGCGAACCATTAGCCCGCCATCATCAGTCGTGAGCGACCCCGAAAGTGAATGGGACCGAAAGCCTATTCCCGTTAAAACGCCGTGGGAAATGGAGTCTGAGAATCATCTACGGCTGCGCCGATGGCGCACGCTACTCCAACGGCAACCGGGTTCATCCGACGCAGGTGAATCTCACTTTTCCAATGGCCACGATTTCCTATATTGATTCTTGAGGGACGCTCGGTTCGGTTCCTGTGCTTGGGGCCGCACGGATGTCGTGGATAAGATGAGGAACTGAAAATGGCCAGATGGATATTCGAACCCGGGCACTCTGCCGCGGCGTTTGCAGTGCGGCACATGATGGTTTCAACGATGCGCGGGCTGTTCAAGAACGTGCATGGCAGCATCGATTTCGACCCGGGTGACCCGATGGCAGCCGCGGCGGTCGAGGCGACGATCAAGACCACGGGTATCTGGACCGGAGACGATGCGCGCGATGCACACTTACGTGGCGCGGGATTCTTGGATGTGGAAACGTATCCGGAGATGGTCTTTCGCAGCAACGAGGTGCGCTGTGTCGGCGAAAGTGATTTCAAGATTTTGGGCGATCTCAGCCTCTGTGGCGTGACCCGCCCGGTCGAACTCGCCACCCGCTACCTGGGTCGCTGGCGGTGCCCCTACTGGGAGGGCGACAGGGATCTGGGGCCTACCAGCCGGATCGGTTTCGTCGCCACCACGGCGATCAACCGCCATCGCTTTGGTGTCAGCTGGAATGCACCCATGGATCGGGGCGGCCTGGTCGTTGGTGACGAGGTCATGATCACTCTTGACGTCGAGGCGATCCTCGAAGCCGATCTGCAGCGAATCACCAGGATGCTGCGGACGCAGTGAGCATCGGATCGGTGGGGCCAACCCGCCTGTTTGTTACGCCGATGCACTGCCGATCAAGGCCGCGCCGAACAAATCCTTTGACACATTTCGGCCCCATGGCCTGCCGATCACTGGCTGCGGTCAGGCCGCGATCCCGTCAAACCGGCACTTCGGATTCAGTGGTTGTCGCAGCGATCCGCTGTGGCACCATGTTCTCGTCCAGCAGGCGTTCGATTCGCGCGAACACTTCGTAGCGCGAAAACGGCTTTTTCATGAAGTCGTCTGCGCCGGTGCGGCTGCCGAAGAACAGTTCGGTCGCCTGTTCGTTGCCGCTGATCATGATGACCGGGATGTGTGAGGTTGCCGGGTCCTTGCGCAGGGTGCGCAGCGCAGCGAATCCGTTGATCCCGGGCAACACGATATCGAGAAAGATTAGATCGGGCGTTTCGGTTCGGGCAAGGCCGATTCCTGATTCCGCATCCAGCGCTTCCAGGGTAATGAAGCCTGCCGACTGCAATATTTTCTTGAGCGCGAATACGATGGTGGGCGAATCGTCGATGATCAGCGCACGCGTTTCGTCGCGCGCATTCACCCGCTTGTTTCGCCTCCGTTCCACTTTGAGTGGTGCATCGAAAATCGGCTCCACTGCCGGTTCGGGCACCGGATGCCCAAAGGAAAAAGTTGATCGAAGCTTGTCCAGAATTCCCACGATTGATCCCTTATTGAGTATCGCCAAGCTTAACCCGTACCCGGCCCGTCCGCCCTATGCGCCGGAAAAAAGCAGGCGCTCGCCATTTTTCATGGCACGGGGCGGGGTGGAGAATGCGCACTGAATTGCACGCCGGTTCTGTCCGTTAGCAGAGGCATCCCGTATTTTGAACCTCATCCATGAGACTCGTCCCCACCCTGTTGTTCGTCGCCATGGTCGCCGGGGCATGGAATCATTTTTCCACACGTCCGGTGAGCCATGCCGACGGCGCCGTCGCGCCGCACGCCCCGCTGCAGGTTGATCGCCCGGGCCTGCCGTCGTTTTCGGTGGGGTCTTACCGGATCCTGCCGGCGGCCGAATTTTCGCTGGAAGCCCGTGTGCTCGCCATCGAAACCTATCGCATGGGGCGCGAAGCCGATCTTTCTCCGGTCGATCTCGCGCTCGGCTGGGGGCCGATGTCGGATAGTGCGGTGCTGGATCGTTTGCAGATCAGCCAGGGCAATCGTTTCTATTTCTACCGATGGTCGGATCCGTCGCCGATTCCGCTGTCCGAAATCGTCGAGCACAGCGCGAACATGCACATGATTCCCGCCACCGACGAGATCAAAAGGCGACTGGAGACGCTGCGCGCGGGCCAGGTCGTCACGCTGCGCGGATATCTGGTGCGCGTGCAGGCGCCGGATGGCTGGCACTGGAACAGTTCCATGAGCCGCAGTGATTCGGGTAACGGTGCCTGCGAACTCGTGTGGGTGAAGAACCTCACAGTGCGCTGAGGCGTGGTTGGGGAACGTCCGGTCCCGGCCGGATTCACGGGCCGAGCGGCTCAGTCAGTGTGCTCCTCCAGGACGAAGCCGGCGCCGGCGTCCTGCCCGAGTACCTCAACCAGATACGGCATGCTGTCGGCAAGGTTTTGGCGCAGGGTCCAGGGCGGATTGATGATGAACATGCCGCTGCCGTGCATGCCGAAGCCATCCGCCGACGGCGTGTGTACGGTAAGCGCGACGTGCAGCCAGTTTTTGATGGGCAGTCGCTTGAGTCTGTCGGGCAGTTGCCGGGCTTCCTGGCGGGCGAGTTGCGGATACCAGACGGCATAGACGCCGGCGGCGAAACGGGCCAGTCCTTCTTTCAGTGCCGAGAGGACATTCGAATAATCGTCGCGGGTTTCGTAAGGCGGGTCGATCAGCACCAGCGCGCGGCGAGGCGGCGGCGGCAGCAGCGCCTTGAGTGCATCGAAGCCGTTGGCAGTGGTAACGCTCACGCGGCGGGCGTGATCCCTGAAGTTGTCTTGCAGAATCGTGCTGTCGCTGGGGTGCAGTTCGAACAGTCGCAGACGGTCCTGCGGCCGCAAGGTGTGCAGGGCCAGCCACGGCGAACCCGGATAAAAACGCAGGCTCTCGATGGTATGCGTGGCATCGGGGTTGCAGGCGCGTACCAGGTCGACATAGTCGGCCAGCGCGGCGGGCAGGTCCCGACGTGTCCACAGCCTGCCGACTCCGCCTGCGTATTCCTTCAACTGGGTTGCGTAGCCCGAATCCAGTGCATAGCAGCCTGCACCGGCATGGGTATCGATGATCCAGAAGGGCTTGTCTTTCTGCCCCAGGTAACGGCTCAAGCCGACGAGCACGGAATGCTTCAGCACGTCGGCGTGATTGCCGGCATGAAAGGCGTGGCGGTAGCTCAGCATGGTCGGGTCGAAATTGAAGGGCGGCTGGAGGTTGCATGTTCCGACGAAATCGCAGAGAAGAAAAGGACCTGTCGCCGGTCGCACGACAGTCGGACGCTCATCCGGCGCAGACGCCTTCCGCGCGCACCGTAAAATTCTGTTTTGCGACGGTGCCCGACCATCTCCTGCGGCGATCATTTCCTATATTGGTTTGGATGCGGATCCGTAAAGGGAATCGGGAAATGGTGCAGTTGCTGGTTCTTGGGCTGTTTGTGGCGGCGGTCGCGCTGTGGTGGCGCCATGCGGCCAGACAGAAAAGACATCGCGCAGTATCCGCATCCATTGCAGGACGGGGAACGCGCAGCCGCTTCCATTGCGTGGAGGTGCGAACCGGGGTCCCGGCATGCGAAGCCGCGCGCCGGCTCGCGAATGTCCGTTTCCTGTCCGATCATGCGCCCGGGTTGCCGGTGGCCGGATGCACCGGGCAGATCTGCACTTGCAGCTACCTCCACCATGAAGATCGCCGCGAAGACGACCGTCGCCATCCCTACGGGCAGTGGTCGAACGTTCCGCCCGCCTTGGTGGGCGAACGCCGTTCGAGAACCGATCGGCGCAAATCGCAGGAAACGACTTTCAGGCCGTCGATCGCACGCTGACAGGCACTACGAGGCGCTGCCGTTCACCACGGGTCGTGAACTTGGCAAACGACGAAGGGTGCGGGCCGGGCGCCGGCTTCTCAGGTACAGACCGGTTCGAGCCTGACTGGCAACACCTCGGAATCGTTCACCTTGCCGATCATCACGAACATGAAGTTCTCGAAGGCAAGAATGGGCGGAAAGCCGTGGGTCATTTTTTCGATCTGGATGCAGGGCGTGCTGAATACCACGGCCGGTTTCTCGCCAGGCTGCATATAGATTTCCAGTGGCAGGGGCGCAAAAGAGATTTTCGACCCCGGGAGAGACTGGGTCTGCGAAGCTTCGTCGGCACCGGCCGGACCGGTAACGCCGGCAAGACAGCCGGCAACAGCACAGGACAGGAAGATTCGTTTGGCGTGCATGGCAGTCTCCGGGACGATCAATTATCGGGATTCTTGCGATAGGTTCTGGCCTTATAGAAGACAATCCGGGCCCGCGCAGGTTCCGTTATTTCCGGGTGAAAGAGCCGGAATGGTCGTATCGTACCGTTCAGTCCGGCTCCTTGTTCTCCGGTGGAACTACCGGTTCCAGTTCCGGAACCGCGGGTGTTTCGGCGGCGGTCGCTTTCCTGTGCTCTTTTTCGGCCTTCTTTTTCTTTTTCTCCAGTTCTCTTTGTCGCTTTTCGTACTGATAATTGGGTTTCAATTCGGTTCTCCTTGATATGGGCTTGTACTGCAGACGATACTCTACCCGGTCGGCTTGGAAAAATGCGTGCTAAATAGCCGGGGCAGACCACGACTTTTTGTACCGGCACGCGGGCAAGCCGAACACGAGGTGACAGCAATGAGCCGATCGACCAATGCCTTGTTGCTGTCCGCTCTGGTACTGCCGGGCGCCGGCCATCTCTATCTGAAACACTATCGCCGCGCCGCCGCCCTGATCGCGGTCAGCCTGGTGTGTCTGGGAGTCGTCGTGGCGTGGGCGACGCAGCAGGCCTTCGCCGTGCTGGCGCAACTTGAATCCGCAGGTGGCGTGCCCGATGCAGGCCAGCTGGCAGATAGCGTCACCCGGATATCGAGCGGAACGAATAGCCAAGCGGTAACGATTGCCACACTGGTGCTGGCCGGCTGTTGGCTGGTCGGGATCGCCGACGCATACTGGCTGGGCAAACGGCAGGACAAACGGCAGCAGTCACCGGCGCATTGATCGGCCGCTACACCAAACAATTACCCAGAGGGAGGGACCCATGGCGACACCGGATATCCGCAACATTGCGGTTTTTTGTGATTTCGAAAACGTGGCGATCGGGATCAAGGAAGCAAATTATCCCGATTTCCGCATCCGCCCGGTGCTGGAACGGCTGTTGCTCAAGGGCAGCATCGTGGTGAAGAAAGCCTACTGTGACTGGGACCGCTACAAGGAATACAAGCGCGACATGCACGAGGCGGCGTTCGAGCTGATCGAAATTCCGCATCTGCGGCAGTCAGGCAAGAACTCGGCCGATATCCGCATGGTGGTCGATGCGCTCGACCTCTGCTACACCAAGTCGCATATCGATGCCTTCGTGATCATCAGCGGCGACTCGGATTTTTCGCCGCTGATCTCCAAACTCAAGGAAAACGGCAAGAGCGTGATCGGCATCGGGGTGCGTGGTTCGGCGTCATCGCTTTTGATCGGCAACTGCGATGAATTCATCTTCTACGAGGACCTGGTGCAAATCAAGGCAGCGCAAATCAAGGCGACGCCGGGCAAGACCACGCCAGGTAAACCCGCGCAGGGCAAGGCCGCGCCGAAAGCGGCGACCAAAAAAGCCGTTGCGGCGGCCGAGCCGGCCGGCGCCGCAGCCAAGGAGCCGGCCGGCAATGGCACGGCCGCTGCCCCGGCCAAAACGGCGAGCACGAGCCGGCGCAGAGCCCGGCCGGTCGTTGAGACACCCGCGACCGGCGACGCCGGGCAGGCGCCGGCCCCCGCCGAGCCGAGCGCGGACGATAGGAAAAACCAGGCGGTCGAGCTGGTGGTGCGCACGGTTGATCAACTGGTGGCGGATCGCGGCGGCGAAGGCTCGATTTCGGCATCGCTGATCAAGAGCGCGATCAAGCGGGTCCACCCCGGGTTCAGCGAGTCGCAATACGGCTATAGCGCGTTCGGCAAGATCCTCGACGATGCGCACCGCAAAGGCGCGCTGGTGGTGACCAAGAAAGAGGGCGGCGCGGTCATCGTCAGCCTGCCGCCCTCCCGCGCATGAAGCCGCTCGGCCGCAGCCTGGCTCTCCCCCAGACCTTGCCAGACTCCCATGAATAAACGCCTGCTGATCGCGGCGCTCGCAGTTGCCGCGTATTTCGCCCTCGCCCCGCACCCCGGCAGCCTGGAGCGCCACACCGGTGCTGCAGCGCCCGGGGTGACGCTGGAGGCTCATGACAGCAGCGATGCCGCGATCGAAAATGCGTTCGCCAACCGCATCGGCAAGCTGCAGCTTGCCGGGCAGGGCACGGTGGTAAAGCTGCTGGCAGACGACAACGACGGCAGCCGGCATCAGCGCTTCATCATCAGGCTGGCGTCCGGACGCACGTTGCTGGTCGCGCACAACATCGAGCTGGCGCCGCGCATCGATTCACTGCGAGCAGGTGACGCGGTCGCCTTTTACGGCGAGTACGAATGGAATCCGAAAGGCGGCGTGATCCACTGGACCCATCACGATCCGCAGGGGCGTCATCCGGCCGGCTGGATCCGTCACGGCGGACAGACCTACCAGTGATGGCGTGGAAATTGTGGCGCGAACCGGTGAACCCGGGCGGACGGATTTGCGATGGCCGTTGAACTGACGGACACTGAGTCAATCTGGCATTCAGGCGGATCGGAGATCGTTCATGAATTATTCGAAAATTGTCTGCATGATGAGTTGCGTGCTCGGGTTGACGGGTCCGCTGACAGCCGTCGCTGCGACGCCCGAGCCGCTGGAGCGGCCTCTGGTGAACGTCGACCCGCAGGCGCATTGCCGCGTGGTCTACGATATCCATTCCGACGCGATGGCAGCAGGCATCAGCCGGGGACTGTATTACGCGCGCGGCCTGATCGAGGCCTATCGCAAGCAGGAAGTGGAACCCGATCAGCTCGACGTCCATCTGGTGCTGCACGGCGATGCCGCGAAATTCCTGCTGGTCGATGGGACCTACCAGATGGCCGTCAACGATCCGTTTGCGGCCAATCTCAACGCCAAGATCACCCAGGATCTGCTGAACTTGGGGGTGAGCGTCGAAATCTGTCACAGCACGATGCGGTCGATGGGCTGGTCGATGTCCGACGTGTTGCCCGGGGTGACGATCGTGCACGATGGCTATACCCGCCTGATCAGCTTACAGAACGACGGTTACGCCTACATCGGCGGATTCTAACCACCATTCTTGGGTGTGCCGCCTGCCGGTGCATCCTGACCGTGGTATTTCGGTGCCGTCGTTGCGCAGGAAGCAGCCGCTCATCGCCATCCCGAATGGATCCGCCGCTTCGTGCGATTACCCTGCAGACAGTTAAGGAAGCGCTGGATGCAGGACGTGGCATGCCGAACACGGCCATTCCCCTGACAGGTGGTCCAACGTCGCCGATGCGGCGGCGCTAGTGATCGAACACGCGGACCCACCGCGGCTTGTACGAGCGGGGGCGGCCGTACTATAAAAAGATCGGGTCCAGCGTGTTTTGACGCTGAGCATGATCGGCAGTAAAGGGTGAACCGGATGGCCGACACGTGAAGTCCAGTGTCGCCCCGATGCTTTGCAGCGTTACAACCAGGAGAAGACATATGGTGGCAAAAGAATTATTGGCGTTGGGCGCCGCCTGCGTGCTGGCGGTTTCCACCGCCCATGCGGGCGACGCCGGCGCGGGCAAGGCGAACTCGGATGGCTGTGCGCAATGCCATGGTGATTCCGGACAGGAGGAGCCCGCGATTGCCGGGATGGACGAGGCGCAATTCATCGCCGAGATGAAGGCCTACCGGGCGGGTGAGCGCAAGCACAAGAAAATGACCAAGGCGGTGGTCGGTCTGAGCGATGCGGAAATTGCCGACCTGGCAGCCTACTATGCAAGCCTGAAATAGGCCGGCCGCCGCCGGCAATGATGCTTGAGGGCAATCCATAATCTGCAGCAGGCAGACGTAAAAAAGCCACGGGTCGCTAGTGACGGCCCGTGGCTTCGACTGGGTCGGGGAGGTAGTGCGTCAGCCCACCTTCGGCAGCCGTTCGAGTGCGGCGGCGATCGCTTCCTCCGCGTAGGCGTAATCTTCCAGTTGCCCGCTGAAGTAGCTGTCGTACGCCGCCATGTCGAAGTGGCCGTGGCCGGACAGGTTGAAGAACAGCGTTTTTGCCTCACCGCTTTCCTTGCAGCGCAGCGCCTCGTCGATACAGGCGGCGATGGCGTGGTTGGATTCGGGCGCGGGGATGATGCCTTCGGCCCGGGCGAAGGTGACGCCCGCCCGGAAGGTGGCAAGCTGGGGGACCGCGATCGCTTCGATCAGCTTCTCGTGGTAGAGCTGCGACACCAGCGCCGAGGCGCCATGGTAGCGCAGGCCGCCGGCGTGGATGCCGGGTGGCATGAAGTCGTGGCCGAGGGTGTACATCAGCATCATCGGCGTCAGCTTGGCGGTGTCGCCGAAGTCGTAGGCGTAGTGACCGCGGGTCAGGGTGGGACAGGAGTCAGGCTCGACCGCGACCAGTCGCACCGCCTTGCCGGCCGCCTTGTCGGCGAAGAAGGGGAAGGCCGCGCCACCGAAGTTCGAGCCGCCGCCGCAGGGGGCAAACACCATGTCGGGATAGGCGCCGATCTTCTCGAACTGCTTCTTCGCCTCCTGGCCG
>JACDJC010003873.1_pt1 | contig 10546 bp, 17 predicted proteins | sample 7454191 | NCBI WGS metagenome assembly JACDJC01 (sample SAMN14253291, study PRJNA609438) | sludge metagenome | isolation source: sludge after 25d culture with pyrite and EDTA | collected 2018-12-20
GCCTTCGAGGTGTCTTGGAGCGTGACCGTAACCGCAAGAAAGAAGCTCGTACGGCCATCGGTCGATGCTCTGACTGTGGTCGGCACGACATGGGATGTCACAGGCGCCACCTAACCAGCGCATGCAGCTGCCGAGGGCGCGCTAGCTCTGGCAGCCGCCGCACCGTAGTTTCTAAAAGAGGACGGCGCGGCGGCTGCCCTGCAGCGCCCTCGCAGCTGATGCGCGTTTCGTTAGGCGCACTTCCGGCCCACTTCTCTGCGCGCCGACCTCCCCTCTTGCCAAACCCCGTCCCGGACCGTACTGTTAGACGTACATCTAACAGGTGCACACCACCATGCCCAAAGTCCCGGATATCATCCCCATCACCGACCTGCGGCAGGACGCCGCCGGTGCCCTCGCCCGCGTGCGGCGGTCTCGGGAGCCGGTCGTCATCACCCAACGCGGCCGGGCTGCCGCCGTCATGCTGAGCATGGAGGCCTACGAACATGGAGAGCGGGAACGCCAGATCCTGCGCATCCTCGCGGCTGGGGAGCGAGAGATCGCGAATGGCAAGGGGCGTGAGTTGGCGGCCGTCCTGGCGGAAGCGGACCAGTTGCTTCGAGATGCGGAGGCGTGAAGGTCCGGTTTACCCCCACGGGCGAGCGGCAATTCCTCCAGGTCATCGCCTACATCCTGGCCGACCGCCCCAGCGCCGCGCGACGGTTCCACACGCGGGCCACCAAGGTCCTCACCCGGCTGGAGAAGTTCCCCGATTCCGGGCGCCGCCTCCCCGAGTTTCCGGGGCTCCCCTACCGCGAGGTGATCGTTCGGCCATACCGATTCTTCTATCGGGTCCAAGACGACACCGTTTGGGTAGTTGGTGTCTGGCACAGTGCCCAGTTGCCAGCCGAGCCCGGTGCGCCGGAAGGCGCCTAACCAGCGCATGCAGCTGACGAGGGCGCGCTCTATCTGCGGCAGCCGCCGCGCTTTATACTGACTACGAGGTCGCGCGGCGGCTGCCGCGAGCGCCCTTGCAACTGATGCGCCAATTCGCTAGGTAGCCGCCGCCCTCCCCCTTCCCACGGACGCTATGCTACGCCACCTCCTGATGTTCGCGTGTCTCACCAGCCCAGCCGCTGCCCAAGCAGGCGACTCGCTGATAATCGAGTCTCCCGATACTCGGCTCGTTCTGCACCCCGTCGACTGGGCTCCCCTGCCTCGGGATACGATGCGCGTGCAGTTCCACGATCAGCCGAGCCAGCTCTATACCGGCGTGCCGCTGCCGAGCTTGCTGCAGCTGGTCGGCATCCGCACGGACTCGCTTCGGGGCCACAGTCTCAGCCTCCGACTCGTTGTCGAGGCGGCCGATGGGTATCGCGTGGTCTTGAGCCTTACCGACCTGGATCCCACTCTGGGGAGACGCCGTGTCTTGCTGGCGGATCGGGTCGACCAGCAGCCACTGCCGCCCACAGAAGCACCATTCCGCCTGCTCGTCGCCGGAGATCAGCGGCCCTCCCGCTGGGCGCGCCAAGTGGTTGCGCTCAGGGTGCGAGCCGAACCGCGTTGAGTCGCGGCTACCGAACCAGCGCATGCAGCTGACGAGGGCGCGCTGGCTCTGGCAGCCGGCACGCCGTAGGCTCTGACCAAGGCGGCGCGGCGGCTGGCGACGCACCGGCCGGACTCCCGACGGTGCGGTCGTTTTCGATACGTCGGCAGGCTTCCTCCATTGACCGGGGTACCGAGTGCCCAACTCCCGGCGCATCGCAGGACTCGTCGGCCCGACCCTTCTCGTGATGCTCGTGTCCGAGTTCCCGCTCGTGCAGCCGCACCTCTACGACGCCCAGATCCCGCCGGTCGTCTACCTCTCCGGCACCCTCATGTTCGTCGGCGGCCTGGCGATCGTCCGTGCCCACAATCATTGGACGCGCGACTGGACCGTCCTGGTGACCCTCACGGGATGGTTCTTCCTGGCGCTCGGTCTCTTCCGCATGTTTGCCGCAGGCCAGTACCAGCAAGGCTCGGCGCGCGCCGGGGCCACGGCCTTCATGGTCCTTGAGGGCCTGCTGGTTCTCCCTGCCCTGGTGATGACCTTCAAGGCCTATGGCCCCGGTCGTGACTAGGACGTTCCGGCCCAGGGCTGCCTGACCAGCGCATCCAGCCGCGGGGGTGCGGTCGCGATTCGGATAGCAGGACGCATGGACAGATCGATTCGACATTTCGTGCTCCTGGAGTTCGCCCTCTCCATTCCATTCTGGGGCATCGGCGCCCTGGCACAGGCCCGGATCATTCCGGACCACGTGCTTCTTCGTGCCGCCTGGTCGCTCACGCCGATGATCGCCGCCACGATTCTCGTCTATCGCTCCGGTAAGGGTGCGGGCGTGAAGGCATTCTTGGCGCGCATCGTGGACTACTCCCGAATCCAGTCCAGGCGCTGGTACGCGGTCATCTTCCTTGCAGGGCCGCTCATCGTCCTGCTCCAATACGGCGTCGCCCGGTGGTCGGGACGGGCGATCCCGCCACCGCACCTGACGCCGCTGGTTCCGCTCTCGTTCGTCGCGTTCTTCCTGGTGGCGTACGCCGAGGAGCTGGGGTGGACGGCGTACGCTTTGGACACCCTGCAGCGGGGGCACAGTGCCCTCGCTTCGGCCATCATCGTGGGCGTCATGTGGGCCACGTTGCACGCCCCGGTGTGGGCGCTGGCAGGCCACTCCCTCGCGTGGTGCGCATGGCAATGGCTCTACGTGGTCGCCCTCCGGGTCCTGATGGTCTGGATCTACAACAACGCCGGACGGAGCCTGTTCGCCATGGACTTGCTGCACCCCGGCCTCTTTGTGTGGTGGTACCTGTGGCCTGTAACCGGCACCGGTCTCTCCATACCCTCCGTCTACGACCCCCGCAGCCTCGCCATGATCGCCGGCATCCTGGCGGTTGCGGTGACATGGCTCTGGGGCCCCAGGACACTGGCCGCGTTGCGCCCCTGAATCGGTCCGAGGTGCCGCCACCTCCCCAGCGAATACAGCCGCCGAAGGTGCGCTGGCGCCGGCCGCCGGCACTCCCTAGCTTCTGATCGAGGACGGCGCGGCCGCTAGCGTGCGGCGCGTCCCGCCACAGCAGTCCCCCCGCCACCTTATCTCCAGGCCGCCCCGACGATGCGTTCCGTGCGACGTGCAATGCTGGGCCTTCTCGCGGTCACCGCCTGCGCACCCGGCCCGGATCGGGAGGCCGACCGCGCCGCCCTCCTGGCCCTCACGGCGGAAGCCGGTGCCGCCCACACGACCGGCGACGCCGCCGCCTTTCTCGCGGCCGTCGATTCCGGCTGGTGGGCGGCGGGCAACGGACGGTGGTCCTACCGGGAGAAGGCCGCCGCCCTGCCGGGGATCGCGGCGTACTTCGCGACGACCACCTTCGACAGCATCGTGGAGATCCAGCCACCGGCGATCCAGTTCTCCCTCGACGGCTCGGTGGCCTGGCTGCGCGGTTAGGTCGCGATCTGGGCGCGCACCCGGGACTCGACGGGCGCGGAGTCCCGGCACGACTTTCGGGCCGCGTGGCTCGATGTGTACGAGAAACGGGGCGAGCGGTGGATCCTCGCCGCGCGCGCGAACACGGAGTCGCCGCTGCCCTGACCGGTGGACGGGCGCAGGCAGGCGGCATCGGCAGCACGATCACTCCCGCAGACCAGGAGAATATGCGCACGACCCTTGTGCTGGCCCTGCTCGCGGTCCCCGGAGCGGCGGGCGTCCTCGCCGCCCAGGCCGAGCCGTCATCCCACGCGATTGCCGCCAGCGTGCTCCCGCTGCCGGAAGCCCTCCGCGCCGGCGCGGGCGTGCGCGTCGTCGACGCCTCAGGGGTGCGCATGCTCCGCCCGAGCACGAACGGGCTCATGTGCACGGCGGATCGGCCGGGCGACGATGTCTTCGACGTCCGCTGCTACCAGGTGGAGTGGCTCGCCGTCATGGACTACGCCCGCCTCCTGCGGCAGCAGGGCGTGCGCGACTCGGTCCTCGATGCCCGGCTCAAGGACGCGGCACGGCAGGGGGTCATCCGGTTTCCCGATTCCCCGACCGCCGGGTACCGCATGCTGGGCCCGATCGCGGCCTTTGATGCCACGACGGCGTCGGCCGGGGAGGCGATCGACCGGTGGCAATCGATCCACTTCCCGTATCGCACCGCCACGGAGGTGGGGCTGCCGATGGTGACCGAGGGCAACATGCCCTATGTCATGGCCTCGGGGACATGGTGGTCTCACGTCATGATCGTGCATCGACCGGCGCGTGAGCCGTAATTGTGCTGCGGTCTCTTCCCGCCGATCGGACTGTTCGCGGCCGGCGAGAGTATCATTGATGGGAATGCCACCTGCCAACACGGGCGTACCGCCCAAGCATGACGACGGACAGCAGGCGCCCTGCATCGGTCAGGGTTCTGCATGAATGCGCACCTGAGCGCCGCCCTCAACGGCGACCGGACCCACCCTGCAGCCCCACGCACACCGGCCGCCATCGCCGGAGCGGCCCGCGCCGCCGTTGACGCCGGCGCCCACTCTGTGCATGTCCATGCGTTCGATGGTGCTGACCGGGAAACGCTCGAGGGGGGCGCGTGCGCGAGGGTTCTGCGGGCCATCCGCGCCCTCTGCCCTGACACTCCGGTCTCCCTGACAACCTCCGCGTCGATTGTGCGTGATCCTGGCACGCGCTTCCGTCTTGTCGAGGCATGGGAGGATCTGCCGGACCTCGTTACCGCGAACCAGGGAGAGGCTGGCATCGTGGAGCTTTGTGAGCTCCTGCTATCCCGCGGAGTTGGTCTCGAGGCTGGGCTGTTGACCACTGAGGATGCGGACGCCTTCGTACGCTCTGGATTGGCAGACCGGTGTCGCCACGTCCTCATCGAGCCGCTTGACCTCGATCCTGCGGTTGCCGTTCAGCACGCCGCCAGGATGGAGGCGATCGTCGTTGCCGCCGGCATCGCGCTGGAGCAGGTTCACCACGGATACGGTATGGCGTGCTGGGCAGTCAACCGCCGTGCACTCGAACGAGGGCATGGCATCCGAACCGGGCTGGAAGACGTCACGCTGCTGCCTGACGGAACGGAGGCGAGGGACAACGCCGAATTGGTCGCTGCAGCCGCCCATTTGATCCGTGCGCAGCCACGGTCCGGCGTCCGCGCGACCCCGACGTGAATACTCCGCCCCAGTACGCCGCTGGCTCATCCGCGCACGCGGCCGCCGGCCCCTGCCGGACCACCTCTCACTCCTGAGCCCATCCCCATGCGAACGATCACGTTGCTGTCTCTGGCTCTCGCCCTTGCCGTACCGCCCACCTTGGACGCCCAGGACCAGCCAGACGACCAAGCGGCCGTCCTCGCCGTCGCCGATTCGGCGCTCGCGGCAATTTCGCGGTCCGACTTCGTCGCATTCACGGACCTCATGCTGGACTCCGCCGTGACCTTCTCGGCCGGCGAACGGAACGGGCAGTACCGCATCCAATTCCGCACCCGGGCCCAGCAGCGCGCGACCCCTCCCGGGGGCGGGTACACCGAGCGGGGATTTCACCCCGAAGTCCGTGTCTCGGGGCCCCTGGCCATGGTGTGGCTCCCCTACGACTTCTACCGGGATGGCAAGTGGTCCCACTGCGGGGTGGATGTCTTTACGCTGCTCAAGTCGGAGAGTGGTTGGCGAATTGCCACGCTCGTGTGGAGTGTGGAACAGCCACCGGCCTGCCAAGGCCACCCCGCCGGGCCGCCGCCGGGCGCCGCTCCGAACTGAGCGCGTGGCCCCTGCAGCGGCTGCGGCCGTCGGCCCAGCTGCCGCCTGGCGCCGACACGTCTGCGGCCATTGGTCTTCCCAGGTCGACACAATCCGGGAGGCTTGTACATCCTCGCCTCGGCCTGCAGCTTGTGCCGGACCGCTGGGCAGGCAGTACGAGGCGCGTTTCCGGACGGTTGCGCGGCCTTCCGCTCCCACCCGCGACGAAGGAGAGTCTCCTGTGACCAAGGTGACACCGTTCCTGATGTTCAACGATCAGCTCGAGGCGGCCATGGCGTTCTACACCGCCACCTTCCCCGACTCCGAAATCAGGAACGTCGCCCGCACCGGCAAGGACGGTCCGGTCGCCTCCGCGGAGTTTGTGGTGGGGGGTCAGGTCTTCATGGGCTACAACGGGGGCTCGTACTTCACCTTCTCCGAGGGCGTCTCGCTCTATGTCGACTGCGAGGACCAGGCGGAAGTCGACGAGTATTGGGGGAAGCTCATCGAGGCCGGCGCGACGCCTACCGCGTGCGGCTGGATCAAGGACCCGTTCGGCCTCTCGTGGCAGATCGTGCCTCGACGCTTCATGGAGCTGATCCGAGACAAGGACCCCAAGCGGGTAAAGGCCGTGATGGAGGCCATGATGACGATGGTGAAGCTTGACGTGGCCGCCCTGGAGCGAGCCTACCATGAGGCGTAGCGGTGCCACACGCCCCGCTTGGAGTGCTGCCCGACAGGGCGCGATGCACCAGCCGGCGCTGCGCGCCGCCCGTGATCGCCACGACGTTTGGCCAGCAGCCCGGGCAGTGAAAGGAGAAGGATGAGCACGGTCTTCGTCAACATCGGGCTGAGCCTGGACGGCTACATGGCGCCGGAGGGAATGGCCCTAGCGAACTGGGGTCGGCCCGAACACAAGGACTGGGGCGCGAAGTGGGGCGCGCTGATGCGGTGGATCATCACCCAGCAGTACTTCCGCGAGAACCTCAAGTTCGGTCCGGGAGGAGAGACCGGTCCGGTCAACGACATGCTTCGGCACACCACGGAGCGTATCGGCGCCAACATCATGGGCAAGCGCATGTTCGAGCAGGGCGAGGTCTCATGGCCCGAGGAGGCCCCGTTTCACACGCCGGTGTACGTGCTCACCCACGAAAGACGCGAACCCTGGGTGCGGCCGGGCGGGACGACATTCCATTTCGTCAATGACGGCCCGGAAAGCGCCCTCGACCAGGCCCGCGGGTCGGCGAGCGGCCGTGATGTTCGCATTTCGGGCGGCGCCGACGTGATCCAGCAGTACCTGAACCTGGGCGTCGTCGAGGAGCTGGAGATCGCCCTGGCCCCCGTGCTGTTCGGCGGCGGGAGACGTCTCTTCGAGAACCTGCGCGAGCCCGTACCGAAGTTTCGCATTGACACGGTGGTCAACGGCCCGGCCGCCACACACCTGCGCTATGTGCGTGAGTGAGAGCGGCCTCAGCGCTTCTTCTTCCCGAAGCCCGGTATGGCGGTGGCTTGTTTCATCCATGTCGCAACCTGGCGTTCGTCGAGGTCGTCCACTGATGCGAGGTCCACGCCCCGCGAGTCCTTGCCCATGCCGATCGGCGCCATCGGGGGAACGGGCTTGAGCGAGGTGCCGCGCCCGAACGTAAGCTTGACGTGGCCGGCGAAACCGCCGCAATTGAAGCACCAGCCGTCCCCGACGCCATACCAGGCCATGCCCCACTTCACGGCGCGCTGCAGGCCCGGCAGCGTCCTGGCCGCCACGGCGTCGACGCGCTCGGCGATGCCGCGCTGCGGCTGCGGCAGGCTGCGGTAGTAGGCAAAGACCGGCTCGTCCCCGTCCGCGGTCTTCGCAAGGCTGGCCCGACCCGTCATGGCGACCGGGAGCGTCGTCATGACGACCGGTTCGGCCGCGCGCTTGCCGGGCGTGCGGGACTTCGGCTTCGCCCTGGTTGCGGGGCGCTTCACCGGTTTCCCTGCCGCCTTCTTGCTTGCCTTCTTGGCGCCACTTGCGCGTGCCATGTCGACCTCCCAATCCAAGCTTCGAGTGGACCTATGGGTTCTGTGCGGCAACGGCCGGCCGCGATACGCTACTTCATCGCGAGCACGTGCGCCACGAACTGATTGATCGCGATCTCGATGCCCTCGTAGAAGCCCGAGGTCTTGTTGGTCTCGAGGTCCGCTTCATTCCGGTGAAGGGCCGTGAAGACGTAGCGCGTGCCGGCGCCCACGGCTTCCATCGTCATGATGGCTGTGATCGGAATGTCGTCGAAAACCGCCGGCCGGTAACCGGGGAACAGCATGGACGTCCAGACAAGGCGCTCCATCGGCACCACGTCCAGGATGCAGCCGAGGTTGGGGGAATCCGGACCGTCTCCCACCGCGATGTCGATGCGGATGATGCCGCCCGGCCGCAGGTCCAGCTCGGCGTGCGACACACGCCCCCAGGGCTTGGGCATGTACCACTCCTTGAGATGCTCCGGCTTGGTCAGCGCCTCCCACACGAGTCGCGTAGGGGCGTCGATGAAGCGCTCGATCGCGAAATCGAGCTTCGGGTCGATCGCGGGGGGCTTGCTCATGGGTCTGATTCCTTCTGCTTGAGTTGTGTGACGTATTGGTCGAAGCGGTCGAGGCGCGCCTCCCACTCGCGGCGGCGCGCGGTCAGCCAGTCCTCGACGACCATGAGCCGTTCGGGCGCGATCTCATAGGTCCGCACCCGTCCGCGCTTCGACGACCGCACCAGCCGGCTCCGTTCCAGCACCGAGAGGTGCTGCACGAACGACGGGAGCTGCATGTCGAACGGCGCGGCCAGTTCGCTGACGGTGGCCGGCCCGACGGACAGTCGCTCCAGGACCTTCCGACGGGTCGGGTTGGACAGGGCGTGAAAGGCGCGATCGGCGGCTGCGGATTGCACCATGGCCGACACCTCCAGGGGCTCGGGTTGCCCGACCTGACGGAGGGATTGTACAGCCCGGGAATACTTCTGTCAATACCTAAGTATTTGCGACCCTGAATCCGGCTCATCCTCCTCGAGAGTCTCACATGCCTGCATTGCCGGCGGACACCCTTCCCCTCCGGATCATCGTCGAGCAACCCCTTCCCGGCGTTGCCCTCGCCCTGCAACGCGGCAAGGACGGCCTGGAGCCTCCGACGGCGAGCTCGCCGGCCCAGGCGGTCTTCGACTTCTCCGTGCGACTCGGTACGCCGCAGGCCGACGGGACACCCAACTTCCTCGGACCCTACACCCAGGGCCCCGCCGCCACCCGCTTCGTCTATCTCTGCGTTGGCCGACGGGCGGGACAGGCGGCGACCCCGTGGGATGGGCGCGTGAAGGTCCCCCTCACCGGCATCACCCTGGCCCAGGCAAAGGCCCTGCTCGCCACCCCGGGCCGGCGGCTGGCCGTCCACATTCCCGGACGCAATCCGAAGGGAGGACCCACCCTGGCGACGGTCCGGCTGCCAGCCGGCTCCTGGACGGTCGTGGAGGATGGCTCGGCCTAGGACACGGTCGCGCAGCAGACCTCATTTGCGCGGCCAGCCGGCGCGCGGCATCTTGACGACCATGCCGCGACCCCTCCGGTACTCCATCAACGTCACGCTGGACGGGTGCTGCGATCATCGCGCCATTCCCGCGGACGAAGAACTGCATCGGCACGCGGCCGAGAGCATCGCCCGGGCCGACGCTCTCCTCTTTGGCCGCGTGACCTACGAGATGATGGAGGCGGCGTGGCGGCTGTCGACCCGGACGGTGACGATGCCGGAGTGGACGGAGCCCTTCGCCCGGACGATCGACTCGGCCAGGAAATACGTGGTGTCGAGCACCATGGACCGGGTCGACTGGAACGCAGAGCTCGTGCGCGGGGACCTGAAGCAGGCCGTGCAGCTTCTCAAGCGGGAGCCGGGGAGGGGCCTGTTCACGGGAGGCGTCACGCTCCCCCTGGCGCTGGCTCAGCTGGGATTGATCGATGAGTACGAGTTCATCGTGCACCCCAGGCTGGCGGGCCACGGGCCGACGCTGTTCGCGGGGTTGGCGAAGCAGGTCGATTTGAAGCTCGTGAGCCGGCTGGAGTTCGGCTCGGGAGCGGTGGCGATGCGGTACGAGCCGAGGAGCACACGATGAACATCCTGTTGTGGGTGCTGCAGGGCCTGGCCGCCCTCCTCTACGCGGCCTCGGGCGTCATGAAGGTCTTCATGTTCGACAAGATCACCCAGGACGTGCCGTCCTTCGGCGCGCTGCCCCGCCAGGCGTGGATGGCGATGGGCATCCTGGAGCTCGCCTGCGTCGTCGGGCTCATCGTGCCCGGGGCCTTCCATTGGCGACCGCACCTGACCGTCGTGGCGGCCACCCTCCTGGCGCTCGAGAGCCTCGTATTCATCTGGGTGCACGTCAAGTACCACGAGACGGGGTCTTTGCTCATGAGCGGCGCGCTCGGCCTCCTCATGGCGTTCATCGCGTATGGCCGGATGGTGCTCAGGCCGATCGCCTGACCGGCTGCTGGTCGTACCTGTGACGTCGCACGCACTGAAAGGACTCCACCCCGATGGCGAAGGCACCTGACTGGCGCGAGCAGACCCTGGCGCGCATGCGCGCGCTGATCCTGCAGGCCGACCCCGGGATGCTCGAGGAGCGAAAGTGGAGGAAGCCGTCGAACGCGATGGCGGGGATTCCCGTCTGGTCGCACGGCGGGCTCGTGTGCACCGGGGAGACCTACAAGAAGGTCGTGAAGCTCACCTTTGCCCGCGGGGCCAGCCTCCCCGATCCGTCGGGTCTCTTCAATGCCGGCCTTGCGGGCGGCACCCGAAGGGCGATCGACATCCACGAAGGGGAGA
>JACDJC010003875.1_pt1 | contig 10541 bp, 7 predicted proteins | sample 7454191 | NCBI WGS metagenome assembly JACDJC01 (sample SAMN14253291, study PRJNA609438) | sludge metagenome | isolation source: sludge after 25d culture with pyrite and EDTA | collected 2018-12-20
AATGCGATGGGTGGATGATAACGATCCGATAGGTAAAGCAGGGCTTTTAAGGGCAGAAGCACGGCTTTATCGATCCGGTCGTGCTGATCATCGAGCAGCCTGCCGTAACCGGCCTGACTCTTGCCGCGGGGGTTAAAAGCCGCGCTTCGTCGGCAGGCGTGAACTCGAGTCCCGGAGAGGCCGACTCCATGGTGGCGGTGTCGTAGCCATGCTGGGCAAAAAATTCGATTAACAGCTCCAGGGCGGCGGCGGGGATGTTGTCTTCAACCGCACAATCCCCAGCGTACTCAGCGATTTGTTCCTCTTCCCACGAATAGTCTGCAAAATTGATGCGATAAAAATGATCACACCGAATCACCCCGCCAAACCCGAACTGATAAAAGGGCGGCTGGATGGTTTGCGGCACCACCGCTCCATTCTCGACTTCCACATTGCCGACTCCCACAGAAAAAATGGGGCGATCCTGTGGAAGCTCCTCCAAGAGGGAACGGCCTGTCATCCACTGCGGTTGAGCCAAGTCTAAGTAATCCAAAATGGTCGGGGCAATATCCATATTCTGCACATTCGGATAAAGCTTGCTTTGGTATTCTCCATTTGGAAAGCGCACGATCAGCGGCAATCGTTTATAGGTCTTAAAGCCCTGCCCGTGATCGCTGCCGATGATTAGGATGGAATTCTCGAGCATGCCCCGATTTTCAAGTTCATTATAAAAGACGGCCATCGCCTGATCAAACGCCAAAATGCTGTCATCATAAAAATCCACGTCATATTCCGACTGCACGCCGCGCTCGGCATCTTTGCCGGCTGAAAAAACCTGTTGCGGCGGATAATATCTTGGCCCATGCGTACCCATCCAGTGCAGATGCGCAAAAATCGGCTGATTTGTTTTTTCGATGACCTTGATTAACGCATCAAATTTATCCTCATCCTGGTACTCGTTTGGAGAAAGCACCTTTAAGAAAGGGTTCGACATTTTTTTGATGAAAAAGATATGGCGCAGGCGGTCGAGCAGACGGTTTGAAAGCTCATAGACAAAATAACCGATATTGGTGGGTAAAACCCGGTTGATGGTACTTAAGGTATTGCTTTCATTCGTGCGGCCATTGGCTTCTTTGAATCCGTTTTGAAAATTCAATTTATAGGCGTCCACATAGTATTCAAAACTATACTGAGCTGTATAATACCCATTCAGGGTCAAAATAGCGGGCAAATGTTGGTAGACATCTTCGCCTTTGAGGATGTCCGGCGGATACAAAACGCGGGTTTCTATCGGGCTTTTACTGGTAAACATGGAGACAATCGAACCAGAGGTGTTGGCAGAATTGGTAAAGGCATTCATCGCCACCAGGGAAGATTGCGCCATCTCATTGATAAAGGGGGTCGTCTCGCGCTCGTAGCCATACACAGACATATTCTCGGCATTCACCCCATCCGCGGTAATGAAAAAGATATGCGGTCGGCTGCTGGCCGAGATCACAGCGGCCGGCGTGTTTGCAGCGGACGTGTGGGTCAGCACCGGCAGCAGGCCAGCAGCGACAAAAACCACCAATAGAACGAACAGAAAACCATTTCTAAGCGGCTGCTTGATCTTGTGCATCAGCCTATCCACAGGTTGGATAAATTTCCGAACCTCATTCACCGAAATTGCGGTCAACACCAAAAACAATAGCGCGTATAAAGCCCGAAAAACCCCGCTGGCAGTAACGATGCCAAACCGAAAGACGGTATACGTGAAATTATCAATCAGCAACAAAATCAAGAAAGCCACGATAAAACCAGGAATGAGCAAACTCAAACCGATGAGAGCATTTCTTAAGAAGTTGATTTTTAGCTTACTCAACAACCACATCCCATCGATCAAGATCAAGTAGAGCGTGATGAGCAACGATGCCACACTAAAAAAGATGGATAGCTGCTCAATCAGCCCGATAGAACTCATAAATGAGGGTTTTGTGATCAGAAAGACCCATTCCATGAAAACGTACAAAAAAATCATGAGTACGGTGATGACGATCACATTTAACCATTTGAAAGCATGGTGTTGATGGAGCTGTTTTAAGGGGTTCATAGATCTACATTTTCTTAATCGTGCCGGGCGGGAAAACTACTTTTTCTTCAACAAGAAAAGCACGCGGCTTGTGTTTTCGATGGGAATCTGCTTGACGACGGTGAAATAGATCTGCATGGCGGCGGTAAATCCATCCAGGGTATAAGTGTCAAAAATATCATCGCGCGTCGCCAGCAGCCGTTTCACCTGGGAATCTTGCTTGGGTACAAATTCGACAATGGCATACTCGGCCATATCCGCAAATGTTTTGGCAATATGGGTGAGCGGGAGATTATTGGCGATCGCCAGATGATGGATCAAGGCCAAGGCCATGACCACATCCACCTTGGCCCGCGCCAGAAACGCGCTGCGCTCCTGGTTACGCCAGCCAATCGCCGGGGAGGGGTTGGTCAGATCGATCACCAGCGGCAAGAGGTTTTTTTCTTTCTCACGCTTGACTTGCAGGTAATTCAGCTCGACCGCCCCCGGGTCAATATCGGAGGAAATGATCAGACACCCTGCCAACTGCTGGGCCTGGCGGCTGAAAATGCCGGTATTGGCCCCTAAATCCAACAAACTGCCTGGACTCAGTTCTGTTAATAGCTGGTGAACAATCTCTTTTTTCTTTTCAAAGGCCGTGTCCGAGTAATTGGTGGCCTCATAATAATCGAGCCAGTCGGTGCCATGCGGCTGCCATTTCAACGCTTTGACCGTCTTTTCCAGGTTTTCGATCAAGCCAATGAGGGCCGTCTTCGCCATGCGGCTGCTTGGTTTTTTGGCGGCCGCTTCATCGCTGGAGATATTCTTTTGCGCCTTGGCATGCAGATGAAGGTGGGAGAGCAGCCCAAAGTTCAACCAGGAGGTTTTGGGCAGCAGCTTGCTGGCCAGGTCAAGGGGAATGCCATCGATATGATTTTTCAGCAGATCACCGAAGCGAATATCGACCAGGCTCATCAGGGCGAGCGGGGCCAGGAAATGCTGGCAAAATTGTTTATACGCCACCCAGGGCTCGCCCTCAATATAGCGGGTGAAACTCAAGGTATCGATCAAGATCGGGTGCCCATCCTGAAACTGGATATTATAAGCACTGGCATCTTTCAGCAGCATGCCGCTTAACAGGGCTTCTTTTTGGATATTCAAGGTAAGCAGGGCCGCATCTTTTAACTGAGAAAAAGACCATTCATACGGATAGGAAATGAAGTCGATCTTCTCGGGCTTGATGATCTTGTAGGCCCGGGCTGCATCGGGGATGGGGTAATCCCCGCATTGGTGCGCTACCAGCTTGCGTTTTTTGGTTAAGCGTTCGTACAGGCCAGAGGATTCGAGTAATTCAAAATCTTCCTGGCAGCGCTGATTAATTTGGCGGTAAATTTCATGGTCGTGGTAAAAGATGAACCCACTCGGATCGCGGAACGAGGATTCCTCTTGATCAATCTTCGGGATTGCCATAGTCGATGTCATCTCTTATTTCAGCGGCCTCGGCTTGGTTTTTACCAAAAATACCTTTGATGCGTTTCCAAAATATACGAATAATCACGCCAGCCCCCAGCAGGCCAGCCAAAACCATTTGAAGCACCATGCTTCCAAAACCAGGATCAAGATACATATTACTTTCCCTTCTTAATTTGTTGAAACGCTAGTGTAGTACAAAATGCCCGGCTTGGCAAGCGGGACATTTCTCTGCAAGACATTTTTAATTCAACATTGCTTTGAGCGTCGAAGAATCGTATTGATATTGTTCAAAATAGTCAATCATTAACCTGAGAATTTGCTGTTTATTCAAGCTTGTCGCTTCACATTGGCCTGGATACCCTGAAACTAGTTTTTCTTCCCAAGAATAATCGGTTAGATCGAGGCGGTAGGTTGTATCACACACCGGAACAGCCAAACATCCGAATTGATAAAAAGGCGGTGCGATGGATTGCGGTTTAATGGAATAATCCTCTACCTCAACATTTCCCACACCGACCGCAAAGATTGGACGGTTTTGGGGGATATTGCCCAATAAGGACAAGCCATCCATCCAATCTGGCTGTTCTATATCAAGGTAATCCAAAATGGTAGGGGCGATATCCAAGTTTTGTACATTTTCAAAAATATCGCCCTGATAAGCCCCATTTGGAAATCGAATCAACAAAGGCAGCCGCTGATCGGTGGTATGGCGTTGCCCGTGATCGGTAGCGATGATAAGAATCGAATTTTCCAATATATTTCTTTGTTCTAATTCATCATAAAAAACAGACATCGCCCGATCAAACGATAAAATACTGTCATCATAGAAATCTTGATCCCAGTTATACTGATTGGCCGGATTGGCATCTTTTTCGGCAGAAAAGACTTGTTCCCTCGGATAAAATTTGGGGCCATGCGTTCCCATCCAGTGCAAATGTGCGAAGACCGGCTTATTGGCGCGGTCAACGAGGGCGAGCATGGAATCAATTTTATCTTCGTCCTGATAATCTTCGGGGGAATGTACCTGGATAAAGGGGTTCGACATCTTTTTTATGAAAAATATATGGCGCAAGCGATCTACCAAGCGGTTAGAAAGCTCGTATATAAAATAGCTGTTGTTGGTGGGCAGCCAACGATTGAAGATCTGTAAGATCTTATGTTGGCCGCTTCTTCCATTGGCTTCATCAAACCCATTTTGCATATTTAATTGATAGGCATCCACATAATGGTTGAAACTAAATTGGGCAGCATAATAACCATTTGCTTTTAAAATCGCGCCGATGTGTTGGTAGGCATCTTCCGATTTTAAAATATCCGGCGGATATAATACACCCGTTTCCACGGGTTGTTTACTATTTAATAAGGATATGATCGAACCGGTTGTATTGGCCGCATTGGTAAACGCATTTTGAGCCGTCAAGGTCGATTGAGAAAGCTCCCGCAGAAAAGGGGTTGTCTCCCGCTCATATCCATAGACCGACATATTTTCAGCATTAACACCATCAGCGGTGATCAAAAAAATATTCGGCTTCTGGGCGGCCTGTGGTTCAAAACCGGGTAAGGCTGCACCATTCAGGTTAGCAGCAAGCGGAATGAGCGCCATGACGATAAAAAATATGAAAAAGGTGGCAGTAAGGATTAACTTGAAGCGCTGGCTGCGTTTTTGGAGAATTTTTTCAACCTGAACGGCAGCATTCCTGATCTCATTTTGGGAAATAAAGATTAACCCGATAAACAGCACAGCATATAAGAGCCGAAAAAATCCATCCGCAGTGACGATCCCAAATCGAAATACGGTGTAGGTAAAATTATCAATCAAAAGCAATAACAAAAAAGCAGCGGCGACAGCGGGAATAAATGTGGTGACGAAGGTTAATAACCTCTGCACCCATTGCATGTTTGTTTGCCCCAACAACCACACCAGCCCCATAAAAAACAAGTAAACTACCGACACCAATGAGGCCGTGCTAACAAAGATAAAAATTTGATCTGGCAAATAAACGGAACTCATAAAGGAGGGCTTCGTAATTAAAAAGACCCACTCCATAAAGAAATAAAGGAAAATCACCAATACTGTCACCCCAACCATACTTAACCAGCTGACTGACTTGGACTTTTTCGCGTTCGCATCGTACTGCATCATATTATCTTCGTCCATAATCCGTTTTATCCAACAAAAAATAACCGTTACCCTGGGTTATTAATTTTTTGATGAATGATTTGCGATTTCCAATCGCTTCAATTTCCCTCAATTTGAGTGCGATCAAAGTGTAGTACAAAATGCCCGGCTTGGCAAGCGGGACATTTCACAAAAAACGCATGTTGGGTTAAACGCACTTGTCCAACTTACCAACGCTTGTTTATGGGTAATCACCAGGATTCAATGGGCAGCAGATTCAATGGGTGCGCAAGCCCTTTACCCCAGCTGTGCCATTTCTTCTGCGCTGAGGACGATCTCACCGGCCTGTAAATTCTCGGCTTGATGCGCTGGATCAGAGGACATGGGGATGGTGATGACCCGTTCCTGGGAAGTGAGCCAGGCCAGGGCAACCTGCTGCGGCGTCAAACCACGTGCCTCAGCGATGGTTTTGAGGCCCGGGTTACGCTGGATCGAGCGGCCTTTCACCGGGCTGTAGGCGGTCAGCAAAATGTCGTTTTGTTGACAATACGCCAAAACGCCGTTTTCCTGGTAGATGCGTTCGGTGACACTATACGGCACCTGGTTGGTAAGCAGCGCGGTTTCGCTTTCGGCGACGGCCGTTTTCAGGTCTTTGCGTTTAAAATTACTAACCCCCAAATGGCGCACCTTCCCCTGCCGCACGAGCTGATTGAGGGCACGAAAACTCTCGTTCAAATCCATGCCGGCTTTCGGCCAATGGATTAGGTAGAGATCAAGGTATTCCATACCCAATCGTTCCAAGCTGTTTTCACAGGCATGCAAGACCTGCTCATATTTCAAATGTTCCGGCGCCACCTTCGAAGTGATAAAGAGCGATTCGCGCGAGACACCTGCCTCACGGATGGCGGCACCCAATAGCTCCTCGGTGTGCCCATCGGCATATACTTCGGCTGTATCAAAATGAGTGTAGCCCAAATCCAACGCAGAACGCAGCGCTCGTAAGGAAGCCGGATCGCTGCTGGGATCGGCCTGACTCTCGCCGCCGATCTTCCAGGTGCCAAAACCAATTTTTGGCAATTTCAGGTTGTGTACAGTTTCATATCTCATACTTAGATTATAAAAGAAAAGGGGGGCAAAAATCTGCTGCCTGCATAACCCCTTTCCTCACCCTTCCCGATTGGCTTTTTGTTGTGCCAAAAACTCCTCGGCTTGCTGCACGGCGGAACGGGTGGAGGAGAACAGCAGTCGTTGGGCATCAAAGCTGTAGTCGTCCCCGAGCAAGTCCAGTACGCCGCTTTCTAACAGGTGCTGGTGCAGCTGTTTATCTACCCCACACAGGATGATCTTTTTACCCAGTTTTTCTGCATGCAGAATCTCGGCAGCCAACACGGTGATAGCGGAACTGGCGACCACCTGTGCCCGCCTCAGGCGTAAAATGACGACCTCAGCCCCGCTTTCCAGGGCTGCGGCGAGGTGCTTCTCCAGCTCATCCACGGCCGCAAAATGCAGCGGGCCTTCTGGGCTGATAATTACAATCGGCAGATCGGGGCGAATGCGGCGCAAGGTGTCATATTGATAAAAACGGCGTTCTTCATCCATCTCAAAATAATTCAGCTTCAATTGGCTGCTTTCAAACAGGTAAATCAAGAGCGACAAAACCGCACCCAAAAAGATGGCAGACTGTAACGGGAAGATCAATGTCGCGCCAAATGTAACCAGCAAAACCATTCTGCTGGTACTCTTGCTAAACCAGGTCAGGTGAACATGGTTCCAATTGACAATGCGCGTCGCGGAAGCGATCACTACCGCCCCCAAACCTGGCAAGGGGATATATCCCAGCCATTTGGATAATAATAAAACCACCGGAATGATCCACAAACCAGAAAATACAGCGCCAAAGCGGGTGCGCGTTCCGGCACTGATGCTAACCGCCGTGCGCGAGGGGGAGCCCGATGCCGGCGGGGATTGGAACAAGCCGCCAATCAACGAAGCAAGCCCCTGCCCGACCAATTCCCGCGAGATATTTAATTTTTCACCACGCGCCAGGGCCACACTTTTGGAAACCGATAAGGCTTCCATGATGCTTAACAAGGCGACGGCCAAGCCGCTGGTCAGATAGAACTGCCAATCCTCTAAGGGTACTCTTGGCAGATGTAGCACGACCCCCAGCACGGGCATCGGCCCCAGATCGGATACGACCTGCACCCCTCGTTCCTGCCATCCCAACAGATAGACGGCCAGCGACGCAAATGCAATCACGATCATCTCGGCCGGCAGCCTGCTGTTCCACTTGCGCAGCAAAAACAACAGCCCCAAACTGACCAAGCCGGTTAACAACACAAAGCCATTCAAACCGCGCCAGCCCCGCACCACCGCGAAGAAGGTCTGCATCGGGTTGGCATTAAACGGCCGCGCAATGCCGGTGATCGAACTGAGCTGGTTGATGATGATCAGCAAACCTAAGCCCATTAAAAAACCCGTCAGAACCGAATTGGAAATAAAACGGGTGATCCAACCCAGTTTAAAAACCCCCAGTAGCAGCTTGAGGGTACCGCTGATGATCGCGATTAAGAACACCAGCTGCAAATACCCCGCTTCGCCGGTATAACTGCTGAGTACCCCGGCGGTTGCCATCGCCACCGCGTTGGTAAACCCGCTCACCAAATAGGAGGAGTCTCCCAGCAAAGCGGCAATCACTGTTGGAATGATGACCCCGATCAAACCGTAAATGGGGTTGATGCCGCAAATCAGGGCATACGCCATCGACTGCGGAATGGCGATCAGGGCTACCGTCAATCCGGCGGAAAGATCATGCTTTAAGAAAAGATGGAAATATCTTTGAATCTTTTTATACGAGAGCATATTTCAATTATATACCGGACTGTGGGTTGTCCTCCAGGTGCAACGCACTTTGAAAGTGCGTTGCACCTTGTTAAAACTCACCGGTAATCCAAAATGTCATCGGTCAGGTTATCATAGCAATCATTGCCCAGCAAGATCGGATTGGTGCCTTGGTTAATTAAAATACCAACTTCGTTGCCATAACATTGGTTGTTTTGGATGGTGGGTGTGGCTTGTGCATAGACACCAATGCCAGCTGCCGCATTATCGCTGACCACATTTAAATCAATAAGAGGATTGGCGGTGCCTTGAATACGAATGCCAAGGTCGTTATTGCCATAAATGCGATTGTTTGAAATCTCGCCCTGGTTTTGGGCGTAGAATACCACCCCAGCGTAGCCATTATTAAAGATCGTATTTTGAATAATATTAGCCTGGCTGTTGGCTTTTAATTCAATCCCTCCCACCAGGTTCTGCTCAACCTGATTGTTTACAATTTGCGCCCGCGCATTTTGATCTAACGACACGCCGCTGGTGATATTGTAGCTGAAGCTATTGCCCTCGGCATACAAAACGGAATCATCAAAAACAGCGATACCCGCCTCGCCGTTGTTCATCGACGTATTTTCATTGACGGTAACTTCGGCGGTTTCGGCGATGATGATGCCGCTGATCGCACTCTGAGTGATCGTGTTCTCACGCATTTCACCGCTTGATTTACCCCCAAAACGGATCCCGGATTGATTTTGATCCAGGGTGTTGCCGGTGATGTTCGCATTCGCTGAATCAAACACCGAAACTCCATTATATGCGTTGGAATGAATAGTGTTGTTTTTAATTTCCGCACTGGCCGAACCGCTGACTTCAATGCCGCTAAATTGATTGCCGTAGATTTCGTTCTGTTCAATCGAACCGGAGCTTTGATCGCGTAAGACAATGCCGTCTTTCAGATTGTCAAAGATGCGGTTGCCAATCGCGGTCAATTGCGCCTGGCCGATGACCACAATGCCGCGGTCTTCATTGGTATCAATTTGATTCTCGGTCAGGGTCACTTTGGCATTATCGATCAATGAAAAACCACTAAAATGATTGCCACTGGCTTGATTTTGGGAAAGGGTGCCGCTGCTATCAAAGAAAAACACGGCGCCGGTTTCCTGGTTATTGGAGAACTCATTTTGGACCGCATCGACATGTGCTGAATCGGTCACAATTAGCCCCGACCAACCATTTTGGGCGATGAGGTTATCGGTCAATTCCCCAGAAGCCTGATCGACAAATTGCAGCCCGCCGCCCGCATTTTGGCTGAAGGTACTGCTGGTGATTGTAACCACCGCTGCATCGTGGGCCGAGACACCGTAAAACAGATTCTCTACAAAGCGGCTGTTGGTAATATTCACCTGGGCTGTGCCGCCCAAAAATAGACCAGCCGCGTTAAATTCCTGTGCATCTCCAAAGGCTCCGGTAAAGGTACAACCTTGAATCGTGGCTGTGCCTGCCGTGATGCGGAAAACATCGGCTTGCTGGCTGCCTTGATGCTGGAAAATAATCCCCTCGAGGGTCAATGTTTCTGCCGGGTTTTCAAACAAAAACCCGTAGGGTGCGCCTTCGGTTAATATATAGGTTTCTTCGGATACGCCGATGAGGGTCAAACTGGACGGGATGATGATCGCTTGATCGACATAGAAATCGCCCTTGCCGAGGCGGATGGTTGAGCCGGCGGGCAGGCGGCTGATGGCGGTTTGCAAGGAGTTAAAGGCACCGCTGCCATCGCTGTTAAGCAGCACATCTCGCGGCCCACTCTGATTAACCGGTAAATTACAATTTGCCAACAGGAGTAAAGCAACGATCCCTGAGATGAACCGAATTGGAAGGAAAGCTCGCATGTAGACCGCCTTTGTTAAGGGTTAACAATCCATTTCCAGCCTAGGGCTGGTGAGTTGAGTATAACAAAATGCAGTCAAAATGAAGTATGGGTATAGAAAGTAAGGGCAGGCCGGGTACACAAAAAAAGGGGAAAGCAACCGCGAATTGCATGAATTTGGTAGGGGGGAGGCGGAAACCCGGGTTATTGTTATGAATACC
>JACDJC010003876.1_pt1 | contig 10537 bp, 11 predicted proteins | sample 7454191 | NCBI WGS metagenome assembly JACDJC01 (sample SAMN14253291, study PRJNA609438) | sludge metagenome | isolation source: sludge after 25d culture with pyrite and EDTA | collected 2018-12-20
GGAAAATTACGATTTAGATATCCACACAAGATATCAACATCTGGATCCTGCGAGAAGGTTTTGTATTCCATGTGTTCTAACATCACTGTTATTTTCCAGCTTTTGAGGTGGACATCAATTCCGGTATAGATATTTTGTCCCTGAAAACTAATTGTTGTAACTTTACTTTGCATGAGCTTCCTTTTTATTTGTTTGTCGCAAAAACAAGTTACAAAAATTAGGTGGCTCATGCTATTACAAACATATAGCCTTTACGAAGACGAATGCAACGCAAAAGATGTCATCCTGTCAATTTTATCACCACTCCCCATAAATGATGGTGGCCTGATGCAACGATTTATCGATGCTGATATCGAGGAACTCCTGGTCGGGATGGTTGATGCCTGAATCATAGAAGTCATAATTCCCATCAGAGTTGATTCTCCAGCCCGGAGGGCGCATATGCAGGGTATCGATAGCGGCGCGTTGAGCCGTAGTCTCGATGGCTTGATAGAATTCACGGATGCGGACAGTGTCGAGCTGAACCTTGTACCTCATGGTGAAATCAAGTCCACGTGGATACTTAAATATTATTTCCCGCTTATCGATGGTGCGGTACCGTGGAAACTCCACGCCGGTTTTCGCCTCGATCTCGCTCCTCGATCCCCGGTCAACGTATTGGTGATACCGGTTATACAAATACAATCCGGTAGCCAGCAGCATCACCAGCGTCAGTGGCGCCACCACGAACAGGATGATCCGTGCAGCCATCCGCGGCATCTTCCACACGAAAGCCAACACCAGAAACAACGGAGGAAACAGGAGCCACAGGAGGGCGAGGGAGATTTTTTTGAGCATTAGAAGAGGTATCTGGTTTTTAGATAGTCAATCCACGGTTGGTACGATTCATCCGGACGGTGCTTTTCGAGCAACAAAATAAAATCCTCGTAGGTAAGCGGTATGAATTTGTTTTCGTTGGTTATGAGTAGGTTCATGTACTCCTTGCTTGTTTTTAAGAAGTGGACATTCCCTTTGGGGAACAATGTCAACGAGGTAAAATGCCTGTATTTGTCGCCATCCACCTGCAGGATGCTCTCACCCAGGATGTGGTTACGCCATACCTGCCTGAACTTATGGGAATGCAGTACTTCATATGCTTCGGGTTTAAAGAGACCGCTTTTCAGCGATACCTCCCGGTATTTGCCAGTGGGATCTGCAGCCTTTTTATACGAAGTGCTTTCAGTATCAATGACATATTCCCTTTCCGTGTATTTCACCTCAATGCCAACGATCCCCTTTTCATTCATGGAGTTGGTGTACTCAATATAGGTGTCGAACGAGGTATGATCATCCAGGTATTTTTCTTTGGGTTTGGGCGCATATTCTATGGTAACCGTGTCGATGGATGTGATTTCGATTTGAAGCAACTCACCAAAGATTTTCCGGCAGTATTCACGGTTCTTTTCAAGTGGGACAAAAAGGTTGAAAGGGATGTGTTCGCTCCGTAGCATGTTGGACCAGATATTCCGGTTGTATCTTCCCTTAGTCTTTTTTCTCACTGCCTCCCATATCCCGAAGCCATCGTAAAAGTTCAGTCCCTTTTCAGCATCTTCCGGTAGTAAATAACTCCCCAATCCGTCCATGGGGACTTTCAATACATTCTCCCTGAAATTGGATTGGTGTTTTCGTGCCTTCCCCAGAAACCCGCTAGGATCGGTTTTGGCATCGTACTGCTCAATGTATGTGGTCATTTTTGGTCTTTATTAGGTTTGAAAGTTGATTTTAAAGTATAGTTTCTTAGGTCCTATAAATGTAAGAATAATGTGAATTGGATGGGTAATCATTATTGCCTGCCCATAAATCCATGTAATGGATGAAGCATTTCTTTAACTTTTAGGCATAGGAGATCTAGCGACACCAAACACTAAAGCGTAATGACATGATTGCCGGCAACGAAAGATCAAATAATCTAAACAAACGATACGAGTATATCCATGAACATAATGCTTCTCTTTTGCCTGCCAAGGTATTTATTTTCGACAGTAATCTTGCCGGAAAGCATGGGGGTGGGGCAGCCATGGGTTGCCCTCGTTAAGTTAGGTGCCATTTACGGACAGGGTGTTGGACCGCAAGGGCAATCGTATACCATCCCGACCATGCAGGGGGTTTCGAAACCATTGTCACATACGTGGACGAATTTATCGACTTCGCCAAAAGACATCCCGACAAGTTCTATTTTGTTACATGTATCGGGTGCAGAATTGTAAGATTTACCGACCAACAGATAGCTCCCTTGTTTAAGGAAGCCTTGGAGATGGAGAATGTTGCCTTGCCGAGGTCGTTTGTTGAGGCGATCGGTACATATACTCTTGGAAGCGAAGCATATAAATGATTTTGGCAATGCCAATCCTTAGGAAATAGAGTCGAAGTAATATAAAAGGTCTTATCGTTTGCTTAAGCTTTTCTCCGTTCCATTTTGTGTTACATCCAAGCTGAAATCTGCAGACCTATCCCGATAATTAGATCCTCGATGTTCCTGATATCCCAATGAATCTTTTATTAAGATAAAATGAACAAAAATCTTCTCAGAATCACGGCAGTGTCAAGTACTAAATTTATTTTGGCCATTTTTCTATTCAAGGAATCATTCTAATAATATTTTATGAAAAAAAATAATCAATTGTATCACAATTAAATATGTTTTGTATATTCAACCTCTGAAACCTAATAATACGCCTTATGGGAAAAATACCATCAGACACATAGAAATTTATATGATATTCTAGTGTGACCAAACTCTACAACACATTATTATCAACTATAGATATATCAAGCACACAAACTTTAAAAAAAGTTATGATATGTTTTATGAATTGACCAATAATTGTTTGGACATTCATTTTCCAAATGATTGAATAGGAAAATGTTATTTATAACAGATTTTATTCTGACTATATGTACAACATACCAACTAGCTTATAAAGCGAACCTATGAAGATTCTCAATACATCACTGAGTAATGGCTACGATAATCAAATTATAATGGATAATGAACTCACTGACCCAAAAAGTATTCTTTTTCAACCCAATTATGATACAATACCTTTTATCCGAAATCAACCCAACAGATCCTTACCCTCAAAGAATCATTTTTTTGCTCGATATTTCATAACAATTTTAAGTAATAAATTTTATCCTTATGGCAATAATCGATTTAGTCCGATGGGCTCCTCAAGGCAGCAAGACTATTTATGCCCATAGATTTGAAGAAACGAATCTGAGCACATACACACAACTTATTGTACAGGAATCTCAGGAGGCTGTACTTTTCTCAAAAGGACAGATTGTTGGAAAATTTGGGCCGGGGAAGCATACTTTAAGTACTGAAAATTTACCTATTCTTAGAAGCTTATTTGGAATCCCTTTCGGTGGTAAGAATCCGTTCACTTCTGAGGTATGGTTTGTTAATAAGTTACAACCATACAATATTGACTGGGCCATTGATAGAATGGCAATCCATGACGCTGACTATAACACTCAGCTACCTTTATCAGCTAATGGAAGATATGGTTTGAGGATTATTGATTCGGAAAAGTTTTTAATCAAAATTGTAGGCACGAGAAATGAATTTACTCAGGATGATTTAACAGACCAATTCTTTGGTGAATTTTCAACAAAAACTAAATCAACAATTCTGCAGTATATGCTTAAACATCGCATTGGTTATAAATCAATATCTGCAGCATTAGACGAAATTTCAAATTTCCTAAAAGCCACGATGACTCCATTTTGGGAAGAAATAGGCTTAGAACTTACTAAATTTTACATTACGAGTATAGATATAGATAGTTCTACTCCTGATGGTAAAAGAGTTTTGGATGCAATCTCTCAGCAAAGTGCCATGTCAATTACTGGGCATACCTGGCAACAGGAACAAATGTTTGGTGTGGCGAATAATGCGGTTGATGGTCTTGGTCTTGGTAATGGAGGATTAATAGGTGGCTTGTTAGCAATGAATATGATGGGTGGAATGGGTGGTAGCTCTGGAGTGACTGGAGGGATGATGAATCCTCAATACAATCAACCTACATTCGGTGGCAATACCCAAGGATTGCAAGGGCAACAAGCTCAACCACCACAACAGATTCGAGAAGTTTATTGCTCAAACTGCTCAAAAAAATTTCAAAGTACACACCGCTTTTGCCCACACTGCGGAGACCCGTATAATCCATGTCCTAAATGTGGAACAGATAATGATACAAATGCAAAACGCTGTGTAAGCTGTGCCACTGTCTTGCAAGCCGATGCATCCATTTGTCCTAATTGTAATGCCCAAATGACTGTTGGAAGCACATTTTGTGGGAATTGTGGAAAACAAGTCGCAACAAGTGATAGCTGTAGCCGTTGTGGAATGCCTTTTCCTCCCAATGTGAAATTTTGTCCGAGATGTGGTAATAAACGATAACGTACGAACTAAACTTATGAAAACCAAAAATTTGATGATGATGCTTGCTCTCCTTTTGGGAGAGGCAATAATAATTTCTGCGTTTATTCTTTTCAGGAGAGATTTGCCTAATAATATTCTTGCTCTGAACATTATTGTTACTTCTATCATTTATTGCCTATTCTTTATTGATATTATTTCTCCATGGATTGATTTAAATGACAAAGCAAGTACAAAGGTAGGCCAGCTTGGTGTAAGATGGTTTTTTACCTGGGTGTACACAATTCTTTCAATTCTGGTAATGATAATAAGTAATGTATCTTATGATTTAATTTTTTCGACACAACTATTAATTCAAGGCTCAGTGTTTTTTCTTTTACTATTGGGCGTTATCCTAGGAATTCAAACCTCTGAAAAGATCAAGGAGGTATTCATCCAGGAAAGTGTAAATCAAAATGGGATAATTGAAATGAAGGAATCGATTAAAATGTTAAAGGACAGAATGATTGATTTCACTGATCTACCTGAATACTTTATTACCAAGATAAATGCATTTGAGGAAAATGTCCGTTTCATATCTCCAGTAAACAGTGAAGAAGCATGTGAGCTGGAAAAGTCTTTCTCAGAAACAATTCATGAGATTTCTTATGCCATTTCAAATTATTCATTAAATGAAAGTGCAATAAAGAATAATTTACTTAAATGTGATAGAATTTATCAAAAAAGGAAGCAACTACTATTTAATTAAATCAATAGAATTATGAAAGGTAAAATATTTTCTGAATCTAGTAATGTCTTTCAAGACCAGGCTAAGATATTGTTTAATTATTACCATCAGGTATCTGAGAAAATTGTTAACGAGGAAGAACGATTGGAGAAAGAAATCACTGTGCTTGAAGAGCAGAGACTGATTAAAAACAAGGAGCTTTCAAAAGCGATATATTGGTTGTTATTATTTTTTCTTCTTGTTCCAATTGTTGTTTTTTTTGTAAAAAAGCATTCTTTGTCAAAAGAAATTGCAGACCTCGATGTTAGGATAAACGAGTTTAAAAAACAGCACAAGGATATATTTCGCGATTATAAAGTGAGTAAATTGGGCGTTGCTTATGTGCCTGTTGCAGAGCAGTTTAAATACGAGAATAAAAGTTTTGTTGTAGATTATACTGGTAAGGTTAATGAATCGGAACTTACATTACAACTTTCACGTCAAAGTGACTTATTAATTGAAACAATTGCCGATCTTGAAAATTTGTCCGTTGAGGCTCCGATAATTGAAACTTCGAATGATATTGAAGAAATTGATACAAATGACTACTCACGTTCGATGCAGCAAATTAATCAGCATGATTATTTTGGCAAGCTGGAACGCTCTTTAAGAACAATTTCATATTGTATGGAGGACCTTGATACTGCTTCAGTATCATTACCACTTGTTGCGGATAAGAGTGATTATTTACAATTTTTAAACGAGTTTGCAACCAGCGAAGTGCCAGTCAACTCTCCGGTAATCAATGTGTTTGATACTGCGAAATATGATAGCAGTATTTCTAAGTTTCAGGAAATAAATAAGTTAAAAGATTCCTTGTCAACTAAAACAGCGCAATTTGAGGATGTTTTGAAAGGATTAATGATCACAATGGCCAATTCAGTGCAAGCAATTTCCGCCCTGAAAATTGCATCAACCGATAAAGTAGTTTTTGAATCAAATAAGGTACTTTATCAAATTTTAAAATCACCATATAACCATTATTCTCCCACTCTGGAATATGCAGAAATTGAAAGGATTAAGAATGAAAAATTTGACTATGGTGAATCGATTCAGGATTACAAGCCATTCCAGTTAATGCCTAGTTCAAGGGTTAAATACAATATTATTTCTGGGATGTGGACAGCTGAAGATGGCAGCACGTCCAATTTCCCATTTGGAGTACATCAAATCTACGAAGAAATAGTCGCACCTGTTGTCCATAATTTATTACAGGAAAATAGGATTGAACGTATGAAGATTTATAATCACATAAAAGACCAAAAAATAAATTATCTTAATAAATGGCACCAGGATACTGATGATTTTTATCGTGCCAACCGTGCTGAAAGTGCTGATATTATTAATCTGATGCAAGGAAGCTTGAGGGAGTATGTCGCTGCATATAACACTCTGGTTTCATTACAAAAAACAGAGGATAGTATGGTTCTTTCAGGTGGCTCACTCGATTCCACAGTTGTAAATGTTACTGAAAATACCGCTGAAACACTTCTTGCCTTTGAAATGCAGTCAAAGGAATTCCAAAATATTCAGGCAAATTTTGAAGAGTATATGGAAAGACTGAAGGAAGATATTGATATGAAAGCCGAGAAATTCGGTCATATTGATTATTATGATGCCAAACTCCGGGATGGACATTCGAATGAATTAGCAGTTGCAGCAAGTGAATTAAGAGATTTGGACGATCGCCGCAAACCATTGGCTTATGTCAACCCATTGTTTGCTAAAGTATCTGTTTTGCCTCCTATTCCAAATATTGAGAGTATAACGTTCGAACATATCTCGCTAAACCTACCGAGTATTGCTAAAAATGCTCTGGCGGATTTGGAACCGAAAGAAAATTTCGGGGAAAATGTTCAAGTAGGAAAGACTAATCATACTGCCAATTCAAACCAAGAGAATTTAGATGTAGATAGAATAATTAATCATTCTGAAACAGCTGAGACTGGTAAAATGGATAGTATGAATGCTGAAAGGAATGTTATCTCTGATAATGACGACAATTTGTGGTTTCAATTTGATGAAGATGAAGAAGGCTCTAATTTGCCATTTTATAGCGTAGACCAATTAAATGAAATGAACGAGAATGAGCTATTAGCGTTTTGTAATGAATTAGGGATTGAGTTCGATAATGAAAACCTCACAAGAGATTTGATTATTTCAAAAATTATTGATTATCAAAAAAATATCGACAATAAATAAGGAAATCATCTATGGCAACATTTAATTATACAGTAGATACCCATCCAATGGCTCAGGAGATGGGAAGCGTATCGAATCATGTTAAAGCAACTGCAGCTGCCGTAGTTGCTATGCAAACAGCAGTTGTTTTAGCTGAGGCCAAAGCGGCTGACCATGTTTGTGAAAATGTAAATAAGGGTTTCTACACTCTTATCAGGTCACAAATTTCCCAAAAAATTGCAAGACTGCAAAGTGAGGTTGACTCACATTTAATGCAACTTAATCAACAAAAGAAACAATTGTTGGCAGTTAAAGGCAGGATGGAGCGGGATTACAACATGATATCTAGCCGTTATCTAAAGCTCTTTAATGGGTTGAACTCCAACCTGAAGCAACGAGTGTTTGAATTGGATAAACCTATCACTGATTTCGCCTTAAGAGAAGTGGAGAAAATTTCTAACAGAACAAAATACTTAACCGCTACTGTTCCAATCTCACAATTGGAATCTTTGGCAATCAGCCAGAAAATAGTCGCTTCAAATTTAAAGTTTAAAGGATTGACCGTGATTAACTCAATGACAAGGTTCCTTGCAAATATGTACTCTCAAAAGGAGTTCACTGATCGTATCTTACTTAACGATAATGTTAAAAATGCCACACTTTTTGTCCCGATAATTATCTGTGAATCAAATTATGACAGATTGAATAACAAAAGTATTGAGATTAATGTCAGTAATATTGAATTTAACAATCAATCCCAGGCTGAAATCAGAAATACAATAATGTCGGCTTTTGATAATTTGGATTGGCAAAATGCTCCAGAGATTAGCAAAGAAATACGAAACGAGTTCAGTAAATTGCTTTCATCATCTAACGTTCCACAACGGGTGAAGGATATGACTAATAAACTGTTCTTAGGCAATAATTTTCAAACTATTTAAATAGCGATCTATGAGTTACAGCAGGTCATATTCGGAGAGAATCGCCGTTAGATATTCTGGTACTGTAAGTTACAATTATCCGGCTTCACAAAACGGTGGATCAGGCACAGCCCATTATAGTGGTACAACTTATGAAGATGTGAATGTAAATATTGATGTTGATACCAATCCTTTCGATGAAAGTGTTGAAGGTTGTAATAACAATGTTAATATTCTTACTGGGACAGTCGTAGCTACAGAGTCAGCACAGATTGTGTCAATTGACAAGAATGCGAAGAAAATAGGAACAACAATAATTGAAGGTTTTTTTAAAACGATTCGTTTTGAAATAAGCCAACAGATAGTTGAATTGTCTAAAAGAATAGATGCCCAAATAATGCATTTGCGTGAGTTGGCAAAATCCTGTAGCGCCAAACAAAAGCAGATGGAAACAGATTATAATCGTCTTTCAAGTCGCTACCTTAAAATATTCGAGGATTTGAATAATGAGTTATCTAATCGAATTTTTGAGTTAGATAAACCTGCTTTTCTATTCAAAAAAGATTGTGATAATCATGCCAATCGTTCTTCAAATAATGATTTGGTTAGTACAGTTACAGTTTGTGGCACTGAAGAAAGCGCATTACAGGCACGGATTTACGCCTCGGTTGCAAAGAAAAGAGCAATGGATACTATTTCTCAAGTAAAAATCTTTTTGTGGAAACAGAAAAATTTGGAAATATCGATTGACCAATGTATGTTAAATGAAAATGTTTCTGCAAAGAGATATGCTCCAGTATGCTATTTGGAGACACTAGGTAATAATAGTCAGATTAACAGGAATGTTTATCAACCAGATTTTTTTTCAAGGATGAATGACAATAAACTGATTGAAGATTTTGATAATCAAAATTGGTTAAATGCCTCCACTGAGAAAAAGGACAATATTCAACGATATTTCAATTTGGAAGTTAATACTGCCTTTATATCCGACAATTTGCATAATAATCGTGTAAAATCAATGATGATGAGAATCTTTGATATGAATTATTTAAAAAGTATCTAAAACCTATAAAAATAGATAAAAATGAAAGTATTAAATGAAATTCGATTCAATGAAAGTAATATACAACTTAAGGACAATCTTGTGAGAGGTTCAATTTTACCTGAAAAGGCTTCAGAACTCAATAGGACTGTCACAATACATGGAAATACAATAATTGAAGGTCCTGTATTTTCTTATAAACTTGAAATTCAGAATGGTGATCTGGAAATAAAGAGTGCTGTTTTTACCCAACTTGAACTGTATGTTAACAGTGAAGCAACGGGAAATATTTCATTTAAAAAAAGTGTAGGTTCTACTAACTCTATCGTTTCGCGTGCTGCTAACTGTAATATTATTTTTCACTCTGATATAAATGCGAAAAGTGTAACTCTTTACAATGCTTTTGTGGCGGGTAGTATTTATGCAGATGAAATAATATTAGAGAACAGTGTAGTAATTGGTGGCGTCTTTGCAACTCAGGAAATTGATCTGACAAATTCAATTGTAGGTACATTTAATTCTCCTTCAGTTAGAATTTCACAAAAAGTCAGTTTGTTATTACCAAGTGCTTTTTCTATAGAAAAAATTCTTGCTACTGCCGATGCAAAACTAAACAATTTAAGCTTAGCAGATCTAGGATCTTTGTATAAGGGATTTGAACAATCTCAAAACTCAGGTAAAATTGAAATAAACATTAATACAGATGAGGTAAAAACAACTCTTACCAATGATGAAGTTCAGAAAACTTTACGAAGTTATACCGTCATAGGAAAAGTATTGGCTGCAGACCTCCTTGACACTGATAAATTTCAAAATCATTTCCTACTCACAGCGGCAAGTTTAGGCCCTCAATTACTAAAAACATATGATATGGGAAAAGATTTACACGGAAACCCAGTGCCACTGACAATAGAAAAAATTAGAGATTTCTTTTTCAATATTTTGCATGGGAAAATAGAGGTTCAAGATATTGATGGGAAATTTAGTATTTCACAAATAATAGGAACGTTTAATTAATTGGGCTGAATCATAGTATTTAATGTCAGTTCCATAAGGCTTATCACTAGTGTCTATTAAAAGTTGTTAAAAAAACATGTAACGATTTCATAATCAATATGAACTTTGCCAAAAACCTTGTCGCACATTTGAACGGATTACCTTTGAAGGTAAACCTAACTGGAGTGTGCAATGAACAGCGGCAA
>JACDJC010003878.1_pt1 | contig 10532 bp, 5 predicted proteins | sample 7454191 | NCBI WGS metagenome assembly JACDJC01 (sample SAMN14253291, study PRJNA609438) | sludge metagenome | isolation source: sludge after 25d culture with pyrite and EDTA | collected 2018-12-20
TATGCAACCTTAGGCCTGATAATGATAATTGCAATCATTGCTTTCATAATCAGGGGAAGGGCACTGTCCGGCACGGTTCTGAAGATACTGTCAGTGCTTATAGCCACCGGTTTCCTGTTCCATACCCTCGGGCTGGGGATCAGGTGGTACATATCCGGCCATTCTCCGATGAGCAACGGACATGAGTCATTGCTCTTTCTCTCGTGGGTCATTCTGCTGGCCGGGCTTATCTTCAGCCGTAAGTCGTTGCTCACCCTTGCTGCCACATCGGTTCTGGGAGGGTTGACGCTTATGGTAGCACACCTGAGTTTCATGGATCCAGAGATCACCAATCTTGTACCGGTTTTGCGGTCATACTGGCTGACACTGCATGTGTCGGTCATAGTCGGAAGCTACGGTTTCCTGGGGCTGGGTGCGATACTCGGCCTGGTTGTGCTTGTGATGATGCTGTTCGTTCAGCCGGATAACCGTGAGAGGATCAGCGCTGTCATCGATGAGCTTACTGTCATCAACTACAGGACTCTCACACTCGGACTCTATTTCCTGACGATAGGGACTTTCCTGGGTGCAATCTGGGCCAATGAGTCATGGGGCCGCTACTGGGGCTGGGACCCTAAGGAGACCTGGTCTCTGATTTCAATTATTGTTTACACGCTTGTTACCCATTCGAGGATGATTCCCGGGATGAAGGACACATATACGTTTAATCTGATTTCGCTGTTTGCCTTCTCCTCGGTGCTAATGACCTATTTCGGTGTCAATTATTACCTGTCAGGGCTGCATTCATATGCAGGTGGAGATCCGGTTCCGGTGCCTGTCTTTGTGTACGTGTCAATAGTGGTGCTTGCAGGTCTGGCAGTAGCGGCGGGGTTAAGGTATCGGCGGGCAAGACAGGAAAGAAAGCTAGGCTGATCAACTCATGCCGATCAGCCTTGCTGAAGTCATGAAATAATTCATACAGAGCAGATTCAGCTACGGGATCCAATCGGAGGTCCTTTAATAACTGAAAGCAATACGAAATATTTTCAAAAGAAAGAGGCTGTCCCACGAGAGACAGCCTCTTTTACTATTGAAACAGAATCTGGTTACTTGCGAATCTGAGATCTCTGAAATTTAATCCCTTTCACAGGACCTGTTTCAGTACCGTCATATTCTATGATAGTGTATTTACCACCAGAAACGAGGATTTCGCATACTATCCCACCAAAGCCTGTACCGTTATCATCATATCCCGGAGTATCTACTGTCGGCACCTGGGACGGATCCTGAACTATTTCAAAGTCAATCAGATCAGTTCCCTGACGGGTGAAGACTGCGGTAATAGGCATTGTCAGCTCTGCGTCTACGATGCTGTAGTAACCCAACAGGCCATTTGCCCACAGGTCTGCATATATGGTATACTCACCATCAGGCAGATTGAGTTCAAGCTCCTCAGGATTACTGGCAGTTGCACCCATGTCAACCAGGTTGCCATCGACGTCGAAAACCAGAATATCCCAGTCAACCTCATCAGCCACATCAACAGTTACTTCGACTGTATCCTCAACAATTACAGTATACTCGTTGCCATATTCTTCTGCAGTGAGTTCAACTTCAACAATCTCTTCAACAGTAACTTCTTGTGCCCATGAAAGATAAACGGACAGAATGTCAGAGACATAATTGTTTACGGTAACAGTAAGAGTCGGGTTGACCGTTGCAGAATTGAGAAGGTACTTATCGGCAATACTGAATGCTCCAATTGTTCCGGTCAACGTCTCAGTTGCAGCATAATCATAATCTTCGTGGAAGATTATAAGCAGATTAGCTTTTTTAGTGTAGGGCTGAATAATAGCCGGTTCCACTGAATAGTCGTCAGCATTGCAGGTACCGCCTGTTTTTCTGAATGAGAATGTGACGGCCCTGTCAATAGTTTTATCGAGAGTCACCTCATAAATCAGGGTGTCACCTTCAGAAACGGTTGTACCGGTTTTATTAACGAATGTAGCGACAGCGTATCCATCAGGGCTGATAACAGGTTCCGTATCCTGGCTGGCTGTATCGCAAGCGACTGCGCCAACAACAAGAAGGGCAAGTCCCAGAATCTTGTATAATACTTTGTTTTTCATCATTTTCATTTTTTAGGATTAATGAGTCTCCCAGGAATTAGAACTGAGGAACGTATGTACATGTATATAAGTTACATGCTCCGGCATAACAGACTGAGTATTCAATTATGATCACTCCTGTTTCGGGATTATATGATCCGATGGCGGTACCTTCAACAATATTAGCATAGTAGTCTGCCAGATTCTGTTCAGGGACAGTAATCTCGTTGCAGACATCGGTAAAGGTAAAGCCGGGGGTTCCGGGAGCCATCTGAGCAGGAGTCCAGTGTCCAACGTAGGTGGTCCTGTAAGTTCCAACTCCGGTCTGGGTAATGACCTCATCGTTCCTGATTATCTGGGAAGGAACACCTGTAGTGCTGATCCTGTCAATTGTCAGGGTATAGGCACCTGCCAGGTTTGAGAAACAACCGTAGTTAAGGGTTATCTCCAGGTTCTTGCCATTGTTGATCACGTTCTCTGCACCGGTGGCACTAACGACCTTAAGTACAAGTACGGGAGCCTTTGCAAGAGGAGCATTGATACCCTCTGTCAGGATTGTGATGGGGAACAGACCCAGGTAGTTGTCAGCCTTCTTAAGAGTAATAGTGTTGGAAGGGAGAGAGAAGTGAGTACCCTCGATAGCTGTTGATGAGGGATCATTGTCAACTGTGACAACGATGTCTTCTGTAACATCCATTGAGGTTGGGCCGATAAGTTTCATCCTTACGGTAAAACCGTACTCATTGCCGTCAGAGACGAACGAAAATGCTGTCCGTGCATCTGCAAAACCGGCAAGGTTTGGTCCGTCATCATTGGCATCATACCTCGTGCTCTGGTCAACCAGACAGGAATTCAGTGCGCCAAGGCTTAAGACAAGGATCAAGATATATTTCAATGTTTTCATAGTATTATTCTATTTAAGATTATTTCCCCCAGAATATCTTTTCTGTGAAGGCATTTGGTTGTGTCGGTACATTTGCTCCGTTGGAGGAGTATTCACCTGCCGGGTAGAACAGCCTTACCGGCCTGTCAGCCGTGGCGTTGTAGTTCAATGGCAAAGGAAGACCTGAGGGGTAACCTGTACGGCTGTAGTCAAACCATGACTGTTCAGCGGTCAGACCGTTGGTGGCAATCCACTTCTGGGTTATGATAGCCTGCAGTTTGTTTGATGAGCTGTTCCAGCCAACAAGGTTCTGGGCGGTAGTGTAATAATCTTCGGCTTCTGCCTCATCGAGACCAAGGTACAGGAATGAAGCGGTGATGCCGCTTTCATACAAAGCCTGTGCACTTGGACCGGTGGTTATAAGGCCCTTCTGCCTCAGCTCAGCAAGGTTAAAGTAATGCTCAGCCAGGGTGAAGATTATAGCGTCCATGTCAGGTGATTTGAGAATACCGGGGCCGATATTCGAGACCTTGTCAGGCATGAATTGGTCAGCGACTGGGGTGTCATAGTCAAGCAGACCCTGAGGTACACCAAGATGACCTGTTGAAGGCTTCTCGTAAAGGTAGTCAATCCTGGGGTCATTGGTGGCTGTGAGGTACTGCAAGGTATAAGCCGTTGCACAGGTGGCATTGTAGCTCATTGTCTTGGTACCGCCTTCATCCCATCCGAGTGTGTTCCACATTGGGTTTTGCTTGCCGGTATTCTTTGGTATGTAACCGGGGTTAATACCTACATCGGTAGTAATGTAACCTGTCCCTTCGCTGGCAATCGCAGCTAGCTCGGAGGTGATGTAGGAAGCTCTTCCTTCCATACTTGACTGACGGGTCAGTATTCTGATTTTAAGCGAATTGGCAAACCTGATCCAGTCTTCCATATTCCCTCCGAACATAGCATCGTCACTTCCGGGAACAACCGCGAGTGCAGGTGCATTCTTGATTAATTCTATGGCTGCGTTGATCTGAACGATCAGATCTTCATAGATAGTCTGTGCATCGTCATATGCCGGGGTAGCTTCCTTGCTTCTGCCAAGAGCTTCCGTATAGGGTATATCACCGTAACAGTCAACGAGCTGCTGAAAATGGAAGGACTTCATTATCATGGCAATCGCCTTGTAATTAACATACTTCTCATCCTCCAGGTTGTAAAGAATCTGGTACTGCTTGAGGGTGTTGGCAAAGGTATTATTGAAAATCCTTGAGTAGAATGAAGATGTCACATTGTACTTGAACTCATCAGAATACCAGGAAAAGCCGTCACTCTGGCTCCAGTTGACCATCATCATGTTTCCAAGATGGCTGATACCTCTGTCATCCTGCTGATATTGTGCCGTATAGTACTGGCCTACTGGCAGGACAAGGTTGGGTGTTACTGTGGTCGGGTTATTGGGGTCAGTGTTGACGTCCAGGTAACCTTCACACGATGCCAACAGTCCGGTGACTATCAGCACTATAGCGAACTTTATAATACTTTTCATATGCTATTCTCCTTTAAAATTCTATGTTTAAGTTCACGCCAAACGATCTTGTCGGAGGCATCTGGTAGTAACCGCCAACCCCGATTGTGTTGCTGTTTGATTCAGAGTTGTTGAATTCAGGGTCAGAGAAAGCGTTCTCTGCAGGCAGCAATGTGAGGAGGTTCCTGGCGATGAAGCCGACAGATACCTTCTGGAGAGGAGTACTCTTGATCAAATTGGTGGGAAGGGTGTAACTAAGAGACAGCTCCCTGATCTTGAATGCTGTTGCATCAATTACGTAGTTCTCCTTAACGTCATTGTAGGTGTCAGTCCAATAGCTCTGGCGTCCGTTCTGAATCGGTATGTTTGTGTTCTCAACATATACACCCGGGCTGGTCTCGATAACCGAGTTCGGAATCACGAAGTCCTGCCTGTTGGCCGATACGCTGGCCATTGACCTTCCGGTAAACTCCATTGCATCCTGGCCCTGTGCGTAGAACACGTGGCCTGTTCTGTAGTCAATTGTTGTTGACAGTGCAAAACCGAATGCCTTAAGCGAGGTATTCAGACCCCAGATGTGCTTGGGTGTTGTTCTGCCCATTGGCTCGAGGGCAGCATTCTGCCGTGGAAAACCGGTAGTAGGGTCAATAACGAGCCTGCCCTGAGGATCTCTTACGTAGGTGTTTGCCTTTAACTGAGGATACTCCATGTCAACAATGGCATATATTCCGTACTGTGCCCAGGCATTGGTAGCAACCTCATCAAGACCTTCGTAAATTTCCTCTACGATTGTTGTCATCGTTGAATAGTTCACGCTCATATCCCATGAGAAATCTTTTGCCTTGATGATGGAGCCTCCCAGTGAAACTTCCCATCCCGAACCTTTCAGTGAACCGATGTTGGTAAGGAATGATGTTGAACCTGAACTAACAGACGGAGTAGTGTAGGTGATCAGGTCAGTTGTGGTGGTCATGAAGTAAGATGCATCAATCATTATCCTTGACCGGAAGAGACCCAGGTTGGCACCGAATTCGGTGGTGTTGAGTTTCTCCTTCTTGATGTTGGCATCAACAGTTGTGCTGCTGAGCACGAAACCGTTTATCTCACCGTACGGGAATGCACTGTGCTTACTGTACCTCTCGTTGATTGCATAAGGACTCAGGTCATTGTAAACCGTCGAGTTCGATGCAGTCAGCTTGGCATATGAAAGGATGTTATTGTTCTTGAGAGCGTCGATTGCATCCGTAAGGACGAATGAGATACCGACACCAGGGTAGAAATAGTTGTTGTTTCCTCTTGCCAGTGTGGATGTCCAGTCATTCCTTCCTGAAAAGTTCAGGTAGAGATAGTTGCGGAACCCAAGAGTGAAGTCGCCGAAGAAACCGAAGTTTACTTCCTGTGATGCATCTGCTTCAACCGCCGGGCTACCGGTCCCGTTTGAAATATCATAGAAATCAGGGATACTGAGGTTGTCAGCCCTGATCTTGCTGTAACGATATATATAGTTGTAGTTTGATGCACCGAGGATTGACTTCAGTGAAAAATCTCCGAATTCGAAGGTTCCAGTAAGAAGGAGATCCTCGATAATCTCTGATGACTGAGACTCTGTATCCTCAACGAATGATGATACTGCACCGGCAGAGGGTTGCAGATCCGGATCATAGGTCTGTGATGCTCTCCAGTTCTTGCCGCTGCTCCAGTAGGTGTTGGTACCGACCCTGGCGGTAACGTTAAGCCAGTTGAGCGGATCCCATGACATCTGAACGTTACCGTTGAGCCTGTTCGACTTCTGGTTGTTTCTGTTTGTGCCGACTGCCCAGTAGGGGTTCTGATAGTATGCGTTATAGTAACCGTCGGGTGTAGCGTAAAGGTCATTCCTCCAGTCCGAATAGCGTGCAAGCGGAATGTTTGCCGAGGTGTTCAGCAGGAACCAGTAAAGGGGCCTGTCCTGGTCACCGATGGTACTGCCGACAACATCCTGCTCATCCTTGAAGAAGCTGGAGTTGAGTGAAAGTTCTACCTTGCCCACTTTCTTACTGGCGTTGACCCTGACAGTATTCCTCTGGTAGGTATCATCAGGAACGATGCCTGATGCCCTCTGGTCACCTACCGAAACATAGAATTTACTTGCTTCGTGGCTTCCGCTGAGGTAAATGGTGTTATTGAAGTTATGTCCGGTGTTAAAGAAAGCGAGAAGGTTATCCTTCACCGGTGCATAGGGAACAGCCTGGTAGGTTCCGTCCGGCCATGTGGGACCTATCTGGCGGAGGGTTCCGTCAAAACGGGGCCCCCAGTTGGTATTCTCAACTGCGTCATAGGCCCCTTCCCATCCTGTACCGTATTCAGTCTGGAAGTCAGGCATGTAAGCCACCTTCTCAGCGGTGTACGAAGAGTTGATGCCAATTGTGATTTTCTCGCCTGCCTGGCCCTTCTTGGTGGTTACCACGATAGCACCGTTGGCTGCGTTTGAGCCGTAAAGTGCTGCTGCGGTTGCACCCTTGAGGATGCTGAGGTCAGCGATGTCATTGGGGTTAAGGTCATCAAAAGCTCCGAGTGATGCAATAACACCGTCGATTACAACCAGTGCTTGGTTGTCCGAGGATATTGATCTGAGACCTCTTAATATGATCTGAGTTCTGGGGTTAACACTGTTGTCCTGCACGTTGATCTGCAGACCTGCAACCTTACCTGCGAGTGCACTTGCGGCTCTCGTTGGCTGGGCTGCTGCCAGTTCTGCATTGTCAACCTTCTGGGTCTGATAGGTGATCTCCCTCTTCTCTCTCTTGATACCAAGTGCGGTTACAACAACCTCACTCAGCCCGACCACGTCAGATTCCATCACGCAGTTTACAACTGAGCGTCCTGCAATGCTTTCTTCCTTCTGCTTCATCCCTATAAAGGAGAAGACAAGGGTTGTTGCATCTTCTGGAACTGTCAGCTGGTACCTGCCGTTGACATCTGTTGATGTAGCAATGGTAGTGCCTTTGACAAACACAGATACTCCGGGAATTGCTCCTTCCCCCTCCGTAGCGGAGGTAACCGTACCTGTAATGACTTTTGTCTGTGCCCACAGGGTGCTTGCACCTGCTAACACAAACAAAACAAAGAACAGAAATAGTTTCTTCATACGACTTAGATTTAGGTTAAAATTCAAGTGGTGCAATGTAGGGAATTTTTTTTTTATATCTCAACCCAAGTGAAAAAAATGGAGGTCACTATATATTAATTATGTATAAGTACGTACGAAGGACAGACCTGAAAGTACCGGAAGGGGGAGATTACAGTGCGGGAGGGACGAACCGGAGAGACGATATCAGGGCAAAGGTGCATTCCGGACCGGGTTACCGCACTCGCAGGGCTCATGCGGTGAGCCGGATGGGAGATACTTCTGTCAGAAAAGGCTGAATGCCTGCGGCATTCTGCGGCCAATTTTTTTAGCCCAGCTCTGAAGCAAGCTTCATCACTGACCTAAAAAAACAGCCGCCCCTGGCTTGTGCCAGGGGCGGCCTTTTCTGACAGGGTGGAAGACCGGGTTCGAACCGGCGACCTCCAGATCCACAATCTGGCGCTCTAACCAACTGAGCTACAACCACCGTTTTCCGAGGTGCAAATAAACAGCAAAATTCCCATTTTGCAAAAACTTATTTTTATTTTGTTGACGTTTGATCCAAATCGTAACTTAGCCCCACCAAAATATAACGGTACAATTATTGCTGCATCAACGCGTTTCAGATTCAAGACCAGGAAAGTTTGACAAAACTGAAATTCATAGACAATATCTCCGGATTGCAGGCCGTACAACTGCTCAGATTTGTCACCTTCCTCATTATCAGTATAATATTTACAAAAAGCCACCTCTCCCGAGCCCAGATCGGCAACTGGGAACTGTTCCTGTTTATCTCCAGCCTCCTCAGCTTCTTCTGGGTCACAGGAATCATACAGTCTCTCCTTACCCTGTATAACAGGAACAGGACATTCAGAGATGACGGTGACAGGGAAGGCCGCAAATCACCCGAAATCTATAACGCCTTCCTGCTCATATCCTTCTTCAGCTTACTCGTATTCCTCCTCGGAATCCCGATCAAGTTCATGCTTGAGTCATCACAGGGCAAGCCCGATATCCCATACCCGAACCTCCTGCTGCTATATATACTCCTCAGCAACCCTGTTGCACTTATAGAATATATATATCTCCTCAACAAGAGGCCACACAGGATCCTCCAATACGGAATCTATACCTACTCAGCCCAGCTGGTGCTTGTGCTCGCACCGGTCATAGCAGGATATGACGAAAAAAGTGCCATATGGGGACTCTTCGCAATCACGGCTGTCAGATGGGTATGGCTGATAATCCTGCTCCGCCGCTACACACTCCTGAAAGTATCTTATGATTTCATCAGGGAACACCTCAGGGTGGGGATGCCCCTCATACTTACCTTTCTCATAAGCGGCTCGGCTCAGTATATTGACGGAATAATAATATCCGCCCGCTATGCAGATCCGGGGGTATTTGCAATGTACCGGTACGGCGCCAAGGAGTTCCCCCTGGTACTGCTTCTCGCAAACGGGCTGAGTAATGCACTCCTCCCGCTCTTCAGCACCAGGGAGGGGATGCGCGAAGCCCTCGGGACCCTCAGGAAGCGTTCTGACAGGCTGATTAAATACCTCTTTCCGCTTTCAATGGTTACAATGCTCGTGGCACGGTGGGTCTACCCGCGACTCTTCACCCCGGAGTTCACAAGAAGCGCAGACGTGTTCATGATCTACCTCGTGCTGATAGTACCCCGCCTGGTCTTTCCGCAGACAATAATAATAGGAAGGAGAAAAACCAATGTCACCCTCTATGCTGCCGCAGTGGAGATAGCAATAAACGTACCCCTCAGCCTGTGGCTGATAAAACCATATGGTGTGGTAGGGGTGGCCCTCGCAACATTCATTGTCTACTTCCTGGAGAAACTGTTCCTCATCTGGTATGTCTGGAAGAAGATGAAAATCAAGCCTCAGGAGTATATTCCCCTCACCAGCTGGCTCATATACTCCTCTCTGCTGATCCTGCTGTTCGTACTGATAGACCACCGCATCATAGACATCCATTGACAGTTGTCCCCGCGGCAAAGTAGCACCTGCCCTCCTGTCTCCGATCACAAAAAGAATTATCTTTGACCGGGACATATTTGCCATAGATTATGACAATAGACAACCGGCCGTCGGAGGAATATTTCGGCAAGTTCAGGAGAAACATCGTGGGGATTGACCAGGAATACAACACCCCGTACGGACGCAAAAAGATCATTTACTGTGACTGGATAGCGAGCGGCCGGCTTTACGGACCCATTGAGGAAAGAATGACCGGCTCCTTCGGTCCCTTCGTGGGCAACACCCACACCGAGACATCCGAGACCGGCTCAATGATGACCTGGGCATATCATCACGCACAGGAGATCATCAAGAAACACGTCAATGCGGGCCCTGACGATGTGCTGATTGCTGCAGGAGCCGGCATGACGGCAGTAATAAACAAGTTTCAGCGCATCCTGGGTCTCAAGGGCTGCAACTACCCGAAAACAGCACGCTGCCTTAGTGACAGTGAAAAGCCTGTGGTCTTCATCACACATATAGAACATCACTCAAACCAGACCTCCTGGTACGAGACAATGGCCGATGTCGTCATTATTGAACCGGGAGCCGGCCTCACCGTTGATCCGTCATGCCTTGAGAGGGCGCTTGAAAAATACAGCGACAGGAAATTCAAGATCGGCTCATTCTCAGCCTGCTCAAATGTAACCGGGGTATTTACCCCCTATCACGAGCTGGCCCGGGTAATGCACAGACACGGCGGACTTTGCTTTGTTGATTTCGCAGCCTCGGCACCCTATGTAGATATGAACATGCATCCGGCTGACCCGATGGAGAAGCTTGACGCCATCTTCTTTTCGCCACACAAATTTCTGGGCGGACCCGGCTCCTCAGGTATAATGATTTTTGACAAGTCACTTTACAAATCCACCGCCCCCGACCAGCCCGGAGGTGGCACGGTTGACTGGACCAA
>JACDJC010003880.1_pt1 | contig 10529 bp, 9 predicted proteins | sample 7454191 | NCBI WGS metagenome assembly JACDJC01 (sample SAMN14253291, study PRJNA609438) | sludge metagenome | isolation source: sludge after 25d culture with pyrite and EDTA | collected 2018-12-20
GAAGTGAGCGCGCGTTCATTTTACGCCAGTCAGAACGCCCTGATTCCGTTGTTCACCGCTGGGGGGAACGTGCTGCTGTACGCCCTTATCGGCTTCCTGCTCTTCCGCCCTCTTGGTGCTCCGGGTATCGCGCTGACCGATTCCATTGTCTTCACCCTTGAAGCGGTCGTGCTGCTGGCGCTCCTCCTGCGGACAGGTCGCGTCAACATCACTTTTGGATCCACTTTCATACGTGGGCTGGCGGCAACTGTAACAGCCGCAGCCATCACCATCATTGGCGTTCAACTCCTTGAACCACGCACAGGGGTGCTGATTCACGGCACGATTCCAATGCTCGCAGGATTTGGTGTCAGTCTGATATGGATCCTGCCGGAGCTTAAAACACTCGCCAGATTATAAATCCTTCATGTGATCGCATCCTGGGCGCCAGATACGGTATAATAGCCAGCATGGCAATGGACAATACTGAAAGCACAAAACCGATCAAAAAACACGCCAGAGCTTCCCAACCCGCGGAAGATTTGGCTTCCAGCTCGACCATCAATCCCGGCGAAACTCAAGCCGAGACCAGGGTCATACGCAGAAAATCCGCGAAGCCCCCTGTTGACGCAGAAGCTGCAACGGCTGAAACTGCAAAAATAACTGCTCCCGTTCCTCAAAATACAGCTGATGGTGAAAATTTATCAGAAAGTGAAACCCCGGCACAAAATTCTGAAACCACCGCATTTGCTGAGAAAACGCCAGTGTTAAAGCCTGAACCCGCAACAGAATCCACGCCTGTGGAACCTGTTACTATGGCGCAAGGCCCATCCGATGGTGAACCCTCAGAACCGCCTGCAAAGGTAAAGCGGGGTAAATGGATATGGCTGGGCATACTGATCATACTGGTGATGGTGCTGGCGGGAAGTGGTATCGGCTATGCGTCTGCCATGCGCGCTCGCAGCGTTGAAGAGGACAATCAGCGGCTATTGATCGCCACCACGCAATTCGAGCTTGGATTGGTCGATCAGGAACAGGGCAAATACGAAATCGCCCAGGATCGCTTCGAATATGTACTGAGCATTTACCCTGGTTTTCCCGGCATCGAGGATAAACTGGTTGAGATCGGTTTGTTGATCGGACAGGACCAGGCGGGAACCTTGATCCCCACACTCGGCCCGGAACCCACGCCAACGGTGGCGATCACGGTCGTGCCCACCAAATCCACGGGCTCCACTACCCTGCTCTTCAGCCAGGCAAAAGCCCAGCTGGAAGGTCAGGACTGGGAAGGGCTGTATACAACGTTGATCGCCATGCGCGAAATTGATCCTGCGTATAAGGCGTTGGAAGTGGACGGGATGTGGTATCTCGCGTTGCGCAATCGCGGCATCCGGCTAATCCAGGGCGGTCAATTGGAACCGGGTATGTACAGCTTCGCGCTGGCTGAACACATTGCTCCCCTCGACGCGGACGCAGAAAGTTATCGCACCTGGGCGCGTTTATACTTGAACGCCGGTTCACACTGGATGGTCGATTGGTATGCCGCCGTGCAAGGCTTTGCAAACTTATACACAATGGTTCCGCAGCTGCGCGACGCATCAGGCATCACGGTGACACAGCGTTATTCGCGGGCGCTAATTGGATACGGAGATTACCTGCAGGAAAATTTTGACTACTGCGGAGCTGCTTCTACATACAGACAGGCTTCCTCAATTTACGCTGAGGCATCTTTACCGGAGAAGATCTCCCAGGCGGATGAGTACTGCGCCAATCCCCCTGCTACACCCACTCCCACGGTGGACCCCAACGCGCCAACCCCAACACCAGCCCCCTAAACCCTGAGGTTCAGGTTCAATCGGCAACAGCCCTGCCAATAAGGTCGTGTTTCAGCGCGCCTGTGATCTGCACCGGGTTGATCTCACCAATATCCAACTCGTCCTCAATGATCACCAGACCGTCGATCTCCGGTGCGTCGCGGTAAGACCTGCCGACGGATATCTCATCGCCGTAACCCTCAATCAGCACATCGAACGTTTTACCGATCTGCTGCTGATTCCTCTTAAGGGATATGGATTCCTGCAAAGTCATGAGCTCTTCCACCCGATTAAACTTTTCCTCTTCAGCAATCGGATCTCCAAGGGGCGCAGAAGCCGTTCCTGACTCAAAGGAAAACGGGAAGACACCCAAATGATCAAATTCAACTTCCCTGATGAAATCAACCAGCATTTGAAAATCTGCGTCGCTTTCGCCCGGATAACCAACAATAAAGGTTGTGCGCAGCGCAAGCCCCGGAATCCGCGCGCGCATCTTTCCAATCGTCGAATGCACCCACTCCATATTTGAAGGTCGTTTCATCGCTCGCAGAACTTGAGGGGAGGCGTGCTGCAACGGCATATCCAGGTATGGGAGCACCTGCGGCGCGTCGCTCATGATGTCAATCAGACCATCGGTTACATAACCCGGATACGCATAAAGGATGCGCACCCACGGAATTTGCGGAATCCGCGGTAAGAGGTCTTCAAGCAGGCGCACCAGACCATCTTTCATGCCAAGATCAGACCCGTAATCGGTCGTGTCCTGAGAGATGAGGATCAACTCCTGCACGCCGTTGTCCTGCAGAATTTCCGCATCGCGCAAAATGGATTCGGTCGGACGGCTGACCTGCGGTCCTTTGATCAACGGAATCGAACAATACGCGCAAGGCCGCCGGCACCCATCAGCGATCTTCAGGTAAGCGCTTGCCCCCTGCAGGGAAACCCTGGCGATCCCTTTCTCATCTCTGCCAATTTCCGGCGCCTCAGGCAGGTGGTAGCGCGGTTTTAGCGGATCACGCCGCAGCGATTTCACCAGGTCGGGCATATCCATCCATCGCCGCGTTCCGATGATCCCGTCAATCCCATTCACACTTTCCGCCAGTTTTTCCCTGAACAATTCGCTAAGGCAGCCCGCCGCAATGAGCAGTTGACCGGGTTTTTTCTGCGCTGCCAGTTCAGACAATACACCAATGGATTCCTGCCGCGCGGGCTCTATGAATCCACAGGTGTTGACGATCATCACTTCCGCCTGGGATGGTTTTGTGACAATAGAATATCCCTCTCGTTGCAGCAGCGCGGCAATCGAATCAGAATCGACCGTGTTCTTGGCGCAACCTAAAGAGACAAGGTAAAAGGAATTTTTTTTCATCAGAATCAGGGGTTGATCGTCCTTTGGGGCGTGATCGTGGCAGTTGGCGCAGTGGGAGAAGGTTGCGATGTCGCCGTTGGTTGGGCGGTTAAAGTCGGGAGGGGCGTCAAAGTTGGAGTCGGCGAAAATCGCGGGGTGGGGGTAACCATCTGATCGCGGGTGAATTCAAGCGAAGCCAGTTGACCCATCAGTCCCAGGATCCCCAGGTCCTGCTGGTTATGATAAACCTGCAGCGCAGCAGCGTTGCCCGTAAGTAATGTGATCTTCGCGTCTCCTGAATAAGAATAAACATTGCCAGGCACAACCCTTCCTGCGAATTCTTCGACCCCATCCACTGTGATCTTCATATATGCGCGCTGGTAGGCTACCACCACCACCTGGACCAGTCCTGTAGCATCAGCCGATATGGTCGCCTGAACATCAGTCTGGGGACTTGCCATTGCGAGGGGAGTACCGGTGGCAATTGACTCGATCGGCTCCTCGCTCGAAAGGGGAGATTCTGCTTCCCTGGTTTCATCACCGATCAACACATCTGAAATGGAACTGATCGTGGGAACAGGTTCCGGATTGGTGGTACGGATCATCTGAAACGCTCCCCATATCACCAGACCAAATAAAACGATGAAAACCGTCCCCCCAACCAGCAGATCCGGGGTAAGAAAACGCCGCCAGCCGGTTAAGGGTTCCTTGCCCATTACGGCTACCCCGCCTTTGTTGGCTTCATCCGCCTGAAACTTCTCCTGGCGCCTTTTTTGCAGTCCCTCTGCGTAGCGCAGCTGCATCGAATCCGCGCTCAGGTTGAGGAAAGAGGCGTAATTGTTCAACATCCCCCGCCCCTGCACGCTTGAGGGCAGGTCATCGATCTGTCCATTTTCCAGCGCGTACACAAAGAACTCGCGAATCTTGGTTAGTCGTTCAACATCCTCAAGCGATAGTCCAAGCGCTTCCCGCTGCCGCTTCAGGTCCTTACCGATTTCGTTGAAGATCAATTGAGATAACGGAAGTTCTGTTGTTTTGTCAGGATGATGATCCTCACCTGCTTTTAGCGTGTTTTTTTTCCCGGGTAAAACCGAGCGCAAACTGCGCTGAGGTTTTTCCACCAGGACGGGAGTAGGGCTATCGTTTATAGATTTATCCTGCGCAGCCGCTGGGACGGTTGGCGAATTTAATTTCTCAACCTCATCGAACACATCCCGGGATTGAACCCCAAGATATGCGGCATAAAGGCGGGTAAAACCCCTCGCCTGCGCCGCTGAAGGAATCAGTTCGGGTTGATCGCCCTCGATCGCTTGCAGGTAATTAAGTCGAATATTCGTCTCCCTGGCCGCATCCTCAAGAGAGACCCCTTTTTGCGTTCGCAATTTTTTCAGGTATTCGCCGATAGTTATCATATCTAGCTAATGATTATAACAAAGACCGGCTTCAGCTTCAGGCTGAGATCGCCGGTCTTTTTACTTCATTTCAACTTCAGTGACTATTCAGCAGGCTCAGCAGGCGTTTCATCAGCGGGCTCTACCGGTGTCTCATCAACAACGGTGTCTTCCACGACAGGTTCATCTGCGATAACTTCTTCAACAACAGGCTCGTCTGCGATAACTTCTTCAACAACGGGTTCCTCTGTTGGAACTTCTTTCTCAACAGATTCTTCAGCGGCTTTTTTGGCCGCGACTTTGATAGCTTCGCCCTCGCGATTAACATGGACCGTAACTTTAGGGTTCAGGTCAACCGTCAGGTGAATTGTGGCAATATGCTCGCCTAGTGTGCGAATGGGATCGGATTCGAGCTGATGGCGGCTCAAAGAGGTGCCAATTTGCTTGTTGATCTCGTCCACGACCATCTGGCTGGTGATCGAGCCATACAGTTTGCCTGTCTCACCGGCTTTGGAGAAAAAGCGCAGTTCCACATTCTCAAGTCTCTCAGCAACACCGCTCATTTCCTGGTTCAGCTGTGCACGCTCGATCGCTGCTTTTTCCCGAATTCTCTCTACGGTTTTCAAAGCACCGGGGGTGGCGAGAGCGGCAAGACCCTGGGGCAGCAAAAAGTTCCGGCCATAACCGTCAGCCACTTTCTTAACATCGCCGGCGTGCCCCAATTTGTACACATCTTTTAATAAAAGTACTTTCATTTTCAAGCCCTTTCACTTCAGAATTCATGCGAAGGGTACAACGCATGTGGGCAGGATTTTACCGCACCTTTCCGGATCGGTCAAATGATGACGGGGAATCGACACCGACTGAAGCTGCTAATCTTCCTGCCAATTGAGGATAAAGTCAATCTGATCCTGGTTTTCCGGACTGCGATGCCACCAGGATGACGTGCCGCCGCGGAGTACCGATATCTGTTCCAAAGCAGCTGCACCGGAATAACCATGGCGAACCAGGTAACAGCCAACCACCGTTCCGGTACGTCCGATTCCCGCCAGGCAGTGCACATAGACCAGTTTTCCTAAATTGACCGCTTCATCGATCGCGTCCAGGATTTTTTTCATCTTCCCCTTTGAAGGAGCGCCAAAATCCACAATAGGAAAGTTTATCCGTTTCACCGCGGAGTCATACAGCTCCGCTTCTTCCAGCATGATCCCCCAATACGGTAAGCGGGAGTCGCCGGGTTGGGTCAGGTCAATGATCAGATCAACGCCTGTTCTGATCAAATTGATGACACGCTTACGGGTGACCTCCTCGTCATAAGCTCCCGGATACTCCCCCGCCATTAAGCTGCCGGGTTCCACCCAATAAGCATCTGAAAATGGTAACTGAATGATATCTCTCATTTTTTGTATAATGATTATATCGTATCGAATTAAACCGTATCCCAAAACGAGAATAAACGTCTAATATTATGAGCGTGCACACTGACGAAGAACGGTCTCTATTACGCAAGGCTATAGACTTTGATGAATCCGCGTTAGCGGAGATTTACGACCGTTACCAGTCTGCGCTCTATCGATATGCTTATCGGTTATTGGGTGACCAGCAGCTCGCTGAAGATTGCATCGCAGATACGTTTTTCCGGTTCCTTAAAAATCTACGAAAAGGCAACGCTCCAACTGAGAATCTTCGTGCTTACCTTTATCGCATCGCCCATAACTGGGTCACTGACTATTACCGGCGGGCGCAAAAAGCGCCTGAGCAGGAACTCACTGATCACCTGGCAAAGAATGAAGATATGGACGAAGTGGTGAGCAACCGGCTGGAAAGTGAAGTTATACGCGCAGCGATCCTCACCTTAACGCCTGATCAACAGCAAGTCATCATCTTGAAATATTTAGAGGGTTGGCAGAATGAAGAAATTGCCCGATTCATGGGGAAACGGGTCGGAGCGGTGAAAGCTCTCCTCCACCGCTCCCTCGTAACCCTGAAGAAGAAATGTGTATTACAGGAGAAAGAATGAGAAGTAATAAAGAAGAATCATTGGTCAATAAAATCAAAGCCGAACTGGAACAAACACCGGAACGGGAAGCATCAAAAGTAACCGAAGGCAGAGCGAGGTTCCTCGCCCAGGCGAAAATGATACAACGATCACCCGTACCTGTTGCGGTTCCCGAACGTCGTAGCATGTGGAGCCTAAAACAATTTAAGGAGGCAAAAATGGGAACAATTGTAACAATATTAGTGGTTATCGGAATGATTCTCGGCGGTGTGGGTGGAACTGTCGCGGCCGCTCAAAATGATGTCCCCGGAGAGGCGTTGTATCAGATTAAGCTGATGTCCGAAGGCTTGAAGCAGGATCTTACCGCGGACCCTGAAAAGAAAATGGAGCTTGATCTGCAATTCGCCATGAGGCGTCTGGATGAAATCAAGCAACTGATCGACATTGGTGAGGAACCCCCCTATCTAAGCTACGCGCGCTTCGAAAATCTCCTCCGGCACGCGGTCGGTCAGGCGGCTTTACTAGAGACGGAAGAGGGCGAGAAAGCACTGTTGCGCATCCGCGAAATGTTACAGGTCCGGGTTCAGCAGATCGAACTGGGCGCCGAAGAGCCTGTGCAGCAGCAAACCAGGACTCTTCTCCAGCAGAGAATTCAATGGCTGGATGAGGGTCTGCTCGATCCGGAACGATTCCTGAATGAAGCAAGGATCGGCTGGGAAACCGCGCCGAACATGGGTGAGATTTCCGGCCCGCAAAACGGCGGTGTGACGGATGAGAATCGACCCGGTAACCAGGGTCAACCGGAAGAAATCCCGGGTGCTGGTCCTGGAAACGCGACACAGGTTCCTGGTGATGGTAACGGATCGGGCCAAAATAATGGTGGTTCGAACGGTGGAAATGGTGAAGGTTCCAACGGAAATTAAACCAGGTTGAAAACCTGATGTCGTGTGCAAAAACGAGGGTGAAAATTCACCCTCGTTTTATATTTCTTTTTTAAGAAATCGCTGCTTATATCGCAAAAGTAGAATAAACAATAAAAAATGAAAGAATGCCGCGACCAAAGAGGAAAACTGTTCAAAATAAAATACCAGCGGGTTAACCACAGTCAGGGTAATGAGCATTACAACAAAACCAAGTAAAACCCCCTTCACCTCAGCTTTAAAGATCAATAACATCGCTGCGATGAGAGAGATCACCCCAACCCCTCCCTCCATCAATACCCGCGCTTCGAACCAGTTCAATCCACCAGCATCGCGGACCAGCCGGTTTGAGATCAATTGGTCAAGAAAAACCTGCATCTGGGCAGCATCACGCGAGACCAAAATAAACCCGATAGGTGAAACAAGCGCCCATATTCCCCAGGCAAGAAGACCAACGATCAGGATCCTTCTCATTCTCTCTTTCGCAAGATTAGAACGCTCAAATCTCAGAATACGTGACTTCAATCGTTGGTACAGGTTGGGCGCTTCCGGTACAATACCAGAACGATTCATTTCGAGGTACGTTCTCAGATGCTTGGCAAAATCCACAAGGTAGGGAGATTTTTCCGCTTGGATGATGCCATCCAATCTACCCGCCAGGTCTCTGTACTCATCTGCTGAAAGGTCATGGTCTAACACTTCCTCAAAGTCTTCAATGATATGATACATTTCAGCTCTGGTTGAACTCCGGCGGTTAGAGCGGATTTGCGCGAACAACAACATGGTAAGCAGGAAAAGAACATAAACGATCGGTGCTGCAGCGGGATAAAAATAATCATTTTCCTGGGTGATAAACTTGCCCACCTCGTCAATGAACAGGCCGATCCCCAGCCCGGCCAGCAGCGCTGAGATGCGCAACCCCCATCGGTTTATTAAGATAAGCGGCAGAAGAGAGGCGACAAACAACAACAACCCGCCCCACAGTACGTGAGCGATGTGAATCTCTCCTCCACCCAACTGTGGAAAACCGGTGACCTCAAGAAATAGCCGCGTCCCTCCGACAGAGAACCCGAAACTGATCAAAGTGATCAACAAATATTCAGCCGCGTGACTGCGCTGCACAGGTGTGCTGTCTTTGAAAGGGTTCAATTCGTCAATCGGGATTTTTCTCGCCATTCATTTACCTGTCAATATGTGAGTCTTGAGCCGCCGATGAATTCGCGAATGACCGAATCCAATGGGACAAGGCTGTCATCCTGCACCGGGATTATTGACGCCAGCATCCGGGCGACTCGCTCAGCCCTGGTAAAGGCATCTTCCTTCAGCGGATTGTTTCGATATTCCTCAGCCCATTTGTTGAACTCCTCCTTCAAACGCGCGGCGTACAACGACAACTCATACGGCATCGCGGAATTGACAATCGCGTCAGCGTTATTAAGATTAGGAATGATGTGCCGCATTTCACTTGATCGGACATAATGCCAGTGTTCAAGCGTTTGGCGCGGGTCATAAGCCCGATGCGAAGCATCGCGCAGCATCCGGCGCATTAACCTGATATCCGTCCAGTACACATATTCACCATCTTCACCCTTCATCTGCATCAATGGTTCAAGATAAAGCCGGAACTTGCGTGCATTTTCCACGCTGGCGGTCATCGGCGGGAATAATCCATGCAGCGAATCGATCAGGATCAATTCATCAGATTTGAGCTGCATAGGGGTGCTATCAGGCGTGCGCTTGCCGGTTTTAAAATCGTAGTAAGGTATTTTGACCTCTTCGCCGGCAACGAGGTGTTGAAGATGTTCATTGATCAACTCCAGGTCCAGCGCGTAAGGTGTCTCAAAATCATAATCGCCGAATTCGTCTTTCGGGTGCATCGACAGATCAAAGAAGTAATTATCCACATTCAGCGTTACCAGGTTTAACCCCGCACTCTTCAATTTTTCACCAATACGGATCGTTGAAGTGGTCTTACCCGACGATGAAGGTCCAGTGATGATGATGAGCTTGATCTCATCCTGCCGCCTGAGAATCTCCCGAACCGCGCTTTCGATCTCAACGCTATAGGCAGCTTCAGATTCGGTGATCACCTGCGAAAGTTCGCCCGCCTCGATACGCCGGTTGAGCCCTGAGACCGTGGTTAATCCGCGATCGACAGCCCAATCCAATATATGCCAGATCTTCGCCCAGGGAATATTTTCAGACGGTCGTGTCGTTTGAGCATCCTGCTGCTCGCGGTGCCTTGCTCGTTCATCGCGGTAAAGGATGTACGCCTTCGCCACCTTCGCGTGCCCGTTCTCGATCAGTACCTTTTCCACCACATCCTGAATTTCCTCGATGTGCGGCGTGTAATCCGGGTCCGGGTTGTCCTCCAAAAACGCCACCACCTGGTGAGAAAGTTCTTCGGCGAGTGTACGATTACGCCCGCCAACCGCGACCGCAGCGCGGTAAATGGCATTGCTGATTCTTTCCGGTGTAAATGGAACTGTCGCACCGGAGCGCTTGACGACATTCTTAATTCTCGACATGTTTCCTCCTTCCCTGATTCGATACCTGAATTATACAAAATTAAGCCGTTGAAAGATCAACGGCTGAAAAGGTCAATTCAATTTACTGGCTAATTTGCTGGAATTGAAGGGGGTGTGTGTGGAACCACGCCGCCATCGCGGGCGATAAAGATAAACTCACCAACGTGATAGATACCTTCGGAGCATGTTCCAGAGCTGAGAGCTTTCAAGATTTGTTCCTGTAGAACAACGACATCATTTGCCTGTTCCTGTTTGATCGGTCCCAAAGTACAGGCTTGCGCCGGTGGAAGTTCATCTATGTTTTCAATTATATATTGCACAAAATACGGTGAGGCAGTAATTCGGGCAATGGCGAAAGGATTGAACAAATCACTGAAATAGGATGGCGTAAATTGGGCCGCATCGAGATTGTAAGCTTCCATAACTGCTAAAACCGGTTTGCCTTCTGGATCTTTGTAATTCAGAACAACGTTCTTGCCGCTCTGGGACGATGGCCATTTGCCTTCAGGCAACGCAATAATATTTTTTAGTTGGGGGATTATATCCTCAC